>Ga0209148_1000275_pt1 | contig 80696 bp, 78 predicted proteins | sample AraplaCol_mMF_r2_2_FD_184288 | JGI IMG/M metagenome (GOLD analysis project Ga0209148, IMG submission 184288) | Arabidopsis root microbial communities from North Carolina, USA - plate scrape CL_Col_mMF_r2 (SPAdes) (version 2) | ecosystem: Host-associated > Plants > Roots > Endosphere | place...
ATCTTGCACGACGATCGTGCGTGATCTCGCGATCTGCTGCACCGGCCCCAGCGATTCGCCAGCACAGCATGAGTGAAGGGATGTCTCATGCCCAGTGAAACACGCCCGAAAAGCGGCGAACCCCGCCTCGAAAGCCCGTGGGGTAGATACAATCTTGTCGGGCCGGCTTCAACCTGGCGGCCGCAACTTATTATCTAACCTATTGATTTACTTTGGCTTACCCGGAAGGATCGACGGAATTGCGGGGCCCGAACCAGGCGTAGCGGGCGTTCCGCATTTGCCATTGCCGCCGCCCTGGGACTGGATGAACAAGCCCTGCACCTTGCCGCTGTCGGATTCCACCCGGGAGACGCCGGTGGTCATGTCGACCATGAGACGATCGCCGCGCAGCACATTCTGGCACTGGGTCAGGACCACCTGGCCCCCGGACCCGCCGAGCATGGTGATCAGGTTGGTCTTGGTGTCGAACACGGCAGTCTCGCCTGTCACCACCTGGTCCTTCTGGGTGACGACGACATTGCCGCGCGCTTCCAGCCGCTTGATAGAGGACGCGCCGCCCGGGCCCGGCGTCGCCGCCGGCAGGGGAGGCGCTGCTTTGGCGCCTTTCGCGGGTGCGGGCTGTGCCGGTGCAGGCTGCTTGTCGCTACTGGATTCGTAGAACACCACCAGCGTCTTCGAGGTCATGGTGGTGTCGCCCTGCACGACCTTCACGTTGCCGGAGAAGGTCGCCTCTTTCTTCTTGTCGCGCATTTCGAGCGCAGCGGCCTCGATCTGGATCGGCTGATCGCGGTTCTGCGAAAAGCCCTGCATCGCGTTCGGTACGCCTTGCATCGTGCTCTGCGCGACGGCTGCGCCTGTCGCAATGATCAGCGCAGAAGCTGCAATGATGGCGCGACGCCCAGTGTCGTTGCGCGGAAAAAAATCAGCCATGAAAATCACTTTGAGTTTGCAGATTTGTTCTTCGACTTGGTCGGTGGTGGCGGCGGCGCCGGCTGCTCGGCGGGCGCATCGTCCGTGCTGATCTTGTCCAGATGCATCACCACATTGCCTTCGAAACGGATGACATCGCCGCCTTCGGTGATGCGCAGCTTGTCGGCGGTCAGCGTGCCATTGGTCAATTTGACGTCGACATGCTCGTCCGAGGAGACCGTGCCCTTGTTCATGTCGACAAAGGCCGAATTCAGCCGCGCCTCGTAGCCGGTCGAGGTGCGCACGAAGACGTCCTTATGCAGATCGAGCTGCTGCTGCTTGTTGTCGAAGCGGCCCGTGCGGGCGTCGAGGAATATCGTCGACTGGTCTTCCATCAGCACCTTCGAGCGCAGATCGGCGAGATCGACATGATCAGGGTCGGTGATGTCCTGCGTCGCGGTCTTGGCCCACAGCTCATAGGGCCGCTGGTCCGTCGTGAAACCGGACATGTGCGGCGATTCCATCGTGATCTTGGTGCCTGTCACCACGAGGTTTCCGGAATCGACCTTGATCGGGATCATGGTGAAGGGGTTGAGGAAGGTCGAGACCGCGACGATCGAGGCCATGGCCAGAACCACGGTGACAGGCACGGCGATGCGCAGAATCCGCACCAGGCGGCTGTGGCGCGCCGCGCTGGCAAACTTCGCCGCAAGGGCGGCGTCGTAGGTGGGAAACTGGGCCGAATTCACCGCTGCTCCGGGGTGTCGCTTGCCTGGTCAGAAGGCTCCAATCGTAGGCGCCCCATTGTACCCGCGACCGCTGGAATATGCAGCCCGCGACAAACCGGTACGAAAGTGTCCGAAACGGGGCGGCAGCCTCAACCTGGCGGCCGCCAGATCGTTCAGGAATGCGCGAAAATGTCCTCTTCCTCCCAGCCCTGCAGGTCGAGCAGGGCACGGGTCGGCAGGAAGTCGAAACAGGCTTTTGCCAGCTGGGTACGGCCCTCCCGGACCAGCATGGCATCCAGCCGCTCGCGCAGGGCGTGCAGATGCAGCACGTCGGAGGCAGCGTAGGCGAGCTGCGGCTCGGTCAGGCTGTCGGAACCCCAGTCGCTGGACTGCTGCTGCTTGGAGAGGTCGACATTGAGCACCTCGCGGACGAGGTCCTTGAGGCCATGGCGGTCGGTATAGGTGCGGGTCAGGCGGGAGGCGATCTTGGTGCAGTAGATCGGCCCGGTCATCACGCCGAAGGTCTGGTACAGCACCGCGACGTCGAACCGCGCGAAATGAAAGATTTTTGTGATGGCGGGATTTGCCAGCAGCGCCTTCAAATTCGGCGCGTCGGTGTGCCCCTTGGGGATCTGCACCACGTCGGCGCTGCCGTCACCCGGCGAGAGCTGGACCACACAGAGCCGGTCGCGATGCGGGTTGAGGCCCATGGTCTCGGTGTCGATCGCCACCGCCGAGGTGTAGCGGGAGAGGTCAGGCAGGTCACCGCGATGCAGGCGTACGGTCATGGCGTTTCAAACCCTTCAATCGAATCGGTCGGTCGGCAGCATAGGCTAATCGGATGGTTCGCGATTTAGCCACTGGGGACGGGCCGCGCAAGCCGCTGATAGCTCAGATCGCCGCCAACATGATGCAGACCATCGCCGCCACCGTGGTGCGGCTGGCGCTGTCGCGAAAGGCGTAGATGATGGGATCGTCAGGCATCTCGCGGCGATGCGCGATCATCAGAGCCCGGCCGAACCAGTAGAGCAGCAGCGGCGCGAGCAGCCACAGCATCCAGGGGCGGCTGTAGAGCGGCGTCACTGCCGACGACGAGACGTAGAGCGCGAACACCGTCACCGCATTCATCGCGCTCGCGGCGGCCATCGCGGCGATGATGTGGAGATCGCTGATGCGGTAGTCGCGGTTGGAGGGATCGGCAAGGCCCTCGCCCTGGCGCATGCTGAGCTCGCTGAAGCGCTTGATCAGCGCCAGCGAAGTGAACACGAACAGCGAGAACACCATCAGCCATTCCGACAGCATGACGCCGGCGGCGACGGCACCGGCGACGATGCGCAGGCAATAGAGGCCGGCGAGCGTGACGACATCGACCAGCATCTTGCGCTTGAGCACCAGCGAATAGGCGATGGTGGTGACGAGATAGGCGACGAGCACGCCGAGGAAGCTCAAGGAGATGCAAAGGCTGGCACCGAAGGCGAACAGCCACAGCACGGGAATCGCCGACAGTGCCGAAGAGATCGGCAAATCACCCGCGGCCAGCGCGCGATGGCGCTTGGTCGGATGCTGGCGATCGGCGGCGAGGTCGAGCAGATCGTTCATCAGATAGGCGCCCGACGCGCAGGCCGAGAACGCCAGGAAGGCCAGCAGCGCGGCGCCGAGCGTTGCGATATTCACCTGATGCGCGGTGAGGACGGGCACGAACACCAGCGTGTTCTTGGCGTATTGATAGAGGCGCAGCGCCTTCGCCCAGGTTCGAAGGCTGGCGCGATCGCTGGTGACGTGGTCGATGCGCTCGATCGCAGCGCGGTCGAACGGCAGACGATCGCCGGCCGCGAGATCGGCTGAGGTCACGACACCGTCGAAGCCGAGATGCGCCGAGATGCCGGCCGCCTGGTCGGCAAAGCGGTCAGCGACCAGAAAGACATTCGCGCCGCGCGCCCGTGCCGCCAGCGCCCGGTTCAGCATATCGGCATCGTAGGGAAGATGGGCGTAATCGATCTTTGCGCTGGCGAGAACTTCAGTCAGCGCCGCCATGCCCGGGCGTCCCCGCGCACCGAAACGGGCCAGCATGCGGGCGGGGCTGGAGAACAGCGCCTCCATCAGCAATTCCGAGCGCAGCAGGGCGCCTTCGAGATCGATGACGAGGGTACGGGCCGGCACTGCCGGCGCCTGCGGCGCAGCCTCACTCGGATCGTACTGCCAGGAGGGTTGCTCCATCCGAAAATGCTCTGACTTACCGCGACACGGCCGGCCCAAGGGCTGGCGGAGGGCGGGAAAAGGACGGCCGCGAGCCTAGGCGGCATTGGCTAAGGGCGGCTTAACCGAGGGGTCGGGGGTGGACCGCAGGGCTGTTGCAGGGATCCCACAATCCGGCGCGCGCTCAATATACCAGCCGAACCCAGGGCCCGTGCCGGTGGTATTCGGCGGCGCCCACCCTATCTGAGCCCGGTTTCTCACACGCATCAGGTGCCATGACAGACCAGACGCTCGCCGCGCCGATCGACGATCAGCAGGAACGCCAGCGCGGCTTCTCGCGCTACCAGTCGCTTCTGGTGGCGCTGCTCGCCTTCGCGCAGTTCACCATCATTCTCGATTTCATCATCATGTCGCCGCTCGGCGCCATCATGATGCCCTCGCTCGACATCACGGCCGGGCAATTCGGCGTCGCGGTGTCGGCCTACGCGTTCAGCGCCGGGCTCTCGGGCATCCTCGCCGCCGGCTTTGCCGATCGCTTCGACCGCAAGCGCCTGCTGCTGTTCTTCTACACCGGCTTCACGCTCGGGACTCTGCTGTGCGCGCTGGCGCAGAATTATCATGTGCTGCTGCTCGGCCGCATCGTGACGGGCTTGTTCGGCGGCGTGATCGGCTCGATCGTGCTCGCCATCGTCACCGATCTGTTCGCGCTGCATTTGCGCGGCCGCGTCATGGGGTTCGTGCAAACAGCGTTTGCCGCGAGCCAGGTGCTCGGCGTTCCCGCCGGCCTGTTTCTGGCCAATCACTGGAACTGGCATGTCTGCTTCTTTGCGATCGTCGGCCTGTCGATCCTGGCGATCGCGGTCATCGCCTTCGCGATGGAGCCGGTCGATGCGCATCTGAAGCTGAAGCAGGACCGAAACCCGTTCCACCATCTGGTCGCGACGGTCAGTGAGCCCCGCTACACGCTGGCCTTTGCGGTCACGACCTTGCTGGCGACCGGCGGCTACATGCTGATGCCATTCTCCAGCGCCTTCACCGTGAACAACATCGGCATCGACATGGCACATCTGCCGACGATCTACCTCGTCTCCGGCCTGTTCAGCATCGTCACAGGACCGCTGGTCGGCCGCGCCAGCGACAGCTTCGGCAAATACCCGACCTTCGTGTTCGGCTGCGCGATGACCATCGCGATGGTGCTGATCTACACCCATCTCGGCCACGTCTCGCTGGTGACAGCGATCATCGTCAACGTGCTGCTGTTCGTCGGCATCTTCTCGCGCATGATCCCGTCGCAGGCGCTGATCTCGGCGATCCCCGATCAAAGCCAGCGCGGCTCCTTCAGCGCGATCAGCGCCTCGCTGCAGCAGCTCTCCGGCGGCCTCGGCTCGGTGCTCGCCGCCGCGATCATCTCGCAGCAGGCGGATGGCTCGCTGCTGCATTTCGAGCGGATCGGCTATGTCGTCGTCACGACGACGATCATCACGCTGGTCGCGATGTATTTTGTGCAGAAATCGGTGGCGGAGCGGGCGGGGAGAAGCGTGGTCTGAGAGCTGCCAAGGCGGATTTGGCCGGCCAAGAATCCTGGCGGCGGCGATCCCGGGATCGCCGCCCGGCGGCCTCTGCTATTGCAAGGCCGAGAAGCTCGTTGGGCTCATGAAGGAGCTCGTGATATTCGCGAGAATTGGCCCGTCGACCTCCGAGGCAGCGGCAACCTCCCGCCATTCTGGGTCCGCCACGAAGGCATTCCAAAGACGCTCCCGCTCCGCGAGCGAGTCCCAGACAAGGATGTAGACCAGATCAAGGTGTGACGGTCCGACCGTGGTCCGCCAAAAGCCAAGCTGGCGAATGCCCAACCGCTCCCAGATCTTCAGTGTCCGCGTCTCAAAACGCTTCAGCAATGCCGGCATCCGGTCCGGCAGGGTGCGGTAGATGCGCAACTCGTAGATCATCTCTCATCCTCGCTTGGTTTAAGCCTTGCCCGGGTTACACCGACTGCGACTGGCATATTTGCCAAACTTATCGTATTTTCTGCCAATGCTCGCACCGGCCTCGGCACCCCCTCGGCATGTTGTCTTTCTGGCCTTTGAGCGCTTCCAGGTGCTCGATCTCGCCGGCCCGATGCAGGTGTTCATTTCGGCGAGCGAACATGCGCGGGATGTCGCAACAGGGCTGCCAATCGATTACCGGGTCTCCGTCGTGTCGTCCGGTCCCACCAGGGTACAGGGCTCCTTGTCACTGGCGATCGATGCCGAGCCTTTGCCGTCCGCGTTGATGCCCAGAACGACGGTGATGGTGGTTGGAGGAAAGGGCGTCGAAGCGGCGTCGCAGGATCTCCTTCTGATCGACTGGTTGCGGAGCCACGTCGACGAGGCGGAGCGGATCTGCTCCGTTTGCAACGGTGCATTCCTGCTCGCGCGGGCCGGATTGCTTGCGGGCAAGCGAGCGACAACGCATTGGGTCGAATGCGACAAGCTCCAACGGAACTTCCGCGATGTCACGGTCGACCGCGATGCCATGTATGTGCGCGACGGCAAGATCTGGACGTCCGCAGGCATAAGCGCCGGCATCGACCTCGCCCTCGCGCTCGTCGCTGAAGACCACGGCGAGGCAGCCGCCGCAGTCACGGCCAAGCGGATGGTCCTTTACGTCAAGCGACCAGGCAATCAGTCGCAATTCAGCGAATTCATCGAAACCATTGACCATGACAAAGCGGGAGCCTTTCGGGAGCTTCACCAGTGGATCCTGGGCAATATCAGCCGCGACCTCAGCATTCCCATGCTTGCGGCTCAGGCGGGCATGAGCGAGCGAACATTCGCACGCAAATATCGAAGATCGATCGGTGTGCCGCCCGCCGAGACGGTCAAACGGCTTCGGGCCGATACGGCACGTCACCATCTTCGGACTTCGGCTCTGCCGCTCAAGACGGTTGCAGCCAGATGCGGCTTCGGATCAGTCGAGCAGATGAATCGGGTTCATCTGAAATTCTACGGTCTGACCTCGCGTACACTACGTGACATCGGATAGCCGTGTGAGGAGAGGTCACCAGCTGTATCGAATCCCCGCCGTGCCCTTCGCGCCGCGCGGGCCCGCGTTGACCGTGTTGCCGACGTCGAACTGATAGCCGAATTGAGCGTAGACGCTGTAGCTCTTGTCGAGCTTGCCGGTGACGCCGGCGATAGCTTCGACCGTCTGCATCTTTTGCAACAATCGCACCTGATCGACTCCAAAAGTGGTGGTCGCTTCCGCGCCCCAACTGCGCCAGTAGTTGAAGCCTGCATAAGGCTGCCAGCGTATTCCATTGCTGCTCACGATGTTCCATTCGCCTTGCAGGCCGAGCCGTCCGATCGGACCCGACGTCGTGCCCAGCCCAACAGGACCCAAACCGTCATCGGCGTCTTCGAATGAAACCCGTTGCCAGATGATCTGGGCCTGCGGCTCGAGCACGAAGCCAGGGCCGAGCGGCAGCGGGATCGGATAGCCCGTCTCGAGAGAGGCGACGAACCCGGTGCCCTTGAGCGGCAATTGCGCAAATTGCGTCGTCGCGTTTCCGCGATAAAGCGTCCCCTGCAGGATCGCATCGAGATACCAGCCGGTCGGTCCGTAGTGCGTCCAATAACCGCCGGCCGAGTAGGCCTCGATATCGTTGGTGCCGGTGTGGGTCAGCATGTAGCCGGTGGCGGCGGGGTTGGTGACGAGTCCATTCACCTCGGCCGAGGCCTGGGAATAGGCGAAATTGAGGCCAGCGGAGTCGCGATGACCGGGAATCGTGCTGCCGCGCCAGAGATCGATTCCACCCTGGAAGCCCGCCAGCCAGCCATCGGCGCGCGGATCGGCAAAGGCCTGGTAGTGGCCGTTGATCTGCTGACCGAACACGCGCGCCCAATCCGAGCGGCCCCAACCATTGGGATCAGCCCCTGCATTCAACAACGTCATGGTGTCGCCGATTCGCTGGTTGAGCGTTCCGAGCGTCGCGAGCCCGATCTGCCGGGCCATGGGTTGAACGGTCCCGTAGGTTGCAAGTTCAGGCCCGATGATTGGATAGGTGCCAGGCGGCAACACCGTTGGTGGTGGGTCGGGCGGCAAAACACCGCTGTCGCCACCGCCACCGCCACCACCACCACCTCCGCCGCCTCCGCCTCCGCCTCCGCCTCCGCCTCCGCCGGGCGGAATCGTGAAGTCAGAGCGCAAGAACCAGTCATTGGCATCCGTACCGGCGACAGGACCACCGCGGAAAACGAAATAGTCGAAGGCGCCGGCGCGCGCCTCGCCGACGAGCGCGAAGGCATTGGTCGTTGTCGTGCCGCCGTTCAGAACCTGCACCACCTGGATGCCGTTGCCGGTCGTTTCGGCGCCGGGACCGGTGGTGTTGGTAATTCTGAGCAACGACGTGCCCGACGCAGTGCCGCCGTTGATGACGAGCCTGTCCGAAGGCGAGCCGTCAGCGCCAAGGAACGTGTTCAGTCCAATCCGGCCGCTCGCGCCGGTATAATTGGTCGCGGTGAGTGTCATGTAACTCGACAATTGTGTCGGGTCCCCGCTCGGCGGGGCGAAGATGATCGTGCTGTTGTCGTTGATGAGGTTGGTTGCGGTCGAATTGCCCGTCATCCTCCAGCGGGTCCCTTGCGTCAGGTTCACCGTGCTGGTGCCGCTCTGTGTCGAGATCACCCCGCCCAGGATCGAGGCCTGCGCGTTGAACACCGTCGTTCCGGACGTTTCGAGCAAGGTGTTGTTGTTCGCGACGGCAGTCGTGCCGGCGAGATTGATGTTGGCCGTGGCACCCTGCACCGAGAACGAGGCGGCGCTGGCCGCGATCGTCGCGTTGCTGAAGCTCAACGTATTGGCGTTGCCGCCGCTATTGAACAGAAAGCCGTAGCCGCCATTGCCTGAAGCCGTCACGTTCGTGCCGGCCATCGTGACGCTGCCGCCGTTCTGCAGCAGGCCGCCCGCGCCGATGACGACGGAGACCGTGCCTCCGTTGGTGACGACGGTGCCCCCGTTCTGTGCATTCACCCCAGCATCCCCGCCGGCGCCCGAGACGTTGACGGTTACGCCCGTTGCCTTGACGAGGCTGTTCGTCCCAATTGCTGCCAGTCCTGCCTCGCCGCCGCCGGCACCTGGAACGGTGACGGTGCCGCCGTTCAGCGTCACCAGGCCGCCGGCCGTGGCCAGTGCACCGGCGTCGCCTCCGCCGCTGCCGATCGTCATGTTCAAATTATTCGCCGTGATGGAGCTTCCCGCGCCCGTGGCCAGCAGACCGGTATTTCCGCCGCCCACCAGCATGGTGACGTTGCCGCCGTCCGGTATTTCGATCGTTCCGCCGTTCTGTGCCTTGATGGCACTATTGCCGTTGCCAAGCCCCAGTCCCAGTCCCAGGGGGCTCACCGTTCCGATCTGCAACGCCAAGAAGTCGGCGGCGATGATCCGGCTGCCTGCGCCGTCGGCTAGCAGCACGGCGGATGAACTGCCGCTTGGAATGCTGATGGACGCATTGCTGAGTTGAATGAGTCCGCCGTTCGTCGCCTGCAGCAGTCCAGCGCCGAAGCCGTTGGGCCAAATCATGGTGATGTTATTTGCAATGATCGTCGCATTGTTGGCGATCATTGCGCCCGCGCCGCCGCTGTTCTGCAGCGTGGCGCCATTGACAGTGATCGTGGAGCCGCTGCTCGCGCTCAGCTCGGTGCTGCCACCGCCGGTCGTTATGACGCCGGCCAGCGTGACGCTGGAGCCGTTTGTCGCGGCGACAGTTCCGCCAAAGCCGGAAGTCACACCATTGCTCGCCGTGACCCTGGCCCCATTGGTAGCGATGATCCCCGGACCGGCTGCCGTCACAGCGCCGTTTGCCGTGACGGTAGAGTTATCGGCGCAAATTCCCGTCCCACCGCCGTTGGCCGTCACGGAGGGGTTCGCCGTGACCGTGACGTTGGCACCGTTTGTCGCAACCAAAGCGGTTCCGAAGTTTCCTACCACCGAGCCGAGCGTCATCGGCGGTGGGCCGTTTTGAACGACACCGCCGTTGCCGGGACTCGCCGTGCATTGAGCGCGGGCAGATTGCGGAGCAATGACCAGAACCCCGCAAGGAAACACAATCGCAACCGCAGCTCTCAGCAAACGGCGGGACCAGCGGAATGCCGGGGACGCTTGCCTGGCTCTATGTTGCTTTCGGCCTTCCATTGCGCCTTCGACGCGAACGACTGCAGCAAGATGACACGGGCCATGTTGCTGGCTGAGACGTCGCAATTGCGGCACCCGCGCGGACCATCTCGCAATCCCTGGCGATTGTAGCTCGCGGGCCACGCAAAGGACCGCGATGCTGGCCTAGTTGCAACCTGTTTGAGAAGCGCCCTCTCGTTGTCGCGTGTTTGAGGACGTCGAGGGGTGCCCGCGTCCTGAAGCCGTCAAACTGAAGAGTCGGAATTTTTCGAGCGGTAAGCCGTTCGATAGCTCATCCGCGCTGTGTCCCGGTCTGGTAGACCGGTCAGCGGCTCAAATTCCCTGCAAATGAGCGATTTCAACCACTTGGGTTGAGGGTGGTGCCCAGGAAAGGACTCGAACCTTCACGGCCGTTAAGCCACTGGCACCTGAAGCCAGCGCGTCTACCAATTCCACCACCTGGGCATGCCGTTTGGGGCACGGAGGCGGTTACTACGGTTCGGTGACGCCGTTGTCAATTCATGGTTCTGGATGCCGATTGCGCATCGCACACCACCCCGATACAAGCCTGATATCTCGCACTCTTCCGCAGGAATGGACCCCATGGCATCGAATCTGGAAACTCTCGTCACGGTTTTCGGCGGATCGGGGTTTTTGGGCCGGAATGTCGTCCGCGCGCTGTGCCGGCGGGATTACCGCGTCAGGGTCGCGGTGCGGCGGCCGGAACTAGCCGGATACCTCCAGCCCTCGGGCAAGGTCGGCCAGGTCCACACCATCCAGGCCAATCTGCGCTACCCGGGATCGGTCGAGGCGGCGGTGCGTGATTCGCATGTCGTGATCAATCTGGTCGGCATCCTCACAGAGGGCGGCGCCCAGACCTTCGACGCCGTCCAGGCCAAGGGCGCCGAGACCGTCGCCAAGGCGGCGGCCGCGGCGGGCGCCGGACTGATCCATGTCTCTGCGATCGGCGCCGACGCTGATTCGCCCTCGCACTACGCCAAGGCCAAGGCGGCCGGCGAAGCCGCGGTCAGCGCGGCCGTGCCGTCGGCCACGATCTTCCGCCCCTCCGTGATGTTCGGCCCCGAGGACCAGTTCACCAACCGCTTTGCGGCCCTGGCGCGGATGTCGCCGGTGCTGCCGCTGATCGGCGGCGCAACCAAGATGCAGCCGGTTTATGTCGGCGACGTCGCCACCGCGATCGCGGACGCGGTCGACGGCAAGGCCAAGGCGGGCGCGACCTACGAGCTCGGCGGGCCTGAGGTGCTGACCATGCGCGAGATCATCGAGGCGATCCTCGCCATCACCGACCGCGAGCGCACACTGGTGCCGCTGTCGTTCGGGCTTGCCCGGCTCAAGGCCACCTTCCTGCAATTCGCCCCGGGCGCGTTCAAGCTGACGCCGGACCAGGTCGCACTGCTCGAGCGCGACAATGTCGTGTCGGATGCGGCGAAGGCCGCTGGGCTGACGCTGGAAGGTCTCGGCATCACGCCCGATTCGCTGGAAGCGATCGCCCCGCAATATCTCTGGCGCTTCCGCCCGCAGGGCCAGTTCCAGCGCATGGGCGTGTGAGGATCTTTCCTCGCCTCTCCCCGTAAGAACGGGGCGAGGGAGCAGACCGCCGTCGCGGCCTCAAAACTTCAGCTTCTTGAACACCGCCTCCGGCAGCGTCTTGATGATCAGCATCACGAGTCGCCAGATGCCGCTGACGTAGACGACATCCCTTTTCTTCGCGACGGCATTCAGGATGGCATCGCCGACAACAGGCGCTTCGACGGTGAGCGGGCCGATCAGCTTCATGCCCTCCGTCATCTTGGTGCGGACGAAGCCGGGCTTCACCGTGACGACATGCACGCCGCCGCGGCTGGCGCGGGCGCGCAGGCCCGAGAGAAATGCGGAGAAGCCCGCTTTCGCCGAGCCGTAGACATAGTTCGAGGCGCGGCCGCGATCGCCGGCGACCGACGAGACGCCGACAACAGTGCCGTTACCGCGGCTCAAGAATTTCTCCGCGAACAGGCCGAGGATCAGCGACGGACCCTCGTAGTTCGAGCGCATGATCGTGGTGGCATGGGCGAGGTCGCTCTCGGCCTTTTGCTGCACGCCCAGGAGACCGACAATCGAGATGACGACATCGGGCAGCACGGGAAGTCCCGCGACAAAGCCATCGAAGGAGGCGGTGTCGAGCACATCGAATACCTGCGTGCTCGCCTCGATATTGTAGCGCGCGCGCAGATCGGCGGCGTCAGGCTCCAGCGCAGCGGCATCGCGGCCGGCGAGGCCGACATCGTAGCCGGCCTTTGCAAAGGCGCGGGCCGTGGCGCGGCCGATATCGGAGGAGCCACCGAGCACCAATACTGACATGCGTGACGTCACGGCTTAAACCTCATCGAACAGGCGTTGCGACAATTTTGAGCGGATATTGCAGGCAGGATCGAGCGCTTTGCGGATCGCCTTGAAGCGCGGCAGTGCGGGATAGCCAGCCTCGAACGTCGCGCGCGACTGGCGCGCATCCTTCGCCAGATAAAGCCGGCCGCCGGCGGCGACGACAATACGATCGATCTCGTCGAGGAAATTCAGGATGTCACCCCGGACAGGGAAATCCAGCGCCAGCGTGTAGCCGGGCAACGGAAACGACAGCAGTCCGTCGCCACGACCGAGCTTTTTGAGCACCGCGAGGAACGACGCATCGCCGCGCCTTGCGACGCGATCGAGGATGTCGCCGAGCACATTGCGCGCGCCAGCTTGCGGGATCACGCATTGATGCTGGAGGAAGCCGCGCCGCCCGTAAATGCGATTCCAGTCGTTGAGACTGTCGAGCGGAAAGAAATACGGATAGAGCGAGACCACATGGTCGCCGCCGGCCCGCCGCGCCCCCATGCGGTAGTAGAGCTCGTTGAAGGCGCCGATGCTGTAGCGATTGAGCGTGATCGACGGCAGGTCGAGCGGCACCGCGAGCCCCGGTGCCTTGCCAACGGGAAACACCTTGGCGCCTTCGGCAAGCTCGTCCCTGCCGGCATGCTCGCCGAGATAGATCAATGAGCGCCCAAGATTGCGCCCGCGCGCCACGCAATCGATCCACGCCACCGAATAGGTCGCGGAATCGCCGGCCTCGAGTGCGCGCATGGCGGCATCGAGATCGGACGCGGAAATCACGCGCTCGCGGATCCAGCCTGTTACGACCGGGCGCAGCCGCATCGTTGCTTCAAGGATCACGCCGGTGAGGCCCATGCCGCCGACGGTCGCAAGGAACGCATCGGAATTCTGTTCGCGCGAGGCTTCGATGATCTCGCCCTGGCCGGTGCGCAGCAGGATGCTGTCGACATAACGGCCGAAGCCGCCCTCGCCATGATGGTTCTTGCCATGCACGTCGGCCGCGATCGCGCCGCCGACCGAGACGAAGCGCGTGCCCGGCACCACTGATGGCAGGAAGCCGCGCGGGCCAAAAGTATCGATCAGGTCGGACAGCAGCACGCCGGCTTCCACGCGGATGCGCCCCGTCGCCGGTTCAAACGACCTCACGCGGTCGAACGCGGTCATTCCGATGGTTCTGGCAGTGCCGATCGCGGCATCGCCGTAAGCGCGGCCATTGCCCCTTGCCACCGAGCCGGCGACGACAGCGTCACCCACGGCCTCGAACGACCTGGGACGCAGCACTTCGCTATCGACAACCGGGAAGCGCCCCCAGCCGCTGACGAGGGTCATCATTCAGCTCCGCCCGCGGGCCATCCCGCTCCGCAGACTGCCTAGCGGTCAAAAGCTGATATTGGGTTGAGGCCCGTCAGCGAATTTACAAAGGTTAACGGCGTAGCCCGGAAGCTTAATGGCCGAGCGCCAGCGCGATCAGGCCGAGCGTGCCGACAATGACGCGCCACCAGGCGAACACCACGAAGCCGTGGCGGGTGACGTATTCGAGGAACGACTTCACCACGATGATCGCGGTGATGAACGACACCACGAAACCGATCGCGACGATGCCCATATGGTCCATCGTCATCTCGGAGCGGTTCTTGTAGAAATCGTAGGCGAACGCGCCGATCATGGTGGGGATGGCGAGGAAGAACGAGAACTCCGCCGCAGCACGCTTGTCCGCGCCCAGGAACATCGCGGCGACGATGCTGGCACCGGAGCGCGACACGCCCGGGATCATCGCGAGGCACTGCGCGATGCCGATATAGAGATACATCAGCAGCGGAAACTTGGTGGCGTCATGCTCGCGCGGCTTGAGATCGAGCCTGTCGACCCAAAGCAGGATGGCGCCGCCGACGATCAGCGTGAAGCACACGACCCACGGATTGAACAGCACGCTCTTGATGTATTTGCCGGCGACGAGACCGACGATGACAGCGGGCAGGAACGCCACGAGCACGCCGATCACGAAGCGGCGCGCATAGGCATCGCCCGTGAACATGCCGATCGCGACGTCCCACAGCTTCTTGAAATAGAGGCCGACGATCGCGAGGATCGCACCGAGCTGGATCAGAACCGTAAACGAATCCCAGAACGCACCCTCGCCGAGGCCGAAGAAGCGCTCGGCCAGCAGCAGGTGGCCGGTCGAGGACACGGGAAGGAACTCGGTTACACCCTCGATGATGCCGAGGATCACTGCCCGTATTGCATCTGACATATTTACGGTCCATTTCCGCTGGAAAAGCGGGGCTCTTCTCGCCTATTCGCCCCTCGCTCGCAATCGCAAAATGCGCTAACGCGCCTTTGCCTCGCTGATTTGAAGGACTAGTGTGGCACCGCACAAACATTGATGGATTCTTAAGCACCATCAAATAGTCAAAGGCTTCATGTTTACGCTGTTTCATCATCCGTTCTGCCCGCATTCGCGTTTCATCCGCCTGATCGCGGGCGAATACGGGCTCGAACTGAAGCTCGTCGAGGAACGCAGCTGGGAACGGCGCGAGGCGTTTCTGCTGCTCAACGCGGCCGGCACGACGCCTGTGATGGTGGACGACGAGCAACCGCCGATCCCGGGCGCGGCCATCATCGCGGAGTATCTCGACGAGGCCTATGGCGCCGAGATGGGACCCAAGCGCCTGATGCCGGACACGATCGCCGAGCGCGTCGAGGTACGGCGGCTGATGGCGTGGTTCAACGAGAAGTTCTTCGAGGAAGTCTCGCATCCGCTCGTCACCGAGCGCATCTACAAGCGCTTCATGAGCGAGGACAATGGCGGCGGCCCGCCTTCGGCCGACGTGATGCGCGCCGCCAAGGCCAACGTGCGCTATCATCTGGCCTATATCGGCTGGCTGGCGCAGACGCGTAATTTCCTCGCCGGCGACCGGCTCACTTACGCGGATCTCGCCGCCGCGGCGCATCTCTCGGCGATCGATTATCTGGGCGACGTGCCATGGAGCGAGGACGACGCGGCAAAGGCGTGGTACGCGCGGGTGAAATCCCGCCCGTCGTTCCGTCCGCTGCTGAGCGAATGGCTGGCCGGCGTGCCGGCGTCGCGGACCTACGTGGACCTGGATTTCTGAGCTCCGATCCGACTGAACTGAAGACAGCGCTGGCGCGCGAGGCGCGCACGCTCGGCTTCGACTGCATCGGCATCACCGAGCCCGGCACGATCGCGAAAGCCGGCGCGCACTTCCTCGAATTCATCGCCTCTGGCGGCCATGGCGACATGGACTGGCTCGCCGCCCAGCCGGAGCGGCGCGTCGATCCGCGTGGGCTGTGGGCTGACGTACGCAGCGTCATCATGCTCGGCGTCAATTACGGCCCCGACCAGGATCCGCTCGCGATCCTGCAAGAACGCACGCGCGCGGCGATCTCGGTCTACGCCCAGGGCGACGACTATCACGACCTCATCAAGAAGCGCCTGAAGGCGCTCGCGCGCTGGCTGGTCGCGGCCGCGACTTGTGAAGTGAAGACTTGTGAAGTGAAGACCTGCGAAGTGAAAGTGTTCGTCGATACCGCGGCGGTGATGGAGAAGCCGCTCGCGCAGGCCGCGCATCTCGGCTGGCAGGGCAAGCACACCAACCTGGTCTCGCGCGAGTTCGGCTCGTGGCTGTTTCTCGGCGCGATCTACACCACGCTCGAACTGCCACGCGATTCCGCCGAGATCGATCATTGCGGCTCGTGCCAGGCCTGTCTCGACATCTGCCCGACCGCGGCGTTCCCCGCGCCCTACAGGCTCGATGCGCGGCGCTGCATCTCGTATCTGACCATCGAGAACAAGGGACCGATCCCGCAGGAATTTCGCAAGGCCATCGGCAATCGCATCTATGGCTGCGACGATTGCCTTGCCGCGTGCCCGTGGAACAAGTTCGCGCAGGAGGGACGCGAAGCAAAACTCGCCGCGCGGGATGAGCTGCGTGCGCCCGGTCTTGCTGACCTTTCACGGCTCGACGATGCGGCGTTCCGCGCGCTGTTCACGAAGTCGCCGGTGAAGCGGATCGGCCGCGATCGCTTCTTGCGAAACGTGCTGATTGCGATTGGCAATTCCGGCGACGCCGCGCTTGCCGAGGAGGCGCGGCGATTGCTCGACGATACAAGCCCGCTGGTGCGCGGCGCTGCGGTGTGGGCGTTGGGGCAGTTGGTGTCGCGAGATGAGTTTGCGGAAGCGAGGGCAATCGCGCTCGCGCGCGAGCGCGACGAGAGCGTCTGCGACGAATGGCGAGCTGTTTCCCAGACTTGATTTCCCCGCCGCTTCCTTCAATCTCGCGCACCATGACAACGAACATCGCTTTCTTCACCCGCGACGGTGACACATTCCACCCGACGGAAGTCGCCAACGGCCCGTGGGATCCGAAATCGCTGCACGGACGCGTCATTGTCGGCCTGCTCGGCTTTGCCATCGAGGAGCGCCATTCCGGTCCTGAATTCGTGCCGGCGCGATTGACGGTCGACATGTTTCGGCTGCCGACCATCGACAAGCCGATCGAGGTGACGACGCGGCTGGTGCGTGACGGCCTGCGCATCCGCGTGGTGGAAGCGGAGTTCGTCTCCGGCGGCGTCAGCATGGCGCGCGCTTCCTGCCAGCTTCTGCGGCGGACGCAGAACCCCGAGGGCAATGTCTGGTCGCCACCGAACTGGGACGTGCCAAAACCGTCAGACATCCCGAAGCCCACCGATCCCAGGCTCGGCATGAACGGCAAATGGACGACGCGACCCATTGTTGGCCATATGGGCTCGCTCGGTCCGCGCCGTCTCTGGATGAGCGAGGTGCGTGAGCTCGTGGCCGGCGTACCGATGACGCCGTTCGTGCATGTCGCAACCGGCGCTGATTTCGCCAGCCCGTTTGCCAATGCCGGCGACAAGGGGCTCGGCTACATCAACAGCGACGTGACGATCTATCTGCACCGCCTGCCGGTGACGAACTGGATCGGTTTCGACGTGGTGAACCACCAGGCGACGGACGGTGTGGCGATCGGCGAATGCTGGCTCTACGATGAGCAAGGTCCGATCGGCACCGCGACTGTGGCAGCGCTTGCACAGCGCAAGCCGATGGCCAATCCATCGAAGCGGTAGGCAGGATCCACGGACATCCACCCCTCGCTCCGCTGTGCTCCCTCCCCCACAAGGGGGGAGGGAATGAGAGACCGGTGCATCACGCCAAATGCCGCTTCATCTCCGGCCGCGCCTTCAGCTCGGCGCCCTGCTTGCCGACGATCTTCGCAATCCGCTCCGGTGCAAACTTCAGATCGATGAACGCGGGCGCGGTGTTGGCGACCTCGTGATAGCTGGCGATCTTGCCATCGCGGAGCGTCATGATCGCAACGCCCTCGAACATCGCCCGCGCGCCGTTCGCTTCCGGCAGGGTCGAGACGTAGCTGAAGGTGTAGCGCGCATAGAGCGTGGTGCCATCAGAGACGGGGTCGTGCATGTCCCAGCGGAAATCGGTCGCCGTGCGATAGAACCGATCGTCGATCATCGCCGCGATCTTCTCGCGGCCCTCGAACGCGCCATAGAACACGTCGTGATAGACACCGTCTTCGGTGAAGAGCTCAGCGAAGGCACGGCCGTTGCGCTGTTCGACGGCATCGCAGAAGGCGCGCAGCATGGCGGCGATGGTCATTGGATTGCCTTCCGATGTTTGTTGCTGTGCCCTCTCCCCTTGCGGGAGAGGGCAGTTCCGCTGGTCGACACGCATTCGCTTGGGTGAGGGGTATGTCTCCGCGGAGAGAACCCCTCATCCGGCGCTTTGCGCCACCTTCTCCCGCAAGGGGAGAAGGAAGCAAGACAACTTCACCCGATCTCCGCCACCGCGGCAAGAATGCGCGCGATGTCTTGCGGGCGGGAGAGGCGGTGATCGCCGTCCTGGATCAGTGTGAGCACGACGTCGTCGCCCGGCAGGCGGTGGGTCAAGGCAAACGCGTGCTGCCACGGCACGTCAGGATCCCGAGCGCCTTGCAGGATGCGGACGGGGCAGCCGAGATCGATGGCGCTGCCGAGCACGAGATGGTTGCGTCCCTCCTCGATCAGCTTGCGCGTGATCGGATAGGGCGTGCCGTCGCCATATTCGGACGGCCTCAGCCAAAAGCCCTTGGTCTCGATCTCCTGCTTCACCGCGGGCGAGAAATTCTTCCACATCAGTTCTTCGGTGAAGTCGGGCGCCGGTGCGATCAGCACCAGGCCCGCCAGCGAGGCCTTGGCTTGCTGTTTCTCTTGACGCTTCCTGATCTCGCGCGCGAGCAGCAGCGCCATCCAGCCACCCATGGAGGAGCCGATCAGGATCTGCGGGCCGGTACAGAAGCGCTCGAACACCGCGACGCTGTCCTCGAGCCAGCTGCCGATGGTTCCATCGGCGAAATCGCCGCTGGATTCGCCATGACCGGAATAGTCGAACCTGACGGCGGCACGGCCATGCTCGCCGGCCCAGCCGTCCAGCGCCACCGCCTTGCCACCCTGCATGTCCGATTTGAAGCCGCCGAGCCAGACGACGCCGGGCTCTTGACCAGACCCTTGCCTTGCGCGATGGCGAACCGCGATCCGGCGCGCTGACGGACCCTCGCCTATGTCGATGAAGTCGAGCACGGCATCGGGAATTGCTGAGGTCATGGAACGTTTACTCTTGTTGTGGGGTTTGAGGTCCCAAGGCGCTTTCCGCGGGGCAACCCTATCCTGGCATTGTCCCTTTGGGACGCTTGCGGAACAGAGACAAGGTGTCTATGTCGAGCACCGTGCCGATGGGCGTGGCCAAAATGCCTCGCATTTGAGGGTTTTTCGCTCCTCGCACCGGCGACTTGCTTGCCGGCATCAGTATCTTCCTTCAAAATAGCCGCTTCCTTCCACAACTTTGGAGAACCACCCATTCGCCGTCCCAATAGAGCCCCGGCCCCAGCCAGCAAGGACGGGCCGCGCATCAATGATGATATTCGCAACGCGCAGATCCAGCTGATCGATCAGACCGGTGACAACAAAGGCACGGTCGAGACGATGCTTGCCATCAAGATGGCCCAGGAAGCTGGCATGGATCTCGTCGAGATTTCGCCGAATACCAGCCCTCCCGTCTGCAAGATCATGGACTACGGGAAGTACAAGTATTCCGCCCAGAAGAAAGCCGCTGAAGCCCGCAAGCGCCAGAAGACCGTCGAGATCAAGGAGATCAAGCTCCGCCCGATGATCGACGATCATGATTACGACGTGAAGATGCGCGCGATGCTGCGGTTCTTCGAAGAGGGCGACAAGGTCAAGATCACCCTGCGCTATCGCGGCCGCGAAATGGCGCACCAGGAGATCGGCACCAAGCTGCTGGACAAGATCAAGACCGACGTCGCCGAGCTCGCCAAGGTCGAGCAGGACGCCCGGTTCGAAGGCCGTCAGGTCGTCATGGTACTGGCGCCGCGCTGAGCGCAGCTGTTCAGGGGACTAGAAATCAACGGCCCGTCCGGATCTCCGGCGGGCCGTTTTGTTGTCAGGACCTTGTCGCCTGCCAGGTGCCGCTGCACTGGTCGCCGGAGATGATGCCCCGCCACGAGCCCGCACCGGCTGCGCCGGCGAGCCGACCACCGCCGCTGGCGTGGGAGGCGCCGACCGACACCTGGACCGCGACGGCGCCGCCGCGATTGACGGTGCCGGAGACCCGGCCACCACCGGCCGACGACACCCGATTGCCCGTGACGGTGAAGGGGACGCTGTAGCCGGAGCTGCAGGCGCCGCGGGTGGTGGCGAAGGTGACATTCCAGACGCCGTCATAGCCGCCGATGCGGGCATCGGCGCTCGATGGGATAGCGGCCGCGGCAAGCACGGCGAACAGTGCAAGGTGGCGCGGACGGGTGACAACAGACAAAATCGACTGAGAAAAATAGGCCATTTCGGTCCTGCTCCGGGCGATGCGGCTAGGAGATGAGAGTATCAATCCCGAATAGTCGGCGACCAGGTTGCAACGGTTCATCGTTGCCAATTCGCCCGTTCTCTGTCATAAGGCCGGCCTTCACCGCCCGGCTGATTTAGGGCTGCCGTGGCGGTGTTTCGTGCGGGTTTCGCGCTTGTTCGCTAAAACCTGAGCACAATCAACGCTCTAACGAGCATTTTTGACGGCCAGGCCGCCTTCGCGGGCGGTTTTCTTTGGCCATTAGGAGAGCCAAATGCCCAAGCTGAAGACCAAATCGGGCGCTAAAAAGCGCTTCAAGGTGACTGCCACCGGCAAAGTGATGTTCGCCCATCGCGGCAAGCGTCACGGCATGATCAAGCGGACGAAGAAGCAGATCCGTCAGCTCCGCGGCACCAGCGTGCTGTTCAAGACCGACGGCGACAACGTCAAGAAGTACTTCTTGCCGAACGCCTGATCGCGTCCACGGACGTCGAAGATCATTGCCATCTCCGCCGCGCCATCAGCGGCGATCCGAAACCGAAGTCATCTCTGAAGGATATTTGTCATGTCTCGCGTCAAACGCGGTGTGACCGCCCACGCCAAGCACAAGAAAGTCTACAAGGCCGCCAAGGGCTTCTACGGCCGCCGCAAGAACACCATCCGCGCCGCCAAGCCGGCGGTGGAGAAGGCGCAGCAGTACGCCTTCCGTGACCGCAAGCGCAAGAAGCGCACCTTCCGCGCGCTCTGGATCCAGCGTCTCAACGCGGCGGTCCGTCCGTTCGGCCTGACCTACAGCCGATTTATCGACGGTCTCGCCAAGTCCGGCATCACCGTGGACCGCAAGGTGCTGTCGGATCTCGCGATCCACGAGCCCGCGTCGTTCCAGGCGATCGCCGAGAAGGCCAAAGCCGCACTTGCGGCGTAATACGGCAAGGCTGCGCTGGCCGCTTAAAGGGCTGCGCTAGCCGCCTGAGGCTTGCGCTAGCGGGCCTTCTGGCCCGCGGCCTTCAGCGCTCGTTGCGAGTATCGCTGGGCGACCTCCGCCCGGCAGAATGCCGTGAACGAGAGATACATGGTGCCGGACTTGTTCCGGTACTTGATGTCGCATGCGTGCATCTCGCTTTTGTACGCCTGTGTTTGTGCGGCACCGAGGCCGGGCTTGAAATCCGCCTCGCATTTCTTTTCGACGGCGGCACCGAGCTGGACGTCGCCGCTCGCGGTCAGCTCGCAATCCCTGAAGACCTTCATCGCGCTTTCGCAGCCCTTCTGGCCGCTGATGGTGTCGACGACCTCGTCCAGCGTCATGGATGTGTCCATGCAGACCATGGCACGCACCGGCGTGGCGGCAACCGACAGAACGACGGCCAGGACGGCCAAACAGCATTTCGAAAGCATCGCAAAGGTCTCCTCGTATCCTGTCTTGGTGCCGGGTCCCCGCGCGAGGTTCAACCCAGCTGGTCCAAGCCCAAAATGACCGGCTTTTTGCTTGACGTTACGCCCTTCGGGCGGCGACAACCCTGCCGAATTTGGAGCCAAGGATTTGCCTGTGTCCGACCTCGCAACGCTTGAAACATCCATCCTCGACCAGATCGCCGCCGCCGGCGATGAAGCCGCGCTCGAAGCGGTGCGCGTCGCCGCCCTCGGCAAGAAGGGCTCGATCTCGGCGCTGCTTGCCACGCTCGGCAAGATGTCGCCCGACGAGCGCAAGACCCAGGGCGCGGCGATCAACCAGGCCAAGGACAAGGTCACCGAGGCGCTCGCCGCACGGCGCGACCTGCTGAAGTCCGCAGCGCTCGATGCGCGGCTCGCGTCCGAGACGGTCGACGTCACGCTGCCGATGCGCGATGCGCAGGCTGAGGCCGGCCGCATCCATCCGCTGAGCCAGGTCTGGGACGAGCTGACCACGATCTTCGCCGACATGGGTTTCTCGGTCGCCGAAGGTCCTGACATCGAGACCGACGACTACAACTTCACCAAGCTGAATTTTCCGGAAGGCCATCCGGCGCGCGAGATGCACGACACGTTCTTCTTCCATCCGAAGGAGGACGGCTCCCGCATGCTGCTGAGAACCCACACCTCGCCGGTGCAGGTGCGCACCATGCTGAGCCAGAAGCCGCCGATCCGCGTGATCTGCCCGGGCCGCACCTACCGCATCGATTCGGATGCGACCCATACGCCGCAATTCCACCAGGTCGAAGGCCTCGTCATCGACAAGCATTCGCATCTCGGCCACCTCAAATGGATCCTGCACGAGTTCTGCAAGGCGTTCTTCGAGGTCGACCACATCAACATGCGCTTCCGCCCGTCGTTCTTCCCGTTCACGGAGCCGTCGCTGGAAGTCGACATCCAGTGCCGCCGCGACAAGGGCGAGATCCGCTTCGGCGAAGGCGAGGACTGGCTCGAGATTCTCGGCTGCGGCATGGTGCACCCGAACGTGCTGCGCGCCTGCGGCATCGACCCCGACGAGTACCAGGGCTTCGCCTGGGGCATGGGCATCGACCGCATCGCCATGCTGAAATACGGCATCGCCGACCTCCGCCAGCTGTTCGACAGCGACGTCCGCTGGCTGAGCCATTACGGCTTCAAGCCGCTCGAAGTGCCAACGCTCGCGGGAGGGCTGAGCTCGTGAAATTCACCCTCTCCTGGTTGAAGGATCATCTCGACACCGACGAGCCGCTCGAAAAGCTCGCCGACAAGCTCACCATGATCGGGCTCGAGGTCGAGAACATCGAGGACAAGGCGAAGGCGCTGAAAGCCTTCACCATTGCGAAGGTGATCTCGGCTGAGCAGCATCCGAACGCTGATCGCCTGCGTGTCTGCATGGTCGACACCGGGGGCGGTGGCGCGCCGGTGCAGGTGGTGTGCGGGGCGCCGAATGCGCGCGCCGGGCTCGTCAGCGTGTTCTCGCCGCCCGGCACCTACATTCCCGGCAAGGACATCACGCTCGGCGTCGGCACGATCCGCGGCGTCGAGAGCCGCGGCATGCTGTGTTCGGCGGCGGAGCTGCAGATCTCCAACGACCACGACGGCATCATGGAGCTGCCGGCGGATGCGCCCATCGGTGCGGGCTATGCCGAATGGGCTACGCTCGGCGATCCCGTGGTCGAGATCAACCTGACGCCGAACCGCCAGGACTGCACCGGCGTGCACGGCATCGCGCGCGATCTCGCGGCCGCCGACATGGGCAAGTTCAAAGACCCCGGCATCAAGCCGATCAAGGGCGAATTCCCCTGCCCCGTGAAGGTCACTGTCGAGGACGCCAATCTGTGCCCGGGCTTTGCGCTCCGTCTCGTGCGCGGCGTCAAGAACGGCCCATCGCCGGAATGGCTGCAGAAGCGGCTGACCGCGATCGGGCTGCGTCCGATCAATGCGCTGGTCGACATCACCAACTTCATGACCTACGACCGCGCGCGCCCGCTGCACGTGTTCGACGCCAAGAAGGTCAAGGGCAATCTCGTGGTGCGGCACGCCCGCGAGGGCGAGACGCTGCTCGCGCTCGACGGCCGCACCTACAATCTCGATCCCTCGGTCTGTGTCATCGCCGACGAGCACGGCGTCGAATCGCTCGCCGGCATCATGGGCGGCGAGGCCTCGGGCTGCGATGAGACGACCGTCGACGTGCTGATCGAATCGGCGCTGTGGAACGAGATCAACATCGCCCAGACCGGCCGCAAGCTCGGCATCAATTCCGACGCGCGCTACCGCTTCGAACGCGGCGTCGATCCGGCTTTCATGGTGCCCGGGCTCGAGCTCGCCACCAAGCTGGTGATGGAGATATGCGGCGGCATGCCGTCGGAGAACGTCGTGGTCGGCAAGACCTTCGGCGAAGACCGCATCATCGAATTCCCGGTGACCGAGGTGAAGCGGCTCTCCGGCATCGAGGTGCCGATGCCGGAGATGAAGCGCATCCTCACCCATCTCGGCTTCATGATGGCGGGGCCGGGCCCGGTCGTGAAGGTCGCGGTGCCCTCATGGCGCTCCGACGTGCACGGCAAGGCCGACATCGTCGAGGAAGTCGTCCGTATATACGGCGTCGACAAGGTGCCGATGACGCCGTTCGAGCGCGGCGAGGACGCGCGTAAACCCGTGCTGACGCCGTTGCAGCTGCGCACCCGCCGGGCACGGCGCGCGCTGGCGAGCCGCGGCATGACCGAAGCGGTGACGTGGTCGTTCATCACCAAGGCCGCGGCACAATTGTTCGGCGGCGGCCAGCGCGAGCTGGAAGTGGCCAACCCCATTGCCGCAGATCTCTCCGACATGCGGCCGAGCCTGCTGGCGGGCCTGGTCGCGGCCGCACAAGCCAATGCCGATCGCGGCTATGGCGACGTCGTGCTGTTCGAGGTCGGGCAGATCTTCAGGGGCGATCGCCCTCAGGATCAGTTCATGGCCGCAAGCGGCGTGCGCCGCGGGCTTGCGTCGTCGGAAGGGCTCGGACGGCACTGGTCGGGCTCTGATCAGGCCGATGTGTTCGACGCCAAGGCCGATGCGCTCGCCGTGCTGGCTGCGGCCGGCGCGCCGATGCAGGCGCTGCAGATCGTCGCCGGTGGACCTAGCTGGCTGCATCCGGGCCGCTCCGGCACGATCCAGATCGGGCCGCAGAACGTGCTCGGATATTTCGGCGAGATGCATCCGCGCGCGCTCGAAGCGCTCGGCGCCAACGGCCCGCTTGTGGTGTTCGAGGTGATCCTCGACCGCCTCCCCGAGGCCAAGAAGAAACCGACACGCGCCAAGCCGCTGATCGAGCTCTCGGCATTCCAGCCTGTGTCGCGCGACTTCGCCTTCATCGTCGACCGCACGGTCAAGGCCGCCGACATCGTCCGCGCCGCGCAAGGTGTCGACAAGAAGCTGATCACCGGCGTCATCGTGTTCGACGTCTATGAGGGCAAGGGCATCGACGACGGCAAGAAGTCCGTTGGCATCGCGGTGACGATCCAGCCGCGCGAGAAGACGCTGACCGACCAGGAGATCGAGGCCGTCGCCGCGAAGATCGTGGCCGAGGTCACGAAGAAGACCGGCGGCACGTTGCGAGCATGACGCCCTGGAATAACAGGGCATGAATGTCACCGACTTCCTCCCGAAGGACGTCAGCCTCACCATCGCGATGGCGCTCTGCGCCATCGCTTTCGTTTCGGGCACCGCGCGCGGCTTCTCCGGCTTCGGCTCGGCGCTGATCTTCATGCCGCTCGCGAGCAGCGTCGCAGTCCCGCGACTGGTGGCGGCATTGCTTCTCGTCATCGATTTCGTCGCGGCCGCGCCGCTGCTGCCTGACGCCTGGCGGAAGGCGGACCGCAAGGCGACCGCCGTGATCGTGCTCGGCGCGCTGGTCGGCGTTCCCCTGGGGACCTATTTCCTCAGCGTGCTCGAGCCCGTCACCACGCGCTGGATCATCTCCGGCTTCGTCGCTGCGCTGCTCCTGCTGTTGCTGTCGGGCTGGCGCTATCGCGGCAAGGACCACGCCTGGCTCTCGGTCGGCATCGGCGGCCTCTCCGGCTTCTGCAGTGGCCTCGCGCAAACGGGCGGCCCGCCGATCGTCGGCTACTGGCTCGGCCGGCCGATCGCGCCGATCGTCGCGCGCGCCAATATCCTGCTGTTCTTCGGCGCCTCGGATTTCTTCTCGATGGTCAGCTATGCCACATCAGGTCTGATCTCGCGCGAGTCGCTCGTGCTGTCGCTGATCGTTGGCCCGGTCTATGCGCTCGGCGTCGCCTTCGGCGCCTCGCTGTTCGGCCGCGCCAGCGAGACGGTGTTTCGCCGGATCTGCTACGCCCTGATCGCGATAGCGGTGATAACAGGGCTGCCGCTGCTGGACCGCGTATTGCGCTAACCGTCGTCCTGGCGAACGCCAGGACCCATTACCCCGGTCAGCGTTTGTTGCGCGAGGTGGTAACTCCGAGTCTTCGTCAAGCTGCTCCCTGTGGCTATGGGGTCCCGGATCTGCGCGCGCCTAAGGGCGCGCTTGTCTGGGACGACGGCGGAGTTTGTGGCGGCTTGGTTGCCTCTGCTCCACTACCGCGGCGCACGCCGCCGCTTGGTCGACTGCGTCGGCACCTCGGCCGGCTCGTCCTTCAGTGCGCCGATCTTGCGGAGGGCGGCGTCCGCGGCGCGCTCGCCGCTGTCCCAGGCGCCATCGACGGTGCCCCACAGCGTTTCATGCGTGGCTTCGCCGGCGAGGAACACATTGCCGATTGGCTCGGTCAAGACCTTTCGCGAGAGCTGGCCGCCGGGCGATGACGCCGACATCGCGCCCATGACATAGGGCGAAGCGTTCCAGCGCGTCGCGGTCGTCTTCTGCACGGCGGCCGCCGCCTCGCTTCCGAACAGTTTTGTGATCCATTCCTTCGCAAAGGCCGTCATCGCGCTCTCGCCCTGCGCCGAGAGATCGCGGCCGAACGAGCCGCCGACGTCGATCGAGCAAAGCGAAGAGCCACCGATATTGGCGTACATCAGCGCGGTGCGCGTCGAGCTGCTCTGCTCGATCAGGATGTCGTCGCGCGACAGCCCGAGCGGATTGCCCGGCAATTGCACCACGATGTGATCGTAGCTACCGAGCGTGAGCTTGGATGCCGCGTCCAGCGTGCGCTTGGGAATATCAGGCGCGAACTTGATCGCACCTGACATGAGCACATTGGTCGAAACCGTGATGATGGCGGCGCGCGCGGCGATCTTGCCTGATTGCGTCTCCACGCTGACGTCGCGGTTGCTCCAGACGATCCGGCTGGCCGGCGTCGAAAGCACTGTCGGCACCTGCTCGCCGAGCCTGGCGATCAGGGTGCCCAGACCCTGGCGACAGGCGATCGGGGCATTGCGATCCTGCGCGCGCGCCTTGTCGATCGCCGACAGCTCCTTCAAATCCTTGCCGGCAAAGCTGGCGCCGAGCAAGAACTCCGCCGCGCCCGCCCAGTCACCGAGATCCTTCGGCAGCACCGATGCGCATGACGTATCGAGCTTGCCGCGCGCGGCCTCGTCGATGGCCCTGTTGGCGCGCACCAGCGCCGCCAGAAACTCCTCGGTCTCGCCCGCGCGCGCGTTGCGGCGGCCGATGCGCATCTTCTGGCCCGACGGGGCCGGGGATACATCGAGCCCGGCGCCGCGCGCGAGCCGGATCATCGGATTGGTGTCCGGATTATGCATCCAGCGTGCGCCGCGATCGAACGGCACGTCGAAGGTGGTGCTATCCGTGATGCAGCGCCCGCCGATCTGCGAGGCCGCCTCCACAACGACGACCCTGCGATTGGCGGCCATGACGCGCCGCGCCGCAGCGATGCCGGCCGCTCCCGCGCCGATCACGACAATGTCAGCCTCTCGCGGCAGGGGCGCGGCCGCGGCGCGCAGGACCGGCGCGGAAACAAATGCCGCCGACGCCGATAGGAAGCTGCGGCGCGTGATTGTCATGTCATGGTTTCCGGGGACTTGCAGCGAACGGGAACAGCCCGCGAACCTTGCCGCATCTGATGTTGCGCAGCAACCATCATGGTGAATCAATCGTGCTTGACCTCACAGGGTCATGAACCGAATTGCAACGGGTCTCGACCATGATACAGATGGAAAAAAAGATGGCCAGAAAGGCCCGGGGGAGTTCATGGGGACGGTCCTAGATTCAGTCGGAAAGGTGATAGCCGCGTACCTCTCGAAAGAGGTGCCGGGCTATGAGCCGTTCACACCCAGCGACCCCGAGCATCTGCGCGGCGTGATCCAGCCCGGCGACGTCATGCTGGTCGAGGGCAACAACCGCATCTCCGGCATCATCAAATATCTGACGCAGTCGACCTGGTCGCACGCCGCGCTCTATGTCGGCCCGGTCGAAGGCGCGGTCGAGCCCGACGGCGAGCCGCACGTGCTGATCGAGGCCAATATCGGCGAAGGCGTCACCTCGGCGCCGCTGTCGAAATACTTTCCCTATCATACCCGCCTCTGCCGTCCGGTCGGGCTGTCCTTTGAGGACCGCAACACGGTCTGCCGCTATGCGATCAACCGCATCGGCTTCGGATACGACACCAAGAACATCCTGGACCTGATGCGTTTCCTGTTCCCGCTGCCGGTGCCGCAGCGCTGGCGGCGGCGCATGATCGCGCTCGGCTCGGGCGATCCGACCAAGATCATCTGCTCGGCGCTGATCGCGCAGGCCTTCGACGCCGTGCGCTATCCGATCCTGCCGAAGATCACCAAGGCCGGCAGCCGCGCCGCCCGCCGCGAGATCCTGCACATCCGCGATTCCTCGCTCTACATGCCCCGCGACTTCGACATCTCGCCCTATTTCGAAGTGGTCAAACCCACCATCGTGCACGGCTTCGACTACACAGCCTTGCACTGGGCCGACAAGCAAAAGCCGCTCGAGGAGGTAGCGGGCTCATTCGGTGTGTTTCCAGAAACGGTCAGTGCGCCGCCGCTCGTTCCTGAAGCGGCTGACGAAGAAGCGCAGGCTGAAGTTTCGGCTGAGCAAGTGAGCATGGAGCCGGCTGAACGAAGTTCCGAACATTTCCCGCTGCTAAAGAGACTCGCGATGTACCGGCCGAGGCGCCGGGGACGGACGCGGGAGCGCGCGGCATAGTCCGCAGTCGTCGTGGCGAAAGCCAGGACGACAATGAAACCTAACGCTCCGCCCGCCCGATCACCGCCATCAGCTCCGCGATCTTTTCGCGCTGGTCCGACTTGTCGCCGCTGGCAATCGCGTGCTCGACGCAATGGGCGACGTGATCCTTCAGGACCTCTTCCTCGACCCGGCGCAGCGCGGCGCGCACCGCCGAGATCTGCGTCACGATGTCGATGCAGTAGCGGTCCTCCTCGACCATTTTCTGAAGGCCGCGAACCTGGCCCTCGATCCGGCCGAGACGTTTTCCGACAGATGCCTTGATGTCCTTGCGCATGCCGCCTATATACCCCTACCGGGTATAGGTTACAAGGCCGGAGTGCAGGAATGAGCGACGCGGACCACAGGCATCAACACGACGGAAACACACAATCCGGCTGCGGCTGTTCCGCAAAAACCACGGCGCCTGCTCCCAAGCCGGCGGCCTCGTCCTGCTGCGGCGGACACGGCGATCATGCCGGCCATGCCCATCACCACGACCACAGTGGCGCCTCTGCAAAGGTCCTCGACCCCGTCTGTGGCATGAGCGTCGATCCCGCGACCTCGAAGCACCGCTTCGAGCACAGCGGCGAGACCTTCCATTTCTGCTCGGCCGGCTGCCGCACCAAATTCGCTGCCGATCCCGCAAAATATCTTGCGAAGGAAAAAGCACCCGAACCCGAGATGCCTGCGGGCACGATCTACACCTGCCCGATGCATCCGGAGATCCGCCAGATCGGACCAGGTAGCTGCCCGATCTGCGGCATGGCGCTGGAGCCAGAGGTTGCGAGTCTCGAGACCGGACCCAATCCGGAGCTCGCCGACATGACGCGGCGGTTCTGGATCGGTGGCGCACTGGCGCTGCCGCCCGTGGTGCTGGAGATGGGCGGGCATCTGGCCGGTCCGCACAACTGGATCGACCCTGTAATGTCGAACTGGATCCAGCTGGTGTTCGCGACGCCCGTGGTGGTCTGGGCTGGCTGGCCGTTCTTCGTCCGCGGCTGGCAGTCGCTGCTGACGCGCAATCTCAACATGTTCACGCTGATCGCGATGGGCACGGGTGTCGCTTACGTTTACAGCCTGCTCGGCACCATCGCGCCGCAGATTTTCCCTGACACCTTCCGCGGCCATGAGGGCGCTGTCGCCGTTTACTTCGAAGCAGCCGCCGTCATCACCGTCCTGGTTTTGCTTGGCCAGGTGCTGGAGCTGCGCGCCCGCGACGCGACCTCAGGTGCGATCAAGGCGCTGCTGCAGCTCGCACCCAAGACCGCGCGGCGCGTCGAGCTTGATGGCAGCGAGCACGAGGTCGAGATCGACGCGCTTCATGCCGGCGATCACCTGCGCGTTCGTCCCGGCGAGAAAGTGCCGGTCGACGGCGTCATCCTGGAAGGACGCTCCTCGCTTGATGAATCCCTGGTCACCGGCGAATCCATGCCCGTCACCAAGGAGACTGGCGCCAAGGTGATCGCCGGCACGGTCAATCAATCAGGCAGCTTCATCATGCGCGCCGACAAGGTCGGGCGCGAGACGCTGCTGTCGCAGATCGTGCAGATGGTCGCGGATGCCCAGCGCTCGCGCGCGCCGATCCAGCGGCTGGCCGATCAGGTCGCGGGATGGTTCGTGCCGACAGTGATTGCCGTGGCCATTGCCGCCTTTGCAGCCTGGGCCTGGTTCGGGCCGGAGCCGCGGCTGGCCTTCGGCCTCGTCGCCGCCGTGAGCGTGCTGATCATCGCCTGTCCCTGCGCGCTGGGCCTGGCGACCCCGATGTCGATCATGGTCGGCGTCGGCCGCGGCGCGCAAGCAGGCGTCCTGATCAAGAATGCCGAGGCGCTGGAGCGGATGGAGAAGATCGACACGCTGGTGGTCGACAAGACGGGCACGCTGACCGAGGGCAAGCCGAAGGTGGTGGCGATCGTGCCGGCATCAGGCTTTGCCGAGGATGACCTGCTGCGGCTCGCAGCCAGCGTTGAGCGCGCCAGCGAGCATCCGCTCGCCGATGCCATCATGCGCGCGGCGAAGGACAAGCAGCTACCGCTCGGCCAGGTCGAGCAATTCGATTCCCCAACCGGCAAGGGCGCGACTGGCAAGGTCGACGGCAAGACCATCGTGCTCGGCAACGCCAGATACCTGACGTCGATCGGCATCGACACGAAGGCGCTCGATGCCGAGGCCGAACGCCTGCGGGGCGACGGCGCCACCGTCATCAACATGGCCGTCGATGGCAAGCTCGCGGGCCTGTTCGCGATCGCCGATCCGGTCAAGGCCTCGACGCCCGAAGCTCTGAAGGCGCTCGCCGCCGAGGGCATCAAGGTGATCATGCTGACCGGCGACAACAGCACCACGGCCGAAGCGGTGGCGCGGCGGCTCGGCATTGCCGATGTCGAAGCCGAGGTGCTGCCCGACCAGAAAAGCGCGGTGGTGACCAAACTGCAAAAGGCCGGGCGCAGCGTCGCGATGGCCGGCGACGGCGTCAACGACGCGCCGGCGCTGGCGGCGGCCGAGATCGGCATCGCCATGGGCACGGGCACTGACGTGGCGATGGAAAGCGCCGGTGTCACGCTGCTCAAGGGTGACCTCATCGGGATCGTGCGGGCGCGAAAACTGTCGCAGGCGACGATGAGCAATATCAGGCAAAACCTGTTCTTCGCCTTAATCTACAACGCCGCCGGCATTCCGATTGCCGCCGGCATCCTCTATCCCGCCTTTGGCGTGCTGCTGTCGCCGATCATCGCGGCGGCCGCGATGGCGCTATCCTCGGTCAGCGTGGTCGGCAATGCGCTGCGGCTGCGCGCGACGCGGCTGTGAGGGCAAATGTTTTCCCTCCCCCCGCTCTTACGGGGTGAGGGGCTGCCTCCACGCATTCATTACGAGTGAGGCTCGCGGAGAGTCCCCCTCACCCGGAATTCAAGCTACGCTCGAATTCCGACATCTCCCCGCAAGCGGGGCGAGGTAGAAAGCGCGGAGAGGACCTGATGCAGCGGATTACGATCACCATCGAGGACGATCTTTTGGCGGAGATCGATGCCGCGGCCGAGGCCCGCGGCTATCAGAACCGCAGCGAGATCATCCGCGATCTCGCCCGCGCCGGGCTGCAGCAGAGCAGCGAGGACACCGCGCAGGGCGGTCCCTGCGTTGCCGGCCTCGTCTATGTCTACGACCACGCCGCGCGCGATCTCTCAAAGCGGCTGGTGCAGGAATTCCACGGCCATCACGACCTCGCGCTGGCGACGCTGCACGTCCATCTCGACGACAACAATTGCATGGAGATGACGGCGCTGAAGGGCGATGCCGGCGAGGTCAGGCATTTTGCCGACCACATCATTGCGGAGCGCGGCGTGCGCTACGGGCGCGTGGTGATGATCCCGACGGGAGACGGCAAGCCGAAGGTGCGGAAGCACGGTCATCGGCATGAGTGAGTTTGCCGCGAAGACGGTTGGGTGAGACGTATCTCACAACGCGTCCGGAATCGTAGGGTGGGCAAAGGCGCACTTGCGCCGTGCCCACGATCTCTCAATGATGGATAGAAGACGTGGGCACGCTTCGCTTTGCCCACCCTACGATACTGGAGGGGGAAGGTAAGAAAGACTACGCCGCCTTCGCACTCCCACCGGGCAAGCCTGCCCGCGCGAGGCCACCGTAAAGCTGCTCGTTCGGCATTTCCTCGCGCAGGATCTTGCGGACCGCGATCAGCCTGTTCAGATCAATGCCGGTCGCAAAGCCCTTGCTCTCGCACAGGAACACAAGGTCCTCGAACACGACATTGCCGGTCGCGCCTGGGGCGAAAGGGCAGCCGCCGAGGCCGCCGAGCGAGCCGTCGAGAATGCGGACGCCCTCGTCGAGGGCTGCCGCGGCGTTGGCGATGCCCATGCCGCGGGTGTCGTGGAGATGGATGCAGATCGGCTTTGAACCAGCGAGCTTGACCGCGGCGCGCGACAACTCACCAACTTGTTTCGGCCCGGCATAGCCGACGGTGTCGGCGATGGCGACGAAATCGACGCCGGCTTCCAGGCATTTGTCGACGAGACGCAGCACCTCCTTCGGATCGACCGCGCCTGTGATCGAGCAGCCCAGCGCCATCGAGATCGCGGCATTCACCAGCGGCTTGTGGGCGCTGGCATCGCGCAGCTCGCAGAGCCGCTTGATGTTGGCGATCGCGGACTCGCGCGAGCGATGTGCGTTGGCCTGGCTGTGCTCTTCCGTCGCCGACACCACCGAGGCGATCTCGCCGACGCCAGAGTCCAAGGCCTCATTGACGCCGCGCTCGTTGAGCGCCAACGCGATGCCATGCGCACCGGGCAGGCTCGCCACCGTCGCGATGACATCGCGGACGTCGACGAACTGCGGAAAGGTTTTTGCCGGCAGGAACGAGCCGACCTCGAAATGCCTGACACCAGCGGCATATTCCTCGCGCACCCAGCGCTGCTTGGCCTCCGTCGACGGAAACTTTTTCACGAGCTGGAGCCCGTCGCGCAGGCCGACCTCGCGAAGGCTCACGCGATCCGCAGGGTAGATGCTCTCGATCCGGCTCATACGCACCTCCCGGCGGCTTTTGACGTTGCGTCGTTGTTGTCGACCTCCGCGCGGACCGCGGATGTGTCGGCACCGAGCGGCGCGACCTTCAGGCCGTCACCAAAATGGCTGCCGTTCCACTCGATCGGCAGCGTCGGCACATGGAAGGGTTTGCCGTCGGCGGTGATGTTGGTGACGAGCCCGCCCGGCCGCAGCACATGCGGATCGGTGAGGAGATCTTCCGGCCGATTGATCGGCGAGAAGCAGATATTGAGTGCGTCGAGCTTTTTCGACAGCTCCGCCACGTCCTGCTGCCGGATGATCTCGGCGACACGCGGCAGGATCCGCGGCCGTGCCAGGATGCGGTCGGTCGTGGTGCGCAAGGTGGGATCGTCGAGCAACTCGCTCAAGCCGAACTCGCGGCAGAAGGCCTGCCAATGGCCCTCGGTGACGACGCCGATGAAGATGCGTCCGTCGCCGGCGGCATCGAAGATGTCGTAGATCGGCCAGGCATGCTCGCGCTCGGGCATCGAGCGCGGCTTGTTGCCGGTCATCTCGTACTCGACCATATGCTGGGCGACCAGGAACAGGCAGTTTTCGAACAGGCCGATCCTGATGTCGGCGCCGTCGCGCTTGCCGCCGCGCTTCTGGTACAGTGCAGCCAGAATCGCGATCACGCCGAACATGCCGCCCATGATGTCGTTGGCGGAGGAACCGACGCGCTGCGGCTTCTCCTTGGTGCCGGTCATGGCCGCAAGGCCCGACATCATCTGCACGACCTCGTCGAGTGCTGGGCGATGCTCATAGGGGCCGGACAGAAACCCCTTGTGGCCGGCTATGATCAGATGCGGATGAATGCGGCGCAGTTCCTCGGCACCCAGTCCCTGCTTCTCAAGCTGGCCGTCGCGGAAATTTTCGAGGAACACATCGGCCGTTTCCAGCAGCCGGTGCATGGTGGCGCGATCCCCGGGCTTCTCGAAGTCCAGCACAACGCTGCGCTTGCCGCGGTTGAACAGCGGGAAGAACGCCGTGCCCATGCCGCCGAGGATGCGGGTCTTGTCACCTGATGGCGGCTCGACCTTGATCACGTCGGCACCGAGTTGCGCGAGGATCATGCCGCAGGTCGGGCCCATCACCATGTGGGTCATCTCGACGACGCGCACGCCTTCGAGCGGCAATCCGGTTTCAGCCATGCGGCACTCCTGTTCGTTCGTCTCAGAGACTAGGCCTTCACAAGCCTTCTGAAAAATATAATCTGTCGAAGATTGCCTTCGCAGTTCTAGAACGCTGGACCATCATGGATTCGCGCCAGCTCCGCTATTTCATTGCCGTCTACGAGCAGCGCAACCTGTCGCGCGCGGCGGACCAGGTGAATGTCGCGCAGTCCGCGCTCAGCCATCATATCTCGAACCTGGAAGCCGAGTTCGCAACCCCGCTATTCGAGCGCAAGTCGCGCGGCATGGATCCGACCGCGGCCGGCGAACGGCTCTACGAGCATGCCCGCATCATCCTGCGGGCGATGGCAGAGGCCGAGACCGAGGTGCGCGAGGGTGCGCGCGTCATCGCCGGCGAGATCTCGATCGGCATGGCGAACTCAGGCGTCAAGGCGATCGGCGTCGAGCTGATGCGCACGGTGCTGACCAAATATCCCAAGCTGAAGCTGTCGCTCACCGAGAGCCTGTCAGGCGCGACGCTGATGCATCTGATGATCTCCAATGTCGATCTGGCGCTGGTCTACAATCCGCCCTCGGAGAAGGAGCTGATCACGGAAGCCGTGCTCGAAGAAGAGATGTTCCTGGTCGGCATTCCCAAGCTCGTCGGCAAGACAAAGTCCCCGATCCGCTTCGAGGAGCTGGGCCGGCTGCCGCTGATCCTGTTGCGCTATGGCCTCGGTCTGTCCTCGCGCGCGCTGCTGGATGATCCCGTTCTGCTCAAGCGGCTGGAGGGCGGCGCGATCCTGCACGCCAACTCGATCACCGGCATGACCGGCGCGCTGGTGGAGGGGCTCGGCTGCACCATCGCGACGAAGCTGTTCGCGCGGGAGGAGCTCGCCGCCGGCCGCCTGGTCGCACGCCGGGTGATCGATCCGAAGCTCACGCGCACGCTCTATCTCTGCCGCCTGCGCAACCGGCCGATGACCTATGCGATGGAAGAGATGCGGCGGATGATGCTGGCGCTGATCGCCGAGCAGGTGCGTAGCGGTGGCTGGCAGGCTGAACTGGTGGGGTGAGGAACACGGGATGGGGGCCGCGACAGCGGTTCGCCCCCTTGCCCCGCTTGCGGGGAGAGGTAAAAGCCCCCGCCTTCGAAAATCTCGAACGCTCCCATCGATATGTTCTTCTGGATTTCCACCCCTGACCCGCCAACATGGCGCGGTCCGGCAGAGCTTACCGAAAAACCTCAGAGACAAGCCGCCGGGAACCGCGCGCGATCTGCGCGCCACGGGGAGGACGTCATGAGCGTTGTCGGCATCGACACGGGCATTGAGCTCGGCGCGGCATCTTCCGGTCCGGACGAGATCTCGCGTCGGCTCGAGGCGATCCCGGCGACGGGCCATCTCTGGCGCCTGGTCATCCTGCTCTCGCTCGGCGGCTGTTTCGAGATCTACGATCTGTTCCTGACCGGCTATATCGCGCCGGGCCTCGCCCGCAGCGGACTCCTGAGCACGACGACTCAAGCCTTCTTCGGCTTCTCCGGCATCGGCGCCTTCGTGGCCGCGACCTTTGCAGGCCTGTTCGTTGGAACCTTCTTCCTCGGTTTCCTTGCCGATCGTTTCGGCCGGCGCGCGATCTTCACCTATGCGCTGCTCGGCTATAGCGCCGCCTCGGTGATCATGGCCTGCCAGACCTCCTCCGAGGGCCTGCTGTTCTGGCGTTTCCTCGCCGGCATCGGCATCGGCGTCGAGGTCATCACCATCGACGCCTACATCACAGAGCTCGTTCCAAGCCGGGTCCGCGGACGCGCCTTTGCGGTGAACCAGGCGATCATGTTCATCGCCGTGCCTGTCGTCGCGTTCCTCGCCTGGTGGCTGGTGCCGCTCACGCCCTATGGTGTCGACGGCTGGCGTTGGGTGGTGCTGCTAGGCGCCGCCGCCAGCATGATCGTCTGGGTGCTGCGGCTGTTCCTGCCCGAGAGCCCGCTTTGGCTGTCGCGCCATGGCCGCACCGAGGAGGCGATACGGACTCTCGCGACGCTGGAAGCCAGAAGCGGCGGCGCGGCGCCGGGCGCCTCGGCTTCGCTGGCGCGGCCCGCGACGCAGGCCGTCGCCCGCGTCAGCTTCGCCGATTTGCTCCGGCCGCCCTATCTCTCGCTCGTCGTCCTGTTCATGGTGTTCAACCTCTGCCAGGCCTTCGGCTTCTACGGCTTTGCCAATTGGGTGCCGACGCTGCTGGTGGAGAAGGGCATCACCGTCACCAAGAGCCTGCAATATTCCTTCATCGTCGCCTTCGCCTATCCGATCGCGCCGCTGCTCGCCGCGAGCTTTGCCGACAGATTCGAGCGCCGCTGGATCATCGCCGGCGCCTGCATCGCCATCATCGTGTTCGGCATGGCGTTCGCGCAGATGACCGAGCCGGGACTGCTGATCGTCTGCGGCGTGTTGCTGACGGCCTGCAACACGACGATGTCCTACGCCTACCACGCCTATCAGACCGAAGTGTTTCCGACCCAGATCCGGGCGCAGGCATCCGGCCTCGTCTATTCCATGAGCCGCCTCTCCGCGACGTTCTCGGGCTTCATCGTCGCCTACATGCTGAAGGAGGCGGGTGTCATCGGCGTGTTCGGCCTGATCACCGTGGCGATGCTGATCGTCGTGATCACCATGGCGCTGTTCGGCCCTGATGTCCGCGGCAAGGCGCTGGACACAGTCTAGCTCCGGCGCCGCCGCCCACGCCGAGGCCGCTCTTTCGATTGTCGCCGGAAGACAAATTTTCGCTTCTCAACTATAAGTGTAATCTGAATCTCACATTGGTTCGGATTATTGAGCTATTTTTTCAGAACGACTTTGATTTGACGGGCAATTGCTTTGCACCTCTCAAAACGACCCGGAATCGGTCAATAGCCCAGACCATTCGGTGAATATGTTTTCGATCTAAGATTGCAACCGTCGGCCCGCTTGGCCGACCAATGAAAGACGTTTGTCAAAATCAATTGGCGGAGACGAACACATGGCTGCTGACCGCAAATGGGTTAAGAAAAATCTCGGCTTTGATCCGATCGAGACACCGCCGCCGCGCGAGACTTTCGTGGTCAAGAGCGTCGCGGATGGGGCTGAGAAGAAGACCGCCAAGGTCCCGACCGAGGACTTCCAGCGCGAGATCATCGATTTCGATTCCGAAGGGACCGAAGGCCGCGAGTTCATGGCCTTCTCGACCTCGACCGGATTGTCGCGCTTCACCGACATTCCCTGGCCCAGGGGGCTGGCGCCGCAAACCGGGCCGAAGCCGGGCAATGGCAAGGGTCCGCTGCCGCGCGCCGACGTGCTGGTCGTGACCTGGACCGTCGACGAAGGCCATGCAACCAGCCGCGTGCTGACGCCGGGCAAGGACTCGCACAATGACTACGTGCCCTATACGCACAATTACGCGACGATCTCCAAGAAGATGCGCAACGGCTGCCCGGCCAAGGAGCTGAAGCGGCTCGGCAGCTTCTGGACCACGAAGATCGGCAAGAAAAAGGTCGTGGTCTTCAAATCCGATTCGCACATGTCGCAGGACGGGCCGCAACTGCCGAACATCGACGTCTGGCGCCAGATCATCACCGAGGTCAAGCCGACGCTCGTCATTACCACCGGCACGGCCGGCGGCATCGGCAAGCAGGTCGAGGTCGGCGACGTCGTCGTCAGCCCAGTCGTGCGCTTCGACTGCAAGTCGAAGTTCAAGAAGCAGCCATTTGCGACGGCCCACTATTCCAGCAAGCCGGCCAAGACGACGAAATTCGCCGCCGCCAAGACCTTGTTCAAGGCCAATGCCGGCCAGCTGCCGAAGACCAACACGCGGCCGCCGAAGATCTTCGTCGTCAAGCCGAGCCAGCTGTCGTCGTCGGTGGTGACCACCGACTTCTTCGGCTTCGACACCTCGGACGATCACTTCGGTCTCCAGGGGCTCGGCGACGTCTCCGAGATGGGAGACGCCATTCTGGGCCTCGTCGCCAAGGACTTGGGCGCCAAGGCGCCGCGCTGGCTTGCGATCCGCAACGTCTCCGACCCGCAGATCAAGGCGGAGGGCACGTTGAAGCAGCAGGAACAGGCCGCCGCCGTGATCTACAAGGGTTTTGGCCGCTGGAGCACGGTCTGCAGCGCCATCGCCTGCTGGGCCAGCATCGTGGCTGAACCATAGGGCATGATCCGGAAAAGTGTGAAGCGGTTTTCCCTCGCGACAGACGCGGAACGCGTCTGCGCGGAGATCATGCCCAAGCTATAAAGCCGCAGCAAGGATAGGGCAGCCTCTCTTGCCGAAGCAGCCGGGGGTGTCTACCTCTCGCTGAGTATTTCGTGAGAGGTTCCCATGCTGGATGCCGCCGTCAAGGCGCTGTCGCAAATGATGTCGCCGCCAATGCGCTCGATCCTGTGGCGGTCGATCGGGCTCGCGCTGGTGCTGATCATCGTGCTGGCGATCGGGCTGCAGCGGCTGCTGAGCTGGTTCGCGACCTATGGCGAGGTCTGGCTGGAGGGCTTGCTCGGGCCGGGCTGGCATTCCTCGCTGGAGGTGCTGGCCTGGATCATCTCGATTGCGGCCGGTTTCGGCGTCGTGTTCGGCAGCGTGTTCCTGATGCCCGCGATCACCTCGCTGGTCGCGAGCTTCTTCGTCGACGACGTCGCCGACATCGTCGAGCGCGAATATTATCCGGCGGAGCGGCCGGGCACGGCATTGCCGTTCAACCAGGCGATCCTCGAGGGCATCAAGACCGCGCTCCTGACCATCCTGGTCTATCTGGTCGCCTTGCCGCTGGTGTTTCTGGCCGGCGCCGGCTTCCTGGTCTTCTTCCTCGCTGCCGCCTGGCTGCTCGGCCGCGAATATTTCGAGCTTGCCGCGATGCGCTTCCGCTCGCCGGAGGAAGCGAAAGCGATGCGCCGCGACAACGCCGCGACGATCTTCACCGCCGGCCTCTTCATCGCGGCCTTCGTCTCGATCCCGGTCGTCAACCTGGCGACGCCGATCTTCAGCATGGCCTTCATGGTCCACATGCACAAGCGGCTATCAGGGCCGCGCCCCGAGGTGATCGAGCCGGCGCGGCAGATGCGGTGAGCCCGATCAGCTCACCTGCACCCCGCATTTGCGTAACACCGTCTTGGCAAAGCCGAACGGCGCCGGCGTGAACGGGCCGGGCGGCGCGCGGGTGATCAAGGCGATGACGCCGAGCCCTGTTACCGCCAGCCAGAAACACAGCCAGAAGCCGTCGATATAGGCGAGCACATTAGCCTCGCGCGCGACGAAGCTTGCGAGCGTGCCGACCGCGCGCGCCTGAGCGGAGCCGGCACCGCGGGCGGCGAACAGATCGGCGAACTGTTTCAGCGCATGCACCACATTGACGTCGCCGACGTCGAGGTTCTGGCCGATATAGAAGGAATGGATCTGCTCGCGGACGCGCAGCCAGGTTCCCATCAGTGCCACGCCGATCTCGGCGCCACCGAGCCGCATGATCTGGATATAGGCCGCAAACGACGTCGCGCGGCTCGGATCGGAATTCGACAGCGCGATGATGATGAGCGGCAGCAGCGTGGTCGACTGGCCGACGGCCTGCAGCAGCACGATGCCGACAAAATCCTCGCGCGCCCACTCATGGGTCAGTTGGGTGCCCCAGAGATTGGCGGCCGCAAAGCAGGCAAACCCCACAACGGTCACAGTTCGCGCATCGAAATGGCGCAGCAGCCAGATCGAGATGGGCACCAGCACGAACATCGGCAGCGCGCCATAGGTGAGCAGCAATAGCCCGCTCTGCTCCGGCCTGAGCAGGCCGACATTGCCGAGGAAGTTCGGCACCAGCGACGAGTTGGAGAGCGAGCTCAGCGTGTAGAGCAGGATCGCCACCAGCGACAGGCCGATATTGCGCGAGAACAGCACGTTCACATGCGCCCAGGGCTGCGCTACCTGCGACTCATTGACCAGGAAGGCGACGAACAGCACGCCGCCGCCGATCAGCAGCGCCATCACCGTGCCGGAGCCCAGCCAGTCCAGCCGATTGCCCTGATCGAGCCCGGCATAGATCATCCCGACCGAGGCCCCGAGCAGCAGCATGCCGCCCCAATCGGCCTCGCGCAGCAGCGCGCGATTGACGGGTTCGCCGGGCGTACCGAGATAGACCATCAGGCCCATCAGCGGCGCGATCACGACGCCCTGCCAGTACAGCCATTGCCAGCCGAGATGCTCGACATAGAAGCCGACCAGCGAGCTCGACGTGTCCAACGCGAAGCCGACGCGGATCGAATAGAGCGCGATCGCCGGCAGCCACCAGCGGATCGGCAGATTTCGGAACACGATCATCAGCGTCGCCGGCACGAAGGTGCCGAGCAACAGGCCACGCACGACGCTGAGCGCGATCAGCGTCGGATAGTCGCGCACGAAAGGAATGATCAGCGAGACCAGTGCGTAGACGAGGCTGGGAATGCCGAGCACCCGGCGCAGACCGAACACGGTCGCGAGCCACGCCACGGCCGGCGCGACAAAGATCTGCGAGCCGATGCCGGCGGTGGAGAGCCACGCACCTTCGTCGAACGAGAGCCCGAACGCACCACGCAGATCCAGTAGGCCGACCGTCGTCAGCCGGCTGTCGAAATTGGCGAGGAACGAGCCGAGCAGCACCGCCGCCACGGCAAACAAAGGCTGTCGCGCGACCCCGCCGCGCGAGACGGGTCCGTGGCCGACATCGTCATTTGCCGCCATTCGCGCCCTTCGTGTCGATTCTGGTGACGACCGACATTCCCGGCACCAGCCGCGTCAGCAGCGGCTGGTTGTCATCGAACTGGATGCGGACAGGAATGCGCTGCACGACCTTGGTGAAATTTCCGGTGGCGTTGTCAGGCGGGAGCAGCGCGACCTGAGCGCCGGTCGCGGGCGCAATGCGCTCGACCTTGCCGCGCAGTTTTTCGCGCGGAAAGCTGTCGACGCTGATCTCGACCGGCTGCCCGGGCTGCACATGCGTCAGCTGGGTCTCCTTGTAGTTCGCGATCACATAGACCTTCGGCAGCGGCACCACGTTGATGAGGTTGGTGCCGATATTGACGTAATCGCCCGGCTGCACCTGGCGCTCGCCGACGACGCCGTCGAACGGCGCCGTGATCCTGGTATAGCCGAGCTTGAGCCTGGCGCTTGCCAATGTCGCCTTGGTGGCATCGAGATCGGCCGCACGCTGCTTCTTAGTGCCTTGCAGAACCTCGAGCTGATGCTGCTGCGCTGCGATCACGGCGCGGCTTGCGCGCACATCGGCCTGCGCCTTGGCAAGACCCGCGACCGCCTGCTCGAGCCGCTGCCGCGTGCCGGATTCGGTCTGCGACAGTGATTGCTGACGCTCCTGCTCCTGCTTGGCCTCGACCTCAATAGCTTCCGCCGACAGCCGCGCGGCCTCGGCTTGCGCGATGGTCGCGTATTGCAGCTCGATCTGGTTGGCGAGATTGTCGAGCACCGCTTGCGCAGCGGCCACCGCCGCCTCGGATTGCGCCACTTGCGCCTCGTAATCGGCGGGATCGATCTGGATCAGGAGATCGCCTGATTTGACGCGCTGGAAATCGTCCACGGCGACGGTCAGCACCTCGCCGGAGACGCGGCTGGAGAGCCGGGTCAGGTCGGCGCGCACATAGGCGTCATTGGTGGTCTGAACCACTTCATTGCCGACCCATTCGTCGAAGCGCAGCGTCGCCAGCGCGACGAAAGCGAGCGCGACGATCACGGCAAACAACGGGATCGCGAGCCGGCTCCAGAGCGACGTTGCCGGCCGCTGCGTTGGCTTGGATGCGACGGGTGGCATTGGCGACGAGACTTGTTCTTGTTGACTCACGATAACCTCAAACCGGCTTGCTCCACATCGTCCCGAGGCAGCGGCGATACTGCCTCACACCGTCTTCTCCGGCCACCGGCAGAGATCGTTGATCAGGCATACCTCGCAGCGCGGCTTGCGCGCGAGACATGTATAGCGGCCGTGCAGGATCAGCCAATGATGGGCATGCAGCACGAACTCGGCCGGGATCACCTTTTCGAGCCCGAGCTCGACCTCGAGCGGCGTCTTGCCGGGCGCAAGCCCGGTGCGATTGCCCACACGAAACACATGCGTGTCGACCGCCATGGTGTGCTCGCCAAAGGCCATGTTGAGCACGACATTCGCGGTCTTGCGGCCCGCGCCCGGCAGCGACTCGATCTCGGCACGCGTGCGCGGCACCTCGCCGTTGAAATCGCTGAGCAGTTTTGCCGACAGCGCGATCACGTTCTTGGCCTTGGTGCGGTAGAGGCCAATGGTCTTGATGTACTCGCGCAAACGCTCTTCACCGAGGTCGAGCATTTTTTGCGGCGTATCGGCAATCTCGAACAAGGCGCGCGTCGCCTTGTTGACGCCGGCGTCGGTCGCCTGTGCCGAGAGCACCACGGCCACCAGCAGCGTGAACGGGTTGACGTGCTCGAGCTCGCCCCGCGGCTCGGGATTGGCTGCGCGGAATCGGCTGAAGACCTCGCGAACCTCTGCCGGCGCCCAAGGTTTGATGGGTTTGGATTTTGTCGCCTTGAGTGATTTTTTGGCGGGGGCCTTCGGTTTTGCGACCGCTGCCTTTGCCTTTTTCTTCGGCACCGCCGCTTTGCGCGGGGCCGGCTTGCGGGTGATTTTCGCCATGATCGGGATATACTGAGGGACGATGAGCACAGGCAACGAAATTGAGCGCGAGCACGAAGTGCAGATCTTCTCCGCGCTGCTGACGCCGCACCGCTCGCTGAACCGCACCGGCTTCCTGGCCGTGATGCTGTTCCTGAGCGTCGTCAGCTTCGTGACCGGAATGGTCTTCCTGCTGAAGGGCGCCTGGCCGGTGCTGGGCTTTTTCGGCCTCGACGTGCTCGTGGTCTGGTGGGCCTTCAAGGTCAATTTCCGCACCGGACGGGCGCGCGAGGAGATCACTGTCACGACATCAGAGCTGCGCGTGCGGCGCATCAGCCATTACGGCCAGGTCGCCGAATGGACCTTCAATCCGCTCTGGGTCCGGCTCGACATGGAGGTCGACGAGGATTTTGGCATCGAGCATCTCTATCTGATTTCGCGCGGCCACCAGATCCGGATCGCAAGGTTCCTCGGACCGGATGAAAAGGCCAGCTTCTACAAAGGCTTGATTGAGGCGCTGAACGCCGCCAAGCGCGGCCCGACCTACAATCCGGTGACCTGAAGCGCCGTCGGAAATCGGGTGGTTTCGACGCCTTCCCGCGCCTACATTTCCGCTCATGATGACACTCGCCATACATGACCAGCGCCTGGCCAAGCCGGGCCCCCAGAACGCCGCTCTGCGCGACTATGATTCGGTGCGCCGGGCCATCGCGTTCATCTCGGAGAACTGGCGCGCGCAGCCGACCATCGAGGCGATGGCGGATGCGGCCGGCGTCACGCCGGATGAGCTGCACCATCTGTTCCGCCGCTGGGCCTCGATCACGCCGAAGGCTTTCATGCAGGCGCTGACCCTCGACCATGCCAAGGGACTGCTGCGGGACTCCGCCAGCATCCTCGACGCCGCGCTCGATTCGGGGCTCTCGGGCCCGGGCCGGCTGCACGATCTCTTCGTCACTCACGAAGCGATGTCACCGGGCGAATGGAAGAACGGCGGTGCGGGGCTGACCTTGCGCTACGGCTTCCATCCCTCGCCGTTCGGCACGGCCATCGTGATCGCAACCGATCGCGGCCTCTCCGGTCTCGCCTTTGCCGATCCCGGCGAGGAGAAGGCTGCCCTTGCCGACATGACGCGGCGCTGGCGCAACGCCACCTATGTTGAAGACCACGAGGGCACCGCACCGCTCGCGGCGCGCATCTTCGACACCAAACTGTGGCGGCCGGATCAGCCTCTGCGCGTGATCCTGATCGGCACCGATTTCGAGGTGCGGGTGTGGGAGACGCTACTGAGAATTCCGATGGGCCGCGCGGTGTCTTATTCGGACATCGCCTGCAATATCAACAATCCGAAGGCCTCACGCGCCGTCGGTGCGGCGATCGGCAGGAACCCGGTGTCCTTTGTCGTGCCCTGCCACCGCGCCCTCGGCAAGAGCGGCACGCTGACAGGCTATCACTGGGGTATCACCCGCAAGCAGGCGATGCTGGGCTGGGAGGCTGGCCAAGTCGCGCAGTAATCGCCGCGCACATCTTTCGATGCGCACTGGCAGTCAGCCGGTCACGAGCGCTCGGGGATGACAGGCAGCACCACATGCGACGGCCGATCGCGATCCAGATAGATGCTGTTGCGGGCCACCCTGCGCGAGAGCCCCTTGCCTTCGGGTGCGCCAGTGTTCGGGTTGACGTCGAAGTGCGGAAAGTTGCTCGAGGAGATATCGAGCCGGATGCGGTGTCCCCGCTTGAAGAGGTTGGCGGTGGGGAAAGCCTCCACCGCCACGGCAACGGGTTCGCCCGGCCGGAGCATCTCGGGCTTCCCCCAGGAATTGCGATAGCGCAGCCGCAGGATGCCGTCGGTCAGGTTCATGGCGAAGCCCTGCGGATAATCCCCTGACGGCGGATAGACGTCGATCAGCTTGATGGTGATGTCGGTATCGGGCTGGTCGGACGAAACCCAGAGATGTGCGGCGATCGGTCCGGTGATTTCGATGTCCCGATCGAGCACCGGCGTCTCGAACACCAGCACGTCGGGGCGTGCGGCAAGCGGCAGATAAGGCTCGCGCGAGCCGAAGAAGCGCGGCCCCTCGGTCTGGTCAAACGCCCCGCCAACCATCACCGGAGCACCCGACGTTACCGTGCCGCCGATCGTCGGCACGGGATGCGCCGGATCGAAATCGAAGGTCAGCGGCTCGACTGCGGCCGCAGGCAGCTCCGGCGCCAACAGGCCGTTCTCATGCAGATGATAGGGCGTGTTGCGCGCGTCCGGGATCGGCCAGTCTTTTTCAGCACGCCAGCGTCCGCCGTGGTCGAGCCGGCCTGCAGCGTTGCGGCGGCCGGAGCCGCCGCCCATGACGAAGATCCGCACCGGCGGCTCTTCGGCCACGCCATTGGGCTCGCCTTTCAGCCAGGCGTCGAACCAGCGCAATCGCAGGCTCAGATAGTCCGGCGCCAGATTGCGGTCGAGCGTGGCGGCTGGCCCGAAATCGACGTCGCCTGCATAGGTCAGCGAGCGGTCGCCGTGGGTCCAGGGGCCGAGGATCAACCTGACCGGGCCCTTCTTTCGGGCCTTCAGCCCGATGTAATTCTCGCTTGCCGTGCGCGGATAGGGATCATACCAGGCCGACATGTGCACCATCGGCGCGTCGCTGAACTGGTCGTAATAGCCGGCGGCGTGAATGCCGATCTGCTTCCAGTAATCGTCGAAATTGCCGTGTTCCCACTGGTCGTAGACGTAGTTCTCATATTCGGGAGCGGGCGTCAGCGGAGAATGGCCGCGCTTCCAGGGCATGCGCGCGAACCAGGCCTTGAGATCGATCGCTTTCATTTCGGCGAGCCGGACCGGATCGCTCTGAACCGCCGGACTGACGAGCCCGTTGTTGAAGCCCCAAGTCACCTGCTTCAGCTCGAAGGCGCCGCCCTGGCGAATCCCGCCCTGGTATGAATTGGAGAAGCCGCCGCTGTCGAGAAACATCGCGGCAATACCTGGCGGATTGGTGCAGCCGAGCGCGCCCTGCGTATGCGCAGCGTAGGATAATCCCATGGTGCCGATCTTGCCGTTGCACCATGGCTGGGCCACGATCCATTTGCAGCAATCGTAGCCGTCGTTTCCATCGCTCAAATATTTGACGAACTCGCCTTCGGAATCATAGCGCCCGCGGCAGTCCTGATAGATCACGACATAGCCTGACCTCGCGAAGTACGCCGCGACCTCGGCACGCGATTTCGGCTTCGGCTCCGCAACGGATATCTCGGATCGGCTGACGATATTGCGGCCGTAGGGAGTCCGCTCGAGGATGACCGGAAACGGGCCGGGCAGCGCCTTGCCGTTCAGCGCGGGGCGGTAGACATCGGTGGCAAGCCTGATGCCGTCGCGCATCGGCACCATGATCTTGGCTTCGAGAACTGTCTCGTAAGGTTCGGCCGCATTGCTGGCGCCGGCGACCGACAACAAACCAAGGCCAAGGCCGAGCTTGGTGGCGTCACGCCGGGAGATGCCGTTGCGAGCCGAATCCTCCGCCATGGAAACCCGCCCTTTCCGCGCCGCGCCGCAGCCTGCTCCCGAACGACTACGATGCCAGATCCAGCTTCGAGGCCACCGTCGAATCCGCGTTGAGCCGGTAGATGATCGGCACGCCGGTTGCGAGCTCGCGCTTCAGGATGCCTTCGGGCGACAGCTTCTCCAGCACCATGATCAGCGCGCGCAGCGAGTTGCCGTGGGCGGCAACCAGCGTGCGCTTGCCGTTGAGCACGCCGGGCAGGATCTCCTGCACATAATAGGGCAGCGCGCGCGCCAGCGTATCCTTGAGGCTTTCGCCGCCGGGCGGCGGCACGTCGTAGGAACGGCGCCAGACATGCACCTGCTCCTCGCCCCACTTCTTGCGGGCGTCGTCCTTGTTGAGGCCGGAGAGATCGCCGTAGTCACGCTCGTTCAGCGCGAGATCCTTCGAGGTCGGCAGGCCGGTCTGGCCGAGCTCGGTGAGAATCAGATCGAGCGTGTGCTGGGCGCGCGTGAGCACTGACGTGTAGGCGACGTCGAACACGAGGCCTTGGGCCTTGAGCTTGCGGCCGGCTTCCTTGGCTTCCGCGACACCTTGCTCGGTGAGGTCAGGATCCTTCCAGCCCGTGAACAGGTTCTTCAGATTCCATTCGCTCTGGCCGTGCCGCACCAGCACGAGAAGACGTTCGCTCATTGACTGTTTCCGTTGCTTGCTTCGTTCAGATATCGCTGAGGCCGAGCACGTCGGCCATGGAGTAATGCCCCGGTTTCTTGCCATGCGCCCACAGCGCCGCCTTCAGCGCGCCGTGCGCGAACAGCATGCGGTCTTCGGCGAGATGCGACAGCGTGAGGCGCTCGAACGGGCCGAGGAAAGTGACGCTGTGCTCGCCGGCGACGGTGCCGCCGCGCAAGGAGGCAAAGCCGATCGCGCCCGGCTTGCGCGCGCCGGTGATGCCGTCGCGGCCGCGCTCGGAATGTTCGTCGTCAAGCGGGATGCCGCGACCACTAGCCGCCGCCTGGCCCAGCATCAGCGCGGTGCCGGAGGGCGCATCGACTTTCATGCGGTGATGGGATTCGACGATCTCGATGTCGAAACTTTCGTCGAGCGCCTTGGCGACGCGCTTGACCACGGCGGCGAGCAGGTTGACGCCGAGGCTCATATTGCCCGACTGCACCACGACCGCGCGATTGGTGACGCTCTTGATCACCGCGTTGTCGGAAGCCGATAGCCCGGTGGTGCCGATGACATGGACGAGGCCGCGTTCGGCCGCGATCGCGACATTGGCAATGGTCGCGGCGGGCACGGTGAAATCCAGAATGCCGTCGGCCTCCTTCGACATCGCCCAGAGGTCGGCGGACAGCTTGATGCCGTTAGCCGGCAGGCCGGCGAGCACGCCGGCATCCTTGCCCAAGAGCTCCGAGCCCGGCGCCTCGAGGGCGCCTGCCAGCACCGCGCCTTTACTGTCGGCAATCGCCCGTGTCAGGGCGCGGCCCATCCGGCCACCGGCTCCAGCAACAATCAAGCGCATGTCTGACATGGTGCGATCCTCTTAAGGCGCCGTTGTAGCGGCGGGATGCAGTTCCGGCAACCGAGGCTCATGAGGACAATGCGCGCTCCGGCCCTGCCCTGGAGGGGGAGGGTAAGCGAGCGAGAGCCTCAGCCGTCCGCCGGCTGCGGGCCGTCATAGCCCTCGATGATGATGAGGTCGGCGATCGAGTGCGGCTGGCGCACCTTGATGTTGGCCTGGTATTCGGGCGAATTGTAACAGGCGATCGCGGTCTGATAGTCAGGGAATTCGATGACGACGTTGCGGTTGCGGCTGGCGCCTTCGGCTGTGGTGAACTTGCCGCCGCGGATGACGAAGCGGCCACCCCATTTTTTGAAGATCGGACCGTTGGCGACGGCATAGGGCTTGTAGCCCTCGTCATTGCTCACATCGACGCGTCCGATCCAGTAGCCTTTTGCCATTGTTCTTCTCCCTTGTTTTTGACGGTTAGCCGAGCGCTTGCGCGATCTCGGCCTGGATGGCTTCAGCTGTTGCCTTGGGGTCGGAGGCTTCCACCACCGGTCGGCCGACGACGAGATAATCCGCACCCGCGGCAATCGCGCGGCCGGGCGTCATGATGCGTTTCTGGTCGCCGATATCAGCACCCGCCGGGCGGATGCCAGGTGTGACGAAAGGCATCTGGTGGCCGACGATCTTGCGTAACGCTCCGACTTCTTCCGGCGACGACACCAGGCCATCGATGCCGAGCGCCCGCGCCTGCTGGGCGCGCGCTTCGACCAGTTCGGAGACGCCGAGCCGGAAGCCTGCCGCAAGCAGATCATCGTCATTGTAGGAGGTCAGCACGGTGACGGCGAGGAGCTTCAGCTTCGACGAGCCGCGGCCCTCGATGGCGCCCTTCATGGTCTGCGGATAGGCGTGCACGGTGAGGAAGGTCGCGCCCAATTTGGTGATGCTCTCGACGCCTTGTGACACCGTGTTGCCGATGTCGTGCAGCTTGAGATCGAGAAAGACCTTCTTGCCGCTGTCGGCAAGCTTGGTGACCAGCGGCAAGCCGCCGGCATAAGCGAGGCGATAGCCGATCTTGTAGAAGGTGACGCTGTCGCCAAGCCTTGCGACCATCGCCTCCGCGGCATCCACACTCGGCAAATCGAGCGCAACGATCAGGCGGTCTTTCGGGGCGATTTCGGCTGGCGTCATGTCACCTCACATCATGCGTTGGGAAATGTCGATCAATTGCCGCACCATCTGCTTCAGCCCGTCGCTATCGGCCTGGCTCTTGAGCCTGTCCATATCGTCATAGGCCTGGTCGGCAAAGGCGAGCGTGAATTGGCTGGCGATCACATTGGCGTGGCAGGAGGTCAAAATCAGGCGCAACGCCTGCAGCGCGCGCGCGGCACCAAGCCGGCTCTGCGACGCACCGGCGAGTGCGAAGGCGCGGTTGCGGAAGACATCTCCGCGTGCCTCGTGCGGATCCTGCACGCGGCTGACCCAGTCGATCGCATTCTTCAGCAGCGGCGGCACCGAGGCGTTGTATTCGGGCGAGACGATCAGCACGCCATGATGCGCGCCGATCATGCGCTTGAGATTGATGGCGTGCTTGGGCACGCCTGATTTGGCCTGGAGATCGCCGTCATAGATCGGCAGCGGAAAATCGGCGAGCGAGATGCGGGTGACGTCGATGCCGGCCTGGGCGAATTCATAAGCGGCGACCGCCGCCAGCTTCGCATTGTGCGAGCCGGTGCGCAGCGAGCCGGGAATGACCAGGATCTTCGGGGCTGACATCCTCTTCCATACATTCGGCGAAACGAGCCCGCCGCGTATAGAAGGACGCCGGCGGAATTAGTCCTTGCGATACACCCAGACGCGGGCCGGCGGAAGGTTCATCCAGATCCGTTCCGAGGCCTCTGTGGACACGCCGGGCAGCGATTTCGGGATCGGCGGGACCACCGCATAGGTGAACTGAACGAAGGGCGCGCCGGGCGCGAGCGCCGTGAAGGCATCGCGAATGAGCCGCAGGCGCGTCAGCATCGGTTTTGTGACCAGCGGAAGACCGGAGACCACGGCGCTCGCCGGCGCGCTCAGCACGTTCCAGAGCGTGTCGCGCAGGCGATAGGCATCGCCTTGCACCACCTTGGCTTGTGGATAGCGGTCGCGCAAAAGCGCACAGAAGCCGGGATTGTATTCGACGAGAACGAGACGCTTCTGATCGACGCCGCGCTCGACCAGTGCCGAGGTGATGGCGCCCGTGCCAGGCCCGAGCTCGACCACCGGGGCGTCCGAATTGATGTCGACGTAATGCGCCATGGTCCGCGCGAGCAGCTTGCCCGACGGCATCACCGCGCCCATGTGGAGGGGCTTTTCGATCCAAGATCTGAGGAAGCGCACCTCGTCATCGAGACGGGGCTTCTTCAACGCACGCGCGGACGACGGCAATGGCATGTCTGGACCGGACGGGACGAGACCGCGTGACCGCGGCGTGTCAGAAAATGGTCATAAAGACGTATAGGCCGAAGTCGATACGGTCAAGCCGCGTCAGTTCGCCCGATTACCGAAGAAATCCTTGACCTTGGCGAAGAAACCCTCGGATTCCGGCTGGGTGTTTCCGGAGGAGAGCTTTTCGAACTCGGCCAGCAATTCCTGCTGCTTCTTGGTGAGGTTCTGCGGGGTCTCGACCACGACCTGGACGTACATGTCGCCCATCTGGCGCGAACGCAGCACCGGCATGCCCTTTGATGCAATGCGGAATCGACGGGCGGACTGGGTTCCGGCGGGCACTTTCACCTTGGCCTTGCCCTTGTCGATGGTCGGCACCTCGAATTCGCCGCCGAGCGCGGCCGTGACCATCGAGATTGGCACGCGGCAATGCAGGTCGGCGCCGTCGCGCTGGAAGAACTGGTGCTGGGCCAGCGACAGGAAGATGTAGAGGTCGCCGGGCGGACCGCCGCGGACGCCAGCCTCGCCTTCGCCGGCGAGCCGGATCCTGGTGCCATCCTCGACGCCCTGGGGAATGTTGACCGACAGCGTACGCTCGCGGGTGACGCGGCCCTGGCCCGAGCAGGACGGGCAGGCATCCTCGATCATCTGGCCGCGGCCCTGACAGCCGGGGCAGGTGCGCTCGAGGGTGAAGAAGCCCTGCGACTGCCGCACGCGGCCGGCGCCGCCGCAGGTCGAGCAGGTCTTGGGCTTGGTGCCGGCCTTGGCGCCGATGCCCGAGCAGGCCTCGCAGGTGACCGAGACCGGAATCTCGATCTGCGCGGTCTTGCCGCCGAAGGCTTCCTCGAGGGTGATTTCCATGTTGTAGCGCAGGTCGGCGCCACGCTCGCGGCCGCCGCGGCCGCGCTGCCCGGCCATACCGAACAGATCTTCGAAAATGTCGGAGAAGGAAGAGGCGAAGCCCGCGCCGAAACCGGCACCACCGCCGCCCGGGCCACCTTGCTCGAAAGCGGCATGGCCGAAGCGGTCATAGGCCGCGCGCTTGTCCTTGTCCTTCAGGACCTCGTAGGCCTCGTTGATTTCCTTGAACTTGACCTCGCTGCTGTCGTCCCCGGGATTGCGGTCGGGGTGAAACTTCATCGCCAGCTTGCGGAATGACGATTTCAGCGTGCCCTCGTCGGCCGTGCGTTCGACTTCGAGGGTTTCGTAGTAGCAGCGCTTGGTGGACGTGGACATGTCTGACTCAGGTCTATCCGATCGCGATTCAAGTCGGAGCGAAACAACGTCGCCACGCGACGATATAGGCAGCCTGCCGCGTCGTGGCAGCGGGCTGCATGGCAGCGTTGATCATAACGGCTGGGAATTGATTGATCGTAACGGGACCGATCGTAACAGATCCTTCGCCCGCCCGTCCCGACACGAAAGCCTCCCCCTTGAGGGGGGAGGCCATTTCAGCGTGTGGGGTCCAAGCCGTCCGCATCATACCCTCTTGGGGCTTATGCAGACTTCTTGTTGTTCTTCTCGTCGTCGACCTCGGTGAATTCCGCGTCGACGACGTCGTCCTTCGCAGCGTCCTTGGCCGCATCGGCCTCGGCCTGCTGCTTGTACATGGCCTCGCCGAGCTTCATCGAAGCCTGAGCCAGCGTGTTGGTCTTGGCCTTGATCGCCTCGGCATCGCTGCCCTTCAGCGCTTCCTTGAGGTCGCTGACGGCGTCCTCGATGGCGCGGCGCTCGGTCTCGGAGACCTTCGAACCGTGCTCGGCCAGTGCCTTCTCGGTGGAGTGCACCAGCGCGTCGGCATGGTTCTTGGCGTCGACCGCCTCGCGGCGCTGCTTGTCGGCCGCGGCATTGGCCTCGGCGTCCTTGACCATCTTGTCGATGTCGGCTTCCGACAGACCACCCGAAGCCTGGATGCGGATCTGCTGCTCCTTGCCGGTGGCCTTGTCCTTGGCCGAGACGTTGACGATGCCGTTGGCGTCGATGTCGAAGGTCACTTCGATCTGCGGCATGCCGCGCGGAGCCGGCGGAATACCCATCAAGTCGAACTGGCCGAGCATCTTGTTGTCGGCCGCCATTTCACGCTCGCCCTGGAAGACGCGGATGGTGACTGCGTTCTGGTTGTCCTCGGCAGTCGAGAACACCTGGCTCTTCTTGGTCGGGATCGTGGTGTTGCGGTCGATGATGCGGGTGAACACGCCGCCCAGCGTCTCGATGCCCAGCGACAGCGGGGTCACGTCGAGCAGCAGCACGTCCTTGACGTCGCCCTGGAGCACGCCGGCCTGGATCGCGGCACCGATCGCCACGACTTCGTCCGGGTTGACGCCCTTGTGCGGCTCCTTGCCGAACAGCTGCTTCACGACTTCCTGGACCTTCGGCATGCGCGACATGCCGCCGACCAGAACCACTTCGCCGATCTCACCGGCGGTGACGCCGGCATCCTTCAGCGCCTTGCGGCAGGGCTCGACGGTCTTCTGCACGAGGTCGTCGACCAGCGCCTCGAACTTGGCGCGGGTGAGCTTCATCGTCAGATGCTTCGGCCCGGTCTGGTCCGCGGTGATGAAGGGCAGGTTGATCTCGGTCTGCGTCGTCGACGACAGCTCGATCTTGGCCTTTTCAGCGGCTTCCTTCAGGCGCTGCAACGCGAGCTTGTCGTTGCGCAGGTTGATGCCCTGCTCCTTCTGGAACTCGTCCGCGAGGTAGCCGACGAGGCGCATGTCGAAATCTTCGCCGCCGAGGAAGGTGTCGCCGTTGGTCGACTTCACCTCGAACACGCCGTCGCCGATTTCGAGAATGGAAATATCGAACGTGCCGCCGCCGAGGTCGTACACGGCGATGGTGCCGGCCTTGGTCTTGTCGAGGCCATAGGCAAGCGCGGCCGCGGTCGGCTCGTTGATGATGCGCAGCACTTCAAGGCCCGCGATCTTGCCGGCATCCTTGGTGGCCTGGCGCTGGGCGTCGTTGAAGTAAGCGGGAACGGTGATGACCGCCTGGTCGACCTTCTGGCCGAGATGGGCCTCCGCGGTCTCCTTCATCTTCTGCAGGATGAACGCCGAGACCTGCGAAGGCGAGTAGGTCTGGCCGTCAGCCTCGACCCAGGCATCGCCGTTGGAAGCCTTCACGATCTTGTACGGAACGAGCTTCTTGTCCTTCTCGACCATCGGGTCGTCGTAGCGGCGGCCGATCAGGCGCTTCACTGCGAAGAACGTACGCTCTGGATTTGTCACGGCCTGGCGCTTGGCAGGCTGGCCGACGAGGCGCTCACCGTCGTCGGTCACGGCGACGATCGAAGGCGTCGTGCGCATGCCTTCGGAATTCTCGATAACTTTGGCGTTCTTGCCATCCATTACGGCGACGCACGAATTCGTGGTGCCGAGGTCGATCCCAATGACCTTTCCCATGGTCCTGATATCCTTCTTTTTGCGGCAGGTTGGCTGGGCCCAGAAGGCACCCGAACCGAAACCCCCTAAGATCAAACATTCGCGATATTGCGATGGTTGAGGCTCATATAGGAGGGGGGGAGGGGCCCGCAAGGACCGAACGCAAGTTTGGACCGTGAAAACATTGGGTTTTGGAAGATCATATCCGCCCCTCACCGCCCTTGCGGGTGAGGAAATATTAACAGGTCGGCGATCGACCGGCTGCCCGACCGCCATCAGCGGCCCGGGCCTGTTACCGGCGCGCCAAACCCGCTAAAAGGCGGCCGGCCGGACAGCTTCGCCATGGGGCTGCTTCGCGCGACAAAGCGCCCAATGGCCGACCATCGTACGGCCTCAATGTGAACCAATCAGAGTGCCCATGAAGCTGATCCGCCCCCTCGCCGCACTCGCCCTTCTTGTTGCCACGGCCTTTCCGGCGCTCGCGGCCGACGCCGTCTATCCGCCCGGCCTGCGCCTCGGCATGGTGCCGCTGGTCGGCCTCGGCAAGGCCAAGACCTTCCCGGGTTTCGAGAGCGAGGACGGCAGCGTCAAAGTGCTGATCACCGAGCTGCCGCCGGCGGCCTATAACGAGGTCGTCACGGCCTTCAACGCCAATCCTGCCGGCGCCAACGGCGTCAAGCCGGACAAGATCGAGACATCGGCGGGCGTTGCGTATTTTACCACCGAGAGCGCCAAGGCTGGCGACACGCTGGTGAAGCGCTATTCGATGATCGTGCCGGGCACTGGCTTCTCCGGCTATGTCGCGGTGCAAATCCCCGAGAACGCCGCGAAGATCTACACCGACGAAGCGGTACGGCAGATGTTTGCGACCGCCACCATCCGCAAGGAGGTGTCGGTCGACGAGCAGATCGGGCTGCTGCCGTTCAAGGTCACCGATCTCGCCGGCTTCAAGGACGTCCGCACGCTGGTGCCGGGCTCGAGCGTCATCCTGGCCGACGGCAGCGAGAGCTCGGGCTATGAATCCAAGCCGTTCATGATCCTCGGCCTGATCGGCGCCACCCCGCAAGCCGCAGAGGACCGCGCCCGCTTCGCCCAGGAGGCGGCGCTTCAGATCCCGGGCTTGCGCGAAACCAGGATCACCATGTCGGAGCCGATCCGCATCAACAGCCAGCCGGGCTTCGAGACCCGGATCGACGGCGTCAGCGGCAAGGACAAGACCCCGGTGACGGTGGTGCAGTGGATCCGCTTCGGCGGCGGCACCTCGCTGCGCATCATCGCCAGCGCCCCGCGCGACCAGTGGTCCGACGCCTTCACCCGCTTCCGCGCCGTGCGCGACGGCATCCAGCCGAAGGGCTAGAGCCCTGGGGCTGGCAGCCCAAGCGTTCACCAAACCCGGCCGCATTTTCGGGCTTTCGTTCGTACACGAACGGAATTAGGCTCGCCCCACTGGATCAGCTTTAGATCATCCTGGAGGGGAGGCGGACGATGCTTAATCGACGACAGATCTTGGCCGCACTTGGGACGACGGCGCTCGCGAGCCTCGCTCCATCAGCACTGTTCGCAGCTACCGCGATCAAACCAGACGACACCTCCGCGCTGCTCGTGATCGACGTGCAGAACTGCTTCCTGCCCGGCGGCAGCCTCGCAGTGAAGGAAGGCGAGCAGGTCGTGCCCGTCATCAACAAGATGGCGAAAGCGTTCTCAAACGTGGTGATGACGCAGGACTGGCACACGCCCGGCCACGTCTCGTTCGCGTCAGTGCATTCCGGCAAGAAGCCGTTCGAGACCATCGACCTGCCCTACGGCAAGCAGGTGCTGTGGCCCGACCATTGCGTGCAGGGCACCGACGGCGCCTCGCTCTCGAAGGATCTCTCGATCCCGCAGGCCGAGCTCATCATCCGCAAGGGTTTTCACAAGGACGTCGACAGCTATTCGGCCTTCCTCGAAGCCGACGGCAAGACCACGACGGGCCTTGCCGCCTATCTGAAGTCGCGCAAGATCAAGCGCGTCTTCGTTGCAGGTCTCGCGACGGATTTCTGTGTCGCCTGGACCGCACTCGATGCGCGCAAGGCGGGCTTTGAGGTCTATGTCGTGGAAGACGCCTGCCGCGGCATCGACACGCAGGGCTCGCTGGCAAAAGCCTGGGCCGATATGGCCAAGGCCGGCGTGAAGCGGATTCAGTCCGCTGACATCGCGGTGAGCGCATAAGGCGCTCACGTCTGCCAGACATTGAGGAGACGCGCGCGAGCGCGCTCCTCAAAATCGCTCAGTTCGCTTCGTTGCTGTTCGCCGCTGGAGCAGCCTTTGCGCCGCCCTTGGCGACGCCGACCAGCGCCGGGCGCAGCACGCGCTCGCCGATGGTATAGCCGGCCTGCATGACCTGCACCACGGTGCCCGCGGGCACCGACGCATCAGGCACTTCGTACATCGCCTGCTGGAAGTTCGGATCGAACTTCTGGCCTTGCGGGTCGAACTTCTTCACCCCGTGCTTTTCCAGCGCGCTGAGCAGCGAACGCTCGGTGAGCTCGACGCCTTCGATCAGCGCGGTCAGGCCGGGATCGGCGGTGGCACGCGCTTCAGCCGGAACGGCGTCAAGCGCGCGCTGGAGATTGTCGGCGATATCGAGCACGTCGCGGGCAAAGCCGGTGACGCCGTAGAGCTTGGAATCGGCGACCTCCTTGGCGGTGCGCTTGCGCAAATTCTCCATCTCGGCCAGCGTCCGCAGCATGCGGTCGCGCGCCTCGGCGGCTTCCTTCTGCAACGCTTCGACCGAGCCCGGCTCGGGATCGTCGGGCATGATGTAGGGTTTTGACACCACGGGCTCGCCGGTCGCGGCAGTCGTGTCTTCGGGTTGCCGGGTTGGATCGGTCATCGGCTGCTTCTCGAACTCGTCTCAAGGGAGGTTTTCTGGCCCGGATATCGTGCTTCGGGCGCCGAAAATCAAGCGCCCGTGATCGGCTCAAATGCCGGTCAGCCCCCCAGCAGGCGACTGACGATACGGGCGGCGTAGTCCACGGTCGGGATCACGCGGGCATAATTCAGCCGCGTCGGCCCGATCACGCCCAAAACACCGACGATGCGGCCAGCGGCATCCCGATAGGGCGAGATGATGGTGGAGGAGCCCGACAGGGAAAACAGTTTGTTTTCCGAACCGATAAAGATGCGGACACCTTCGGCGGTTTCGGCGCGTCCCAGCAGGTCGATCACGCCGCGCTTGGTCTCGAGATCGTCGAACAGCAGCCTGACACGCTCGAGATCCTCCAGCGCATGCAGATCTTCCAGCAGATTGGCGTGGCCGCGGACGATGAGCTGGCGGTCCTCGTTCTCGCCGCCGGACCAACTGGCAATCCCGGCCGCGATTACTTTTTGCGTCAATTGATCGAGCTCGGCGCGGGCCTCGCCAAGCGCGGTTTCGAGCTCAAGCCGGGCCTCGGCGAGGGTCCGGCCGCGAATCCGCGAATTGAGGAAATTGCCGGCTTCGGTGATGGCCGAGGAGGGAACTCCGGGCGGCAGGGTCAGCACGCGGTTTTCGACCTGGCCGTCCTCGCCGACCAGGATTACCAGCGCCTTCTCGGGTTCCAGCCGGACGAATTCGATGTGTTTCAGCCGCGTATTGGATTTTGGCGTCAGAACAACCGCCGCGGTGCGGGTGAGACCCGACAGCCGCGTCAGCGCCTGGTCCAGCGCTGCCTCGACCGATTGAGCCTGACCGACGGAGGTCAGCTGGCTCTGGATCGACTGCCGTTCGGCCTCGTTGAGGTCGCCGACCTGCATCAGGGCGTCGACAAAGAAGCGCAGGCCAAGTTCCGTCGGCAGACGGCCAGCCGAGGTGTGCGGAGCGTAGATCAGGCCAAGATGTTCCAGATCCGCCATGACATTGCGAACCGAGGCCGGCGACAGCGGCATCGCGATCAGGCGGGAAATGTTGCGCGAGCCGACCGGCTCACCGGTCGCGAGATAGCTTTCGACAATTTGACGAAAGATGTCGCGGGAACGCTCGTTGAGCTGGGCGAGGCCTGCGCGCGGCGCGATCAGATGGATCGGATCGTGATGGGCCACAGACGGCAACTCCTCTCAGATGCTTATAATTTGGCCATCCTGGATGCTTCTGACAAGCGTGGCGTTTGCGGGGTCGATATTAGGGGGGTGAAAAAGCCTTGCTGCCCACCCTGACCCCACCTACAAGCACCGCGAACAGCCCTACCCCATGAGTTCTGGAGGATTTCCCATGCGGCCAAGCCGCCGTGCGCCCGACGAATTGCGCCCCGTGACGCTGGAGCGTGGCGTGGTCAAATATGCGGAAGGCTCCTGCCTCGTGAAATTCGGCGACACCCATGTGCTTGTGACCGCCACGCTGGAAGACCGCCTGCCGCCGTGGCTGAAGGGCCAGGGCCGCGGCTGGGTCACCGCCGAATACGGCATGCTGCCCCGTGCGACCTCCGAACGCACCCGCCGCGAGGCCTCTGCCGGCAAGCAGAGCGGCCGCACCGTCGAGATCCAGCGCCTGATCGGCCGCTCGCTTCGCACCATCGTCGATCTCGAAGCGCTCGGCGAGCGCCAGATCACGGTCGATTGCGACGTGCTCCAGGCCGACGGCGGCACCCGCACGGCATCGATCACCGGTGCGTGGGTCGCGCTCGCCGACTGCATCGCTTGGATGAAGGGGCGCAACATGATCAAGGCCAATGTGATGCGCGACAACGTCGCCGCGATCTCCTGCGGCATCTACAACGGCACGCCGGTGCTTGATCTCGACTATGCCGAGGATTCGGAAGCCGAGACCGATGCCAATTTCGTCATGACCGGCGATGGCCGCATCATCGAGGTACAGGGCACCGCGGAACGCGAGCCGTTCACGCAGGACGAGTTCCTGAAGCTGATCGCCTTGGCACAAAAGGGCATCGCACGTCTGGTGGACTTGCAGAAGCTGGCTGTCGCGTAGTCAATAAGCCCATGCATCGCCGAATCACCGGAAAGCTCGTCATCGCGACCCACAATCCCGGCAAGCTCGCCGAGATGAAGGAGCTGCTCGCGCCTCACGGTATCGAAGTGGTGTCCGCCGGTGAGCTCGGCCTGCCCGAGCCCGATGAAACCGGCAACGACTTCCGCAGCAATGCCGCGATCAAGGCGATCGCGGCGGCGCAGGCGACCGGACTTCCATCTTTTGCCGATGATTCCGGCATCGTGGTCGACGCGCTCGACGGCGCACCGGGCATCTACAGTGCGCGCTGGGCCGGCCCTTCCAAGGATTTTGCTGCGGCGATGGCGCAGATCGAGCGCCTGTTGCAGGAGCGCGGCGCCACCACGCCGGACAAGCGCAAGGCCCATTTCGTCTCCGCGCTGTGCGTCGCCTGGCCTGACAATCATCTCGAAGAGGTCGAGGCGCGCGTCGACGGCACGCTGGTGTGGCCGCCGCGCGGCACCGCCGGCTTTGGCTACGATCCGATGTTCCTGCCCGACGGTCACGTCAGAACCTTCGGCGAGATGGAAAGCATCGAGAAGCACGGCCTGCCGCCGCTCGGCCTTGGCCTGTCGCACCGCGCCCGCGCCTTCGTGAAACTGGCGGAGATCTGCCTTGAGCCGCGCTAAGGAAGCCTTCGGCGTCTACGTGCACTGGCCGTTCTGCCTGTCGAAGTGCCCCTATTGCGACTTCAACAGCCACGTCCGCCACGCCGCGATCGATGAGGCGCGTTTTGCTTCGGCCTTTGAGCGCGAGATTGCGACGACCGCCGCGCGCGCACCGGGCCGCGAGGTCACCTCGATTTTCCTCGGTGGCGGCACGCCATCGCTGATGCAGCCGGCCACGGTCGGCGCCGTGCTCGACGCGATCGGCAAGCACTGGACGGTTGCTGATGACGTCGAAGTGACGCTGGAAGCAAATCCAACCAGTGTCGAAGCCACACGCTTTGCCGGCTATCGAGCCGCCGGCGTCAACCGCGTCTCGCTCGGCGTGCAGGCCCTCGACGATGCCTCGCTGAAAGCGCTCGGCCGCATGCACAGCGCCCGCGAAGCGCTCGATGCCGTCGCCATCGCGCGCCGCTCGTTCGACCGTTACTCGTTCGATCTGATCTACGCCCGTCCCGACCAGACGCCAGCGATGTGGTCGGACGAGCTGCGTCTCGCCATCGATGAAGCGGCCGAGCATCTGTCGCTCTATCAATTGACGATCGAGGAAGGCACGCCGTTCTTCGGGCTGCACCAGGCCGGCAAATTGAAGACGCCAGACGAAGCGGTCGCACGCGCGCTCTATGACGTGACGCAGGAGACCTGCGACAGACTCGGTCTCCCCGCCTACGAGATTTCCAATCACGCGCGGCGCGGCGCCGAGTGCAGGCACAATCTGGTGTACTGGCGCGGTGAGGAATATGCCGGCATCGGCCCGGGCGCGCATGGCCGCCTCGACATCGACGGTATCAGGCACGCCACCGCGACCGAGAAGCGTCCCGAAGCCTGGCTGATGCGCGTCGAGACCAATGGCGACGGAATCGTCACCGACGATCTCCTCAACAGCGAAGAACGCGCCGACGAATTCCTGCTGATGGGATTGCGCCTGGCCGAGGGTATCGATCCCGAGCGTTACAAAGCACTCTCGGGCCGCCCGCTCGACCCCGGCCGCATCGCGCTGTTGCGCGAGGAAGGCGCGATCACGGTCGATGCAACGGGCCGCCTGCGCGTGACGAGCAGCGGATTCCCGGTGCTCGATGCGGTGGTGGCGGATCTGGCGGCGTAGCGAGCTGCCGTAGGGTGGGCAAAGGCGCACTTGCGCCGTGCCCACCATCTCTCTCAATCACAAAAAATGCGTGGGCACGCTTCGCTTTGCCCACCCTGCGGCACCGTCGTCCTGAGCTACGCCCCAAAACTCTTCGGCGAGCCCGCGACGGCAACACCGCCGCCCGTCGTCACCTTCATCACCGCAAGCCCACGCTCGTTGGTGCCATCGGCGCGGAAGCGGAACAGGCCGTCGATGCCAGCAAAACCCGATGGGTTGGTGAGCACGTCGGGCGAGAAGCGCGTGGTGCCTTGCGTGCGCGCGAGCGCGGCGACGAGGGCGACCGCGTCATAGGCCAGCGTCGCGGTGCGGATCGGATCGGCGCCGTATTTGGTGCGATAGCGGCCGGAGAACGCGCGGAAGCCGGCCGGATCGGGCGCGGCGTAGAGGCCGCCCTGCAAGTTCTGGCTGGCATAGACACGCGGACTGTCCCACAGGCCGGTGCCGAGCAGCTGGATGTTGCGCAAATTCGCGCCCGCGGCAGTCATCGCATCGGCGACCGCAACGACGGCGTCGCCGTCATCGGCAATGAACAGCGCATCGGCGCTGCCGAGCTGCTGCGCCACTGACCTTGCCGGCGTCGCGCGATCGGCGCCGTATTTCTCAAACGCGACGATCCGTCCACCACGCCGCGGCACAGCGGCCTTCACCGCGGCTTCGACGACGTTGCCATAGGCATTGTCAGGCACCAGCACGGCGACGGAGCGTTTCCCGATGCTCGACGAGTATTCGATGATGCGATTGACGTCGGACTCCGGCAGGAAGCTCAGGAGATAGACGCCGCGGCCGGCGATGCTCGAATCGGTCGAGAATGCGATCACTGAAATGCTACGCGTGCGCGCGACCTGCGCGACTGCCGGGACCGATTGCGCGAACAGCGGGCCCAGAATGATCTCGGCGCCCTCGTCAACCGCCTGCTGCGCGCCGGCTTGCGCGCCCTGCGGGCTGCCATTGTCGTCCTTGATCAGGAGCTGGATGTTCGGATTCTGGAACTCGGCCAGCGCCATCTCGGCGGCATTGCGCATGGACTGCGCGGCAAGCCCGGCATTGCCGGCCGCCGAGAGCGGCAGGATCACGGCCACCTTCACGCCACCGGTGCCGGCCGTGGTCGACTGCTGCGGCGGACCAGCCGGCTGGGCCGGTGGCGGCGAGGAGCTGGAGAAGGGATTGGAGAACTGGCTGAGGCTCTGCTGCACACCGGCGCAGGCCGAGAGCAGCGGCGTGCCGAGCAGCAGGCCAAGCGCACTCCGCCGGGTCGCCCCTATCATCAGGGGCCCCTGAACGGGAGACTTCAGATCACGCGGGCCCACCATCTCAGCTTCTCTTCTGACCGGCCGCTCGCGCGCCGGTCACGATACTCTTTCCGCGACACAAGCCGCGGATTCAGGCATATTGTCGGCAAATAGTTAACCAAAACAAAAGGATAATGACCGCTTAACGCGACCGCCATCCTGTCCTGGCTTGCTGTCTGCCCTCCGTCACGAAAGCATCAAGGCGCCGTTTCCGCCCTGAATATGGCGCTGACGCCCCACTCCTTCGGGAATGTGATGCCGGATGGATCACATTCCAGTCCTTCCTCGCCCCACTTCAATATCCTAGTCAGGCACGATCTTTTTCGAGGGGCCGGTTCCCAGCCCTCGACATCATGCCTAAGTTCGTCTCATTATGCGCGCAAAGCCGGCCCCGATAAATACGACTGAAGCTACGGACGCCGCCTCGCGCGGGTTCTCCGTCGACGCCCACCGGCTTGCGGCGCCGAAGCTGGCGGCCGGCCTCTATCTGGTCGCGACCCCCATCGGCAATCTCGGCGACATCACGCTGCGCGCGCTGCAAACGCTCGCCGCCGTCGACGTCATCGCCTGCGAGGACACCCGCATCACTCGCCGCCTGACCGAGCGTTACGATATCGCGGCCCAGCTCAAACAATATCACGAGCACAATGCGGAGGCCGCGCGGCCCAAGATCCTGGAGGCGCTCGCGGCCGGCGGTTCGGTCGCGCTGGTGTCGGACGCCGGCACGCCGTTGATCTCCGACCCTGGTTACAAGCTGGTGCGCGAGGTCTGTGCGGCCGGCCATGCAGTGTATGCCCTGCCTGGCCCGTCCTCGGTGCTGGCGGCGCTGTCGGTCGCGGCCCTGCCGACCGACCGTTTTTTCTTCGAAGGGTTTCTGCCGTCCAAATCCGCCGCGCGAAAATCGCGCCTGGCCGAGCTCGCCCGCATCGATGCGACGCTGGTGATGTTCGAATCCGGCAACCGCGTGCAGGATACGCTCGCCGAGCTCGCGGAGATCATGGGCACGCGCGAAGCCGCGATCTGCCGCGAGTTGACCAAGCTGCACGAGGAGATTTCACGCGCAACGCTCGTCGATCTCGCGCGCGAGGCCGATGCGCTGGAGACGCGCGGCGAATTCGTGCTGGTGATCGCTCCGCCGGCCGCGGATGCCGATGTGCTGACATCGGACGCACTGGACGATCTGTTGCGCGCCCAGCTCGCCACGCACAGCGTCAAGGATGCCGTTGCGCATGCGGTCGCACTCTCAGGGCGGCCGCGCCGCGAGGTCTATGCCCGCGCGCTCGAACTCGCCAAGGACTTGCGGAGCGGCGATGGCGAAGACTAAAGCGCCGTCAGAGCCGAAGGCCGCCTCTCCGGAGCGCGTCGCCGCGTTCCGCACCGGCATCTCCGCCGAGAGCCGCGCCGCGGCCTATCTGATGGCGAAGGGCTACCGCATCCTCGCAAAACGCTACCGCACGGCGCATGGCGAGATCGACCTCGTGGCGCGCCGCCGCAACCTGATCGCCTTCGTCGAAGTCAAGGCGCGCGCCAGTCTCGACGAGGCCGCCTATGCGGTGACACCGCGCCAGCAGCAACGCATCATCGATGCCGCGCAGGGCTGGCTGGTGGCGCATCCCGAGCATGCGGAATTCGAATTGCGATTCGACGCCATGCTGATTGCGCCGCGCTCACTTCCACGCCATGTGTTGGCGGCATTCGACGCCTCGACCTGAAAGGCAGACCATGAAACTGAACGTCGCCGTCCAGATGGACCCCATCGCCCGCATCAACATCAAGGGCGATTCCACCTTTGCGCTGCTCCTGGAGGCGCAGAAGCGCGGCCATAGCCTGTCCTATTACACCCCCGACAAGCTCTCGATGGTTGGCGAGGAGATCGTCGCACCGGTGCAGCTGCTGACCGTGCGCGACGAGCCCGGCGATCATTTCACCCTCGGCGAGCCCAGGCGCGAGGCGCTGAACGGCTTCGACGTGGTGCTGCTGCGCCAGGACCCGCCGTTCGATCTCGCCTACATCACCTCGACGCATCTGCTCGAACGCATCCATCCCAAGACGCTGGTGGTCAACGATCCCGCTTCGGTGCGCAACGCGCCCGAAAAGCTGTTCGTGATGAATTTTCCGCAGCTGATGCCACCGACCTTGATCTCGCGCGACCTCGACGAGATCAATGCGTTCCGCGACAAGCACGGCGCCGTGGTGATGAAGCCGTTGCACGGCCATGGCGGCGCCGCGGTTTTCCGCGTGATGCCGCAGGACATGAATTTCGGCTCGCTCTACGACATGTTCTCGGTGACGTTCAAAGAGGCCTGGGTGATCCAGCAGTTCATCCCCGAGGTGAAGCACGGCGACAAGCGCATCATCCTGGTCGATGGCGAGTTCGCCGGTGCCGTGAACCGCGTGCCCGCGGCCGACGACCTCCGCTCCAACATGGTGCGCGGCGGCGCGGCCAAGGAGACCGAGCTGACGCCGCGCGAGCGCGAGATCTGCGCCACCGTCGGCCCTGCACTGCGCGAGCGCGGCCTCCTGTTCGTCGGCATCGACGTCATCAACGGCAACCTCACCGAGATCAACGTCACCTCGCCCACCGGCATCCGCGCCATTGCGCGACTTGGCGGACCCGATGTGGCGGCCAAGATCTGGGACGTGATCGAGCAGAAGCGGGCGAAGTAGGCGTTAGCTCAGGACGCTAATTTATCCCCGTCCCCCTGAGGTGCTCGCCTCTTCGGCGAGCCTCGAAGGGCGACGGCCCGGCTGCATCTCGGCCGTTCATCCTTCGAGGCTCACCTTGCGATGCCATGCATCGCAAGCCTCGCACCTCAGGATGACGGATTGCCCACCGTAGTCTCCATGACCGCGCGGCATCACCCGCCCTTCACTAACCACCCGTTCACCATGACGCCCCGCGTTCTCATTCGAACGCAGGAGCGCGTCCGCGTGATTCTACGGGGCCAGCGGCCGAGCGACTAACGCGGCATTCACCATCTGCCGAAATCTGGCAGCGTCACTGGCCATCACACTCGGCCTCGCAACACCCCTTATACTTTTACTCCCTACTCATCGATGCGGGGGAACCCGCCACGTGCGGTTCGAGTGCCCCGCGTAAGAGTAGAAGCGTATGAACACCGCACGCATTGTCGTTCTCGTCATTGCGCTCGGCGCCGGCGGCGTCGCTGCGTATCTGGCCAGCGGGTACGACAACAAGCCCGCACCCGTCGCCCAGGTGGTCGAGAAGCTGCCCACGGTCGAGGTGCTCGTCGCCAAATCCGACATCCAGCTCGGCCAGGCCGTGAAGGCCGAGGATCTGCAATGGCAGACCTGGCCGCAATCGACCGCCAGCAGCGCCTTCATCCGCCGCGACAACAGGCCCGACGCACAGACGCAGATCGCCGGCTCGATCGCGCGCGTGCCGTTGATGCAGGGCGAGCCGATCCGCGAGCAGAAGCTCGTCAAGGCCGACGGCTCCGGCTTCATGGCCGCGATCCTGCCGTCCGGCATGCGGGCTGTCTCCACCGAAATCTCGGCCGAGACCGGCGCCGGCGGCTTCATCCTGCCGAACGACCGCGTCGACATCGTGCTGACGCGTCGCCTGAAGAATCCCGACGGCGCCAACGGCCAGACCGGCGGCAATGACCTGATCCTGTCGGAGGTCGTCCTGACCAACGTCCGCGTGCTCGCGATTGACCAGGCGCCGAAGGAGAAGGACGGCCAGACCACCGTGCTCGGCAAGACCGTGACGCTCGAGCTCAGGCCCGACCAGGTCTCGACACTCTCGGTCTCACGCCAGGCCGGCACGCTCACGCTCGCACTGCGGAGCATCGCCGATGCCAGCGCTTCGGACGGTGGGCCGGAAGAGCAGGCACTCAAGCAGCGCCAGACCGGCGTGAACGTGATCCGCTACGGCGTCCAGGCGCGACAGCTAACGTCACAGAAGTGATGGAGACATGATGAACTACGGGGATGATCGGACGGGCATGCGCATTCGGGGGAAGCGCGCAAGCTCGTTCTGGGCAGGGGCCATGTTGTTACTGGGGCTGGTCGCAGCTCCCGATCTCGTCCGCGCTGCAGATGCGCCGGTCGGAGACCAGGCGCCGATGCAGGCGCCGGACCTCGGCGTGTCGCCGGTCGCGACCATCGCGTCGGCAAGGACGCGCTCGCTGTCGCTCGGCGTCGGCAAGTCCGTGGTCATCGACCTGCCGCGCGAGGTCAAGGACGTGCTGGTGGCCGATCCGAAGATCGCCAATGCGATCATCCGCTCGGCGCAGCGCGCCTATATCATCGGCGGCCAGGTCGGCCAGACCAACGTGGTGTTCTTCAGCGCCGACGGCCAGCAGGTCGCCGCCTACGACATCGCGGTGAAGCGCGATCTCAACGGCATGCGCACGGCGCTGCGCGCATCGCTGCCCGGCGTGCAGATTGAGGGCGTCGGCGACAGCGTGATGCTGACCGGCTCGGTGTCGAGCCCGGTCGAGGCCCAGCAGGCCGGCGATGTCGCCGCCAAGCTCGTCGGCGGCGCCGACAAGGTCGTCAACAACATCGTCGTGCGCGGCCGTGACCAGGTGATGCTGAAGGTGGTGGTCGGCGAAGTCCGCCGCGACATCGTCAAGCAATTGGGCGTCGACCTCAGCGCCAGCCTCAATGCCGGCACCGCGGTCGTGAACTTCAACAACTCGAACCCGTTCTCGGTCTCCGGCGGGCCCCTGGTCAGCAACAACGGCCTGGGCGTCACCGGCCTTGCCAAGGGCGTTGCCACCGTCAACGCCACCATGCGCGCGATGGAAACCGCGGGCGTGATGCGCACGCTGGCCGAGCCGAGCCTGACCGCCATCTCGGGCGAATCCGCGACCTTCATCGCCGGCGGCGAATTCCCGATTCCCGGGGGCTATGCCTGCGATCCGACCACGCATGTCTGTACCACCCAGATCACCTACAAGAAGTTCGGCATCTCCTTGAACTTCACCCCGGTCGTGCTCAGCGAGGGCCGTATCAGCCTGCGCGTGATGACCGAGGTCTCGGAGCTGTCGAGCCAGAACGCGATCACCGTGTCGCAGGCGCTGTCCCCGAGCTCGACCAACTCCATCACCATCCCGTCGGTGCAGACCCGCCGCGCCGAGACCACGCTGGAAATTCCCTCCGGCGGCTCGATGGCGATGGCCGGCCTGATCCAGCAGCAGACCAAGCAGGCGATCAACGGCCTGCCCGGCGTCGACCAGGTGCCGATCCTCGGCGCGCTGTTCCGCAGCCAGGACTTCGTCAACAACGAGACCGAGCTGATGGTGATCGTGACGCCCTACGTGGTGCGCGCGGTCGCCCAGAAGGAATTGTCGCGGCCCGATGACGGCTTCGCGCCCTCCTCGGATGCGCAGTCGGCGCTGCTGGGCCGCATGAACCGGCTCTACGGCATCGCGCGACGCGTCGATCCGATCGACGGCGTCAAGGGCGATTTCGGCTTCATCATCGACTGACACAAGCGGTTTTGGGGACCGGGCGAGACACGGGGCAAGAGGGGACCAGGCGATGACGAAGACATCAGATCGACGTCGCAATGTGCGCATCGCGCTCGCGCTGACGGGGCTCTCTGTCATGCTCGGGGCCTGCAACACCACAGGCGATGTCGTCACCACCGAGACGGTGCCGACCGACTATCGCATGCGTCATCCGATCGCGGTGCAGGAAGGCAAGCGTTCGATCGTGATCTTCGTCGGCAAGGCGCGCGGCGGTCTGTCGGCCGCGCAGCACGCCGACGTGATGGGGATTGCCCAGGACTGGGTCCGTGAAGGCACCGGCTCCGTCGTCGTCGACGTGCCGATCGACGCCGCAAATTCGCGCGCGGCGGCTGCGACCTATCACGAGATCCGCGCCGTGCTGGGCAGCGGCGGCGTGCCGTCGCGCGCCATTGCGCAGCATTCCTATCGCCCTGATGATCCAGGCCTGCTGCCGACCATCCGCCTGAGCTATTCCAGGATGGCCGCGGTCGCCGGTCCCTGCGGGCTGTGGCCCGAAGATGTGGGACCGTCCATCCTCGACCCCGGCTACAACGAGAACCGGCCCTATTTCAATTTCGGCTGCGCCACCCAGCGCAATCTCGCGGCAATGATCGACAACCCCGCCGACCTCGAGCAGCCCCGCGCCGAGACGCCGGTCTATACGGCGCGGCGCGACATCGCTTTCGATCATTACCGCAAGGGCACTCCGACCGCGACCAACTATCCCGAGGCTGAAAAGGCCAAACTCAGCGATACAGGCAAATGACGGACATCCACGACGACGAGGCGGACGATCCGCAGCACCCCGAGGAACACATTGCACCGGTTCCCCGCATCTCGGTGCAGGCCTTTTGCGAGACCGAGCAGACGCTTGCCGCGGTGACCGCGGCCGGCCAGGATCGCCGTCTCGCCAAGGCGCATCTCACCGCCAAGAGCGGCGGCCTTGCCGCGGCAATCGAAGTCTATGACACGATGCCGACGCCGAACGTCATCGTGATCGAGTCCGACGGCACGCGCGACATCCTCGAAGGTCTCGACGACCTCGCCGGCGTCTGCGACCCCGGCACGCGCGTGGTCGTGATCGGCAATCCCGGCGACACCGCGCCCTATCGCGAACTGGTGCGGCGCGGCGTCAACGACTACGTGATCGGGCCGGTCGAGACCATCGACGTGGTGCGCTCGATCTGCAGCCTTTTCTCGGCCTCGGAAGCCATCATCACCGGCCGCATCATCGCGGTGGTCGGCGCCAAGGGCGGCGTCGGCGCGTCCACGGTCGCGCACAACGTGGCTTGGACCATCGCGCGCGACCTCGCGCTCGATTCCGTCGTGATCGATCTCGACCTCGCCTTCGGCACCGCCGGGCTCGACTACAACCAGGACCCGCCGCAGGGCATCGCCAATGCGGTGCTGTCGCAAGACCGGCCCGATACCGCGCTGATGGAACGCCTGCTGGCCAAATGCACCGAGCATCTCAGCCTGCTTGCGGCCCCCGCCACGCTCGATCGCGTCTATGATTTCGGCGCGGAAGCGTTCGATGCGATCTTCGACACGCTGCGCATGACCACGCCCTGCATCGTGCTCGACGTGCCGCATCAATGGTCGGCCTGGACCAAGCGCGCGCTGGTCAACGCCGACGACATCGTCATCGTGGCCGAGCCTGATCTCGCCAACTTGCGCAACACCAAGAACATGCTGACGGTGCTGAAGACGGCGCGGCCGAACGACCGGCCGCCGCTCTACTGCATCAACCAGGTCGGCATGCACAAGCGGGCCGAGATCGAGGTCAAGGCGTTCGCCAAGACCATGGAAAGCCAGCCGCTCGCGGTGATTCCGTTCGACTCGAAACTGTTCTCGACCGCGGCCAACAACGGCCAGATGATCGCGGAGGTCTCCAAGAGCCACCGCACCACCGAGCTGTTCCAGAACATGGCCAACCGGCTCGCCGGGCGCGGCGAGGTGAAGAAACCGAAGCGCTCGCTGCTTGGACCGCTGCTGAAAAAGCTGAAGGGCAAAACCGGGCGCGGATCCGCGCCACATCGCAAGGCGTCTTAGAACGTAGCCTATTTGAGCATGATCTCCGCGCAAACGCGTTCCGCGTTTGTCGCGCGGGAAAACCGCTTCACACTTTTCCGGATCATGCTCTGGGGCGGATCATTTCTCCGCGCGCTGCTGCTGCTTCTTCGCCAGCAGCTGCCGGAGCGCCGTGATCTTGGCGGCGGCCTGGTCCGGCGGCAGATCGGCCTTCACGAGGTTTTCAGCCTCGGTCTCGCGGCCCTGCAATCCCAGCACGAGCGCGAGATTGGCACGGACCCGCGGATTGTTCTGATCGCGCTGATAGGCGCGGCCGAGCACCTGTTCGGCCTTCGACAAATTGTTTTGCAGCACGTAGGACAGGCCGAGATTGGACAGCACCGTCGGCTCTTCGGGCACGATCTTCAGTGCCGTTGCGTAATATTGCTGCGCTTCCTCGTTGCGGCCGAGCTGGTCGAGCGCCGCCCCCTGCGCCGAGAGGATGCGCCAATCGGGATCCTCGGGCGTATGCGCGCGGCCCAGCACGTCAAAAGCCTGCTGGAAATTTCCATTGTCGGCGAGCGCACGGCCATAGCCGGCTAGCAGCGCCTTGTTGCTGGGATGGCCGAGCACGGCCTGTTCGAAGACGGCGACCGCCTGGGCGCGCTGGCCGGTCTCACGCAGCGCCTTGCCATATTCAAGGACGATCTTGGGATCGTTCGGCTTGGCGCGATACCGCTCGCGAAGCGCGTCCATATCAGGCCTGGCGTCGGCCGTCGCCGCTGGCTCCGCCTTGCCGCCGCCGCCGAGCGCGCCGGTCACGTCCTCGAGGCTCGTGGTCTGGCAGCCACCGAGGGCAAGCACCGCAAGCGCGGGAAGCAGGAATCTCGCCGGGGAGGCAAGGAACGAACGCTTGGACATACTCTGATCACCGCCGGCGGACTGATCAGAGATGCTTTGCCGATTAACGCTAAAGTCCCGTTAAGGAAACGCGCTCGTATGGCCTAATCGGTGAATTCAGCCCCGAACTCGCAGCCGATGCGCCAGCGCAGGCGGCATTGGCGGGAATAGTCAGGCGCGAAGATGATCGTGAATTGCGGCGGCACTTCCAGGAATTCCGCCACCACTTTCACGCCCCCGTCCGAGATATCGGTGATCGTGCAGTCCCGCGGCAGCGAGCCTGCGCCAAAATGAATCTTGGCCAGCCGGCTGCACACCCGTCGTTCGCTTCTGCGGCGATTTGCAAGCATTTGAATTGTTCACCCGTTAGATCACGGCCCATCCCGCACCTCTAGCAGTAGCGGACATTCGTTGGGATGTGCTGAGGACAGCCGTTCGCATTCGAGGCGTAGTCGAAGCTTAGTGTCCTGATCCCGTTTAGCTAATGTTAGGAACTGCGGGCGCCGCACTCATGTTCCCGTATTGTTCTTGTCAAGTCAGCCCCACTCTGCTACCCCTAGATGTGCAGAGGGGGCAGCATGGTCCAGCGGGTTTCGACAGTCGCCTTTGAGGGGATCGAGGCCCGTGCGGTCGACGTGCAGGTGCAGGTCGCGCCGGGCCTGCCGGCCTTCGCCATCGTTGGTCTGCCTGACAAGGCCGTCTCGGAGGCGCGTGAACGGGTTCGGTCGGCGCTGATCGCCTCCGGGCTGGCGCTGCCGGCGCGGCGGATCACCGTTAACCTCGCGCCCGCCGACGTCCCGAAGGAAGGCAGCCATTACGACCTGCCGATCGCGCTCGGGCTGATGGCGGCTATCGGTGCGATCCCGCCGGATGCGCTGACCGGCTTCACCGTGCTCGGCGAGCTCGGCCTCGACGGCTCGATCGCGCCCGTGGCAGGCGTATTGCCCGCCGCGATCGGCGCCAACACGCGCGAGGAAGGATTGATCTGTCCCGCCGCCTGCGGCTCCGAGGCAGCCTGGGCGAGCCCCGATATCCAGATCGTCGCCGCGCATTCGCTGATTCAGATCGCCAACCATTTCAAGGGCACGCAGGTGCTGTCACGGCCCGTGCCGAAAGTGCATGAAGCCACCACCTCGCCGCTCGATCTGCGCGACATCAAGGGCCAGGAAAGCGCCAAGCGCGCGCTGGAGATCGCGGCCGCGGGCGGCCATCACCTCCTGATGATCGGCGCGCCCGGTGCCGGCAAATCGATGCTGGCCGCGCGCCTGCCCTCGATCCTGCCGCCACTGTCGCCGGGCGAGTTGCTCGAGGTCTCGATGATCGCCTCGGTTGCCGGCGAGATCGAGGGTGGCGCTCTGACATCGCGGCGGCCATTTCGTTCGCCGCATCATTCCGCCAGCATGGCCGCGCTGACCGGCGGCGGCGCGCGGGCAAAGCCCGGCGAGATCTCGCTGGCGCATCAGGGCGTACTGTTCCTCGACGAGCTGCCCGAGTTCGACCCGCGCGTGCTGGATTCGCTGCGCCAGCCCTTGGAGAACGGCGAAGTCTCGGTGTCGCGCGCCAATCACCGCGTCACCTACCCTGCCCGCTTCATGCTGGTCGCGGCGATGAATCCCTGCCGCTGCGGCAATGCGTTCGAGCCGGGCTATGCCTGCAAGCGCGGCCGCATCGACCGCTGCACCGGCGATTACCAGGCGCGCATCTCCGGCCCGCTGATGGACCGCATCGACCTGCGCATCGAAGTTCCTGCTGTCACCGCGGCCGATCTGATCCTGCCACCACCGACCGAAGGCTCCGCTGAAGTCGCCGCGCGCGTCGCGGCGGCGCGCGACATCCAGCTCGCGCGCTATGCGAAGGCGGGCCTGCCGCGGGTCCGCACCAATGCCGAAGCGCCGGCGTCGGTGCTGGAGGACATCGCCAGGCCCGACGTGCAGGGGCAGAAGCTGCTGCGCGATGCCGCCGAGACGATGCGACTGTCCGCGCGCGGCTATCACCGGGTGCTGCGGGTGGCGCGCACGCTCGCCGACCTCGATGGTGCGGACAGGATCGGCCGGCTGCACCTCGCCGAGGCGCTGTCCTACCGCGCACTCGCGGAGGATGTGCGCCAGCTCGCCTGATCATCCCGCGCATCAACCCGGTGGTAACGAGTTTCCTTTACGCTCTGCAAACCATAAGGCCCATCAGTTCCATCCGGGCTTTGGCGTGTTCTTGGCGAGTAGAGTGTCATGTTGCGTTTCAAGATCCTGGCCTCAGTGGTTCCCCTGTTGGCGGCTGCGGTGTTTGCCCGCAGCGAGATCGGATCGGTCTCGCAGCCCTGCATTGCCATCGGCGACACCTCGGCCGAGCTGACCTCCCTGTTCTGGACCGCCGGCGTCCATGTCGCCTTCACCGACGATCTGGCGCGCGCCACGGTCCGGGTTCAGCTCACGGATGACGCCGACGCCGCGGACTTCGCGATCGTGGACGACGGCCTCGGTTCCGAGACCGAGTCCTGCCAGGCCAATCCAGCGAACCGCCTCATCACCATCGCAGCACAGCCGGTCGATGGCGGTCCGGTGATCTATCTTTCCACCGAAGGCCCGGCCGATTACCGCATCTTCGTCCGCTCGAAGACGTTCTCGCCGCGCGAGGCCGCAGCCCTGATCGTCGGCGCTCATGGCGATCGCCCGCGGCCCCTCCAGGCCGCCTCGCTCTGAAGCGCGAACGCGCTTCAGGTTGTTGTTTACGCATGATCTCTCCGGAAAACCGCTGCACACTTTTCCGGATCATGCTTTGAGCCATTAACACCTCGTCAACCCTGTTTCGAGGCTGCCCCGAGGCCTCAAGCTGTTCGCAAGGTCGGCAAGACATCGTCGCGCACGGCGGTGGCAGGTTTCGGGTGAGAGTCGGGGTCGGTGGCGATGGATCGGACGTTCCGGATCAAGGTGCGCACGCGCCGCTTCAGGCGCCGCCACCCGAAGATCGCGTTTGCCATCCGCTCCTTCATGATCTTTTCGGCGACGTTTGGCGGTGCCTACGGCTTCGTCACCGGCAGCCGCGCGCCGAATTCCGGCTACGACCCCAACACCTTTGCGATCGGCGCGAGCTTCCTGTTCGCGCTGGCCTGCCTTGGCCTTGCCACGCTCAGCATGCGGCTGCGCTTCGTCGCCAAGCGGATGAAGAAGCTCGCCGCCCACAACGAAGCACTGATCGACCGCAATTGGGAGCTGAAGGAGGCCGAAGAGCGTGCTCGCAGCCTGTTCGAATCGCAAGGCGATCTGATCGTGCTGCGCGACCATCAGGGCCGCATCACCTTCGCCAACGACGCCTATTGCGCGCTAGCCGGGCAGGCGCGCAGCGCGCTGGTCGGCACGCGGTTCGATTTCGACGTGCTCGAACAGGGCGACAGCGCCCGCGAAGCGAGCGGCACGCGCATCCATGACCAGAAGATCGCAACGCCTGTCGGGGCGCGCTGGATTGCTTGGCGCGAGGGCCTTGTGCGGCACGACGCCGGCCAGCCCGCCGAACTGCAAAGCGTTGGCCGAGATGTCACCGACCGCACCGAGACCGAACGTGCGCTAGCCGATGCCCGCGACCAGGCCGACGCCGCCAACCGCGCCAAATCGCGCTTCCTCGCGATGGCCTCGCACGAGATCCGCACGCCCCTCAACGGCATCATCGGCATGGGCGGCCTCTTGCTCGACACCACGTTGACGCCGGAGCAGACGACCTACGCCAGGGCCGTGAAAGCCTCGGGCGAGGCGCTGATGGCGCTGATCGAGGAGCTGCTCGACTATTCCAAGATCGAAGCCGGCAAGCTTGATCTCGAGCAGCGTCCCTTCGCACTCTCGACCCTGGTCGAAGAGGTCACCGAGCTACTGGCGCCGCGCGCGCAGGCCAAGACGCTCGAGATCGCAGCTTACGTTGACGAGCGCTTGCCGCTTGAAGTGATTGGCGATGCCGCACGGCTGCGCCAGGTGCTGCTCAACCTCGCCGGCAACGCCATCAAGTTCACCGCATCGGGCGGCGTGGCGCTGATCGTCGAGCCCGGCATCTGGCCGAACGAGATCAGCTTCCTGGTCCGCGACACCGGCATCGGCATTGCGCCCGAGGCGCAATCGCGCATCTTCCGCGAGTTCGAGCAGGCCGACGACCGCGTCGCCCGCACCTATGGCGGCACCGGACTTGGCCTTGCCATCAGCGAGCGCATCGTCAAGCGCATGGGCGGCCGTATCACGCTCGCGAGCGAGCCCGGCAAGGGCTCGACCTTCGAGGTCGCCATTCCGCTCGCGCCCTCGCAGGGCGACGCCGGACGGACGGCATTCCCGAGCCCAGATCTCACCGGCAAATCGATCCTGCTTGTCGCCGACGGCATCGAAGCATCGCTGATCGCGCGGCGGCTGGAACGCTGGGGCGGCCAGACCTGCCTGGTCGCAGATGCCGCGGTGGCCGAAGCGCTGCTGCCGGAACGCTCGTGGCATGCGGTGCTGGTCGACCGTGTGCTCGGCGCCGCTATTGCCGATCGCGTGGGCGACGCCGCCCGCGCCCATGCGACGCAACGCCTTGTGCTGCTGACGCCGAGCTCGCGTCATGAGAAACTCACGCCCGCTTTCACCGGCTTCCTGGTCAAGCCGCTGCGCGCCGCCTCGCTTGCCGCGCGTCTCGCGCTGACGCCGGAGGTCGCATCGCCCGATCTCGCGCCGGAGCCCATCGAGACTGCGCCGGTCAGAACGCCAGCAGGCGGCCTTTCGATTCTCGTCGCCGAGGACAACGAGATCAACGCGCTGCTGATGCGGTCGCTGCTGACGAAACTCGGCCACCGTGTCGTCATCGCCGTTCATGGCGAAGCAGCCTTGGAATCCTGGCTCGCGGCCAGCTCCGCCGGCACGCCCTATGACCTCGTCTTGATGGACATCCAGATGCCGCAGCTCGACGGCATCGAAGCGACAAAACGCATTCGCGCCCACGAGGCCGCCAGCGGCGGCCAGCACACGCCGATCCTCGCGCTTACCGCGAACACGCTGGTGGAAGATCGCTACGCCTGCTTCGAGGCAGGCATGAACGGATTTTTGATCAAGCCGCTGGATCGCGAGAAGCTGGACGAGGCCCTTGCGGGGCTGGCGGCGGCTCGGCAGCTGGCGGTGTAGACAGCGCTCTCTCCCCGTCATCGCTTCGCTGCTCGCAATGACGACGTGGTGACAGGCACGCATTGGCCAGCCGACAATCTGCGATTGAAATCGAACGCACTGCGCGCCATCATCCGTCGGGGGCTCTGTTTCCGCAAAGGATATCGCGCATGAATGTGCTTTGCCGCCTCTTCGTGATTGTGCTTCTCGCCGCTTGCGCCCAGGCCGCTGTCGCAGCGGATATGTCGGAGCTCATCGCTTCGCTAAAGCAGGGCGGCTACGTTCTGGTGTTTCGGCACACCGCGACCGACGACAGCCAGAAGGACGTCTATCCCTTCAAGTTCGACGACATGAGTGCCCAGCGCCAGCTGAGTGAAAAGGGCAGGGATACGGCGCGTCAGATCGGGGCGGCAATCCAGGAACGCGCGATTCCGATCGGGAATGTCTACACAAGCCGCCTGAACCGCGCGATCGAAGCCGGCAAACTGATCACCGGCAAGGAAGGCAAAGCAGTCGACGCATTGACGGACAGCAGCAACGCCAGCGCATCGGGAATGGCAAACCCGGATGCTAGGAACACAAAGGCCGGAGCGGCCGCGCGCCAGCTCGTCGATCAATCGCCGGCATCAGGCACGAACACCGTCCTCGTCACGCACAAGACGAACATTGCCGATGCCTTTGGCAAGGAGGCAGGAGACGTTCAGGAGGGCGAAGCCTTTGTCTACAAGGCCAGCGGCTCCGGGCCCGCGACCTTCGTGGCGCGCATCAAAGCGGCGGATTGGACCGCGAAGGCCGGCCAATAAGAGACAGGCGGCTTACAGCCTTCGCAGCGCCACGCTCTCCACCGCGTGGTCCGCGGCCTTCTTCAGGATCAGCGTCGCCCGCGGGCGCGTCGGCAAGATGTTGTCCTCGAGATTGGCGAGGTTGGTGCGCTCCCAGATCGCGGTGGCGGTGGCGGTGGCCTCCTCGTCCGACAGCAGCGCGTAGCGGTTGAAGTAGGACTTTGGATTGGTGAACGCGGTGTCCCGCAGCGCCAGGAAGCGCTTGATGTACCAGCGCCGCAGCGCCTCTTCGTCGGCGTCGATATAGACCGAGAAGTCGAAGAAGTCGGAGACCACGGGCACCGCCTTGCCGTCACGCGGCAGCTTGCCGGTCTGCAGGACGTTGACTCCCTCGACGATCAGGATGTCGGGCTGGTCGACCTCCGCCCATTCGTTCGGCACGATGTCGTAGGTCAAATGCGAATAGACAGGCGAGCGCACATGGCGACGTCCGGACTTGATATCGGACAGGAAGCTGAGCAGCAGCGGCAGGTCGTAGCTCTCCGGAAAGCCCTTCTTCTGAAGGATGCCTTGCTGCTCGAGCAGGGCCTTCGGGTAGAGGAATCCGTCGGTAGTAATCAGCTCGACCTTCGGACGCGGCGACCAGCGCGCCAGCAGCGCCTGCAGCACGCGGGCGGTCGTGGACTTGCCGACCGCGACGGAACCGGCGACGCCGATGATATAGGGCACCTTGCGGTCCCTGATATTGAGGAACTGCCGCTCGGCATAATACAGGCGCTGCATCGCATCGACATAGATCGAGAGCAGGCGCGACAGCGGCAGGTAAATGTCCTCGACTTCCTTGAGATCGAGGCGGTCGTGCAGCGAACGCAGCCGGTCGAACTCGCCCGGCTCCAGCGTCATCGGCGTATCGTCGCGCAACCGCGCCCATTCTTCGCGCGTGTAGACGCGATAGGGATTATATTGCTGTTCCGGTGCGCGGATGTCCATGACGCGACCTTTCCGTTAAGAGCACGATCAGCCCTTGCGAGACGCTTTCTCTTCCAACCCAGACATGTTTGTGCGCTTGTCGAGGGCGGCTTCAACCTCTTCTAACTTTACGCCGCGCGCCTTGAGCAGCACAAGGAAGTGATAGAGCAGGTCGGCACTCTCGGCGATCAGATGCGCGCGATCGTTTTCGACTGCTGCGATTACGGTTTCGACTGCCTCCTCACCGAACTTCTTGGCGCAATGTTCGGCGCCCTTGTCGAGGAGCTTGCGGGTATAGGAGGCCTCACCACCGGAGGCCGCGCGGGCGTCGATGGTCTCGGCCAGGTCGTGGATGGTGAAACGCGGCATCGGAATTACTCAGATACATATCCGGCCAAAGGCCAATTCCCGCCGGCCTGTGTAGCATTTTTACGAACGGGAGTCGTCAGGCATCCATACGCATAGGCAGCCCGCGCCGCGCCATGTGCTCCTTGGCTTCACGGATGGTGAATTCTCCGAAGTGGAAGATCGAAGCCGCCAGCACGGCCGTGGCGTGCCCGTCGCGGATACCGTCGACGAGGTGGTCGAGATTGCCGACGCCGCCCGAGGCGATCACGGGAACGGGAACACTGTCGGCGATCGCCCGGGTCAGCGGGATATCGAAACCCTGCCGGGTCCCGTCACGATCCATTGACGTCAGCAGGATTTCTCCAGCACCGAGCGAGACCACTTCCTGGGCATATTCGATGGCGTCGATGCCGGTGGAGTTGCGGCCGCCATGGGTAAAGATCTCCCAGCGGTCGCCGCCCGGGCGCTTGACCCGCTTTGCATCGATCGCGACCACGACGCACTGCTCGCCGAATTTCTCGGCGGCTTCCTTGACGAACTCGCGCCGCGACACCGCGGCGCTGTTGATCGAGACCTTGTCCGCGCCGGCGCGCAGCAGCGTCTTGATGTCGTTGACCTCACGCACGCCGCCACCGACGGTGACTGGCATGAAGCAGGCTTCCGCCGTGCGCCTGACGACATCCAGCATGATGCCGCGGTTCTCATGGGTCGCGGTGATGTCGAGGAAGGTCAGTTCGTCGGCACCGGCCGCGTCATAGGCGATCGCGGCTTCGACGGGATCGCCGGCATCTCTGAGATCAACGAAATTGACGCCCTTGACGACACGGCCGTCCTTGACGTCCAGACAGGGGATCACGCGCACCTTGAACATGTGTCAGCTCCTGCGCGCGTCGCGGATCAGGGTGAGGGCGGCGGCAGGATCGAGCCGGCCGTCATAGAGCGCGCGGCCGGCGATCGCGCCGGCGAGCTTTTTGGCGCGCGGCGTCAGCATCGCCTTGACATCCTCGATCGAGGCGAGGCCGCCGGAGGCGATCACCGGAATGGAGATCGCATCTGCGAGCGCGATGGTTGCGTCGAGGTTCAGGCCCTTGAGCAGGCCGTCGCGCGCGATATCGGTGAAGATGATGGCGGCGACGCCGGCATCTTCGAACCGCTGTGCGATTTCCAGCACCGTGACCTGCGAGGTCTCGGCCCAGCCTTCGACCGCAACCTTGCCGTCGCGCGCGTCGAGCCCAACCGCGACACGGCCGGGGAATTTTTTCGCTGCCGCCTTCACCAGCTCAGGATCGCGCACCGCAGCGGTGCCGATGATGACCCGGGTGATGCCTTTTTCCAGCCAGGCTTCGACGGTCGCGAGGTCGCGAATGCCGCCGCCAAGCTGCACGGGGATCTTGATCGTCTTCAGCATCGCCTCGACGGCTTGCGCATTCACAGGCTTGCCGGCGAAGGCACCGTCGAGATCGACGACGTGGAGATACTCAAAACCCTGCGCAACGAAGCTCTGCGCCTGGGCGGCGGGATCGAGGTTGAACACGGTCGCGCGCGCCATGTCGCCTTGCTCGAGGCGCACGCATTGGCCGTTCTTGAGATCGATGGCAGGAAAGAGGATCACGGTTTCCATCGCAAAAAGTTCGAGATCAAAGCGAGGCCAAAGCGCTGGCTCTTCTCGGGGTGAAACTGCGTGCCGATGGCGGTGTCCTTGCCGACGATTGCGGTGACGGGACCGCCGTAATCGGCGCGCGCGAGGACATCAGCCTCATTGGCTGCGTTGAGGTGGTAGGAGTGCACGAAATAAGCGTGCTGGCCCTTGGGGCCGAGCGGCAGCTTGTTCAGCACCGGGTGCTCCTGCAGCAGCTCGAGCGTGTTCCAGCCCATGTGCGGGATCTTCAGGCTCTCGTCACGCGGCGTGATCTTCTCGACGTCGCCGCCGATCCAGTTCAGGCCTTCGGTGATGACATGCTCCTTGCCGCGGCTCGCCATCAGCTGCATGCCGACGCAGATGCCGAAGAACGGCCGCGCCTTGACGCGCACCGCTTCGGTGATCGCCTCGACCATGCCGTTGACCGCATCGAGCCCGCGCCGGCAATCGGCGAAGGCGCCGACACCCGGCAGCACCAGACGATCGGCCTCATAGGCCTGATCGGGATCGCTGGTGACGAAAACCTTCTGCGGGTTCTCCAGGCTGCGCGCGGCGCGCTCAAAGGCCTTGGCGGCGGAATGCAGATTCCCGGAACCGTAATCGATGATGGCGACGCTCATCTTGACCCTCCCGGTTCTGGAAACAATCCAATGATGCCGCCGGCCGGAATCGGCGGCGGGCTGGAAAATGGCTGACCCGGCACGTTGCGGGTCGGCGGCGGGCCGCCGCGATCGACGGCCCATTGATCGTTGACGATGCCGCGCTGGGACTTGCTCCAGCGCTCGAAGAAGCGGCGCTCGGCGGTGTCCTCGTCATCGGCGACGACGACGTCGAGCTGGCGCCACTTGCCGCGCGACAGCGTGCAGCGGCGCAGGCTCGAAGCCTCGAAACCCATCAGCAGCGCGATGATGATGTTGGCGAAGAAGATCGAGCGGCGGCCGACGCCGAGGCTGTGCAGCCCCGCATCGAACGCGGCGAGGAACACGATCCAGCCGATCAGGGCCAGCCACAGCCTGTTCCAGGCCAGCCAGACCGGGCCGAGCGCCATCGCCCAGAAATGGAAGCCATCGCGCACAAACACGAATTTGTCGGTCGCGCGCAGATCGGCCCCACCTGGGGAGGGAGCATGAACTGTGTAGACAGGCATTTTCGATGCCCCGTTCTCGAGAATGAAGTCGATGCCGCCGGCGGCGCCTGGCCACCGGGACGGAGAGGTCAGCCGCCAAGCGAGCCCTTGGTGGACGGGATTTCACCCGCCGCCTTGGGATCGATCGCAACCGCTGTGCGCAGCGCCCGCGCCAGGCCCTTGAAGCAGGACTCGGCGATATGGTGGCTGTTATCGCCATATAGGGTCTCGACGTGGAGAGTCACGCCGGCGTTGATGGCGAAGGCCTGGAACCACTCGCGCACCAGCTCGGTGTCGAACTCACCGATCTTGTGGCGGGGAAATTCCGCCTTGAACACCAGGAACGGGCGGCCCGAGATG
>Ga0209148_1000280_pt1 | contig 78989 bp, 56 predicted proteins | sample AraplaCol_mMF_r2_2_FD_184288 | JGI IMG/M metagenome (GOLD analysis project Ga0209148, IMG submission 184288) | Arabidopsis root microbial communities from North Carolina, USA - plate scrape CL_Col_mMF_r2 (SPAdes) (version 2) | ecosystem: Host-associated > Plants > Roots > Endosphere | place...
GCCCGGTTGCGCCGCGGCCGGATTCGCGGGAGGCGTCGCGGCCGCCTGGGTGGCCGGCTGCGTGGCCTGGACCTTCGGTGCGGGCACGTCGTTGCCGCCGCGGTGGCAGCCCGCGAGGAGCGCGAGCGCCACCACGGCGGGGCCGTATCGGAACAGGGTCGTCGTCTTCATGCCTGCACCAACGCCTGCCCGGGCGCCTTGAGATAGCGGTTGACGATCGCATCGGCCGCCATGTACGCCAACGCGCCCACGGTATCGGTGGGGTTGTAGGTGGCGTTCTGCGGGAAGTTCGAGGCGCCGATGACGAACAGGTTGGGCACGTCCCAGCTTTGCAGGTAGCGGTTGACGACGCTGGTTTTCGGATCCAGCCCCATCACGGTGCCGCCCGTGTTGTGCGTGGTCTGGTACTGGGTGACGGTGTAGGGACCCTTGCGGGGCGAGCCCACGACCTGCCGTCCACCCATCGCGCGCCCGATCGCCGCGGCCTTGTCCGTGACGAAGGCCGCCATGCGCAGGTCGTTGGCCGGAAAGTCGAACGTGATGCGCAGCAGCGGCTGGCCCCATGCATCCTTGTACGTGGGGTCGAGGTCGAGATAGTTGTTGCGGCTCGACATCGAGGTGCCGTGCGCGGTCAGCACGGCCGTGTGGTTGTAGTGGCGGACGACGGCTTCCTTCCACTTGGCGCCCCAGGCCGGCGTGCCGGGCGGCGTCGGGTGGAATTCGATCGGGCGCCCGTGCGACATGATCTCGCCCAGATACGCGCCGCCGATGAATTTGTGCGGGCCGTGGTCGAAGTTGTCGCCGACGAAGTCCGCGATGACGGTGCCGCTCGCGCCCGAGCGCATGAACGGATTGATGTTGACGGATTCGTCGAAGAAGACCTGCACGGCGCTCATGGTCTGGTACGCATAATTGCGGCCCACGACGCCCTGCCCCGTCTTGGGATCGTAAGGCTGGCCGATGCCGGACAGCAGCAGCATGCGGACGTTGTTCAACGCGAACGAACCGAGGATGACGAGCTTGGCCGGCTGCTCGAATTCGCGTCCGGACGCGTCGACGTAGGTGACGCCGGTCGCCGACTTCTTGTCCTTGGCGAGGTTGATGCGGAGCACCTGCGACTGCGTGCGCAAGGTGAAGTTCTTGTCCTTGAGGAGGACGGGCAGCAGGATCGTCTGCGGCGACGATTTGGCGTAGTGCTCGCAGCCGTAGCGCTCGCAATAGCCGCAGAACATGCAGCTCTGCAAGGTCATGCCCTCGGGGTTCGTGTACGGCTGGCTGAGGTTCGACGAAGGCTGCGGGAACGGGTGATAGCCGAGGCTCGCGGCCGCCTTGCGGAAGATGGCGGAGCCGTATGGTTCCTTCATGGGCGGCGTCGGATACGGGCGCGAACGGGGATTCTCGAACGGGTTGCCGCCGGCGATCTTCTGGCCCTTGACGTTGCCGGCCAGGCCGCTCGTGCCCAGCAGGTATTCGAAGCGGTCGTAGTATGGCTCCATGTCGGCCGCCGTCACGCCCCAGTCCTGCACGTTGAGTTCGGCGTCGATGAAACCCTTGCCGTAGCGCTGCTCGTGATGGCTGCGCATCTTGAATTCGTCGTCCTGGAAGCGGTACGTCTGGCCGTTCCAGTGCACGGCCGCGCCGCCCAGGCCCGAGCCGGGCAGGAAGCTTTCCCAGCGCCGGATCGGCAGCGCGACCTGGTCGACGTTGTTACGGAAGGTCATCGCCTCCTTCGTGTTGTCCTGCATGAGGGCCTTGCGCACCGAATAGCGCAGTTCGTCGTGCATGTGCGGCCCCTGGAAATCGGGCACCGTGAATTGCGCGTTGCCGCGCTCCAGGCCGACGACCTTGAGGCCCGCCTTGGTCAGCTCGCGGCCGAGCATCGTGCCGACGAGGCCCACGCCGACCAGCACCGCATCCACTTCCTTGAGGCGTGTCGCCATCACTTGCCCCCTTTCCTGACGGGATTCGGACCGACCGCCTTTGGCTGCGCCGACGCGGGCTGGATGTGGATCATGCGCCGGTTGTCCTCGCCCATGCTCATGGGCGGGCGCGTGAACAGGATGCCGTGCTGGTCGACGAGGTGGTAGAAGCTCGCGTACGCGCCGGGGAAGCCCATCATCTTCCACGCCGCCATGTCCTTGTTGCCGCCGTAGATCGGGTCGGAAAAGAAGCCTTCGATCGTCAGCGCCAGCAGCGATTCGAAGAAGGTGTGGGCGGGCACGCCGTTCAGGTCCTGGCTGCCGGTCTGCAGGCTTTCCAGGTAGGCGTCCTGCTCGGTGCCGGGCAGCTTGTCGAAGGTCGTGTCGCGGCGTTTTTTCACGTCCGCGTCGATGGCGCGCAGCGCGTTGCGGAACAGCTCGGCCGGCGTGAACGGCAGCTGGTAGCCCTGGCCCGGCAGGCCCGGTTGCCACGGACCGCTGCGGTACAGGCGCTCGCCGGCGCCCCAGGCGCCGCCCAGTTGGCGGTCGATGTAGTTCGGCACCCCGGCCTCGAGCGCGCCGGGGCCGTTGGCGTCGAGCGGGATCAGGCGGGCCACGGCCGCTTCGACGAAGCGTGCCTCGTCGGGGCGGAAGAACAGGTAGGCCGTCTGCGCGGACGCGCCGGTGGTGGCGCCGGCGGCGGGGGCCGCGCCGTGGCCGTGCCGGGTGTCCTCGGGCGCGAGCGCATGCGCCTTCGCCGTCAGCGCGGCGGCCGTGGCGCCCGCGGCCTTGAAGAAAGTACGTCGGTTGAGTTTCTCCATCGTCGATCCTTTTTGGATTTTTTGAATGTGCGAAACAGGATGGCCCGACGATTGGAACGGTGCACCGGCCAAAGGTTCGGCCGGGCCCGTCGACGTTTGATGCGGACAGGGTGAGGCAACGAACAGATGGAACCAGCCGCGACGGGCACGATTCGAGCCTAGCACAGGAGAACATCATGAAGCGCCCAGTTAGACTGCTGAGCATCGTTGCCGCCGCGCTGCTGGCGGCGCCGGCATTGGCCGGCGAGATCGTCAAATGTGTGGACCGCGACGGCCACATCACGCTGACGGACCAGCCCTGCGCGTCCGGCGCCGCCACCGTGCCGGTGTCGCGCGACACCGCGGCGGCGCCGCCCCAGCGCCACGTGCTACCCGCGGCGGAGCTGCCGCAACCGGCGTGGAAACGGCCGCACCTCGCGGCGCCCGTGCGGCTCGCGCGCGACGTCGCCACGCTGAAGGAAGCGCGGCGCATGCTGATGCTGCAGGATGCGCGGCCGCGCCTGGCCGGCCTGAATTAAAACAAATTGTCGTCGAAGGATGCGAACCCGAGCAGCTCCGGCTCGTTGGCCGAAGCACCGAGCGTGCGCACGAGCTGCAGCACGTCGGCGCCCTGGATGAAGCTGGCCGATGAACTCGCGGCCAGCAGTTTTTCCGGTGGCTGCGAACGCGCCACGGCATAGCCCTGCACGTAGTCGACGCCGATCTCGGCCAGGGTGCGGATCGTGGCCGCGTCCTCGGCCCATTCGGCGATCGTGCGCATGCCCAGGTTGGCGGCCAGGTTGACGATCGCTTCCACGATGGCCACGTTGGCCGGGTGGGCGTTGATGTTGACGATGAAGTTGCCGTCGATCTTGAGCACGTCGGCCGGCAATTCCTTCAGGTACGAGAACGACGTGTAGCCGGCACCGAAGTCGTCCAGCGCCACTTTCACGCCGAACGCGCGCACCTGGTCGATGAAGCGGCGCGTGTTGTCCAGGTCGTGCAGCGCCACGCTTTCCGTGATCTCCATGCACAGCCGGCTCGCCACGTGCGTGTAGCGCGACAGGATTTCCAGCGTGTCCTGCACGAAGCGTTCGTCGTTGAGCGACGCGCCCGACAGGTTCATGCACACGAAGCGCGTGTTGACCAGCGATTCCAGGTTGTGCTCGATCCACGACAGCGTGGTCGACAGCACCCAGCGGTCGATCACGCCGGCGCGCCCGCTCTTCTCGGCGGCGGCGATCAGCGGGCCGGCCGGGGACACGCGTCCGTCCGCCTCGCGCATGCGCAGCAGCACTTCGAAGTTCAACGATTCGTACGGTGCCGTCAAGGACATGATCGGCTGCATCTCGAGGAACATGCCCTCGGTGGCATCCGGGCCGGACAGGCGCGCGACCAGGTTCAGTTCGTTGGCGCGCTCCTGGAACGCGTTCGAGCCGCGTTCATAGACGACGAGGCCGTCGCTGTGGCCGCCCTTCGCTTCGCGGCAGGCACGGTCCGAGGTCGACACGGCATCCTTCATCGGCATGCCCGGCGACACTTCGATCAGGCCGACGGAACCGCGCACGTGGAACGCCTTGTCGCCCACGCGGTACGGCGTGCCGCCGATGCGGTCGACGATGCCGCGGCAGATCAGCGACGCCAGCGGGACCGCCGTGTCGGGCATGACGATCACGAATTCATCGCCGCCCACGCGCCCGATCTTCTGGCCGCCGGCCAGGGTCAGCTCCATGCGCTCGCACACCTGCTTCAGGACTTCGTCGCCGGCCGCGTGGCCGAACAGGTCGTTGATCAGCTTGAAGCGGTCGAGGTCGATGTAGGCCAGCGCCAGCGGCTTGCCCGCGTTCAGCAGCTGGGACGCGCTCTCGAACACCTTTTCGATGCCGCGCCGGTTGAAGACCTTCGTCAACGGGTCGTTGTTGGCCATGAAGCGCAATTGTTCCGTGGCGCGGTATTGCTCGGTGACGTCCTGCAGCACGGCTTCCACGCGGCCGTGCGCGAGCGTGGCGTTGACCATGAAGCGCTGGGCGCCGTCGCGGCTGACGATCTGCATCTCGGCCTCGCTGCGCACGTGCACCTGTTCCAGCAGCTCCGTCCACAGGCTGTCGGCGAAGAACTGCTTCCACGCCGTGCGGCCGGGGGCGATCTCGGTGATGCCCAGCATCTTGCGCATGGCCGGATTGGCGCTCACGATGTTGCCGTACATGTCGAGCGTGAACAGGCCGACGGGCATCGCCTCGTACGCATGCTCCAGCTTGTCCTGGGCTTCGCGGCGCTTCAGCGTTTCCATGCGCATCTGCTCGGCCACGGCCAGCGCGGCGAGCAGGCTCGACGCGAGCGCCGCCGTCACGCTGTTGATCACGTTCAGCACCTGGTGCATGCCGAGCGCCGCCGACACGACCTCGGCCAGCGAAGCGACATAGGTCAGCGCGAACGAGGCCGCGAACCAGCCGGCCACGCGGTTGCGCGAACGCAGGATGATCGTGAGCAGGCCCAGCGTCATCAGCGAGAACCCGAAGACCATGATCACCCACAGCATCGGCAGGAACGTGCCGTACGGCAGGGTCACGGCGCCGACGAGCAGCGGGATGCACGCCCATTGCGTGATGCGCAGCGGGATCGCCCAGCGCGTCTTGACGAGATCGTCGCGGAACAGCGCCTGGTACAGCGTGAGCGTGGACACGCCGTACAGCGCGATGGTCAGCGAGCGCCCCAGCAGCATCCATTGCGGCGGCACGGTCATGCCCAGCCACTGGATGTCCCAGCCGGCCGACAACCCGGCGATGCGCAGGTTCAGGATCAGCCAGCCGGCGAACAGCACGTACAGCGGCTGGCGGTTGATGAGGGCCGTGATCAGCACGAACAAGGCCAGCACGGTCATGCCGCCGTCGAGCAGGCCCGACTTGCGGTGGTAATCCTCGACGGACTGGTCGAACTGGGTTTCCGCCCATTGCACGACGTTTACGCGCGCGGGACCGGCAAATTGGCCGCGGCACAGGATCTCGCGCGGCAGCTGGGCCAGTTGCAGCACGAAGCCGGCCTTGGCCGTGTACAGGTACGGCGTGCCCGCCTCGCGCGTGGCCGCGCCGAGCGGCTGCAGCGTGGTGGCGTCCCAGCAACCGACGTCGACCGCGTGGCGCGACGGGAATTCGATGACGTCGGCGACGACGCTGCCGGGCGTGCGCGGCCGCGTGCTGAAGCGGAACCACACGGGCGCCTCGGACAGGTGCGTGTCGAAATACGACACCGGGATGGCGTCGCGCAGGCGCGCGTTGGCCGCGGCCGGCGTCAGCGGCGCCGTTTCCCGCACGACGCGGATGTCGCGCGCGTCGCCGCTTCCCGACACGTACTGGCTGTCCCAGCACAGCAGGGCCACGATGGAGACGACGCCGATCGCGATCGGAATCAGGTAGTAAGCGAACGTCCGGAACGTCAGGTCCAACGCGAACTGCGCCAGGCCCGGCAATTTCCAGCGGCCGGATGGTGTGAATTGCATGAGTATCTGCGAGGCTGGTATCGCGGCCCCGCGGCGCGGGTGGCCGTTATCGTTACGCAAGGATACAGCTTAACAGTAGTGCCGTCATGCAATTATTGAATCAGGCAACGAGTTCGTACAAATTGGATGCGTGCTGCGCAACATTCGCCCCCTTCGCGCTCGGCTGTGGCGGCCGCACGCCCGTCCGGCCGCCGACGTCGATGTCCGGGTGGTGGGTGTGGCAAAAGAAGTTCAGGAGCGGGTGTTGCGCGGCCGTCCAGCGCGCTTCGATCGTCGCGATGTCGAAAGCCATCACGCGGTGCGGGATATTGCCCACGTGGCGCAGCGGGACGAAACCCAGCTCCGGGAACACGTCGACGAAGGTCAGCTGTTCGTACTGGCGGTCGATCGGCGCGCGGCCCGTCGCCAGCGCCCAGGCGATGTCGTTCTGCTGGCAATACATCACACCGGCCTTGAGCAGCGCCGTCTTGACCACGCGGCCGATGCGGCCGTTGTCCACGCCCAGGCGGCTCATCTCCGCCAACGGCTGGCCGCACAGCCAGTCCGGCAGCGCGACGGAGTCCTCGACGTGCAGCGCTTCGTGCAGATTGGTCTGCATGCGGGCCGTGCCCAGCGGGGCGCCGTCCAGCTTGGATTCGGCGAGGAAAACGATTGCGTCGTCGCCGTAGTCGCAGGTCTCGGGGCGGACGAGCTGGCGCGCGAAGTCCGGGACGTGGCGCGCATAGGCGGCGTGACGCACGCGGACGGCCTTCCACAGGTCGGCTTCGTTGTTCACGCGTCGGATCGTGAAGGGCAGGCGTTCAGTCAGCATGCCCGGAACCCCATAGGGGACGTGAGTGGGGCGAAGAACGCCGGGGTGGCGCATTTCCATAGTGACTCCTGAGTTGATGTTCAGAAATGTAAATTTCGAATTGAACTTTATCAACATTCCAGGGGTGCACTAATTGTCGAAAAGGCGTGTCTTTTGCCCCTAATTCAATTTTCATTGAATTGGGGGCAAATGCGTTTCTCCTATGACAATTGTCGGGCCGTGCCGCTGACCCGGATCGACCCGCCCGGCGTCGCGCCGATTTCGGCGTGCAACAGCGACCGCATGCCCATGTCTTCGCCCTGCACGACGTCGATGGCGCCGCCGTGCGGCCAGCCGAGGTCGCGCAGATAGCCGGCCAGCGCCGCCGTCCCCGCCCCCGTGGCGGGGTCTTCGTAGACGCCGCCGGCGGCGAACGGATTCCGGGTGTGGAGCAGCCGCGCGTGTTCGGCCCAGGCCAGGACGATCGTCGTCAGGCCATGCCGGTCCATCAGCGCGCGGCCCGCGGCCAGGTCGTAACGCATGGCGGCCAGCAGGTCGCGGCCGGCCAGCGCCAGCACGAGGTGGTTCGCGCCCGCGTGCGCGAGACCGGGCGGGATCCGCGGGTCGAGGTCCGCGCCGTGGTAGCCGAACAACAGCAGCGCGTCCGCGACGAGGCCGGGGTCGGCCGGCCGGCTCCACGTGGGCGGCGACTGCAGCGCGGCGGCCACGCGCGCGCCGTCGCGTCGCCCTTCGACCGTGATGTCGGCCGCATTCAGGGACAGCGCGAACACGCCGTCGCCTTCGCGCTGCGCCAGCGCCGCGCCGAGCGCGATCGTCGCGTGGCCACAGAACGGCACTTCGGACGCCGGCGAAAAATAGCGCACGCGCCAGCCGTCACCGTGCTTTGCCGCGAACGCCGTCTCGGAGTAGCCGACGGCGTGGGCCAGGCGCTGCATCACGTCCGCCGGCGGCAGCGCGGGGCCGATCCAGACGCCGGCCGGATTGCCGCCGGCGTCGCCGTCCGCGAACGCGGCGATGCGGAGAATGTCCTTCGTGTCGGGTATCGGGATGGGTGTCATCGGTGTCCTTTGCGGTGGTGGATGAAGGTCAGGGTTCCAGCACGCCGGCCAGGCGCGCGGCGAGAAAATCGACCAGCGCCTTCACGCGCGGCGCCAGCGCGCCCTGCTTGTAGAACACGGCCCACACGGGCTGGGTCCAGGGAAGTGCGGCGTCTTCCAGCAGCGGCACGAGACGGCCCGCGGCGACGTCGGCGCGCGTGAGGAAGTCCGACAGGCTGGCGATGCCCGCGCCCTCCAGCGCGAGATGGCGGATCGTCTCGCCGCTCGTCGCCGTCACGTGCGGCGCGCAGCGCCAGCCCTCGTCGGGCCCGAGACGCAGCGGCCAGGTGTTCAGCGACGCCGGCGCGACGAAGCCGATCTGGCGGTGCCGCGCCAGATCCTCGACGCGCGCCGGCGTGCCGTGACGTGCGAGATAGGCGGGCGCCGCCAGCACGCGGACGCGGCTCGATCCCAGCCGGCGCGCGTTCAGCGTGGAGTCGGGTAGCTGGCCGATGCGGAGCGCGACGTCGGCCTTTTCCTCGATCAGGTCGACGATCGTCTCGCCGCTGGTGAGCTCCAGCTGCACTTGCGGATAGGCGTCGAGGAAGTCCGCCAGCAGCGGCGCGATCAGGTGGTCCAGCGCCGGCGTGGCGGCGTTCACGCGCACCAGGCCCGCGGGTCGCGCGCGCGCGAGGGCGGCCTGGCGCTCGGTCTCCTCCAGTTCGGCGAGGATGCGGCGCGCGCGACCCAGCAGCCAGCAGCCCTCCTCCGTCAGGTCGAGGCGGCGCGTCGTGCGGTGGATGAGGGTCATGCCGAGTTGCTGCTCCAGGCGGGCGATGGTGCGCGACACGCCGGACGGCGTCTGCCCCAGCCGCTGCGCGGCGCCCGAGAACGAGCCGGTGTCGATCACGGCGACGAATGCGATCAACGCGCCTACGTCCAGCATTTTTGCTCCCGGGTCAAAAGTCTATTGTACGGCGACGGGTTTTTCTTTGCGGGTGTGGCCGCGACAATGCGCCATTGGATCACGTGGCCCCGGGCTCGGCGGCATCGCGATGACGCATCACTTGGGTTCCCGCCTGCGCGGGAACGACGGTCTTTTTGACGCACCACTTCGGTTTCCGCCTGCGCGGGAACGATGGTCTTTTTGGGTTCCCGGCTGTGCGGGAACGACGGTCTTTTTGACGCACCACTTCGGTTCCCGCCTGCGCGGGAACGACGGAACATTTTTGGAGAACTGCATGCCACTCGCACTCTGGGCGCTCGCGTTGAGCGCCTTCGCCATCGGCACGACGGAATTCGTGATCGTCGGCCTGATCCCCACCATTGCCGGCAGCCTGCACGTGTCGGTGCCGGACGCCGGCCTGCTCGTGAGCCTGTACGCGCTCGGCGTCGCCGTCGGCGCGCCGGTGCTGACGGCGCTTGCCGGCCGCGTGCCGCGCAAGACGCTGCTGCTCGGCCTCATGCTGCTGTTCACGGCCGGTAACCTGGCCGCGTGGATGGCGCCCGGCTACGCCGCCCTGATGGCCGCGCGCGTGCTCACCGGCCTCGCGCACGGCGTCTTCTTCTCGATCGGTTCGACGATCGCCACGAGCCTCGTGCCGAAGGAAAAAGCGGCCAGCGCCATCGCCCTGATGTTCAGCGGCCTGACCGTGGCGCTCGTGACGGGCGTGCCGCTCGGGACGTTCATCGGCCAGCGTTTCGGCTGGCAGATGACGTTCCTGGCCGTCGCGCTGCTGGGTATGATCGCCTTCGCCGGCATCGCCCTGCTCGTCCCGCGCGGCATCGCCGGCAGCCCGCCGGCGAGCCTGCTCACGCAACTGTCCGTGCTGAAGAAACCGCGCCTGCTGCTCGTGTATGCCATGACGACGCTGGGCTACGGCGGCTCGTTCATCGCCTTCACGTACCTGGCGCCGATCCTCGAACAGGTCGCCGGCTTCGCGCCGGACAGCGTCGGTCTCGTGATGCTCGCGTACGGCGTATCGGTCGCCTGCGGCAATATCTGGGGCGGCCGGCTGGCCGACCGCAAGGGGCCCGTGCGCGCCCTGCAGATCGTGTTCGCGCTGCTGGCCGCCGTGCTGTTCGTCCTCGACGTCACGGCCGCCGACAAGATCGCCGTCCTCGTCACCGTGCTGGCCTGGGGCGCCGTCGCCTTCGGCAACGTGCCGGGCCTGCAGGTCTACGTCGTGCACCGCGCGGAGATCGATGCGCCGCGCGCCGTGGACGTCGCCTCCAGCCTGAACATCGCCGCGTTCAACGTCGGCATCGCCCTCGGCGCCTGGGCCGGCGGCCTGGTCGTCGCGAACCTGGGCCTGATGCACACGCCGTGGATCGGCGGCCTGATCGTCGTCGGCGCCTTTGCCCTCACCACGCTGGCGGGCTGGCTGGACCGGCGCGATCCGGCCCCGCATCCGGACCATGCGGCATGCGGCGAGCGCGCCGTCGCCATGCACTGATCGTCCCGCGCCAGGACAGCGCCGCCATCGACGCGCCGGAGCGGGACCGATCCCGCCTATTTATCGAGCTCGGCGTAGTGGCGGAAAATCCCTTCCGCGTTGAAGGCCAGCCGCCGCTTCGACTTCAGGTAGGCCGCGATGCGCGGCCGCGCGGCCACCCGGTCGTGCAGCGCCATCAACAGCGGATAGCCCGCGTCGATGCGGGCCAGCGCCTTCGGGAACGCGTAGCGCAGGCCGGCGACGAGCTGGAACAGCGACAGGTCGGCATACGTGACCGCGGCGCCGAGCAGGTAGTCTTTCGGCTCCGGCCGGGCGAGGATGTTCTCGAACCAGTCGAAGAACTTCGGGATGCGCGTGTCGATGAAGTCGGCCGCGCGCCGCTTGGCTTCCGGACGCTGGTCCTCGAAGTACAGCGACGGGGCGATCGGGTGGTGGGTGTCGTGCGCCTCCGCGACGATGTCGGCGATCGTCAGCTGGATCTGGTTCACCCAATATTTTCCCTGCGCATCCTGCGGCGCCAGCCCGTGGCGCTCGCCCAGGAACATCAGGATGTTGGCGGTCTGCCCCACCGTCACGTCCCCCGCCTTCAGGAACGGCGGCGCGAACGACGGATGGTCGGCGCCGTCCATGGCCGCCATCATGCGCGCCATGCCGCCCGGCTCGCGCGCCACGTCGACGTAGTGCACCCCCGCTTCTTCCAGCGCCAGGCGCACGAATTCGCCGCGGCCCTGGATGCTAGGCCAGTAAAAAAGTTCATACATCATGCCATGCTCCTCAACTTGTTCGGTCTGACTCAATTATTGAGCAGCTTTTCGATGTTCGGCGCGGCAATCGTGCTAGTCTTGCGTTTGGCACTTGCCTGACAAAAGATCAACAAAGAGAGACATGAAGACAATAAGAAATACGGGGAGAATGCGTTATCGATGGCATCGATCTTGATCTGCTGAACGATCAATTACCGTTTGGCAAAAACTAACGAGATAAATCCACCGATACCGTACCCGGAGCGCACCATGATTTTCGCTCACCTCACCAAACACTGGATGGCCCGTCGGCGCCAGTACAGCCTGTCCTCGTGGTTCCTGTGCATCGCGCGCAGCCTGCGCGTGCTGGCGTATTACCGCGACCACCGCGCGCTATGCCGGCTCGGCGTCTACCGCACGCACGTCGCGGGACCGGCGAACGACGACCTGTTCCACCACCTCAGCCACCGCGACTACCTGATCAAGGGCCTGAGCCCGCGCCAGCGCGTGCAGGCCGTGCTGAGCCATTATCGCTTCGAGGAAGCGACGTTCAACGAAGGCTACCTGGACGCCGTCTACGGCCAGCGCTGCCTGCCCCTGTGGCAGCACGAGGCCGAAGGCAGCAGTTTCATGATCCAGCTGGAAATGGGGTCGCGCAGCAATGCGGAAGGCGACCTCACCATCGCGCTGATCGCGGACGGCAAATGCCTGCACCGCCTGTCCTTCAGCTGGCTCGAAGGGGGGATGGTCGGCGTCGACATGCCCGTCGTCCCCTTCATCGCGCGCAACCAGGGGCGCTGGGTCGATTCCGGCGCCGCGTTCGAGGCGTTCGAGCGCATCTTCCCAAACAATTCGCCCAGCTTCTTCTGCTTCGCGGCCATGCAGGGCATCGCACTGGCGCTCGGCATGGACAAGGTCGTCGCGATCCGCAGCGAAGCGCACATCGCCTACGATCCCGACCCGGAAAAACACTTCGCCAACGCCTACGACGGCTTCTGGAAGATCCTCGGCGGCGAAGACATGCCGGGCCGCGACGGCTTCCTGATCGCGCTGCCCTTCTACGTCAAGCCGCTGTCCGAGATGCCGTCCAAGCACCGCAAGCGCGCGGCCCTGCGGCGCGAGCACTGGCGCCTGATCGGCGAATCGTCACGCGCCGTCGTGCAGCGCCACCTGCTGCACGCGCGGGCGCACGTGGCGCATCCGGCGGCGATTCCCGAGCCGGCCTGACCGGTTCCTGCGGGGTGGTCGGCATCGGTCCGGAACCATCCCGCTTTACAACATGTCTATTGACAGACGCACCATGTTAGGGCGCGGTGTGCTACACTCGCGCCTTCGCTAGGGGTCCTGGGAGTTCGCTTCCCGGGTGAGAGATACCCTTCGTACCTGATCTGGATAATGCCAGCGAAGGAAAGCGCAACGCAGTTCCCATCCTTGTTTGCCCTTCCCCCCGTTGGCTCCGGCTTTTAAAAGAAAGCGGCGCGCCAATCGTCGGCGCGCGAAACGAGCACACCATGAACCGTCATTTGCAGCACACCCTCCTGGCCGGCGCCATCGCGCAAGCCTTCGTCGCGAACGCCTACGCCCAGGACACCACCCACCCGGTCGCCGAAGTCGTCGTCATGGGCAACCGCTTCATCGCCGTCGACCGCGCCAGCGTCGGCGGCTTCGGCGAGGCGTCGCTGTTCGACACCCCGGCCTCCATCACCGCCATCGGCCGCACGCAGATGCAGGACCTGTCGATCCGCTCGACCACCGACGCGATGCGCTTCGACGCGTCTGTCGCCGATGCCTACAACGCCGTCGGCTATGCCGAGCAATTCTCGATCCGCGGCTTCGCGCTGGACAACAACTACAGCTACCGCAAGGACGGCTTCGCGATCCCGGGCGACACCCAGATCCCGCTGGAAAACAAGGAACGCATCGAAGTGCTGAAGGGCCTCGCGGGCCTGACGGCCGGCATCGCGACGCCGGGCGGCATCGTCAACTACGTGACGAAGCGCCCCACCAACGCCCCGCTGCGCTCCGCCACCGTGGAAGTGTCCGAGCGCGGCACGCTGTACGGCAACGTCGACCTGGGCGGGCGCTTCGACGACCGCCGCTTCGGCTACCGCATCAACGCGGCCGCCGCCGACATCCACCCTTACGTGCGCGGCGCCAACGGCGACCGCCAATTCGTCTCGGCCGCGTTCGACTGGCAGATCACGCCGGATGCGCTGCTGCAATTGGACATGGACTACCAGCGCAAGGCCCAGATCACGGCGCCCGGCTTCCAGCTGATCCGCAACGAAGTGCTGCCGACGGGCGTGTCGCCCAAGATGCTGCTGAACGACCAGCCGTGGACGCGCCCCGTCACGACGAAGGACAGCAACCTCGGCCTGCGCTTCGACTACAAGCTCGCCCCGGGCTGGCTCGCGACGGTATCCGCCAACAAGCACTGGTTCAAACGCGACGACTTCACGGCCTTCCCCTACGGCTGCAGCAACGAGGGCGCGGGCTTCTATCCCGGCTACTGCTCGAACGGCGACTACGACGTCTACGATTACCAGAGCACGGGCGAGCGCAAGTCGCCGTGGGGCGTGCAAGCCCAGGTGCAAGGACAATTCGCGACCGGCACGATCCGCCATGCGCTGACCGTCGGCACGTCGTACTCCGAACGCCACGACAGCTTCGGCGACTACGTGTACGACTACGTCGGCTACAGCAATCTGTGGAATCCGCTCGTGTCGCCGCACGTCGCGGCCGACCGCGTGACGGGCCCCGTGTTCGAGCGCCGCAGCGACGAGGAAAGCGCCCTGTTCGCCCAGGACATCGCGCGCCTGACGAACCAGTTGACCCTGCACGCGGGCCTGCGCCATGTGCAGGTCAAGCGCAGCGAATTCGTCGACGAGGCCACCGGCTACGTGCACAGCGACGCCTCGTTCCTGCTGCCGAGCGTCGCGCTCGTGTTCAGCCCCACGCGCGACTGGAACGTGTACGGCGCCGTCAGCCACGGCCTGCAGCACGGCGGCGTCGCCCCGATGCAGACGACGAACGAGAACCAGGTGCTGGCACCGCAGCGTTCGCACCAGGTCGAAATCGGCGCCAAGGCCACGCTGGACAACGGCACCAATCTGTCGGCCGCGCTGTTCCAGATCCGCCAGGGCCTGGAGTACACGGACGCGCACAACACCTTCGTCCGTAACGGCAAGGAAACCCACCGCGGCATCGAATTGACGGCGCAGGGCATGGCGACACCGGCGCTGGAATGGAGCCTGTCGTTGATGGCGTTGAACACGCGCCAGGAAGGGACAGGCCAGGCAAGCATCGACGGCAAGCGCGTGACGGACGTCCCCGCGTTCAAGTCGATGGCTTGGGCGCAGTACGCCGTGGCGGCCATTCCGGGCCTGAAGCTGGACGGCACGTGGCAATACTCGGGCAAGAAGGCGTTCGACGTCGAGAACACGGTGTTCGTGCCGGACTACCACGTGTTCGGCGTGGGCGCGTCGTACGGCGTGAAATGGGGCGCGACCAACGTCACGCTGCGCGCGCGGGCCGAGAACCTGTTCGACAAGTTCTACTGGCGCGACGTGACGCCGGAGCTGGGCGGCTACCTGCTGGCCGGGGCGCCGCGCACGTTCCGCGTGTCGGCGCAGTTCGACTTTTAAGTCAGCCTAAAAGCCGTCGTTCCCGCGCAGGCGGGAACCCAATTTCTGCAGTCCTGGACGCAAACTTGGGCCCCTGCCTTCGCAGGGGCGACGTTAACGAGCCGGTGGTCCGATCAAATCTTCGACCTGCCGCACCCGCGTCTCCAGCTCCCCCGTCAACAACGTGAACGGAATGTGGCGCTCATCGAGCGCGGCCAGCAACTGCGCATGCACGCGCTGGCGCACGGCTTCCGACTCGCGCTGCAGCCCATCCGGCACCCACGGCAGGTCCGGCGCCGCGACGAGCGTCCAGGCGTAGTCGTGCGCCGCTTCCAGGGCCAGCAGGTCGGGCGGCACGCGGCCCCAGTAGATGCGGCTGTACACGGCCGTCATCAGCGGCGTCGTGTCGACGAACAGGAAGTCGCGCACGCGCGCATCGACAGCGAGCATGTGCTCGCGCTCCAGCTGCGTGCGGGCGATGCCGCCCTGGTCGTCCTCGCGCGGCACGCGCGCGTTGACCTCGACGAATTCGCGCAGGTATTCCGGCACCCATAACGTGCCGTAGCGCCGTGCCAGCGCGGCCGCCAGCGTCGACTTGCCCGTCGACTCCGCGCCCAGCAGGGCGATCCGGCGCGGCGCCGTCATGCGCCCTCGGCCACCGGCACGTCGGCGCGCGGCCCCGCATCGGCGCGCACCGCCGCCGTCCAGGCGCGCAGGCCCAGCACCGCGAGCACGACGAAGACGGCGTACAGGACCGCCGTCAGGTGCAATCCCTTGTAGACGTACAGGCCCACGTACAGCACGTCGACGACGATCCACGTGTGCCAGTTCTCGATCTTCTTTTTCGCCGTCAGGAGCTGGCCCACCAGGCTGCCGGCCGTGAGAAAGCCGTCCATGTGCGGCACGTCCGTGTCCGTGTACGCCTTGAGGAAAGCCGACAACACGAAGAACCCGAGTGCCCAGCCGGCGAGCGATGCGATCCAGCCCGCGCGCGCCAGGCGCGTCACCGGCAGCGGCTTGCCCGCCGCGCCGCGCAGCCACTGCCACCAGCCCCAGAGCGAGGCGGCGATGAACACGCCCTGCAGGCCGGCGTCGCCGTACAGGCGGGCCTTGAAGAACACGATGCCGTACGTGGCCGACGAGACGATGGCGAAGAACCAGCCCCAGTGGTTGCGCAGGATCGTGAGGACGACCGTCGCGACCGACAGGACGAAGCCGAGCAGTTCGAGCGGCGTGGTGGTAAAGCCCAGCAGGACCAGGGTAGCGTTCATGGGAGATAGGAACAGGTGAGTCGGCGATTATGGAAGGTGCGGCAGGTTTATGCAACCCGGGGGGGACTGTCCGTTTCCGGACACCGTTGCCCGCCACCGGGCAGCGGCGGCGCCGCCCGCACCATGCGTCACGGGGGAAACCAGGCTGGCACGGGGCTTGCAACACAGGCAGCATCGCAACGCACCGACGTCAAACATGGACCAGGCCCTCAGTCTCGACATCATCCGCCGCCGCACCCGCCTGCGCGCCGCCACCACCCTGCTGCTGCTCGGCGGCCTGTGCGCCGGCGCGTGGGGACTGAACCGCGTGCTGCGTCCCAGCGTTTCCGCCGACGACGTCCTCATCGCGCAGGTCCGGCGCGGGGACGTCGACAACACGATCAACGCGGCCGGCGTCGTCATCCCGGTGCACGAGGAAGTGGTGGCCAGCCCCGGCGCGAGCCGCGTCGCGAAAGTCCACGCCAAGCCCGGCCAGCAGGTCCGCGCCGGCGACCTGCTGCTGGAACTGGACGACCGCGAGATCCGCCTCGCGCTGGAAGCGCTCAAGGAACAACTGGCGCAGCAGGACAACCGCATCGCGACCTTGAGCCAGGAACAGGCGCAGAAGCGCACGCAGATCGCCAGCAGCATCGAGCTGCTGGCGATCGACCTGCAGGCCGCGCGCGCCACGCTGGAACGCAACCAGAAGCTGCGCTCGAGCGGTCTCGTATCGGGCGAAAACCTGCTGACGGCGGAGCTGAACGTCAAGCGCACCGGGATCCAGCTGCGCCAGCAGCGCGCGCTGCTCGACGACACGCGCCGCACCACGGCCAGCAACGTCGCCGCCGCCGACCTGCAGAAAGCCATCCTGCAAAAGCAGATCGCGCAGCAGGAGCAGCTGCTGGACCGCACCCGCGTGCGCGCCCCGTTCGGCGGCATGCTGACCTGGCTGGTCGAGGAAGAAGGCGCCAGCGTGGCGGCCGGCCAGCTCGTGGCGCGCGTCTCCGAATTGGACAACTGGCGCGTCGAAGCCACGCTGTCCGACTTCCACGCGCGCCAGCTCGCGCCCGGGCAGGCGGTGCGCGTGGAGCAGAACGGCGACGTCCTCGCCGGCACCGTCCACACGATCCTGCCCGAAATCCAGAACGGCACGATCAAGCTGCTCGTCGACCTGGCCCAGCCCCGCAACACGCATCTGCGCAACAAGATGCGCGTCGACGTCAACGTCGTCACGGAGCACCGTGCGCACGTGCTCGTGGTCGACAACGGTGCCGCATTCAACGGCCGCGGACCGCAGCCGGCATTCCTCGTGGACGGCGGCGTGGCGCGCAAGCGCACGATCACGCTGGGCGCGAGCGACGGCCGGGTGGTCGAAGTCGTCGCGGGTGCGCGCATGGGCGAGCGCGTGCTCGTCTCGGACACGCGCGCGTTCAAGGACCTGGACACGATCCGCATTTCGAATTGATAAATTGAAGACAACGAGGACACCATGATCAGACTGCATAACGTCAGCAAGACCTACCGCACGGACAAGGTCGAAACGCTGGCCCTGAAGGACATCGACCTTGTCATCGGGCGCGGCGAATTCGTCGCCATGATGGGGCCCAGCGGCTGCGGCAAGAGCACGCTGTTGAACCTCATCGGCCTGCTCGACCGGCCGGGCCAGGGCAGCGTGGAGATCGACGGCGCGGCCATCGCCTCGTACCGCGACAGGGACGTGGCGCGGCTGCGCAACCGCACGTTCGGCTTCGTGTTCCAGAGCTTCCACCTGATTCCCGACCTGCGCGTGATCGACAACGTCGAACTGCCCCTGCTCTACCGCAGCCTGTCCGGCGGCGAGCGGCGCCGGCTCGCGCGCGCCGCCCTGGAGCGCGTCGGCCTCGGTGCCCGCATGGACCATTATCCAAACCAGCTGTCCGGCGGCCAGCAGCAGCGCGTGGCGATCGCGCGCGCCATCGTCGGCAACCCGCACGTCCTGCTGGCCGACGAGCCGACCGGGAACCTGGACAGCAAGATGGGCGCCGAGATCATGGACGTCCTCCTGAAGCTGAATGCCGAGGGCACGACCGTCGTCATGGTCACGCACGACGAGATTGACGCCCGCCGCGTCGGCCGCGTCGTGCGCGTGTTCGACGGCCAGCTGGTGGAACCGGAGCGCCTCCATGCTGCGTAACTACCTGCTGACCGCGTACAAGGTCTTCATGCGCCGCAAGCTGTTCACGGCGATCAACCTGGCGTGCATCGTGCTGACGCTCGTCGTGCTGATGGTGATCACGGCGCTCCTGCAGACGACGTTCTGGCCGAGCGGCGTCGAGGGCAAGAGCGGGCGCTTCCTGCAGGTGTACGGCATCCGCAGCGAGAACCCGGATGGCAAGAGCACCCGCACCACCCTGCTCGGCTACAAGACCATCGACAAGTACCTGAAGCCGATGACGGGCGTCGAGCGCGTCTCGGCCTTCACGATGCCGGGCACGGTGTCCGTCTACCAGGGCGACCGCGTCAGCCAGCTCGACCTGCGCCGCGTCGACGCCGACTACTGGAAGATCCTCGACTTCCACCTGCTGGCCGGCCGCCTGCCGATCGATGACGACGACCGCCTCGGGCGTCTCGTCGCCGTCGTCAACGCGTCGACCGCGCGCCGCCTGTTCGCGGGCAGCCCGGCGGTGGGACAACGCATCGGCGTGAGCGGGCAGACGTTCGAGATCATCGGCGTGGTCGCGGACGTCATGCACATCAACGCCTACGCCGACATCTGGACACCGCTGACGACGTTCCCGTCGACCGATTACCAGAAGGACCTCACGGGGAATTTCGCCGCGCTGCTGCTGGCGCGCTCAAAGGATGACCTGCCGCGCATCCGGCGCGAGGTCGCGCGCATCGCGACGACCTTCGTCAGCGACGACCCGCGCACCTATCCGATCACGCGGTTCTGGGCCGACAGCAAACTGGATGTGTTCGCGCGCATCCTCCTGAGCCGGCCGAACGTCCCCGATTCCGGCGCGTCCCGGCTGCTGCTGCTGATCGGCGCCGGCATGCTGCTGTTCATGCTGCTGCCCGCGCTGAACCTCGTCAACCTGAACATGGGCCGCATCCTCGAGCGCAGCGCCGAGATCGGGGTGCGCAAGGCGTTCGGCGCCACCAGCCTGCAACTGGCGGGCCAGCTGGTCGTCGAGAACGTCCTGCTGTGCCTCGCGGGCGGCCTGCTCGGCCTGGCCTGCGCCCGGCTCGCGCTGTGGTGGCTCGAAGCATCGCAGCTGATTCCCTACCTGGAGGTCGACATCAACCTGCCGGTGTTCGGCTGCGGCATGCTGCTCGCCCTCGTCTTCGGCCTGCTGTCCGGCGCGCTGCCCGCGTGGAAGATGTCGCGCCTCGATCCCGTCCATGCCCTGAAAGGAGCCGCGTGATGCTGCGCCACCTGTTGCGACTCACCTGGAAGCGCAAGTCCAGGAATCTGATGCTGAGCCTCGAGATCCTGCTCGCCTTCGCGATCGTGTTCGGCATCGCCGCGCTCGGGCTGCACTACTGGCAGCTGTACCGCGAGCCGGTCGGCTTCGACGGCACCGACGCGTGGTCCGTTGCCATGCAATTCTCCGACGTGCCGGCCGAAACGATTTCGCCCGATACCTACGACCTGATGCGCCGCAGCCTGCTCGAGCTGCCGGAAGTGCGGGCCGTCGGCTTTGCCACCTACGCGCCGTACACCATGTCGACGTGGACCACCAGCTTCAAATCGCCGCAGACCGGCGCCAAGGTCGACACGGACACCATCGAGGCGAGCGACGACGCCGCCGCCGCGCTCGGCCTGCACCTGACGGCCGGACGCTGGTTCGACGCGACCGACGAAGGCCAGCCGGATCTTCCGGCAGTGCTGAACCGGCGCATGGCGGCCGCGCTGTTCCCCGGCGGGCCGGCGCTGGGCCAGCGCTTCATGAGCGCGGAGGCGGGTCCGCCGCGCAGCTATCGGGTCGTGGGCCTCGTCGACGCCTTCCGCAACAAGGGGCCGCTCATGACGCCGACGAACTTCGTCCTGACCCGCTTCGCGCCGCACACGAGCCAGTCGCGCGTGCGCACGATCCTGCTGAAGGTCGCGCCGGGCACGCCGCGCGCGTTCGAAGCGAAACTGAACCAGCGGCTCAAGGCGGCCCGCAACGACTGGGGCTACCAGATCGACCCGTTAACATCGATGCGCGCCACGCTGCTGAAGGAACAGCTCGTGCCGCTGGCCGTCGTCGCCGTGATCGCCGCCTTCATGCTGCTGATGGTCGCCTTCGGCCTGTTCGGCGTGCTGTGGCAGAACACGACGCGGCGCATTCCCGAGATCGGCCTGCGCCGCGCGCTCGGCGCCAGCGCCGGCAGCATCTACCGGCAGATCGTGTTCGAACAACTGCTGCTGTGTTCAGTGGCCATCGCCGCCGCGCTGGTGCTGCTCGCGCAGCTGCCGCTGACCGGCGCGCTGGGCGACACGCTGAACTGGCCGGTGTTCGCCGGCGCCAGCCTGCTCTCGATGGCCGTTATCTATCTGCTATCCTTGGCGTGCTCGCTCTATCCGGGCTGGCGCGCGAGCCGGCTCGATCCGGTGGCGGCGCTGCATTACGAATAAAAGGCATCCATGGAATCACAACGCAGGGGGCGCGTGCTGGTCGTCGACGACGACCACGCCGTCCAGGTCTCGCTGGCGCTGCTGCTCAAGCAGGCCGGCTTCGACGCGGCGTGCGCGGACGGCCCGCGCGAGGCGCTGGCGCAGCTGGCGTCGAACGCCGTCGACCTCGTATTACAGGACATGAATTTCTCGCTGCAGACGAGCGGCGAGGAAGGCCTGGCCCTGCTCGCGCAGATCAAGGCCGCGCACCCGGACGTGCCCGTCCTGCTGATGACGGCCTGGGGCTCGATCGCGCTGGCTGTGCGGGGCGTGAAGGCCGGCGCCGCCAACTTCTTCACCAAGCCCTGGGACAACGCCCAGCTGGTCGACCTGATCGCCGCGACGCTGGACCTGGGCGCGCCGTCGGCCGCGGCCTGTCCGACGCGCGCCGCGCTCGATGCGAAGTACGATTTTTCCGGCATCGTCGGCGAGCATCCGAAGCTGCTGAAGGTGCTGCAGACGATCGCGCGGGTCGCGGCCACGCGCGCGCCCGTGCTGGTGCTCGGCGAGAGCGGCACGGGCAAGGAACTGATCGCGGACGCCATCCACCGCAACAGCCCGCGCCGGCCTGCCGCCATCGTCAAGATCAATATGGGCGCCATTGCGACGTCGCTGTTCGAGAGCGAGATGTTCGGCCACGTGCGCGGCGCGTTCACCGATGCGAAGACCGACCGCAAGGGCCATGTGGCGAGCGCCGACGGCGGCACGCTGTTCCTCGACGAGATCGGAGAGCTGAACCGCGGCGACCAGGTCAAGCTGTTGCGCGTCCTGCAGGACCAGCGCTACCAGCCCGTGGGCGCGAGCCGCGTGGAGCAGGCCGACGTGCGCGTCATCTCGGCCACCAACCGCGAACTGGCGGAGCTGGTGGCCTCCGGCGACTTCCGCGAGGACCTGTTCTACCGGCTGAACCTGATCACGATCCGGCTGCCGCCGCTGCGCGAACGGCGCAGCGACATCCCGCTGCTCGCGCGCCACATCGTGAGCGCCGTGGCCGACAGCTACGGCCTGCCCGCCGTCGGCCTCGCGCCGCAGGCACTCGATTGGCTCGCCGCGCAACCGTGGCCCGGCAACATCCGCCAGCTGAAACAGACGCTGGAACGCACGCTCCTCCTGGCCGGCAAGGACGTGCTCACGCTGGCGGATTTCCAGGCGACGAGCGCCGTCGACGACAACGTGCCGGGCACGCGGCTCGGCGTCGACGGCATGACGCTCGACCAGGTCGAGCGCCTGATGATCGAGCAGGCGCTGCGCCAGCACGCGGGCAACGTCTCGCGCGTCGCGAAGGCGCTCGGGCTGTCACGCACGGCGTTGTACCGCCGGCTCGAACGCCACGGCCTCGACGCCGGCGCCCCGCAGCCCGCGGAATGATGCGTCTTCGTCTCGGCACCTACGTCCTGGCGCTGCACGTGCCGCTGTTCGGCTGCGCCACCCTGCTGCTGCCGGCGCGGCCGCTGTGGTTCGTCGGCGCGGAGGTCCTGCTGCTGGCCAGCCTCGCGCTGGGCTGGCTGCTCGTGCGCCAGGCGTTGGAACCGCTCGGCTACACGCGCCGGTTCCACGACCTGCTGCAGGATCAACAGTATGCCAGCCGCCTGGCCGCGGCCGCATCGCCCGAACTGGACGACCTCGTGGGCACGTTCAACACGATGCTCGCCGCGCTGCACCGCGAGCGCCTGGCCATCGGCGAGCAGCAGGGCTTTCTCGACCGGCTGCTGGAAGCGACGCCGGCGGCCGTCCTCGTGTTCGACTTCGACGGCGCGATCAGCCTCGTGAACGCGAGCGCGGACGGCCTCCTCGGCCTGGAGCGGCCGCACGGCAAGCCCTTGTCCGCGTGGACCGGCGCCGCCGCGGGATTCGCGGCCGGCCTCGACGCACGCGCCCGCGCGCGCAGCCGCGAGCTCGTCGCCCGGCTGGACGCCCTGCCGCTGGGCGAGTCGCGGCTGCTGACGGACCTCGACGGCCGCCGCTACCGCGCCCAGCGCGGCCAGTTCTACGACCGCGGTTTCGCGCGCCACTTCCTGATGGTCGAGGAACTGACGGCCGAACTGGAAGATTCGGAGCGCGCCACCTACGAACGCCTGGTCCGCGTGCTCGCGCACGAAGTGAACAACACGGTGGCGGCGACGGGCTCGGTGCTCGATTCGCTGCTGTTCTACCGCGGCCAGCTGGCGCAACCGGACGCCGGCGACTTCGCCACGGCCATCGACGCCGTCAAGCGCCGCAATGCGAGCCTGGGCGAATTCATCGACCGCTTCACGAAGGTCGTCAAGATGCCGCCGCCGGAACCGCGCCCGACCGACCTCAAGGCCGTCGTCGACGACATCCTGTGGCTGAACCGGGAGCAGTGCAACCGCCGCGGCATCACGCTGGACTGGCGGCGCTGCGACACGGTCGCGCCGCTGGCGCTGGATGCGCAGCTGATCGAGCAGGCGCTGCTCAACATCGTCAAGAACGCGCTGGAAGCCATCGAGGCAGCCGGCCAGGAGGCCGGCGCGATCGGGGTGGAACTCGCGGACGAAGGCCGGCGCGTGCGGCTGTCCGTCGTCGACTCCGGCGACCTGCTGGCGACCGGGCCGGCGCGGCCGTTGTTCACGCCGTTCTTCACGACGCGGAAGGGCGGCCAGGGGATCGGTTTGATGTTCGTGCGCGAGGTGTTGCAGCGGCACGGCTGCACGTACTCATTGGCGCCGGGGGCGCCGGGAGAGACGCGGTTCGATATCTGGTTTCCGCTGCCGTGACGCGGGCGTTTGGCGGGCGGGTGGGCACCCCGTGCCCACCATGCACACCATGCACACCCGCGGCCAATCAACTTTTCGGATACTTGATCGTCATCTCGCGCAGCAGGTTGTCCGCATGGTCGACCTCCTTCATCACCCACAGCATGTAGCGGATGTCGACGTGGATCGCGCGCGTGATCACCGGATCGAAATACCAGTCCTTGGTGATCGATTCATAGGTCGAATCGAAATTCAGGCCCACGAGCTCGCCCCGTCCGTTCATCACGGCGGACCCCGAGTTGCCGCCCGTCGTATCGGCGGTCGACAGGAAGTTCACCGGCACCGTACCGAGCACCGGGTCCTTGAATTGGCCGTAGCGCTTGTCGCGGATCGCCTGCAGCAGCGGCTGCGGCGCGTCGAACGGCGCCTTGCCGGTCTGCTTCTCGAGGATGCCTTCGACCGTCGTGAACGGGCCCTTGAGGATGCCGTCGCGCGGGCTGTACGGAGCGACCGTGCCGTAGGTGACGCGCAGCGTGCCGTTGGCGTCCGGGTAGACCGGCTTGCCCTGCGACTTCTTCCACGCGATGACGGCATCCATGTACTGCGGGACGACGCGCTCCAGGTTGCCGTCGACTTCCTTGCGGCGCTCTTCCAGCGCCATGCCGACGTCGTGCAGGCGCACGGCCAGCTGGATGAAGGCGTCGTTCGACTTGCGGAACGCGTCCGCGTCGCGGCCGATCCACGCGAGGCGCTTCGCCGTGTCGCACAGCTCCGTCCCTTTGTACAGCGGCGCCAGCGCGTTCTGCGACGGCAGCAGCGCGTCCAGGCCGTGCGGGCGGGCCTTCGGATCGATCTTGCCGTAGCGGAGCAGCGCGGCCTGCCAGCGGGCCTGGTCGACGCTGGACACGAACGATTGCTCCAGGCGAGTCAGGCGCGCCTTGATGAACGCGACGTCGCGGTCCTGGTAGCCGACCTCGCGCTGGGCGTCCGGCTTCTGGTGTTCCAGCGCGAGACGGTACAGCGTGCGCGCGCTGGCCAGGAGGTCGCTGTGCGTGGCTTCGCGCCAGGCCGTCTCCTGCTGCGCCGTCGCCAGGTCGGCGGCGATGGCGGCGTCGAGGTCGGCCATCAGGTTTTTCGGCCCCGTGCCATGATGCTTGTACCAGGCGCGGAATTCGGCGTCCTGGGCATCCTTGATGGCGGCGATGTCCTTGCGCGCGAAGCCGTCCAGCAGGCCGCGCGTCTTCTTCAACACATTGTTCAGGCTTTTCGCCACGCTGGCGTAGCGCACCGTGTAGTCCGGGTTGCCCATCGTGGCGGCCGCGATCACGGACAGGTCGGCCGTGATCGACGCCACCTTCGCCGGGTAGTCGATGTCGCGCGCGAAGCGGATCTCGGCCGGCAGCTTGTAGCGGCTCGTGCGGCCCGGGTAGCCGGCCAGCAGGATCGGGTCGCCCGCCTTCAGGCCCTCGGCGGAGACGACGAGGAAGCTCTTCGATTTGTACGGCACGTTGTCCGGCGACGGATCGGCCGGGCGGCCGTCGCGGCCGACGTAGGCGCGCAGGAAGGAAAAGTCGCCGACGTGGCGCGGGAATTCGTAGTTGTCGACGTCACCGCCGAAGTCGCCGACGCTGTTGGCCGGCGCGTAGACGAGCCGCACGTCGCGGATCAGGAGCTGCTTGACGCGATAGTATTCGCCGCCGCGGTTGAACGCGGGGACCGAGCAGCGGGCCGTCTTGTCGCTCTCGCATTCGGCGATCAGGTGCTTGATGCGCGCCTCGACCTGTTCGTGGCGCTCGCGGCCGGACAGGCCGGGCGCGAGTCCTTTCAGCACGCGGTCCGTCACGTTCTCGACCTTCTCGGTCACGTAGACGATCGTGTTCGGCCCGCCCGGCAATTCGTCGGCGCGCGTCTTCGCGAGGAAGCCGTTGGCGATGTAATTGTGCTCCGGGGTCGAGTTACGCTGGATCGCGCTGTAGCCGCAGTGGTGGTTCGTCACGACCAGGCCGTCCGGCGACACGAACGACGCCGAGCAGCCCGGCGTCGCGACGATCGCGCTCATCGGGTGTTTCGACAGGTCGGCGAGGCGCTCGGCCGGGATCGTGATGCCGATGCGTTTCAGCTCGGATTTCAGTTGCGGCAGCTGGTGCGGCTGCCACTGGCCCTCGTCGGCGAGCGCACAGGCGCTGGCCCCCAGCAGGGCGACGGGAAGGACGACGGATCTGAACAAGACAAACCTCGCGCAAAAAAACACACACGAGTATAGCGTTTGTCAGTCTTGTTTCGGAAACAAAATTGTCACTATCCGCCGCGCGAGAGTATGTACAACCCGCATATTGACGCCCTACGGACGCCATATCCCGCAAATTCCGCAATCCAGCGTATTTACATTTACACCGACCGGCCGCGGCGCCGCACCGCCAGCAGGCCCAGCAAGGCGACCGCGCACAGCGCCGGCGACGCCGGTTCCGGCAGGCCGACGCGCACCTCGTCCAGCGCGGGCGCGCTGTAGCCCGCCTGCCGGTTCGGCGTCGAGAAGGCGAAGTAGCGCACTTCGTCGAAGCCGGCGCCGTCGCCCAGGCCGAGGACGACCCCGCGCGGCGCGCTGAAGTTGCCGCTGCCGGTGCGCAGGCCGTCGGCGTACGTGGCCCAGTAACCGTTCAGGACCTGGTAGCCGCTGGCGGCCGCGAACTCGATCCGGTAAATGTCGCCGCCGTCCGCCTTGCGCACGCTGATGTACGCGTTCGTGCCGGACGTCGCCATGTAGTTGCCGGAGAACGCGGGGCTCAGGTCCGACACGGCGTCGTAGCAATCGACGCCGGCGTAGCCGCAGCCGTTGTTGGCGCCGTAGCCGGTGAAGTGGAACAGCAGGCCGTCCTCGACCCAGTCGTTGGCGAGCACCGTGTTCAGGTCGAAGTGCGCCACGTTGGTCGTGATGCCCACGGCCATGCCGGCGCCGAGGGTCTGCAGCACGGTGGCGCCGGCGGCGTGACAGGCCAGCGCCAGCGCGGTCGCGCACAGCAGTCGGATCTTGCGTTGCATGGTCGTCTCCATCATGGCGTCGGGATCAGGTCGAGCGCGTCGTAGCTGTAGCCCGGGCTCAGGAAGCGGATGCCGCTGGAGCCGCTGATGGCCGTCAGCGTCAGCACGTTCTGGCCCGCCACCAGTTCGCTCGCCGGGATGTTAAAGGTGTACATCGTGTTGTTGCCGCGGTAGGTGCCGACCGTCAGCGTGCGCGACGACGGCTGCGTGGACGCCGGCGGATTCGCCGACACCCAGCCGTTCACCTGGGCCTTGGGCCGCCCGCCCGCGAACGCGTCGGTGATGCCGACCCGCAGCGTGAGCGGCACGATCTGGCTCTGGCGCAGGTTGAAGCGCACGGTCAACGCGCCGTTCACGTCCTTCCATTGATAGGCGGGGAAGCCGGTCGCCGGCGCCGACGTGCCGACCACGTAGTCGCCCGGCGTCCACGACGCCATGCGCACGTCGGACGGGTGCATCGTCGTCACCTTGCCGCCGTTGATGAATTCCGCCGGCGAGCCGTCCCAGTCGCCGATGCGCCACAGCGCCGCCGCGCTGCCCGGATCGCCCGTCACGGCGACGGTGCCCGCGTCCGTCGTGGCGCCCGCGCCCACCGTCACCGTGCGCGTGTCAACCGCCAGTTCGTTCTTGTAGACCTTCATCGTGTAGGTCCCGGGGATCATGCCGGCGCTCGTGAAGTGGCCATCGAGGGCGTCGGCCGTCGTCCAGTACTGCGCCGTCGCGTTGGAAAAGCCCACCGTGTAGGCGAAGCGCGCGTCGCGGCCCGTGATGGCGGCGCCGCTGACGGCGCCGCGCGCCTCGGGCGCCACCCAGCCCGTGAGGCCGAGGGTGCCGAACCAGGACGTGTCCACCGGGCCCGGCGCCGCGCCGTCGTTGAACACCATCGTGTACATGTTGAGGATGTTCGTGCGCAGCGCCTCCGTCTGGCCTTCGCCGTAGTTGATGATGTAGGTGATCTCCTGGTCCGTGCTCGTCCCCTGGTTCAGCAGGCTGCGGTAGAACGGGCCGCCGGAATTGCCCTCGTTGTTGTCGCGGACGATCCACAGGCCGGCATTGGTCCCGGTCGCGCCGATGTATTGCCAGTCATTCAAACGCATGTTCGAGTAGTGCTTGGAACGCGTCTCGCCATTGGCCATGCCGAACACGTCGCCGGACTCGATCGCGCCCGTGTTCCCGCGCAGGTCGGACGGCGCCGGCCCGTTGGGCAGCCGCGCGATCGGCACGCGCACGATGAAGCGCGCGAGGTTCAGCGTGTCGGGTTCGCTCGTGAAATACGTCCCCATGTAGATCTTCGCCTCGCCGCGGCGGGCGATGTAGTAATGGGTCAGGTTGCCCGCCTTGACGGTCACCTTGACGACGTCGCTGCCGACCGTCTCCGCGGCCACGTCCACCGCCGAGATGCCCTTGTACAGGTAATCGAAGCCGGAATTGACCTGCGTGCCGCGCGCCTGGTCCTGGTACTCGGCGCCGTTGTAGACCATCGACGCGATGTCGCCGGCCGATTGCGTGCTGACGCCGTTGTCCAGCCGGCGGATCTTGAAGACGAGGCCCGCGCCCGTGTCGATCGTATAAAAATTCGCGTCCTGCGCGAGGCCGAACGAGGATACGGTCGCGATGCTCGCCAGCGTCCGCGCCGGGCCGGCCGCCACGCCGCTGCCCGCATCGCCGCCGCAGCCGGCGGCCAGTATGCTCAATATGGCCGCCGCGGCGGCCGGGGTCCTGCGTAAGAATTGGTGCATCGTGCCTGTCTCCTTCGATTAGGTATGTCGAGGACGTGACCTGCCCCTCCCATGCCTGCGGCGGGCTCCGTGGATCGCGGGACGTCCGGCCCGATTGTCAATTCTGATGATTGCCTTATTTGCACACAAGTATTGACGGCCGGGCGCCGCCGGTCAACGGTGCGCGCGGCGCCGGCGGCAAAGAATCACGCGCTTGAGCGGAGGGCCAAGGATGCGGATAAAATGGCGGGTCCGGCGCCGCCCGGAGATTCCGCCGACTTCATCATGCAAAGCTTCCTCGAACCCGTTTCCGCCACCCTGCGCCGCCTGTCGATCGACACCTTCACCATCCTGCTGCTGTGCACCGTCGCCCTCGCGAGCGTGCTGCCGTGCGCCGGCCAGACGGCCGTCGTCCTCGGCAAGGTGACCACGGTCGCCATCGGCCTGCTGTTTTTCCTGCACGGCGCCAAGCTGTCGCGCGAGGCGATCGTCGCCGGCTTCACGCACTGGCGCCTGCACTTGCTGGTGCTCGCGTCGACCTTCGTCATGTTCCCGCTGCTGGGCCTCGCGCTGAAGCCGCTGGCGGGCGGCATCGTCACGCCCGAGCTGTACGTCGGCATCCTGTTCCTGTGCACCCTGCCCTCGACCGTGCAATCGTCGATCGCGTTCACGTCGATGGCGCGCGGGAACGTGGCGGCGGCCGTGTGCAGCGCGTCGGCGTCGAACTTCGTCGGGATCTTCGTCACGCCGCTGCTCGTGTCGACGCTGATCGTGCGCGGCGCGGCGGGCGGCTCGTCGCTGGATGCCGTGGTCGCCATCGTCGAACAACTGCTGCTGCCCTTCCTGGCCGGCCAGTTCCTGCGCCCGTGGATCGGCCGCTGGGTGGACCGGCACAAGCCGATGCTCAAGATCGTGGACCAGGGCTCGATCCTGCTGGTCGTCTACACGGCGTTTTCCGAATCCGTCAACGAGGGCCTGTGGCACAAGCTGTCGGGGCAATCGCTCGCGGGCCTCGTCGTGATCGACTGCGTGATGCTGGCGATCGCGTTGGGCCTCGCCACGTGGACGAGCCGGCGCCTGGGCTTCAACCGCGAGGACGAGATCACGATCGTGTTCTGCGGTTCGAAGAAGAGCCTCGCGAGCGGCGTGCCGATGGCCAAGGTGCTGTTCGCGCCGAGCGCGCTGGGCATGGTCATCCTGCCCGTGATGCTGTTCCACCAGATCCAGCTGATGGTCTGCGCGGTGCTCGCGCAAAAGTGGAGGCGCGAGTAACACCGGGGTCAGAGCCCGATTTTTGGAAATTTCTTTGACGACATTGCCAAAATCAGGGCTCTGACCCCGGTTTATCTGGCCAGCGCCAGTCCGCCCCACCACACTTCGGGAAGCGCGGCCGCCAGCATCAGGCCTGGCCCCAGGGCCGTGACGAGCCAGCGCCGGCGCGGCGGCAGCCATGCGGTGCGCGGGTCGGCCAGGCTCGCGCGGATATCGCGCCAGCCGACGCACCCCAGCGCCAGCAGGCCGGGCGCGAACAGGCACCACAGCGCCGCATCGTCCAGCAGCGCGGCGAAGTCCGTGTCGAGATAGGCCAGCGCCGGCAGCGCGAGGCACACGCTGCCCAGCAGTTCGGCCGTTGCGATGACGGCCGCGCGGCCGCGGCGGCGGAAGTCCTGGCGCAGCATCCAGGCCGACAGCGCCACGTCGCCGGCCAGGTACAGCGCGCTCCACCCGGGCATATGCCCTACTCCTGCGCGGTGAGCTGGTCCGCGTGCCAGCCGCCGCCCAGCGACTGGATCAGCGCCACGGCCGTCGTCTGGCGGTTGCCCTGCGTCTGCACGAGCGCGCGGCGCGCGTTCAGTGCCGTGACCTGGGCCTGCACCACTTCCGAATAACTCACCTGGCCGGCCTTGTAGCGGTTCAGCACCTGCTCTTCGACCTTGTCCGCCGCCTGCGACGCCTGGCGCTGCAGGTCCTGCTGCTGCGCCAGCACGCGCGTGGCGGCCAGCTGGTCCTCGACGTCGGCGAACGCGGTCAGCACGGTCTGGCGGTAGCGCGCGACGGCCTGCTCGCGCGCCGCGTTCGCGCCCTGCACTGCGGCGCGGTTGGCGCCGCCGTTGAAGATCGTCTCGGTGGCCGACAGGCCCAGCGCCCATGCCACGCTGGACGCCTTGAACAGATCGCCGATGGCGCTGGCGGACGGGCCGTACGATGCCGTGAGGCCGATCTGCGGGAAGTACGCGGCGCGCACGATGCCGATCTGCGCATTCGCCGCGGCCACCGCGCGCTCGGACGCGGCGATGTCGGGGCGGCGCTCCAGCAACGTGGACGGCACGCCGACCGGCACCTCGGGCACCGTCACGTTCCACGGCACGGTGGCCAGCGCGAAGTCGGCCGGCGCTTTTCCGACCAGGACGGCGATCGCGTGCTCGAACTGCGCGCGCTGGCGGGCCAGCGTCAGGTCGTCGCTCTGCGCGCTGGCGAGCTGGGTCTGGGCCTGGTAGACGTCCGAGTGCGGCACGATGCCGACGTCGAAGCGGTTCTGCGTGATCTTGAGCACGCGCTGGTAGCCCTCGATCGTCGTGGCCAGCAGCGCGCGCTGGGCGTCGACGGAGCGCAGCGAGAAGTAGTCCGCCGCCAGCTCGCCCTGCGCGGACAGGCGCGCGGACGCGAGATCGGCCGCGCTGGCCTGGGCATTGGCCTGCGCCACCGACACGCCCGCGCGCAGCCGGCCCCACACGTCCGGCTCCCAGCTGGAGCCGATGTTCAGGCGGTAGTTGTTGGACGTGCGTCCGTTGCTGTTGTCGTTGCTGCCGTTGTTGTTGGAGCCGCCGCCGCTGCCGTTGCGGTTGGCGCCTCCGCTCAGCGTCACGCTGGGGAACAGCGCCGCGCGCTGCTCGGCCACGATGGCGCGCGCCTGGCCGTACGCGGCGACGGCGGCGGCCACGTTCTGGTTGCTGACCTCGACCTGGCGCACCAGGCCGTCGAGCACCGGGTCGCCGAACAGGTTCCACCACGGGCCGCGTTCGAGCGCGTCGCCTGGCGCGGCCGGCGCCCAGCCCTGCAGCTCCTTGAAGGCCGCCGGCGCGGGCGTCGCCGGGCGCTCGTACGTGGGCGTGAAGGCGCAACCGGACAGCACGCCGGCGGCGAGCAGCGCGGTGTTCAGGGAACGGAGGAGGACGGTGGTTCGCATGGTGAGGTTCATGTCTGGGAAGTCGAAGGCTGGTTGTCCAGCGGATGGCGGACCAGGTGGTGCTCGTCGGCGTTGCGGCGGCGGAGTTTGTCGAGGTAGACGTAGACGACCGGCGTGGTGAGCAAGGTCAGGAGCTGGCTCGCAATCAGGCCGCCGATGATGGCGATGCCCAGCGGCTGGCGCAGCTCCGAGCCTTCGCCGAAGCCGATCGCCAGCGGCAGCGCGCCCAGCGCCGCGGCCAGCGTCGTCAGGATCGGACGGAAGCGCAACAGGCACGCCTCGCGCACGGCTTCCGTGGCGGACAGGCCGCGCGCCCGCTCCGCTTCCAGCGCGAAGTCGATGATCAGGATCGCGTTCTTTTTCACGATGCCGATCAGGAGGAACACGCCGATCAGGGCGATGATGGAAAACTCCATGTGGAACAGCAGCAGCGCCAGCACGGCGCCCACGCCGGCCGACGGCAATGTCGACAGCACGGTGATCGGGTGCACGAGGCTTTCGTACAGGATGCCCAGCACGATGTAGATGACGACGATGGCCGCGAGGATCAACAGTGGCTGCTGCTTGTTCGAGTCCTGCGCCTGCTTGGCCTGGCCCTGGAAGCTGCCGCGCACGTTGACCGGCATGCCGATGTCGGCCTCCGCCTGCATCACCGCCTGCTGCGCTTCCGACAGCGAATAGCCCTCTGCCAGGTTGAACGAGATCGTCGTCGCGAGCTCGCCGTCCTGGTGGTTGACGGAGCTCGGCGTCGACCGTTCGGCGAAGCGGGCGATCGCGGACAGCGGCACCATCGTCGTGGCCCCGGTCGACAGCGCCGTGCCGCCGGCCGGGTCGCGCGCCGCCGTCAGGTTGGCGGGCGGCGCCGGCGTGCCGGTGGCGGTGCCGGCCGCCTTCTTGGCCGGCACGTAGACGTCGTCCAGCGCGGCCGGCGAGCGCGCGTACTTTTGCGCGACGCCCATGATCACGTGGTACTGGTTCAACTCGTCGTAGATGTTGGCGACCTGGCGCTGGCCGAAGGCGTCGTACAGCGCATTGTCGACGTCCTTCGCGGCGATGCCCAGGCGCGCGGCGGTCTGCCTGTCGACGTCGACGTAGGTCTCGACGCCGTTGTCGGCCTGGTCGGTGTCGACGTCGGTCAGCACCTTTTTCGTCTTCATCGCGTCGGCCAACTTTGTCGCCCACGTCTTGAGGTCGGCGCGGTTGTCGCTCTTGAGCGTGTACTGGTACGTGGAATTGGACTGGCGCCCGCCCATGCGCAGGTCCTGCACGGGGTTCAGGAACAGCTGCACGCCGGTCACCTGCGCGAGCCTGGGCCGCAGCCGCGCGATGACGGCCTGGCCGCTCTCGCCCTTGGCGCGCTGGCTCACGGGTTTCAGGTTCATGAACATGAAGCCGCCGCCCGCGCGCGAGCCGCCCGTGAAGCCGACGACGGTGTCCACGGCCGGGTCGCTCTTGATGATGTTCACCAGCTGGCGCAGCTTGCCCTGCATGGCCTGGAACGAGATGCTCTGGTCGGCGCGCATGCCGCCGTTGATCTGGCCCGTGTCCTGCTGCGGGAAGAAGCCCTTGGGCGCGGCGGAGAACAGGAATACGTTCAGGCCGACGACGAACACGAGGATCAGCATGACGAGCAGCTTCATGTCCAGCGCCCAGTCGAGCGCGTGCTCGTACGATTTCAGCACGGCGTCAAAAGCCCGCTCGGCCCAGCGCGCGAGGCGGCCGGGCTTGCGATCCGCATGGTCGTGCAGCTTCTGGCCCGGCTTCAGCAGCACCGCGCACAGCATCGGCGTCGTCGTCAGCGAGATCACGAGCGAGATCATCACCGCGGCCGACAGCGTGACCGCGAATTCGCGGAACAGCCGTCCCACCTGGCCGCCCATGAACAGCAGCGGGATGAACACGGCCACGAGCGAGAGGCTGATCGACAGCACCGTGAAGCCCACTTCCTGCGCGCCCAGCAGCGCCGCCTTCATGCGGTCCATGCCCTGCTCGACGTGGCGGCTCGTGTTTTCCAGCACGACGATGGCGTCGTCGACGACGAAGCCCGTGGCGACCGTGAGCGCCATCAGCGACAGGTTGTTCAGCGAGAAGCCGAGCAGGTACATCACGCCGAAGGTGCCGAGCAGCGAGACGACCGTCGCGACGGCCGGCACGACGGTGGCGCGGACGCTGCGCAGGAACAGGCTCACCACCAGCACGACGAGCAGGATCGAGATCATGAGGGTCATCTCGATCTCGTGCAGCGAGGCGCGGATCGAATTGGTGCGGTCCGACGCGACCTGCATGCGCACGTCCTGCGGCAACTGGGCCTGCAGCTGCGGCAGCAGCGCGCGCACGCCGTCGACGGTCTCGATGACGTTGGCGCCCGGCTGGCTCGTCACCAGCACGATCACGGCGGGCTGGCCGTTGAACAGGCCCAGCGTGTGGATGTCCTCGACGCCGTCCGTGACGTCGGCCACGTCCTGCAGGCGGATCGCGGAACCGTTGCGCCACGCGACGACGAGGCCCTTGTAGTCGGCCGCCGTGCGGCCGTTCGTCGGCGTGTTCGCCTGCGAATAGATCTGCAGGCGCATGCCCTGGCCTTCCAGCGCGCCTTTCGGCCGGTTGGCGTTGGTCGCCTGGATCGCGGCGCGCACGTCCTCGGTCGCGAGGCCGTACTGGTTCAGCTGGTACGGGTTCAGGTCGACGCGCACGGCCGGCAGCGAGCCGCCGCCGATCTCCACGTCGCCCACGCCCTTCACCTGCGCGAGCTTCTGCTGCACGACGTTCGACACTTCGTCGTAGATCTGGCCGGGACTGCGCGTCTTCGACGTCAGCGCGAGGATGAGGACCGGGGCGTCGGCCGGATTGGCCTTGCGGTAGGTCGGGTTGCTGCGCAGGGTCGCGGGCAGGTCCGCGCGCGACGCGTTGATCGCCGCCTGCACTTCGCGCGCGGCGGAATCGATCTGGCGCGTCAGGTCGAACTGCAGGTTGATGCGGGTGGAGCCGTTGCCGCTGCTGGACGTGATCTCGTTGACGCCGGCGATGACCGCGAGGCGCCGTTCCAGCGGCGTCGCCACCGACGTCGCCATCGTGTCCGGACTGCCGCCCGGCAGGTTGGCGGACACGGAGATCGTCGGGAAGTCGACCTGCGGCAGCGGCGACACCGGCAGCACGAAGAACGCGCCGATGCCCGCCAGCGCGATGCCGATGGTCAGCAGGACCGTCGCGATGGGCCGCCGGATGAACGGTTGCGAAAGGCTCATGCGCCCGCTCCGCCGGGTTTCGGTTCCGTCCGCGGTTTTGCGGGTTCCGCGCCGCCCCAGCGCCGTGCCAGGCGGTCGAACGCGAGGTAGATGACGGGCGTCGTGAACAGCGTGAGCAGCTGGCTGACGATCAGGCCGCCGAAGATGGCGAGGCCCAGCGGCCGGCGCAGTTCGGCGCCCTCGCCCCAGCCGAGCATCAGCGGGACGGCGGCGAACAGCGCGGCCAAGGTCGTCATGATGATGGGACGGAAGCGCAGCATCGCGGCCTGGTGGATCGCGGTTCTCGGGTCCTTGCCCTCGTCGCGCTCGGCCTCGATGGCGAAGTCGATCATCATGATCGCGTTCTTCTTGACGATGCCGATCAGGAGGATGATGCCGATGATGCCGATGACGCCGAGGCCCTGCCCCGTCACGCCCAGCGCCAGCAGCGCGCCGACGCCGGCCGACGGCAGCGTGGACAGGATCGTCAGCGGGTGGATGTAGCTCTCGTACAGCACGCCCAGCACGATGTACACGCAGACGACGGCGGCCAGGATCAGCCACAGCTGGTTCGACAGCGACGCCTGGTACGCGCCGGACGCGCCGAGGAACGTCATGCTGACGGACGTCGGCAGGTTGATCTCCCTGGCCACGTCCTTGATCGCCGCGACGGCGGTGCCCAGCTTGATGCCGGATGCCGTGTCGAAGCCGATCGTCGTGGCCGGGTACTGCGCCACGTGCGTGATCTGCAGCGGCGCGGCCTGCTCGGTGATGGACGCGATCGCTGACAGCGGCGTCGGCGCGCCGGAACCCGTGCGCAGCTGCAGGTCCTGCAGCGCGTCGAGCGACATCTTCTCGTCCTGCTGCGCTTCCAGGATCACGCGGTACTGGTTCGTCTCGGTGAAGATGGTCGACACGATGCGCTGGCCGAACGCGCTGTACAAGGCGTCGTCGACGTTCGACGCCGTCACCGACAGGCGCGAGGCGCTGTCGCGGTCGATGTTGACGTAGGCGGCCGCGCCGGTGGCGCCGGCGTCCGTGACGACGTTCGCCAGCTCCTTGCGGCGCGCCATGGCCTCGACCATCTTGTGCGCCCATTCGGTCACGGTCTTCGTGTCCGCGCCCTCGATCGACACGCGGTATTGCGTCGGTCCCGTCTCGGCGTCGATGGTGAGGTCCTGCGTCGGCTGCAGGTACAGCGTCACGCCGGCCACGTTCCGCGCCACGCGCGAACGCAGGCGGTTCATGATGTCCTGCTGGTCGTCGTGCTTGGCCTTCAGGTTGATCAGCATGGTGCCCGTGTGGAGCATCGTGTTGTTGGCGGCGTCCACGCCCACCGTCGACGCGAGCGATTCGACGTCCGGGTCGGCCAGGATCTCGCGCGCGGCGGCCTGCTGCATGTCGGCCATCGCGCTGTACGAGATCGCCTGGCGCGCTTCCACGCGCGCCTGCAGCTGGCCCGTGTCCTGCGTGGGGAACAGGCTTTTCGGGATGAACACCCACATCAGCGCCGTGAGCACGAGGGTGCCCAGCGCGACCAGCAGCGTGAGGCCCTGGCGCTCCAGCACCCAGTTCAGGCCGCGGTCGTAGTGGCCGATGGTCCAGTCGAAGAAGGACTGGAACTTGCGGGCGAATGCCGTATCGTGGGCCTTGTCGTGCTGCTTGAGCCAGCGCCCCGACATCATCGGCACGAGCGTCAGCGACACGACGGCCGAGATCAGGATTGTGATGGCGAGCGACACGGCGAATTCGCGGAACAGCCGGCCCACGACGTCGCCCATGAACAGCAGCGGGATCAGCACGGCGATCAGCGACACCGTCAGCGAGATGATGGTGAAGCCGATCTGCGTGGCGCCTTTCAGCGCCGCGTCCATCGGCGGTTCGCCCTCCTCGATGTAGCGCGAAATGTTCTCGATCATGACGATGGCATCGTCGACGACGAAGCCGGTGGCGATCGTCAGCGCCATCAGCGACAGGTTATTCAGGCTGTAGCCGAGCAAATACATGACGCCGAACGTGCCCACGAGCGAGATCGGCACCGCGAGGCTGGCGATGACTGTGGCGCGCAGGCTGTGCAGGAAGGCGAAGATCACGAGCACCACGAGCACCACGGCCAGCACCAGCTCGATCTGCACGTGTTCGACCGAGGCGCGGATGCCGTTGGTGCGGTCCGACAGCACGTCCATGTGGATGCTCTGCGGCAGGCTGGCCTGCAGTTCGGGCAGGCGCTGCTTGATGGCGTCCACGGTCGCGATCACGTTGGCGCCCGGCTGGCGCTGCACGTTCAGGATGATCGCGGGCTTCATGTTGGCCCACGCGCCCAGCTTGACGTTTTCCGCGCTGTCGACGACCTTCGCCACGTCGCCCAGGCGCACGGGCGCGCCGTTCTTGTACGAGACGATCAGGTTCGTGTAGTCGGGCACCGTCACCAGCTGGTCGTTGGCGTTGATCGTGTACGCGCGCGCCGGGCCGTCGAAGCTGCCCTTGGCGCTGTTGGCGTTGGCGCTCGTGATCGCGGTGCGCAGCGTGTCCAGGCCAAGCCCGTTGGCGGCCAGCGCCTCCGTATTCGCCTGGATGCGCACGGCCGGCCGCTGGCCGCCCTGCAAGGTGACGAGGCCGACGCCCGTCACCTGGCTGATCTTCAGCGCGAGGCGCGTGTTGACGAGGTTCTGCACTTCCGTCAGCGGCATCGCGTCGGACGTGATGGCAAGCGTGAGCACGGGCGCGTCGGCCGGGTTGACCTTCGCGTAGACCGGCGGCGCCGGCAGGTCGGTCGGCAGCAGCGAGCCGCCCGCGTTGATCGCGGCCTGCACTTCCTGCTCGGCCACGTCGAGCGTCTGGCCGAGCGTGAACTGCAGGGTGATCACGGAGACGCCGGCGGCGCTGTTGGAACTCATGCGCGCCAGGCCCGCCATCTGGCCGAACTGGCGTTCCAGCGGCGCCGTCACGGTGCGCGCCATCACTTCCGGGCTCGCGCCCGGGTACAGCGTCTGCACCTGGATCGTCGGGAAGTCGACCTGCGGCAGCGCCGACAACGGCAGGAATTTGTAGCCGACGAGGCCCGCCAGCACGATCGCCAGCATCAGCAGCGACGTGGCGACGGGGCGACGGATGAACGGTGCGGATGGGCTCATCGGCTTTCTCCGTCGCCCGTGCAACCGTCGTTCATGCAACCGTCGCCCCGGCGAAGGCCGGGGCCCAAGTTCTTGGCGCTGGCGCGACGCGCGAAACAATTAGGTTCCGGCCTGCGCCGGAACGACGTGCCGTTGCTGCGTGCCTTGGCGACTGCGGACGGCATCATTGCGCGGCCCCTTCCTGCTGCTGGCGGCGGCGGTGCGGGCGCTGGGCGCCATCCTGGGCGGGCTGGGCGCCGGGCTGCGCGGCGGGTGCGGCCGTGGCGGGCTGCGTGGCTGGTGCGGCCGCGGCGGGCTGCGTCGCTGGTGCGGCCGTGGCGGGCTGCGTCGCTGGTGCGGCCGCGGCGGGCCGCGTGGCTGGTGCGGTCGCGCCGGCCGGCGCGTTCGCGCCGCCCTGGGCGCCGTGGCGGCCCTTCCAGTTGCCCTGGCCGGCGCCAGCGCCGGCGCCCGGCCCGCGCGCCGGATGGTCGCCCGGCAGGGTCACCCTGGCGCCGTCCTTGAGACGGTCGGCGCCTTCGGTGATGACGGTCTCGCCGCCTTGCAGGCCGCTCGTGATCTCGACGCGCTCGGCATTCTCCTCGCCGCGCTTCACGTTCCTCAGCGCCACCGTGCGGTTCTGCGGATCGAGCACGTAGACGTAGTCGCCGCCGGCGCCGTGGCGCAGCGCCGTCACCGGCACGGTGATGGCGTTCTTGATGACGTCGACCTGCAGGCGGATGTTCACGAACTGGCTGGGGAACAGTTTCGAACCCTCGTTGCCGAAGCGGGCCTTGGCCTTGACGGTGCCGGTCTGCGTGTCGACCTGATTGTCGAGCGCCATGAAGCGGCCCTGCGCCAGCTCGCGCGTGCGGGTGCGGTCCAGCGCCGTCGCCGGCAGCGTGGCGTTGCCGTTGATGCGCTGCTGGATCGCGGGCAGGTGGTCTTGCGGCACGGCGAATTCGACGTCGATGGGCGACAGTTGCGTGATCACGGCGATCCCGTTCGTATCGCTGCTGCCCACGAGATTGCCGATATCGACCGTGCGCAGGCCCACGCGGCCGGCGATCGGCGCGCGCACCTGGGTGTAGCCGAGGTTGATCTGGGCGATGCCTTCGGCCGCCTTGTCGGTCGTGACCGTGCCCTGCAACTGCTTGACGAGGGCGGCCTGCGTGTCGACGTCCTGGCGCGCGATCGAGTCCTGCTGCAGCAGCGTCTGGTAGCGGCCCAGCGTGACCTTGGCCGTTTCCAGCTGCGCTTCGTCGCGCTGGCGCTGGCCCTTCGCCTGCAGCAGCGCCATCTGGGACGGACGCGGATCGATCGTCGCCAGCACCTGGCCCTGCTTGACGAGCTGGCCTTCGGTGAACAGGATCTTCTGCAGCACGCCACCGGTCTGCGGGCGCACGGTCGCCACTGCGGCCGGGGTCACGGTGCCGAGGGCGTCCAGCAGGATCGGGATGTCGGCCCGCTCGGCCTTGCCGACGCCGACCGTCGTGGCCGGCATGCCGCGGCCGCCGCCCGGCCCGCCACGACCGCCGCCGGGGCCGCCCGCGCCCGGCCTGCCCGCACCGCCCGGTCCGCCCTGCGGCTGCTGGTGGACGAGGTGCCAGGCCAGGGCGCCCAGGCCGGCCATCGCGAGGACGGCGACGACGGTGCCGATGACGCGGGTGCGGCGCGCGCGCCTGGGTTGGGTCGGGGTTTTGTTCTTGTCGGGTGTGACGGTCGAATCCATGCTAGTCCTTGGCGGCCGAATGTTCAAAAGCACAATAAAAGTTCCATGGCAATGTAGCACGGCCGGGCACCGCTTTATGTTTCATAACGTACGGACGAGAAACCCCGCACCGCCTTGAGCGCCCATCCGGCCAGGCAGGCAAACTTGCTTCTTTACATGGATTTACGCAGAAGCCTTCCACATGCCGGACGTTCGAAACAAAAACGGGCGTGGGAGGCATCCCACGCCCGTTTCTTCACACGGCGGCGCCGTGTTTCCGCGTCTGTTACCGATCTACATGTTGTTACAAACCTTAACGCTCCGGAAAGGTTTCAAGGGACCGTGCACAGGCAGTGCGTGACGGCCGCGAACGGTTGTCGCCGGTCGGCGACGCCGGCCAGCCAGCCCAGGTCCTTGCCGATGGCCGCCGCCGTGGTGCCGCCGAGGGCCGCCGCGCCGAGGTCGGCCGGCAGCATGCCCAGCTTCACCTGCACGGTCAGCGCCTGCGCGTCCGACAGGCCCATGCGCTCCAGCACGCGCTCGGCCAGGGTGGTCGGCTGCTCGGCATACGTGACGCGGAAGTCGGCGCCCAGGTGCGCGCGCTGCGCGGCGGAACGCAGCGCGTCGCCGTAGCTGCCCAGGCGGTCGACGAGGCCCCGTTCCTTGGCCTGCGCGCCCGTCCACACGCGGCCCTGGCCCACCTCGTCGATCTTCGCCGGCGTCGTCTTGCGCGCGATGGCGGCCTTGGTCGTGAACTCGTCGTAGATGTGGTTGATGGTGGACTGGATCAGCTGGCCGAAGCGCGGATCGAGCGGGCGCAGCGGATTGTAGGCGTCGGCCAGCCACGTCGTCGTCACGCCGGCCGTGTGGATGCCGAGCTTGTCGCCGACCTTGTCCGCCGTCGGCAGGATCGCGAACACGCCGATCGAGCCCGTGACGGTGGACGGGTCGGCGATGACTTCGTCGGCCGCCAGCGAGATCCAGTAGCCGCCCGACGCGGCCACGTCACCCATCGACACGACGACGGGCTTGCCGGCGGCGCGCGTCAGTTCCAGCTCGCGCCGGATCAGTTCCGAGCCGTACGCGCTGCCGCCCGGCGAATTGATGCGCAGGACGACGGCCTTCACCGAGTTATCCTCGCGCACGCTGCGGATCAGGTTCGCCGTCGAGATGCCGCCCACCATGCCGGGGCCGCCCGTGCCCTCCGTGATGTCGCCGGCCGCGACGACGACGGCCACGGCGTCGCCGAACGGCTTGTCCGGATGGCGCGCCACGTAGTCGGCAAAGCCCACCTGGCGGAAGCTCTTGATATGGTCGTCGTAGGCGCCGCGCTTGATGAACATGTCGCGCACTTCGTCGCGGGTCTTGATGCCGTCGATCAGCTTCCAGTCCAGCGCCACCTTGGCCGCGTTGCCGTGCGCCGCTTCGAGCCGCTGCGGCAGTTCGTCGATGCCTTGCGCGATGGCGCCCGCCGGCAGCTTGCGCGCCTTCTCGACTTCGGCCGTGTAGCTCGTCCACAGGCCGTTGTACAGGAAGGCGTCCGCCTCCTGCGCGGCCTGGGACGGGCCGTTGCCGATGAACGGCTCGGCAAAGCTTTTATACGTGCCGACCTTCATCAGGTTGACGGTGACGCCGACCTTGTCCAGCGCGTCGCGGTAGTAGTTGCGGTGCCGGCCGAAGCCTTCGATCAGCACCATGCCCATCGGGTGCAGGTAGATCTCGCTCGCGTGCGCGGCGATCAGGTAGCGCTTCTGGTCGAAGCTGCCGCCCCAGACGACGACGCGCTTGCCGGCCGCCTTCACGCGCTCGACCGCGGCGCCGATCTCGCGCACCGACGCGAGGCCGCCCCCGCTCATCTCGTCCAGCAGCACCAGGACGTCGCTCACGTTGGCGTCCTTGGCGGCGCCGTCCAGCGCCTTGAGCACGTCCGGCAGGCGCACGAGCCGGCGGCCGTTGCCCGACAGGCCGGCGACGACGGAGTCGCGCACGCTGCCCGCGCGCTCCTCGACCAGTTCGCCCTTGAGGTCCAGCACGAGGGCCGTCTTGGGCAACAGCGGCTTGAGCCCGCCGCCGAACATCCCCCACACGATGGCGACCAGGATGAGCAGGAAGATCAGGTTCAGCACGAAGCGGCGGGTGGCGTCGAGGCCGCGCCAGAGCGCACCGATGCCGCGGCGCAGGGAAGACAGGGGCTGGAAGGACATTGAGGCTCCGCTAGTTGAAATTCGGTTCGGTCAGGGGTGATGCTGCGGCGCGGCGCGAGATCGCGAACAGGCCGGCGAACACGAGGGCGCCGTTCACGATCAGGAGTTCGAAGCCGAGCCGGTAACTGCCCAGCAGCGCATGCTGGTGGTATTCCAGCAGCGCGCACAGGATCGGCGCGCCGACCGTCACCCAGGGCACGAGCCGGTCGTTGAGCGTCCGTGTCGTCATCATGCCGAAAGCGAACAGGCCGAGCAAGGGTCCATAGGTATAGCTGGCCAGCTTCAGGATCACGACGATCATGCTGGGATTGTCCACCCATTTGAACACGAGCACCATCGCGAGGAACAGCAGGGCGAACGCGACGTGCACGTGGCGGCGCAGGCGCCCGCGCTGGCTTTCCGTCAGGTCGTCGCGGCGCCTGATGCCGAGGACGTCGATGCAGAACGTGGACGTCAGCGCCGTGATGGCGCCGTCCGCGCTGGGAAACAATGCCGAGATCAGCGCGATCAGGAAGATGATCTGCACCGCCGCAGGAAGATGGCCCATGACGACGGCGGGGAAGATCTTGTCGCCGGTCGCCGTGACGCCGGCCGCCGGCGCGTACAGGTACAGCAGGCCGCCGAGGAACAGGAAGGCGCACAGCACGACGACGAGGACGGCCGTCAGGCTCAGGAGGTTCTTCTGCGAGTCCCGCAAGGTCTTCACGGAGATCGTCTTCTGCATCATTTCCTGGTCCATGCCCGTCATCGTCAGCACGATGAAGATGCCGGCCACGATCTGCTTGAGCCAGTAGCCGGGGCTGTCGACGTCGTGCGTGAACACGCGCGCCAGGCCCTTGTGCTCCATCTGCTGCAAGGCCTGCGGGATCGTCAGGTCCAGCTGGCCCAGCATGAAGGCGACGCAGGCGAACAGGCCGGCGAGCATGCACGTGGTCTGCAGCGTATCCGTCCAGACGATGGTCTTCACGCCGCCCTGGTAGGTGTACAGTAGGATCATGCCGAGGATGATGAAGGTCGTGAGCCAGAACGGAATGCCCAGGCCGTCGAGGATGATGTCCTGCAGGACGGCGACGACGAGGTACAAGCGGGCCGTGGCCCCGAACAGGCGCGACAGGATGAAGAACCCGGCCCCGCTCTGGTAGGCACGGCGGCCCAGGCGCACGTCGAGGTAGTGGTAGATCGACGTGAGGCGCAGGCGGTAGTACAAAGGCAGCAGCAGGTAGACGACGGCGACGTAGCCGATCACGTAGCCGATGAGGATTTGCGCATAGCCGAAACCGTCGGCCCCGACGGCGCCGGGCACGCTGATGAAGGTGGCGCCGGACAAGGTGGTGCCGACCATGCCGAACGCGACGAGCATCCAGTTGCTGCTCTTGTTGCCGATGAAAAAGCTGTCGTTGTTCGCACCCCGCGACGTGGCCCACGCGACGCCCAGCAGCAGCGCGAAATAAGCGATGAGGATGCAGAAGAGTAAAACCGGGGACATCGGGGATCCAAAAAAGTGATCTGATCGCCCGGCAATATACACCCAAGCAAGCGCTGCGGATCAGATGCCCTGGCCCGGCACGCGCTCGAACGGGCCGATGCACGCGTCCATGGTCTCGTTCTGGCACATCACGAAGCGGGCGCCGGACGGGTGGAAGCGGATGTAGTTGGTGGCGCGCGTGCCCGGCTTCATGATCTCGCCCGAGCAATCCTGCTTGCCGTTGTCCTTCACGATCTTGTCGTCGAGCTTGTAGAAGCCCTTGGCGCTGGGCTGCTCCGCGACCGTGAATTCGCTTTCCGACACTTCTTCCGCGCTCTTCACGAGCGTCGTGCCGTCGCCGCGGAAGTGGTAGGTCTCGGAACAGCCGAGCTGCGGAATGGTGAGGATCCAGATGCCCAGCAGCGGATGCGACGCCGACGGCGCGGCGGCCTGCGCCGACAGGGAGGTTGCAAGAGACAGGCAGGCGAACAGTCCGGTAAGCGTACGCATGATGGGCCTTTGCATGACTGCGAGGGAAACGCGGGGGCTTGTCATTATTGCACAGGCGTGCACGGGGCGGGCGCTGGAAACGATGCGGGACTGGCTTGAGTAGGCGAAGGCCGTCATTTGATGAAAAACCACGGGGCAGCTGGCGAGCCGCCTCGTGTTGCGCTGCCCTACTTCGCGGGCCCGAAGTATGCCTCGAATGCCTCCCGCATCGACGACAGCCCGAGCATGCGCGTCAGTCGACTGCGGAAACCCTCTTCCCGACGTTTTCTCATCTCGGCCCGAACATGAGTGAAGGGCCAGGTTGAAGCCTCAAGCTTCCGTCTCCCTTTCTCGCAACTTACGGCGAAGCCGGAAGTTATCAGCCACTACGCCAACGAGAACGAGGGTATTTAGCGTGCCGAACGCATCATTACCGAGGTAATGCCAGAATGCCCAGGCGGCCAAGGAACATACAACACCTGTCGCAAGCAGCAATAGTGCGTCTTTCATCTGATATGCCTGTGGTGCTTGTAATATTTTCGTCCCGATACTCGTGGGTCGTAGATGCCGGGCATGCGATGGAGAAGCGGCACCAGCCAATCCCGCTTCAAATCCCATCGCGATGCCTCGAAAAGCACATCGCTTAACGACGTGCCACCGGCCAATGATCGGCCTGTCGCAACCGCAAGGCTACCGATTGCTGCCCCCGCATAGTAGGAGGCACCCACGGCGCCCACTACAGCCATTTGCTCCAATCGAGTGCCCGCGCGTATCAACTCCAGCAACGTCACTTTCGTCCCGAACTTGTCAATGCAGCCAAGGATCGTACTTATTGTCGAGATCGCCAGTTGCTGTGTTCCAAAAAGACTTTCTGGTGGTGGAGCAAGCCCGAGAGCTTCCATGTTTTCTTTGAAGTACTTGTAGAAGTCCGACATTCGTAACCTCCAAGGGGCGATGGTTATGTAGCGACCTTGTTGGTCGACAGGTCCCAACCTCCCGCAGTCGATCCACCAGCACCTCCAGAAATCTTCTGCTGGACGTACCTCCACGTCACCTTGGCGAATTTCAGTTGAAAATGCTCCTGCATTCCGCCCGTCGGCGTCAGGCCCGGCTTTATCGATCCGATGAGCACGTTTTCCAGTACCATTTCGAAATACTTGACCCGCTCGCCGTTACCGTCGGCCCGGAACATCTCGAACTTTGCCTTCGAGATAGTTTTTCCCATCGCACAGTGTTGCAGCAAGAGCGGCGTAGAGAGGTCGGCCAGCTTGGCGACCACGACATCATCGAAGTCGGCACGCGCCGATGTATGGCCGCCACTGGTCGACACGACGGGACTGCGTGGCTGTTCCACACCGAAGTGCACATCCAGGCACTCAATCCAATTCTTGTGCTTGTCATCCATTGATTCGCCATTGATGCCGTCGATTTGCAGGTAAGCGTCTACAGCCATGTTTTCCTCCGATGGAAGTTGAGCGGAGATTGTTACGCGGCTGCACAGGGACGGCTTTAGTACGGATCAGTGCGTCAAGGGATGCACATCAAGGACGAATTCCTATGCCAGAAATCTCACAAAAGAAATTTCGGAGAAACGGACTGTTCTAACAGAATGAATTCAGGAAAATTCTGACGGCGCTTCGGCGAGCGGAAGAAGATCAAAGAACGTTTGTTTGAACGAGAACGCTCGGCAATCGGAACAAAACGAAAGATTGGCGTCGACCGGCCAGACGATCTGCCACAAGATGTGGCAGGCAATTGTTACCGGTCGAGCAGACCGATTGATTGCGACACAACCTGCGATACAAACTGTGGTGTACCGCCGCGCCCGGTTGCCTCAATCAATGTTCGGATCATTGATTTAAGGGAAACACCCGCGCCCCGGTTCCGGCGCGCGAAACCGAGGTGCGAGTCGCGGGATCAGCCGCGCAATCAGCTGTTTTCCGGCGGCGTCTTTGCCTTGGCCGGGCGGCGCGGCGCGCGCGTGGCCGGCTTGCGCGACGGGGCCTTGTGCGCCGGGCGGCTGGACTTCTTGCGGGCCGCTTTCCCGCCCTCGCCCTCGCCCTCGCCCTCGCCTTCGCCTTCCGCAGCACCGGCATCATGGGCGGGCGCGTCGGCCTGCTCCGCGCCGGCGTTCTGCGCGGCGGCGGCAGCAGCGCCGTGTTCCTGCGCCACGACGTCCGGCGTCACGGCCGGGCCGGACGCGGGCGCCTCGACGGCCGGTGCCGCTTCCTTGCGCGCGGCCGGCTTGCGCGGCGTGCGGGTGGCGCGGCGGCGTTCCTTCGCGGGCGCGGGCGTCTCCTCGACGACCGGAACGATGGCGGCTTCGTCCGCCGCCGCGGCCGCGGCCACCGGCTCGATCGCCTCGGCCAGGTCCGGCGTCGGTGCGGGCCAGGTCGCCATCGCGGCATCTCCGGACGCGGGTGCGGCCGCTTCCGCGTCCACTGCCGGGGCCTCGCGGCCCTTGCGTCCGCGGCCGCCGCGGCGGCGCGATTCGCGGGCCGGCGCCGGCACTTCCGTCGGCTGCTCGCCCTGGATTTCGGCGCCCAGTTCGTCGCCGGCGTCGAGCGCGGGCTGGACCTGCTCGACGTCCTCGCCGGCCGCCGCTTCCACCGGCGCGGTATCGACAGGCTGCAGCTCGGCCTGCGCGTTCGCGCCGCGGTAGACGTAGGTGCCGGACTTTTCGTCGCGGCCGAATTCGAACAGGCCGCGCGTCTGCGCTTCTTCCAGCAGGTTGCCGAAGGTGCGGAAGCCGTAATAGGTCTCGGAGAAGTCCGGACGGCGGCGCTTCAGCGTGTCCTTCAGCAGCGACGCCCAGATCTTGCCGGTGTCGCCCCGTTCGGACACGAGCGCGTCGAAGGTCTCGACGACCATCTCCAGCGCCTGCAGCTTGCGCGCTTCCATCTCTTCGCGCTTGCGGTTGCCTTCGTCCGACGGACGGCGCTGCTGCGGCTGGGCCTTGCGCTCGTCGCGCTTGGCGGCGGCGCGGCGCTGTTCGCGCACGAGGTCGTCGTAGAAGATGAATTCGTCGCAGTTCGCGACCAGCAGGTCCGACGTCGACTGCTTGACGCCCACGCCGATCACCCGCTTCGCATTCTCGCGCAGCTTGGAGACGAGCGGCGAGAAGTCGGAGTCGCCCGACACGATGACGAAGGTGTTCACGTGCGACTTCGTGTAGCACAGGTCGAGCGCGTCCACGACCATGCGGATGTCCGCGGAATTCTTGCCCGACTGGCGCACGTGCGGGATTTCGATCAGTTCGAAGTTCGCTTCATGCATCGTCGCCTTGAAGCCCTTGTAGCGATCCCAGTCGCAATAGGATTTCTTGACCACGATGCTGCCCTTGAGCAGCAGGCGTTCGAGGACGGGCTTGATGTCGAACTTCTCGTAATTCGCATCGCGCACGCCGAGCGCGACGTTTTCGAAGTCGCAGAACACCGCCATGCTGATATTGTCTGAAGATGAAGCCATGTGTGTTGTTGTGTGGTTGTGGACAAGCTGACCAGCGATTATACGCAACAACGTTGACAGCGACGCCACGGACGCGTCCGTCCGGCGGAATGCTATCCCAGCCGGTCCAGCGTGGCCGGATCGGCGCGGCCGTCGAAGAACTGGTCGAGGCAGGCCTGGAAGATCGCTTCGTGGGGCGCGATGTCGGCGAACAAGGTCATCGACGAGTGGAATTTAAGGTTGTCCGGGTGGCCGAAGATCTCGTCGATGCCGCGGTCGTGGTGGCTCGCCACGGCCGTCGCGCAGGCGCGCAGGCGCGGGCCCAGCACGGGATGCGCGAGGTAGGCGGCGGCCTCGTCGGCGGAACGGATCGCGTAGCGCTGCGCCATCGCGCTGTGGCCCAGGCCCTCGACCTGCGGGAAGATGAACCACATCCAGTGGGTGCGCTTGTGGCCGGCGCGGAGCTCGGCCAGCGCCGTGTCGTAGACGCCGTTCTGGGCCTCGACGAAGCGCTCCAGGTTGAAGTCGGTAGCCATCGGTATGTCCTCCTGCCCGCATGCTACGCCATGTTTGCTAAAGTGGCGCCACGATGAAACCCGAACACCTCACCCTCCTGTTGACCCGCGAAATGCCCTACGGTAAGTACAAGGGCCGCACGATCGCCGACCTGCCCGGCCATTACCTGGGCTGGTTCGCCCGCGAAGGCTTTCCCAGGGGCGAGCTGGGCGAACTGCTGGCCCTCATGTACGAGCTCGACCATAACAACCTGCGCGCGCTGCTCGATCCGCTCAGGGGCGCGCTGAAGCGATGATCGATTTTTTCGATCCCAGCCCCTGAAACTACTCGTTTTTCTTTGCCGCGCGGCTTCCCTATACTCATCTCCATCGACAGGCAATCACACCAGGGAGCACATCATGATGGAAGTCCGCAGGAGCGAAGAACGGGGTGCCGCCGACCACGGCTGGCTGAGGTCCAAACACAGCTTTTCGTTCGCCGATTACTACGACCCGCGCCACAACGGCTTCGGCCCGTTGCTGGTTATCAACGAAGACCGCGTCGCGCCCGGCGGCGGCTTCGGCACGCACGGCCACCGCGACATGGAGATCATCTCCTACGTGCTGGACGGTGCGCTGGAGCACAAGGACAGCATGGGCACCGGCTCCGTCCTGCACTACGGCGACGTGCAGCGCATGAGCGCCGGCAGCGGCGTGCGCCACAGCGAGTTCAACGGGTCGAAGACGGAACCCGTGCACTTCCTGCAGATCTGGATTCAGCCGGACACGAAAGGCATCCCGCCGAGCTACGAGGAAAAGCATTTTTCGCAGGACAGCAAACGGGGCAAGCTGCGCCTGATCGCCTCGCGCGACGGCCGCCAGGATTCCGTGCCGATCCACCAGGACGCATCGATCTACGCCGCCATCCTGGACGAAGGCGACAGCGTGGAGCACGCCATCGACCCCGCGCGCCTCGCGTACGTGCACGTGATCCGCGGCGACGTCACCGTCAACGGCGTGCCGCTGAAGGATGGCGACGCGCTCAAGCTCGGCGGCGAGGAGCGGGTCGTGTTCGACCATGCCGAGGCGGCGGAACTGCTGTTCTTCGACTTGCCGGCTTGACGCCCGGTGCGCGCCCGCCACAAGCGGGCGTCGAACGTTAAATCCGCTCAGTATAATCAAGCGTCAATGTAACGTTCGAGCCGCCAGCATGAGCGCACAACCCAGCGTCCTCGTCGTCGAAGACGACGTCCACATCGCCCACGTCCTCCGCTTCATGCTGGAGCGCCAGGGGTATCGCGTGATCCACGCGGCCGACGGCCGCGCGGCCGTCCAGCACATCGTGTCGCAGCCCGCCCCTGGCCTCGTGCTGCTGGACGTGATGCTGCCCTTCGTGGACGGGTTCGAGATCGTCGGCCTGATCCGCGCGCAGGCCGGCTGGGAAGCCGTCCCCGTGCTCATGCTGACCGCCAAGAACACGGAACGCGACGCCGTGCGCGCCCTCGATGCCGGCGCCGACGACTTCATCATCAAGCCGTTCCAGCCGCAGGAATTGCTGGCGCGCCTGCGCCGCTTCCGCGCCGTGTCCTGACGGCAGGTTACTTCTCGAGCAGGTCGACGCCCAGCGGGTCCAGGCGCAGCACGCCCGACCAGTGCTTGCCCGAGAGCACGCCATTCGACTCGCCATCGATCGCGACGTCCTTCGGCTCGCCGGTGGTGTTGACGTAGAGCGTCCGGCCGTCGACGACGCGCGCATAGACCCCGTCGGGCGTCTTCGGCCCCGGCGCGATGCCCAGGCTCGCGTACAGCTGGCGGTACAGCGGGCCCATGATCTGCGGCTGCGCGGCCGTGGCGACGTAGATCGCGCGGCCCTTGCCGAAATGGTTGACGGTGATGGCGGGCACCTTGCCGTCGACGTTCGCAAAGCGCGCCAGCACCTCGGCGGTGGACGGCTCCAGCACCTCGTACGGGCCCAGGTCGGCCTTGACCTCCGTGCCGCCGATCGTGGTCTGCAGCGCGCCCGCGTTGTAGAACGCGTTGGTGCGCAGGCCGAACACGTCGGTCAGGCCGCCGGGCAGCGGCGTGTCGAACCACTGGTTGTTGTCGTTCACCTTGTCCGACTGCGCGGTCATGACGACAGTGCCGCCCTCGAGCACGAACTTGCGCAGGTTGGCCCGCGACGCCGCGTCGAGCAGGTACATGCCGGGCACGACGACAAGCTTGTAGCGGCCCAGGTCCTCGTGGCCGACGTGGATGACGGCCACGTCGATGTTGTCCTTGAACAGCGGCTCGTAGGCGTTGTGCGCCTGCTTCATATAGCCCGGGTTGAGGTAGGGCCGCACCGTGTTGCTGATGCCCTCCTTCGGCAGGTTGGTGGCGATCATGTTGTCGAACGCATAGGCGATGGCCACCTTGGGCTGCTGCATGCGCGGGAAGCCCAGCTTCTCCAGCTTGGCGAACTCCTTCGCGACGGTGGCGAATTCGTCGAGCTTCCAGGACGGCCGGTCGTCGTGGTCGATCAGGCCGAACAGCGCCTGCTCCTCGCCGCCGTGGTGGCTGTGCCAGGTCCAGGGCATCACCGCCTGCGCGCCCATCAGCAGGCCGAAGTGCGCCCACATGCGCGAGCGTCCCGGCGTGCCGTAGAAGCCGGGACCGCCGGCGGTGAACTCGTTGAACCAGATCGGCGCGTTCATCCCGGCGCGCATCATCGTCGACTCGAACGCGGCGCCGAGCGGATCGCCGGGATAGAAGCCCATCGCGCCGTAGCTCACGTAATGGCGGTAGGTGGCCAGGTAGTCGAAGCCCTTGCGCCCGGCGCTGTCCCACAGGTTGGAAATGGCGGGTTTGTCCGGCACGTTCTTCTTGCGCACCGCTTCGAGCAGTTCCAGCACGCCGATGGTCTGCTCCGACCAGAAGCGCCGCATGTCGAGGTAGCGCTCGTACGGGCCGACGCCCTCGATGTACGGCAGGCGCACCTCGTCCCAGCTGTCGAGGCGGCGCGACCAGCGCTGCGTGGCCCAGGCCTTGTTCAGCGCCGCCACGGTGCCGTACTTGTGCTGGAGCCAGGCGATGAAGCGCTGGCGGTCGGCCTCCGAGTACGACACCATGCCGTTGCCGCTTTCGTTGTTGTAGCCGATGGCGAACAGCGCCGGATGCTTGGCGTAGCGCCTGGTCATCGTGTCGGCCAGGCGCACGAGCAGCCGCCGGTAGTCCGGGTCGCTGGTGTCGTCCATATAGCGTTCGGCCGGGTCGAGCCGCGCGCCGTGCTGGTCGACGATGTCGACGCCCGGGTACTTCTTGTGCAGCCACATCGGCGCGGGCTGCCCCGGGATGTCCAGCAGGACCTTCAGGCCGGCGGCCTGCATCCGGTCCATGATCCAGTCGAACAGCGTGAAGTCGAATTTTCCTTCCGCGGGCTCGAACGAATCCCACGACAGGTCGCCCATGCGCACGACCTTGAAGCCGGCCTGCTTCATGCGCTGGATGTCGTGCTCGATCTGCGCGCGGCCGCTGCGGTCGAAGGGCTGGTAATTGGTACCGACGAACAGCTGGCCGGCACCGGGCCAGCCGGGACGGCCGTCGGCGCTCTGGGCGTGGGCGGCCGCGGAGGCGAGCGCCGCGAGTGCCAGCGTGCAGGCGGCAGCGATTGTTGAGATGGTCATGGAATTGTTCAAGAAGTGTAAACGGCAATCATTGGGCATTCTGCGAGCGGCCAGCGCGCGCCGCAATTACGAAAATCGTCAGCGCCCCCTATGAAATTCACCATGCGGCGCAAGCGGCCGCGCCCCTTCCACCTTGCTCGTGAAATCGTTTTCATATAATCTTGAAACGACCATCACGCACGACTCTGGAGACCCGCTTGACCAACCAATCCCGCCGCACCGCGTTCAAGACCCTGCTGGCCGGCGCCGGCGCCGCATCGCTTCCCATTACCCCGGCCGCCGCGAAAACGGCCACCGCCTGCCCGCCCGCCGCCCCAAGTTGGGGTCGCGGCATCGAAGGCCAGCGCAAGGCCGACCGCGGCGACGGCACGTACGTCAATCCGATCATCGCCGGCGACCACCCGGACCCGACGATCCTCAAGGACGGCAAGGACTATTACATGACCTTCTCGTCCTTCTTTTCGTATCCGGGCATCGTGATCTGGCATTCCACCGATCTCGTAAACTGGGCGCCGGTGGGCCCCGCGCTGAAAAAACCGCTGGGCACCATCTGGGCGCTCGACCTGTGCAAGCACGACGGCCGCTACTTCATCTACATCCCGGCCGCGCCGGACGGCAACGGGTGGTCGATCTACGCCATCTGGGCCGACCACATCGAGGGTCCGTGGAGCGATCCGGTCGACCTTAAAATCTCCGGCTGCATCGACCCCGGCCACGTCGTCGGCGAGGACGGCAAGCGCTACCTGTTCGTCAACGGCATCCGCCGCATCCGCCTCACCGACGACGGCCTGGCGGCGGACGGCCCGGTCGAGCCGGCGTACCAGCCGTGGCGCTATCCGGACGACTGGGTCGTCGAGAACTTCGCGCCGGAGGGCCCCAAGCTGCTGCGCCACGGCGAGTACTTCTACCTGATCACGGCGGTGGGCGGCACGGCCGGTCCGGTGACGGGCCATATGGTGATCGCGGCCCGCTCGACATCAATTCACGGCCCGTGGGAACACTGCCCGCACAACCCGCTCGTGCGCACGAGCAGCACCGCCGAGCCGTGGTGGTCGCGCGGCCATGCGTCGCTCGTGGAGGGGCCGGGCGGCGACTGGTGGATGGTCTACCACGGCTACGAGAACGGCTTCCGCACCCTGGGCCGCCAGACCTTGCTGGAGCCGATGGAATGGACGGCCGACGGCTGGTTCCGCGCGTTGGGCGGCGATCTGTCGAAGCCTATGCCGAAGCCGCGCGGCGCCAAGGCCGGTCCGAGCGGCTTCGCGCTGTCCGACGATTTTTCAAGGGACCGCTTCGGCGTCCAGTGGGCCTTCCACGACCCGGCACCGGATGAAATGATGCGCGTGCGCTTCGCGAACGGCGGCCTGGAAATCAAGGGCAAAGGCACGTCGCCCGCGGACGGCGCCCCGCTCACGTGCGGCGTCGGCGACCGCGCGTACGAAGCCGAGATCACGCTCGATCTCGTCGGCCCGGCCGAAGGCGGCCTGCTGCTGTTCTACAACCCGAAAGCCTTCGTCGGCCTCGGCTTCACGCCCGCCACGGTCAAGACCTGGCAGTACGCCGAGGAACAGCCATGGGCGCGCCGCCCGCAGGCCATCTCCAGCGTGCGCGTGCGCCTGACCAACGTCGACAACGTCATCACGTTCCATTACTCGTTCGACGGCGGCAGCACGTGGACGCTGCACGGCACGCGCATGGAAGTGTCGGGGATCCACCACAACGTGTTCGGCGGCTTCCTGAGCCTGAAATTGGGCGTGTATGCGGCGGGCGCCGGCACCGTGCGGCTGCGCGACTTCCGCTACCGCGCACTGGCGGCGACATGACGGCCTGAGCGCGCGCCACCGCCGTTTCGGAACTGCTAGCATGCGGACAGATCGTAACCACAAGTCCACATGCTCGCGAACCCGCCCTGCATCATCGTCGCCGACGCCGTCCCGGACGACGCCCAGCGCCGCTTCGACGAACTGCTCGCCCACCTGCCGGCCGGTGTCGTGATGCACGACGCCGCCGGCCGGGTCGCCGCGGCCAATTGCCAGGCCCTCCAACTGCTCGGACGCAGCGAGGATCAGGTGCTGGGCGCGCAGGCCGACGACGCATTCTGGCACTTCGTGCGCGCCGACGGCACCCGCATGGCGCCCGCCGAATATCCCGTGAACGAAGTGCTGCGCACGGGGGGCAAGGTGTCGGATCTCGTGGTCGGCGTGCACCGTCCCGACGAGGGCGGCGTGCGCTGGGCGATCTGCAACGCGTATCCGGAGCGCGACGAGCACGGCGCCGTGCGGACCGTCATCGTCTGCTTCACCGACTGCACGGCCCTCAAGTACGCCGAACAGTCGCTGCACAAGTCCGAGGAGCGCATGCGCCTCGCGCTGCAGGGGTCGACCGACGCGCCGTGGGACTGGGACCTGGTCACCGGCGAACTCTATTATTCGGCGCGCTGGTGGGAGATGCTCGGCTACATGCCCGACGAGCAGGCCGACGCCGAGGCGTGGGTGCGCCTCACGCATCCCGACGACCGGCCCTACGTGGCCGCCTTCCTGGACGAACTGCTGCCCGGACCGCGCCAGTCCTACAACATCGAATTCCGCCTGCGCCACCACGACGGCCACTACGTCCCGATCCTGAGCCGCGGCTTCATCCTGCGCGACGGTGGCGGCAAGGCCGTGCGCCTGTCCGGCACCAACACCGACCTCACGGAGCGCAAGCAGGTCGAGCACCGCATCCACGAACTCGCGTACTTCGACCAGCTCACCGGCCTGCCGAACCGGCGCTTCCTGATCGACGAGCTGGGCCAGATCCTCGCGCGCAACGGCCGCGCCGGCCGCCACGGCGCCCTGCTGTTCCTCGACCTCGACAACTTCAAGCTGCTGAACGACACGATGGGCCACGACGTGGGCGACCTGCTGCTGCGCGAGGTGGCGCGGCGGCTGCGCCGGGCGCTGCGCGAAGGCGACCACCTGGCGCGCCTGGGCGGCGACGAATTCGTGATCGTGCTGGAAAACCTCGGCCAGTCGCCGGCCGAGGCGACGGCCGAAGTCCATGCCGTGGGCCGCAAGCTGCTGGACGTGCTGGGCGAGCCGTTCGAGCTGGCCGAGCGCCAGTGCGCCAGCAGCCCGAGCATCGGCGCCACGCTGTTCGACGGCGCCCCCACCAGCATCGACCTCCTGCTGCGCCAGGCCGACCTCGCGATGTACCGCGCCAAGGAAGAAGGCCGCAACACGCTGCGCTTCTTCGACCCCGGCATGCAGGCCGCGGTGGACCGCCAGGCCGCGCTGTCGGCCGCGCTGCGCACGGGCCTCGCGCGGCGCCAGTTCGTGCTGTACTGCCAGCCGCAATTCGGGCATGACGGCAGCCTGGTGGGCGCGGAAGCGCTCGTGCGCTGGCAGCGCGGGGCGGACGACCTGGTCAGCCCCGGCGAATTCATCGGCGCGGCCGAATCGGGCGGCCTGATCGCGGCGCTCGGCATGGACGTGCTGGAACAGGGTTGCCACGCGCTCGCGCGCTGGGCCCGCGCGCCCTGCCTGCGCATGCTGAAGCTGGCCGTGAACATCAGCGTGCATCAACTGCGCGACCCCGATTTCCCGCACGCCGTCGCCATGCTGCTGGCCGCGACGGGCGCACCCGCCGACCGCCTCACGCTGGAGCTGACGGAAAGCGTCTTCGCCCGCAACCCGGACGACCTCGTCGACCGCATGCAGCAGCTGCGCGGCCTCGGCGTCCACTTCGCGCTGGACGATTTCGGCACCGGCTATTCGTCGCTGGCCTACCTGGCGCGGTTTCCGCTGGCGGCGCTCAAGATCGACCGCTCGTTCGTGCGCGACGTCGACAACGATCCGAACGCGTCATCGATCGTCGAGGCCATCATCGCGCTGGCGCGCAAGCTGCACCTGGCGACGATCGCCGAGGGCGTCGAACTGGATGCGCAGCAGGCGTTCCTGACGGCGCACGGCTGCGACGTGATGCAAGGCTACCTGCTGGGGCGCCCGGTGGCGCTGGACGAATTCGAGCGGCACTACGGCCGCCCGGATGCCGGGACCTATCAGGCGGCGAGCGGCAGCTCGACGTAGAACGTGGTGCCGATGCCCTCGGCACTGTCGAACCAGATGCTGCCGCCCAGCTCTTCGACGATCGTCTTGCAGATCGACAGGCCAAGGCCGGTGCCGCCCTGGCGCCGCGAATCGGCGCCGTCGGCCTGGGCGAAGCGCTGGAACACGCGCTCGCGGAACGCTTCCGGAATGCCCGTGCCCTCGTCGGCCACGGCCAGCCGCGCGGCATCGCCGTGCGCCTCGACCCGCGTCCGCACCGTCGACCCCGGCCCGGAAAACTTGATCGCGTTCGCCAGCAGGTTGGTCAGCACCTGGGCCAGGCGGTCGCGGTCGACGTCCACGTGGGCGCCTGCCGCGCCGGGCGTGGCCACGCACGACAGCGCGATCCCGGCGCGGGCCGCGACGCTCTGCATCGCCGCGACGGCGTCTTGCGCCAGCGGCAGCAGCGGCTGCACCGCGCGCTCGAACGCCATGGCGCCGGCGTCCATCTTCTGGATGTCGAGCACGTCGCCGACCAGCCGGACGAGCCGCGCCGAGCTGGCGTTGGCGACGTCGACGAGGCCCAGCGCGTCGGGCGGCAGCGGGCCCGCCATGCCGTCCGCCAGCAGCGCCAGCGACGCCGAGATCGCCGTCAGCGGCGTGCGCAGTTCGTGCGACACGGTCGCCACGAATTCATCCTTCATGCGCTCGACTTCCTTGCGCGCCGAGATGTCGTGCACGAAGGCGGAAAAGAACACGCCGTCGCCGGCGCCGGCCAGGCCCAGCGTCAGCTCGACGGGGATCTCGATGCCGTCGCGTGTCACCAGCACGCGTTCGACGCGCCGGCCCAGGATCTCCAGTTCGCCCGTCGCGCGGAATGTGGCGAGCAGCTCGCGCGAGCGGGCGCGGAAGCGTTCCGGCATCACGAGGTCCGACACGACGCGGCCGACGGCTTCGGCGCGCGACCAGCCGAGCATTCTTTCGGCCGCCGAGTTCCAGTCGCAGATGCGGCCGCGCATGTCGATGCCGACGAAGGCATCCTGCGCCGTCTCGATGATCGTGGCGATGCGCTGCTCGTTGGCGCGCACGCGGGCCAGCGCCTGTTCCAGCTCGCGCGTGCGGCGGGCGACGCGCTCTTCGAGGTTCGCGTTCAGGTCCTCCAGATCACGCCGGCGGCGCACGAGGTTCGCCACGAGCGCGTTCAGCGTGCTGCCGAGGGCGCGCACCTCGGCATAGCCGCCGCGCCCGACGTGGATGCGGACGGTTTCGCCGGCACGGATCCGCTGCGCGGCGTCGGCGAGGTCGCCCAGCGGGCGCGTGATGCGGCGCGCCAGCAGCATGCCGGCCAGCGAGAACAGCAGCGCCAGCAGCACGCCGCTGGCGAGGCCGTATTCGCGCAGGCGGCGCACGGGCGCGAACGCGTCGTCGGCATTCTGGCGCACGAGCACGGTCCAGCCCAGGCCCGGATACGCGCCGTAGCCGTGGCCGAGCTCGTAGCCGACCAGGTAGGAACGGCCGTCCGGCCACGTCTCCACGACGTAGCCGCCGCGGCGCTGCGCATGCGCCGCCTTCAGGCTCGGCAGGGTCAGGCGCGTGCCGACGACGTCGTGCGGCCCGAGCAGCACGTTGCCGTCCGTGTCGACGATGAGGGCCTCGACCTGGCGCCGGGCGGCGATCCCGGCCATCACGGAGCGCTCGACGTCGCGCGCCCATTGCCACGACAGGTGCGCGCCCAGCACGCCGCGCGTGTCGCCGTGCTCGTCGACATAGGGGAAGGCGACGTCGACGAAGCGCCAGGATTCAGCCTGGCTGGGCAGAGAGCGGGCCAGCAACAGGGCCTCGTGCACGTCGCCCACGTGGACGCCGCGCAGGGCGTTGCGGAACCAGGGGCGCTGCGACACGTCCGCCCCTTCCAGCAAGCCCTGGGCCGAGACCTGCACCTTGCCGTCCAGGCCGGCCAGGCCGATCCAGCTGTAGTAACCGAGGCTGTTCCGGATGCCATCCAGCGTCGCGCGGCGGCGCGCGTGCGGCTGGTCCTCGCCCAGCACGGGGCGCCGCGCCAGCAGGCCGACCTCGCGGTAGCGTTCGAACATGCCGCGCTCCAGCTTGTCGGATGTCTGCATGGCCAGCTCGGCCAGGCCGTGGCCGATGCTCGTCTCGACCTGCTCCGACGACTTGCGTTCGATGAGGGACGTCAGCGCCAGCGTGAGGACGATGGACAGCGCGACGAAGGCCAGCGCAAGCCAGGCGCCAAGGGCGCGCGGCAGCAGGCGGCGCAAGAGTTTCAGGGGATTCGGCATGGCAAACGGACATGAACGCACGTCGTATGGACGCTGGTGCCAGCCTAGCACAGCTCACATTCCACGCGGGAATAGTGTTGCTTCAGGTGAACACTTGTGTGCGCGTTCGGCCAGCTGTTGTATTTCTGGCCAGCAGCCCCCATATCGGCCAGGACAGCGGGAGGCCGAACTACACGGCGATGTCCGATTTCCGGTAAACTCGCCTGTTACTTGACCAGTTTTTACGCTATCGCACCAGGAACAGCCATGCAAGACAATGCCCCCGCGCCTTCCAACCTCGTCGACTACGTCACGTCGTGCAGCCTGCCGACGCCGTGGGCGCAGTTCACCCTGCATGCGTTCGTCGAGCATTCGACCGGCAAGGAGCATCTTGCGATGACCCTGGGCGACCTGGCGACGGGCGACGCCCCGCTGGCGCGCATCCACTCGGAATGCCTGACGGGCGACGTGATGTTCTCGCAGCGCTGCGACTGCGGCGCCCAGCTGGAATCGGCGCTGCGTCGCATCGCCGACGAAGGGCGCGGCATCCTGCTGTACCTGCGCCAGGAAGGCCGCGGCATCGGCCTCGTCAACAAGATCCGCGCCTACCGCCTGCAGGAAGCGGGCGCCGACACGGTCGAGGCCAACCTGCAACTGGGCTTCCACGCCGACGCCCGCAACTATGAACTCGTGTTGCCGATGCTAGAACAATTCGGCATCGAGGCCGTGCGCCTGATGACGAACAACCCGCGCAAGATCGACGCGCTGGGCAAGCTGGGCATCCAGGTCGCCGAGCGCGTGCCGCTGCTCGTCAACCGCAACGTCTACAACGACAACTACCTGAACACCAAGCAGGCCAAGCTCGGCCACATGATGAACCCGGTGTCCGAGGCCGCACTCGACAGCGAAGCGTAATCGCCGGGCGCGGGCGGTTCTGGCAAGATGGGAGCCATGCGCTCCCCGCCCGCCGCCCGCGTCTTCCTTGTCATCGTCCTCGTGTTTGGCGCGGCCGCGTCGATCGCCGTCGCCGCCGGCAAGTCCGGCGCGCCCGGCCAGCGCGCAAAACCGGCGCCGCAGCCGCCCCTCGTGATCCCGCCCGCCACGCCGCCGGCCACGACGCCGCCCGCGCCCGGCCCCGGCGAGACGGACGAGACGGCCGCTCTCCCCACGCCGTCCAGCGCCGCGCAAACCCTGTATTCCGCCGCCAAGGCCGACCTGCTGCAGATCCGCATGCTGCTGCGTAACGGCCGCAGCCAGTCCAGCGTCGGCTCCGGCTTCCTCGTCGGGACGAGCAACCTCGTGCTGACCAATTACCACGTCGTGTCGCAGATGGCCCTCGATCCGGACGTCTACGTCGGCGAATACGTCGACACGGACGGCAAGAGCGGCCCGGTCGAGCTGCTGGCCGTCGACGTGCTGCACGACCTGGCCGTGGTGCGCGTGAACCGCGACGGCACTGGCTTTTTCCAGGTGCCGGACAAGCCCGTGAAACTCGTGCAGGGCCAGTACCTGTATTCGCTCGGCAACCCGCTCGACCTCGGCTTCGCGATCTCGGAAGGCGCGTACAACGGCATCGTCACGCGCAGCTTTTATGAGCAGCTGATCTTCACCGGGCCCATCAACTCGGGGATGAGCGGCGGGCCCAGCGTGACGGCGGCCGGCGTCGTGGCGGGTGTGAACGTCTCCAAGCGGCGCGACGGCGAACTGGTCAGCTTCCTCGTGCCCGTCAAATACGCGCAGGAATTACTGCGCAAGGCGCAAGAACAGGCGCATCCGCCGAAGGACTTCAACCCGCTCATCGGCCAGCAATTGCTGGCGCACCAGCGCGCGCTGATCGACCGGCTGCTGGCCGAGCCGCTGTCGATCCGCACGATGGGGCCGTACCAGGTCCCGGTGCGCGAATCGCAGCAGTTGCGCTGCTGGGGCCGCTCGAACTTCCGCGCCGAGGCCGAGTACACGCTCGACGCCGTCAGTTGCGCGATGGAAGCGGCCGTCTACGTGTCGGACACCCAGCAGACCGGCCACGTGTCGATGACGCACCAGGTGCTCCGCTCCAGCGCCCTGCATCCGCTGCAGTTCGCCGTGCTGGCCAGCAGCCGCTTCCGCGTCGACAGCATCGGCGCCGGCCGCGACACCCGCCTCACCCGCCCCGCCTGCACGGAAATGTTCGTGCACACGGCCACCCTGCCCGTGCGCGCCGTCACGTGCGTGCGCGCCTACCGCAAGTTCGCCGGCCTGTACAACTTCACCCTGCTGGCCGCCAGCACGGACGACCCGCACGCCAGCCTGCAGAGCCGCCTCGACCTGGCGGGTGTCTCGTACGACAACGGCCTGCGCGCCACCCGCGCCTTCCTGTCCGCGCTCGGGGCCAGCCACGCGCGCCCGGGTACGCCATGAACGGGCCCTGGTTCATCGAGCTGCTGGCCCGCAACGGCGACGTGCTGCAGCGCCAGTGCGTCGACAAGCTCCCCATCCGCATCGGGCGCGGCTACGACAACGACGTGATCCTCGACGACGACTACGCGGCCGCCGCGCACGCCGTCGTCGAGCTGGACGCGGCCGGCCGCCTGCTGCTGCGCGACCTCGGCAGCCGCAACGGCATCGTCGTCTCCGGCCGCCGCCTGCAGGAGGCCGAACTGGCCGGCGACACCGTCGTGCGCATCGGCCATACCCCGCTGCGCGTGCGCGCGGCCGACTTTCCCGTCACCGAGGAACTCCTCGACCGCACGTTCCACGGCTGGGAAGGCGTGCTGCCGGGCAGCGTCGGCCTCGTGCTCGCCGGTGCCGTCGCGCTGCTGGCGCGCTGGCTCGGCGACACCGAATATTTCGAGTGGGCGCGCTACGCCGAGGCGCTCGCGGGCGGGCTCGCGGCGGCGCTGCTGTGGAGCGGCGTGTGGGCGTTCGCGAACCGCCTGTTCGGCCGCCACGCACGCCTGGGCCGCCACCTGTTCGTGTTCGGCAGCGGCGCGGTGGCCGTCGCCGGCTATGCCCTGCTCGGGAGCACGCTCGGATACGCGTTCTCGGCCGAAGGCTTCACGCACTACGCGTCGCTCGTGGCGACGCTGCTGCTGGCCGCGATGATTTATTTTCACTTGTGCACGATTCGCCCGCAAAACCGCGTACGCTACGGCTGGATCTGCGCCGGCCTTGCCGTCCTCTGCTCCAGCCTGATCCTGGCCGGCAACGTGCAGCGCACGGGGCGCTTGTCCGACGAGCTGTACATGCCGGTGCTGATGCCGCCCGCCGTCCGCCTGAGCCCCGACCACGGCGTGGACGAGTTCATGCGCGACGTGGAGGCGATGAAAGGCCCGCTCGACCGCAGCCGGGGCCGCAAGCCGGGCGATGACGAGATCGACAATTAAGCCCGGTTGTCGAAATCGGCCGCGCCGTTCGTCGTACACACACAGACCTTCACCCACAGGAGACGAGATGTCCAGACTCAAAGTCCAAAGCTTTTCCATGTCCCTCGACGGCTATGGCGCCGGCCCGAACCAGAGCCTGCAGAACCCGCTGGGCGAGCGCGGCGGTGAACTGCACCAATGGTTCCGGGGCACGCGCACCTTCCAGCGCATGCTCGGCGATGCAACGAAGGGCAGCGACGGCCCGGACGAGGACTTCGCCGCGCGCGGCTTCGCGAACATCGGCGCCTGGATCCTGGGCCGCAACATGTTCGGCCCGGTCCGCGGCCCGTGGCCCGACGACGAATGGAAAGGCTGGTGGGGCGACGAGCCGCCCTACCACGTCGACGTGTTCGTCCTGACGCACCACGCCCGGGCGCCGCTCGCGATGAAGGGCGGCACGACGTTCCACTTCGTCACCGACGGCATCGAGGCCGCGCTCGAGCGCGCGCGCCTGGCCGCGGGCGGCAAGGACGTGCGCCTGGGCGGCGGCGTGTCGACCATCCGGCAGTATTTGCAAGCGGGGCTGGTGGACGAGATGCACCTGGCCATCGCGCCCGTGCTGCTGGGCGCCGGCGAAGCGCTGCTCGCCGGGATCGACCTGCCCGCGCTCGGTTTCACCTGCACGGAGCACGTGCCGACCCGGGCGGCGACGCACGTGGTGCTGAGCCGGGGCTGACGCTCAGGACAAGGGCATCGTCAGCCGCGCGATTTCGACCGATCCATCCTCGTCGAAGATGGGACAGCGCTCGCCGATCGCGACGGCCTCGTTGAAATCCGCCGCCTCGACGATGGAATAGCCGCACAGCGAGCTGGCGGCTTCCTTCGGCCCCAGCAGGCGGCTCGGCACGTCGACGGCGCTGTGCGTGAGGCTGCCGCGGTCGACGACGCGCGAGCCCATGCCGTCGAACCAGGCGGCCCAGCGCGAACGGTCGTGGCGCGTGGCCGCATCGGGGCCGGGCGTGCCGTGATACACGAACAGGAAACGTTCCATGACTTCCTCCGGTGATGGGTGGTTCGGCTCGACGTTAGCAGAAGCGCGCCAAGGACGCCGCACCCGTGCCTACCGCCGTGCCTTTTGACAATCACACAAGGATGGCCGATCATCCCCGCATGACCTTCCTGCGCCGCAATGCCGTCTTCGTCTCCGCCTGGATCCTGTTCTGGATCCTGATGATGCTCGTCGCCGTGCAGGACTTCATGCGCAACGAGCACAGCCATGCGATCTGGAAGCCGGTCCTGTGGGAAGGCTCGTCGGCGCTCGTCATCAGCGTGCTGGCGCTCGTGCAGCTGCGCTGGTCGCACACGGACGACGGCCTGCTCGGCACGCCCCGGCGCTGGTTCGCGCGCCAGGCGCGCTGGCTGCCGATGTACTGGATCGCCTTCGTGCCCCTCGCCTTCGGCATCCGCGATGCCGTGTACGCGCTGGTCGGCGAAACCTACTACCACGACCCGGTGCCGCAACTGTTCCTGTACGAATCGATGAAGATCACGATCTTCTTCGGCCTGTTCCTGGCGATCCGCTTCGGCGTCCAGTCGTACCGCGCCCTGCTCGATGCGCGGCTGCGCGCGGAGCGCTCGAACACGCTCCTGCGCCAGGCCCAGCTGCAGCGCCTCGGCCAGCAGATGCAACCTCACTTCCTGTTCAACGCGCTGAACACGGTGTCGGCACTGATCTGGACCGACCCCGCGCGCGCCGACGCCACCCTGGCGCAGCTGGCCGACGTGTTGCGCGAAACGCTGGCCCTGGGCGACCGCCACGCCGCGCCGCTCGCGACCGAGCTACGCCTCGCGCGCGGCTACGCGGACGTGATGGCCGAGCGCTTCGCCGACCGCGTCGACATCGCCTGGCAGGTCGACGACGCGCTGCTCGACCGCGACGTGCCCGTGATGAGCCTGCAGCCGCTGCTGGAAAACGTGTTCAAGCACACGGTCGAGCGGCGCCGCGGCCAGACCCATATCGACGTCTACGCCCGCCGCGACGGCAACGCGCTGGTGCTGGGCGTCGAGGACGACGCCGGCAAGCTGACGGCGTCGGCGCGGCCCGGCGGCATCGGCCTGGCGAACCTGCGCGCGCGCATCCAGGCGCTGTACGGCGACGCCGCGCGGCTGGACATCACGGCGCGGCCGCAGGGCGGCGTGCGCGCGGAGCTGCGGGTGCCATGCTGAGGTTGCCATGCGGCTGCTGATCGTCGACGACGAGCGCCCCGCGCGCGCCAAGCTGCGCCACCTGCTCGCGCAGCAGGACGGCATCACGGCCGTCGAGGAAGCGGCCGACGGCATCGAAGCGCTGGCCCGCATCGGCAGCTTCCGCCCGGACGCGCTGCTGCTCGACATCGAGATGCCCGAGCTGTCCGGGATCGAACTGGCCGCCTCGCTGCCGGAACCGGCGCCACTCGTCGTGTTCGTCACGGCCTATGAACGCTATGCATGCCAGGCGTTCGACGCCGACGCCATCGACTACCTGCTCAAGCCCTACGATGGCGAACGCCTTCAGCGCGCGCTGGCGCGATTGCGCAAGAAGCTGGCGGCACGGCCCGCCGGACAGGCGGCCGCCCTGCCTCCCGCGCCGCTCGAACAGTTGCTCGTGAGCGAGCGCGGCGTCACGCGCGTCGTGCGCATCGCGGACATCCAGTGGATCGAGACGGCCGACAACTACGTCGTGCTGCACACGGCTGGCGGCGCCCCGCTGCTGCGCCAGACCCTGGCCGGCCTCGTCGAACGGCTCGGCGCCGGCTTCGTGCGCTGCCACCGGCGCGCGGCCGTGGCCGTGGACTGGATCGAACGGATCGTCGCCCTGGACAAGGGCGACGGCGAATTGCTGCTGCGCGGCGGCGCACGGGTGCCGTGCAGCCGCCAGTACCGCGCCGACGTGATGGCGCGGTTATAGTTCAACTTTCCAGCGCGGCCAGCAGCTTGGCGCCGACCGGCGCGCCCCAGCCCGTGCAGGCGTCCCAGCCGGCCCTGGCCGGATAGCCGCCGTTGTCGCCGCTCGTGATGTCGCGCATGGCGCCGCTGCCCGCCAGCGGACCGTACAGCAGCGGATTGAGCCAGCCGACGGGCTGCGCCAGCTTCTGATTCAGCAGCGCGACGAGCCCCGCCCACAGCGGCGCCACCGCGCTCGTGCCGCCGATCGTGGTCGTCATGAAGTCGACGCGCACCCGGTAGCCCGTGGCGGGCGACGCATTGCCGGCCACGTCGGGCACGCCGCGCCCGACCCGTCCGCCCGGATTGACCGACGGCGGCACGCCCGCGTCGGCCTGCCAGGACGGCAGGTCGAACGCGTCGCTGACGCCGCCGCCCGTCGCGCTGCTGGTCGGGTCGTCGTTCCACACGGTTTCGCTCTCGATCGTGGTGCCGCTGACGGTCAGGCGCGTACCGCCGCAACCCAGCACGTACGGACTGGACGCGGGAAAGTCGGCATGCGCGCGGCCGTCCGGCGTGCCGTTGTCCGGATTCTGGTCGCCGCTGCCGGCATCGCCCGCCGCGCAGCACACCGTCACGCCCAGCGCGGCCGCGGCCTCGAACGCCTGGTTCATCGCCGCCAGGCCCTGCGCCGTCCACTCCGATTCCGGCGCGCCCCAGCTGATCGAGATCACGGACGGCTTGTGGACGTCGTCATGGACGGCGGCGGCGATCGCATCGACGAAGCCCTGTTCGCTGTTCGGCGCGAAGTACACGGCGATATGCGCCTTGGGCGCGACGGCGCCGGCCACCTCGATGTCGAGCATCACCTCGGCATCCGCGCTCCACGGCAGCGACGGGCTGTTCTTGCCGCCGTCGACCGAGACGGACGTCACGGAAGGCGGCGCCAGGTTCAGGCTCTTGAAGTAGGCCTTGAGGTCGCTGCTGCGGTAGCCGCCGCCCAGTTCGACGATGGCGATGCACTGGCCGCTGCCGTCCAGGCCGGCCGGGAAGTCGTACAGCCTGGCCAGGTCGACGCCCGTGAAGCCGGACGTCGCCTGCGCGTCGGATGGCGTCGCGCCGGCCAAGGTGGGCGAACTGAGGGACGCCAGCAGCGCCGCCTGCGCGGCATCCTTCGAGAACTTGAAATGCGGCCGCGCGATCGGGACGTCGTCGATGCCGAACACGCCTTCGACGATGCCGTCCAGTTCGGACGGCAGGTGCACGGGCGCCGTGCGCCGGCGCGAGATGCCGGCCGCGTGCTCGACCCGTTCGATCGCGGTGCCGAACGCGGCCGCCATCTGGCCGGCCGTGCCGGACAGGACGATGCTGCTCGCCGCCGGCCGGCGCTCGACGACGACGAGGCCGGTCCGCTGCGCGAAGGCGGCGACGGCGTCGAGGTCGGCGTCGCTGGCGCCGTGCTGCGCGGCAAACTCGGCGCGCGACAGGTAGCGGCGCTGGGCCGGCTTGGTATCCAAAGCGTGCGGCGCCAGCGGCGCCCGGCGGCGCACGACGACGGTGACGTCGAATCGTTCGTCGGCCGGGGCCGGTCCGAGCGACCGCACGTCGGCGATGGTGGCGGGCACGCTGCCCTGAAGTTTGACCATGATTCACCTCGTTGAAGGACGGCCCGGCGGGTCCGGGCACCATCTGCCAGTGTGCGCGCGGGGCGAATGCGCTTATTGATTGGCGATAATTCCGAATGCTGCCGCGCGGCAGCATCGCCGCACGGCATGGCATTCGTATTAAAATGGGCGCGCGGTTGTGAGCGCTAACATTTCAATCAAGGAGACATGATGATCGACAAGAATCGGCGTGGCCTGGTCCTTGCCGCCGGCGGTGCGCTGGCGGCGGGCGCGATGGGCGACATGGCATGGGCGGCCCCGGCCGATCGCAAGCTGGGTTATGCGATCGTGGGCCTCGGCTCGTACGGCCTGGGCATCATCATCCCGCAGTTCAAGAACTGCACGAACAGCCGCCTCGTCGCGCTGGTGAGCGGCGATCCGGTCAAGGCCAAGCGCGTGGCGCAGGAATACGGCGTCCCGGAAAAAAACATCTACAACTATCAAAACTACGACGACATCCGCAACAACCCGGACATCGACGTCGTCTACGTCTGCCTGCCCGTCGCGATGCATGCCGAGTACACGATCCGCGCGGCCAAGGCCGGCAAGCACGTGCTGTGCGAAAAGCCGATGGCCGTCTCGTCGGCCGAATGCGAGGCGATGATCGCGGCGTGCCGCCAGGCCGGCAAGAAGCTCATGATCGGCTACCGCTGCCACTTCGAGCCGTACAACCTGGAAGCGCGGCGCCGCGCGCGCGCGGGCGAGATCGGCAAGCTGCGCTATTTCCGCTCCGAGCACGGCTTCACGTTCAACGATCCGAACGCCTGGCGCCTGAAAAAGGCGCTGGCGGGCGGCGGCTCGATGATGGACATCGGCATCTACGCCCTCAACGCGGCGCGCTACATGACGGGCGAGGAACCGAGCGCCGTCTACGCGCAGGAAACGACGGACCGCAAGGACCCGCGCTTCCGCGAAGTGGAAGACATGATCGGCTTCCAGCTGGAATTCCCGTCGGGCGTGGTCGGCTCGTGCATGTCGATGTACAGCGCGAACCAGAACCACATCCTGCTGATGGGCGACAAGGGGCGCATCGAGATGGAACCGGCCACCGGCTACCACGGCAACCGGCTGTGGGTGGGCAACGGCCGCGAGAACGAAATCACGCCGCGGCCCGGCCCCGGCGCCACGCAATGGGCCGGCCAGCTCGACCACATGTCGCAATGCGTGCTGCACGACCGCGAGCCGATCGTCGCCGGCGAGGAAGGCTTGCGCGACCTGCGCATCATCGAAGCGATCTACCGCTCGGCGCGCGAGCAGAAGCGCATCAGCCTCAAGGCCTGAGCCGCATCAATACGGCGATCCGGTGACGTCCAGCCGGATCCGCCAGATCGCGCCGGCGCCCGTCAGGAACAGCGTCTTGCCGTCGGCGCCGCCGAACGCGGCGTTCGTGACGTTGGCGTCGGTGCGGATCGTCGCCAGTTCCTTTCCCTGCGGCGAGAACACGCGCACCCGCCTGGCCGGGTGCTCGCTCACGTAGATGTTGCCGCGGCAGTCGACGGCCATGCCGTCCGGGACGTCCAGGCCGCGGACGATGTCGCGCCCCGGCCCCGGCACGCCGTTCACGATCGGGTAGGCGCGCAGGAAGCCGTCGCCCGCGTTCACGTACAGCACGTCGCCGGCAGGCGACAGCGAGACGCCGTTCGGGTTCGGCCGGCTGCCGTCGACGAGCGTCACCTTGCCGTCCGTGCCGACGCGGTACACGCCCGTGACGGGCTGCCCGCCGGGCGCCGCCGCCTTCTGGAAATCCGGGTCGGTGAAATAGATCGTGCCGTCGCTGGCGATGGCGATGTCGTTCGGCGAATCGAACACCTGTCCCTGGTATGCGGCCGCCAGCGTCGTGCGCCTGCCGTCCGCGATGGCGTAGCGCGACAAGGCCTTGTACTTGTGCGTGGCCGCGACGATGTCGCCATGGGCATCGACGGCCAGGCCGTTGCTGCCGCTGTCCTCGACGACCGTGCTCACGGTGCCATCCAGCCCCAGCTTGCGGATGCGCGACGGGAAGCCGGGCGCGAAGCTGAAATCGGAAAAATACAGGGCATCCTTGATCCACACGGGGCCTTCGTACAGGCCCGGCTCGCTGCGCGACGGCTGCACGGCCGCGATGCGCTCGGCGCGCAGCTCGCCGGACGGCGCCCGGCCGCACGCGGGCGCGGCGTGGGCGCCGGCCGCGTAAGCGAGCGCCAGCAGGGGACCGGAGAGTGCGAGGACGGTACGGAGGTGCATGGACTGCCTTTCGTTCGATGGTCGGAGAAATTCATTGTAGCGCGTCTCCGCCGCGCTTAGTCGTCGGCTGCGTCCAGGCCCGTCCGGCGGTCGTCCCGGTAGCGGCATCGTTCGATCTTCGGCGACGCCGCGGCGCGGCACCAGCCCTGGCCGTGACGCCTGCCGTCGGCATCGATGCCGCCGGTGAACACGATATTGTCCGCCGCCGGCCATTGATAGTCGCCGTACCACCATGTCCCGCGGATCGGCACGCTGCCCTGGGCCGGCATGAAGGTGCCGGCGCCGTGCGCCTCGCCGTTCACGAACGTGGCCTCCAGGCGCCCCTCTTTCGTCACGAGGACGCCGGCCCCGGCGGGCACGGCATCGTCGACGCCGCCTTCATACGACACCATCTTGCTGGCCGCCGGGAAGCTGATTCGCCCCTTTCCGTGCGCCATGCCCGCCAGGAATTCGCCTTCATAGACGACGCCCCGCTCGCTCACCAGCCTGCCGTGGCCCGACGGCAGTCCGTGCACGAAATCGCCTTCGTAATAACTGCCGTTCAGGCGTAACCATTTGCCCTTGCCGTGCGGCTTGCCGTCGGCCAGCGCGCCTTCGTACACGGCCTCGCTCTGGTAGCGCAAGCCCGTGCCGTCCGGGGTGGCGCTGCTGCCCATGTCGGCCAGGAGCTCCAGGTTTTCCATCCACAGCGCGTCGAGTGGATGGTCGCCCGCGGCGCCGAACGCGACGGCGCTGCGCATGCTTTTGACCGCTTCCGGCAGTTGCTTGTTGCGCAGATAAAGATGTGCCAGCGCGCGGAAATTGGCGGGCGCCGATTCATAGATGACGACGGTATCCAGGACGGCGATGCCTTCCTGCACCGGCCCGCTGTCCGGCGCAAGCGCGTACAGGTAACCCAGACCATAGTAGGCCAGGGAATTCCGCGGGTCCGCCTGGATGGCGCGGCGATACAGCGGGCGCGCCTCCTCCAGCAACGCCTCCCAGCCCGGCGTCCCGGTATCACGCATGGCGAGCGCCGTCGTGCGCAGGCTTTCGGCACGCGTGGCCAACAGCGTCGCATCGTTCGGATATCGCTGCAGCAGCGCAGCCAGGCGCGCCATGCCGTCGTCGACGACGCCGCGATTGACGGCGATCGCATTGGCCTTCGCGTCATCCGGATGGAGCTTGAGATTGGTCTCGATCAATTCCCTCGACACTTTGATGTCCCCTTTCGCGAAGCGCGGCACCACATCGGCCAGGACGGCGTAGGTGGCGGCGCGGTCGAGTTTGGTGACCGTCACCTGGACTTGCGGCAGATCGAGTCCATCCTTGCCGATCGAAAATCCGCGTGCCGTCAGGCGGCGCTGCACGTAGTTCCGCATGTCGCTATCGAGTTCGGCGTACGTCTTCTTGAAAGCGAAGCGCACGGCCTGGTCCTCGGACAGGCCCATATTATGCAGGCGCAGATAATGGGCGAGTTGCCTGCGCAACTCGGGACTCGAATTAAAGTAGTGGATCGCGTACTTCGCCCGGGCGTAAAAGCGGGCCGTATCGGATGAGCCGTTCCGTGTATCGTCGAATTTCAGCCTGCTCGTATTGAACAGCCATTTCGTGTCGAGATCGACCCGCCCCATCCGGTCGACCAGCCACGCTTCGCGCCCACTGCCTTCCACCGGATGGCCGAACCACGCCATGCCGTCGTGAATGACCAGCGACGACCAGTATTCGGACATGCCTTCGTCATACCACCTCGGGTACGAGGTCGTTGCGGGTGAATAATGCATCAGGAAATGGTGGTACTCATGCAGGATGGTCGCGCGCGACACGTCGCTCGTATCGGCCGACGTGGCGTAATCTTCGATCCTGGCCAGCGCCGCGTAGCCGTAGCGCGACAGGGTGAACACGCCGGCCAGGTTCTTATGCAGCCCCAGCGTCGCGAAGCTGCGCCGGCCCATCGCCACGATCGTCAGCGGCGGCCCGTCCAGCGATTGCGCCCCACGTACGCGATTCGAGATATAGCGCAGGTTTTCCAGGTCGACGATCATCTGGCGCGCGACGGCTTCCGGCTGTTCCGTGACGACCCGGAAATGCGGACTGTCGATGGCGATCCAGTTTTTGTCGACGAGATCGCTCACGTCGCTGGCGTGCGCCAGCGGCATCGACAGGACCAGGATGGACAGCACGCGGGACAGGTGACGCAAGGGCAATGCGGCGACGGCATTCTTCATGGGCGGCGAGGTATCAAGGTTTGCGAATGCGCGTGTTACCACACGGCATGCTGCATTCTAGATCGTCTGCACGCACCAATAATCACCAATTATTGCGCTCATCCGTATTATTTCGAATTCGTATGATCGATATCCGAAATGCAAATTGGATTTAGTTCTTGCGGGACGGCATACTCTGATCCGTCTCCTCTATCTTCCTCCAAGAAAATAGATTCAGCCCGCCCCGTGCGGGCTTTTTTTTGTCCGTCGCGTTTACGAGGAAGGCCGGGCTGATCGCTCGTCCCAATGGCGTCGAGTGTCATGGGCAACCCGCTGCGGGCCTGGTACGACTCGCCCAAATACAATGGACAATCGAGAAGTCATCCTTCCTGGTGGGCCGCCATCGATTTTTCCAACTCGCCCCGCCCCGCTCCCGCCTCGCCACATTCCGCTCGCACCCGCACGGGCCGGTCTCTAGTCTGACGTCATTCATCCACTCAACGAAGCCCGCCATGACCACGATCCGCCTGCCTGCTCCCGTTCCGCCGGCACCGCTGCCGCGCTATCACTTCCTCGACTGGGTGCGCATCATCGCCTTCTTCCTGCTGATCCTTTACCACGTCGGCATGTATTACGTGACGTGGGACTGGCACGTGAAGAGTCCCCATGCGAGCGAGGCCCTCGAGCCCTATATGGTGCTGTCGTCCCCGTGGCGCCTGTCGCTGCTGTTCCTCGTGTCGGGCGTCGCGTCCAGCTGCATGCTGGCGAAGCTGAAGCCCCTCGTGTTCCTGCGCAAGCGCAGCTGGCGCCTGCTGGTTCCGCTGCTGTTCGGCATGCTCGTCATCGTGCCGCCGCAGTCGTATTGCGAAGTCATCGAGAAGCTCGGCTACGCGGGCAGTTACGGCGACTTCATGCGTTTGTACCTGCACGGCTACCACGGCTTCTGCCGCGACGGCTGCCTGATCCTGCCGACGTGGAACCACCTGTGGTTCGTCGCCTACCTGTGGGCCTACACGGTCGTGCTCGCGCTGCTCATGCTGGCGCTGGGGCCCCGTTTCGACCGCCTCGCCGCCCGCCTCGGCCATCTGCTGGCGGGGTGGAAACTCGTCCTGCTGCCGGCCGCCGTGCTGGCGCTGGCGCGCATACTGATGCTGGACCGCTTTCCGATCACCCATGCGCTCATCGACGACTGGTACAACCATGCGCACTACCTGACCGTGTTCCTGCTCGGCGCCCTGATGGCGCGCGTGCCGGGGATCTGGCCGCGCGTCGCGGCGGTGCGCTGGCCGGGTCTGGCGCTGGCGCTGACGGGATGGGCGGCGATCATCATCTGGTACGCGTTGTCCCACGGCGCGATCGCGGGCACGCGCTGGGAACTGCTCGTTTATCCGATGCGGGCCATGTACGTGCTGATGGCGTGGAGCGCGATCCTGGCCGCGTGCGGCTTCGCACAGCGCCACCTGGACCGCGACGGCCCGGCCCGGCGTTACCTGACCGAGGCCGTGTTCCCCGTCTACATCCTGCACCAGACCTTGATCGTCGTGCTGGCCCATGCACTGAAGCCGCTGCACCGCGCGCCCGGCCTGGAAGCCATGTTGCTGGTCGTGCTCGTGACGGTGCTCAGCTTCGCCGGCTTCGAGATCGTGCGCCGGGTGCCGCTGCTGCGGCCCCTGTTCGGCCTCGGGCCGCTTGCCCCGATCGCGGCCCCGGCCGCGGCAGCAGTCACGGCGGCAGGCACGACGGCGGCCACGCCGGCCTGACCGCCGCGCGTTCCGGTGATCAGTGCGTGGTGGCGGGCCGTTGTTGCTGGCCGCCCGGCTGGCCGGGCTGCTGCGGGGCACCCGCCGGCGCGTGCTGCTGGGACGTGGACTGCGGCTGGGCGGCACCGTTACCCGGCCGCATGAACGGGTCGCTGAACTGGCGTGCGGTTTCCTGCTGGGCGCGCAGGCCGCGCTCGGTCTGCTCGGTGGCGTCGCGGGCCACCTCGTCGGCCAGGGCGCGGGCGGTGCGGGTCGTGTTCTGCACGTGCTGCTCCGTGACGCGGGCCATCTCGACCTGGGAGTCGGCCGCCAGGCGCGCGATGTGGTGCTGGTAGGCGCGCAGCTTTTCCGCCGCGGGCTGGGTGCGCGCCGTGGCGGCGCTCAGCAGTTCCGACTGGCGATCGGTGCTCAGCACCTGCTTGCTGGCCAGCGTCGTTTCCTCCAGCATCGTCTGCACGAGCTGGATGTTCAGGTCGCACATCTGCTGGAAGGAGCTGAACAGCGACTTCGAGATGTCGTTCAGGAAGGCGGTCTGGGCATCGATATGGGTTCGCACCGCCGGCGCGATCGATTGTGGAAATGGATACATGGTTTGCCTCGCATAAAGAGTTGGTTGAACGGGCCGCCGCATCCGCCGCGGCACGAAGCTCACAGACTAAGGTCGCGAAGCGAACCATCTTTGATCTGGACTAATCGCGCGGGCTTGCGTGAATTCAGGCCGGCGTGATCGCGCACCTCGAAGGTGCGTATTGACGAATGCGTACTATAATGATGGCATCGCGCTTTATCGGTGTCGTTCAACGACGAGGGGCACATGTTGAAGCATCAACAGACTCTCTGGAACATTGCCGCGGTCACACTCGCAACCAGCCTGGGACCATGGGCCACGCAGGCGCGCGCGCAGGCCGACCAGGCGCAGGCCGGCGGTTCGCGCGAGCCGCCGGTCGTCGAGATCACCGGCACCCGGCTGATGCGCACCGATGCCGCAACGCCATCGCCGGTGGACATCATCACGCGCGCGGACATCGCGCAGTCGGGCAAGACGAACCTGTCCGACGTCGTGCGCTCCCTCACGATCGACAACAATGGCTCGATCGGCCTCGGCAACGTCAGCGGATTCGCGATGGGCGCGAGCGGCGTCGCCTTGCGCGGGCTGGCGGTCAATGCCACGCTGGTCCTGGTCAACGGCCGCCGGATGGTGCACTACGGCCTCGCCGACGACGTGCAGCGCACGTTCGTCAACCTGAGCGCGATTCCCCTCGACGTGGTCGACCGCATCGAAGTCCTCAAGGACGGCGCGTCGGCGATCTACGGCTCCGATGCGATCGCCGGCGTCGTCAATATTATCTTGCGCAAGCAGTACCAGGGCGCCTCGGCCGATGTCGGCTATGGATGGACGGAAGGGGGCGGCGGCGCCATGCCGCGCGCCAGCCTCACGGGCGGCATCGGCAACCTCGACACGGACGGCTACAACCTGTTCGCGAATATCGAAGCCTCGCACCAGCACGGCATTCCGAGCGGAGACCGGGCCGGCCGCGCATGGATAGGCAATGGCGATTTGCGGCCGTACGGCTACGCCTTCACGGCGGGCGGCATCGGCCCGAATATCGGCGGCTGGTTCGACAATGCGAGCGGGACGGCCAACCCGAACCGCTTCGGCGCGGTGACACCGGCGACGGGGCCCGTCGCGTGGCGTCAACTGCCGGGCTGCCAGTCGGCCATCGCGCTGCCCGCCGGCCTGGACGGCTGTCCCTACGACCGCGTGCGGGAATATGGCGCCATCCTGCCCGAGGAAAAGAAATTGAATCTTTATGTGCGCGGGACGATGCGGCTGTCGGGCAACGCCGAGCCCTATTTCGAGCTCGGCAGGTTCGCCTCCGACACCCGGTCGACGTGGGTCTTCGGTCCGACCGGCGTCAACGAATTGTGGATAGATCCCGCCACCAATGCGGTGAAGGACAATACCCGCCTGCCGCTGCCGGCGGCGCACCCGGACAACCCGCTGGGCGCCGACGGCCTGCTCAGTTACCTGACCGCCGATGCGGGGCCTCGCAGCTTCGAGCATGACAGCACGGTCTGGCGCGCTCTCGTCGGCGTCACGGGCGAATGGAGCGGCTGGCGCTACGACACGGGCCTGCTGTACGGCCGCACGACGACTACGCGGACCCTGCGCGGCTTCATCCGCGACAGTGTGCTGCGGGCGGGGCTGGCCGGCACCGGGCCGTTCGGCTACTACCGTCTCGGCGCCAACGCCGGCCTCAACCCGCCCGCGTTCTACCAGGCCTTGTCGCCCGAGATCTCGACCGATAACGTCTCGACGCTGACGATGCTCGATTTCAAGGCCTCGCGCGCGCTGGCGCGGCTGGCGGGCGGTCCGCTGGCGCTGTCGGTCGGCGCGGAATACCGGCGCGAAACACTGGACGCCCCCGCGCCGCCCTATACCGATACCGGCGACATCGTCGGCTGGCCCTACTACGTCTACAGCGGGAAGCAGACGGTGACCTCGGCATTCGCCGAAGTCCTGGCGCCGGTGTCCGGGCAGCTGGAACTCGACGGCGCGCTACGGGTCGACAGGGTGCGCAATTCGCAGACGTCGGTCACGCCCAAGTTCGGCGTCAAGTGGACCCCGTGGCGTCGGCTGGTGCTGCGCGGCACCTATGCCGAAGGGTTCCGCGCGCCCAACGAGGTCGAGCAAGGCGTCAACAATACGAACGCCGCGGCGCTCGACCTGACCGGCCACGGATTCCTGAGCGTCGTCCGGACGATCGGCAACCCCGACCTGAAACCCGAGACGTCGCGCATGGTGACCCTGGGCGCCATCTACGAGCCGCAACGCGCGACGACCGTGGGCGCCACGTACTGGTGGCTCGAACGCAGCGACGAGATCAACGGCGCCGATCCCTACGCGATCCTGGCCGACAGCGCGGCGTTCAAGGGCGCGTCCGTGCTGCGCGATGCGCAAGGCAACGTGCTCGAAGTGAGCGCCCCGTTCCAGAACAACTCCCGGTCGCGGCTGCAGGGGATCGACATCGACGTCAGCCACCGCCGCCAGATCGGCCGCTTCGGCACGCTGGGCGCCAAGCTGACCTGGACCTACCTCGATTACTACAAGAAGCAGTTCGCCGGTGGACCGACGGTCGACTATGCGGGCACCCACGGGCCGATGGTCGTCAGCGGCAACACGGGCACGCCGAAAAACCGGGTGAATGCCGTGCTGAGCTGGGAGCGCGCGGCCAACCGCCTGTCCGCGTCCGTCTCGTATATCGGCAGCTATCTCAACAAGGACAACCTCGCCGCCCCCTGCTTCAATCAATTCGCCGACGGCGCGCCGGCGCCCGGCGGCTGCAGGGTCGCGTCGTTCACCACCGTCGACCTCCACGGCAGCCACCGGTTCGACAGGCACACCGAGGTGTACGTTTCCATCGGCAACGTGTTCGACCGCATCGCGCCGCTCGACCCGAGCGCCTACATCAACCTGAATTTCAACCCCTCGTTCCATCTGGCCGGTGCGATCGGCAGGACGTTCAACGTCGGCCTCAAGCACGATTTCTGAAACCGGAGCCCCTATGCATGCAGCCCGCGGCAAGCACCTGACCGGATACGGATGGGTCATCGTGGCCATGCTGATCGCCCTGCCGGCATGGGGCGCCGGGGCCACGGCGCGCTATACCGAAGCGTTCCAGCGCTTCGGCGTCAGCGACGGCCTGGCCAACAACGTGGCGTTCGACGTCGCACAGGACAAATACGGCTTCATCTGGGTGACGACCCGCAACGGCATCGCGAAATTCGACGGGTCGGACTTCACCGTCTATCGCCCGGCACCGCCCGGCGTCAAACGCAGCGTCGCCCAGTTCTACCAGACGATCGCCCATTCGCGCGATGGCAACCTGTGGTTCTGTTCGTGGGGGAACGGGCTGCTGAAGCTCGACCTTGCCACCGAACGATTCACGTTCTTCCGCCACGACGACCGCAAGCCGAATACCATCGCCGGCAACAACGTCTGGTTCGCGTTCGAGGACAGGGACGGCATGATGTGGGTGTCGAGCCAGGGCGGCTTGTCCCGCCTCGACCCGAAGACGGGCGTGGCGACCGTCTACCGGCACGACCCGCGCCAGCCCGACAGCCTTGCGAATCCGATGCCGACCCAGGTCGTGCAGGACAAGGACGGCATGCTGTGGGTCGGCACCTACGGCGGGGGGCTCGACCGCCTGAATCCGGCCACCGGCAAGTTCAGCCATTACCGCCACGACGACCGCAACCCCAACTCGCTGGCCAACGATTCGGTCGAGGGGCTGTTCCTGGACACCGACGGCACGCTGTGGATCGCCACCGATGGCGGTCTCGACCATTTCGATCCGCAGTCGGGCAGGTTCACGCTATTCCAGCATGATCCCAACGACCCGGGCAGCCTGGCCAACAACGCGGTGCTGAAGGTGATGCGCGACAGCCGCGGCCAGCTCTGGACGTCGCACTGGGGCGGCGGCATCCACCGGATGGACCCACGCACCGGCAAATTCATCCACTACCGCTACGACCCGGGCGACCCGTTGAGCGTGGCGTCGAACATGACCGCATACATGACGGAGTCGCGCGATCACGCGCTGTGGATCGCCACCTCCAACGGCCTGGTCCGCTTCGACGAGGAATCCGGGCGCTTCCATTCCATGTTCCAGCAAACGGGATTGTCCGCCACGTCCGGCCGCATGCTGGTGTCGGGCATGGTGACCGATCGCCTGGGGCGCCTGTGGACCGTCAGCGAGGATGCCGGCGCGGTGCGCTACGACCCGGCAACCCGCACGTCGCGGCATTACCTGCCGGAGCCCGGCAATCCGCGCAGCCTGTCGGAGGTGGCGATCACCGCCATCGCCGTCGACGCCGACGGCACGGTCTGGCTGACGACCCGGGCCGGCCTGGACCGCTATGACGCGCGCACCGACAGTTTCGAACGGATCACGTTGAGCCGGTACGCGCCGCAAGGGGCCACCTCGGACAGCACCATCAGCGACCTGGCGATCGACCGCAACGGCATGCTCTGGATGTCGGTCTACGGCGTCGGGCTGCAGCGCTTCGACCCGAAACGCAAGGTGCTGACCATCTATACCCACGACCCGGCCTCGCCCGGCAGCCTCGCCAACAACCTGACGAACGCGGTGCTGGCCGCCCGGGATGGATCGATCTGGGTGGCGGCCGACGCGGGCCTGAGCCGCCTGGATCCCGCCAGCGGCAAGTTCACCAATTTCACGGAACGGGACGGCCTCAGCACCCAGATCGCCAACGACCTGGCCGAACTGCCCGACGGCACGATCCTCGTCGCGACCGACGTCGGGGTCAACCGCTACGACGCACGCACCGGCAGGTTCACCGCCTTCACGGTGCAACAAGGAATGCCCAGCAATTACGTGATGTCGCTCGAGCCTGACGACCGGGGCAATATCTGGGCCGGTACGGACAAGGGCCTGGTGCGCATCGCGCCGTCTGCCGGCAAGATCCGGGTCTACGATGCGCGCGACGGCCTGCCCAGCAACCAGTTCTGGAACCATGCGGCCTATCGCGCCGCGGACGGCACCATGTATTTCGGCACCACCGACGGCCTGACCAGCTTCCATCCCGATTCCTTCAAGGACAATCCGGATCCGCCGCCGGTGTACATCACCGAGTTATCGCTGTTCAAGCACAAGGTCGTGGCCGGGCCCCACTCCCCGCTCGCCACCAGCGTCCACCTGGCCAAGGCCGTCACGCTCGATTACCGCCAGTCGAGCGTGGGATTCCGGTTTGCCGCCCTCAATTACCGCTGGCCCGCCAAGAACCAGTACGCCTACCAGCTCGAAGGCTTCGACCGCGGCTGGACCTATGTCGACAGCGCGCATCGCGAAGCGGCCTACACCAACCTGTCTCCGGGCAATTACGTCTTCCGCGTCAAGGCTTCCAACAACGACGGCGTCTGGAACGACACCGGCGCGGCGCTCGCCGTCACCATCGCCCCGCCCTGGTGGCAGACATGGACGTTCCGCGTGCTGATGGCCGTGCTGGCGCTGACGCTGACCTATGCGCTCTACCGGATGCGCGTGCGCCAGCTGCAGGCGCAGGCGCGCAAGCTGCAGCTCATCGTCGACCAGCGCACGCGCGACCTGCAGCTTGCCAAGGAAAAGGCGGAAGTCGCCAACCAGGTCAAGAGCACCTTCCTGGCCAATATGAGCCACGAACTGCGCACGCCGCTGAACGCAATCCTGGGCTATGCGCAGATCCTGCGCCGCGATCCCCGGCAGCTGACCGGGCGCCAGGTCGCGGGCTTGGCGACCATCCAGGACAGCGGCCAGCACCTGCTCAACCTCATCAACGACATCCTGGACCTGGCGCGGATCGAGGCCGGCAAGCTGAGCCTGTATCCGACTGCCTGCAATCTGGCCGCGTTCCTCGATCTGGTCACGCAAATCATCCGCGTCAAGGCCGACGAGAAGAGCCTGTCGTTCAAGTGCCTGGCGGCGCCGGACCTGCCGTCCGACGTGACCGTGGACGAGAAACGCTTGCGGCAGGTCCTGCTGAACCTGTTGTGCAATGCCGTCAAGTTCACCGATCACGGGGAGGTCGGCCTGCGCGTGCTGAAGATGGCCGCGCCCGCCGGCATGGTGCGCCTGCGCTTTGAAGTGGCCGACACCGGCATCGGCATGAACGATGAACAGATGGCGGGCATCTTCGGGCGCTTCGAACAGGCCGGCGACATGCGGCGGCGCGAGGGCGGGTCCGGGCTGGGCCTCGCCATCAGCCAGCAACTGATTCGCATGATGGGCGGAAATATCGAGGTCGTGAGCCAATTGGGCAAGGGCAGCCTGTTCTGGTTCGAACTCGACCTGCCGCTCGCCCCGGGGACGCACGCCGTCCTGCCCGCCCCGCAGATCGTCGGGTATCAAGGCCCGCGCAAGAAGGTGCTGGTCGTGGACGACCTGCCGCAGAACCGGATCCTGCTGATCGATGCCCTGCAGCCGCTGGGGTTCAAGGTCAGCGACGCCGGAAACGGCCAGGAGTGCCTCGATGTGCTCGACGCCGCCAACCCGGACCTCATCGTGATGGACGTGATGATGCCGGTGATGGACGGGCGCGAAGCGACGCGCCGGATCCGGCAGCGCCCGCGGCGCGCCGCGCTGCCGATCGTCGCGTCCAGCGCCAGCGCCAGCCGCGAGGACGAAGCGCAATGCTACGCGGCGGGCGCCGATGCCTTCCTGCCCAAGCCGATCGACAACGACCTGCTGCTGAAGACCATCGGCGACCTGTTGTCCCTGACGTGGATCACGGCGACGGAACGGGCACCGCAAGCCCAGGAGTCCGGGACGCCGGTCGACGTCGTCGTGCCCCC
>Ga0209148_1000282_pt1 | contig 78016 bp, 74 predicted proteins | sample AraplaCol_mMF_r2_2_FD_184288 | JGI IMG/M metagenome (GOLD analysis project Ga0209148, IMG submission 184288) | Arabidopsis root microbial communities from North Carolina, USA - plate scrape CL_Col_mMF_r2 (SPAdes) (version 2) | ecosystem: Host-associated > Plants > Roots > Endosphere | place...
GATATGGTGGCTGTTATCGCCATATAGGGTCTCGACGTGGAGAGTCACGCCGGCGTTGATGGCGAAGGCCTGGAACCACTCGCGCACCAGCTCGGTGTCGAACTCACCGATCTTGTGGCGGGGAAAGTCGGCCTTGAACACCAGGAACGGGCGGCCCGAGATGTCGATGACCACGCGCGTCAGCGTCTCGTCCATCGGCATGTGCACGCCGGCATAGCGGGTGATGCCCGCCATGTTGCCGAGCGCCTGCTTGATGGCCTGGCCAAGCGCGATGCCGGTGTCTTCGGTGGTATGGTGATAGTCAATGTGCAGGTCGCCAACCGCCTTGACCGTGAGGTCGATGCGGGAATGGCGGGCGAGAAGATCGAGCATATGGTCGAAAAAGCCGATGCCGGTCGCGATGTTGGCCACGCCGGATCCATCGAGGTTCACGGAGACCTCGATGTCGGTTTCCTTGGTCTTGCGCTTGATCGTCGCGGTGCGCATTGAAAGCTTTCGCTTATTTTTGAGCATGATCTTAGCCGGAAAACCGGTACCCACTTTTCCGGATCATGCTCGGGGCCGAAAACGCCTGTCTCTTAACAGCCAAATGACGCCTTCGCTACTGCGGGAACGGCTGGCCGGGCCTCTACTTCTGCCTATGGTGAGCGAAATTCGGCCCGGAACGGCCCGTTGTGCCCTTGGCTCCGACCGCCTAAATCAGGCGGGACAACGAGGGTTATGATGCAGGATTCCCAGAACAGCTCGCCGGTCTGGCACGGCACCACGATTTTGACGGTCCGCAAGGGCGGCAAGGTGGTGATCGGCGGCGACGGCCAGGTCTCGATCGGCCAGACCGTGATCAAGTCCAATGCCAAAAAGGTCCGGAAACTCGGCAAGGGCGACGTCATCGGCGGCTTTGCCGGTGCGACCGCGGACGCCTTCACCCTGTTTGAGCGGCTGGAGAGCAAGCTGGAGCAATATCCGGGGCAGCTGACCCGGGCCGCGGTGGAGCTTGCCAAGGACTGGCGCACCGACCGTTACCTGCGGCGGCTGGAGGCCATGATGATCGTCGCCGACAAGGACGTCTCCCTGGTGCTCACAGGTACCGGCGACGTGCTCGAGCCCGAGGCCGGCGTGATGGCGATCGGCTCCGGCGGCAATTACGCGCTCGCTGCGGCGAGGGCCCTTGTTGACACCGACAAGGACGCCGAGACCATCGTCCGCCGCTCCCTCGATATCGCCGCCGACATCTGCGTCTACACCAACCGCAACGTCACCATCGAAGCGCTGACGGCCGGTTAGGTCGTGGAGACCAGCTATGCCTTCCGCCCGATGAGCGCGGCCGACTTGCCGCTGGTCCGGCGCTGGCTTGGCGAAGCACAGGTGCGCCAGTGGTGGGGCGATCCGGATGAACAGTTTGCGCTCGTGAGCGGCGATCTCGACGAACCCGCGATGGACCAGTTCATCGTCTTGGCCGGCAACCGGCCGTTCGGCTATCTTCAATGCTACCGCCTGACCGCCTGGAACACGGGCTTCGGGCCACAGCCGGAGGGCACGCGTGGGATCGACCAGTTCATCGGCGAAAGCGACATGATCGGGCGCGGTCACGGCTCGGCGTTCATCCGCCAATTCGTCGATGAGCAGTTTCGGAACGGCCTGCCGCGCATGGTCACCGATCCCGATCCGCTCAACCTGCGCGCCTTGCGCGCCTATGAGAAGTCAGGCTTCGTCCGTGACCGCATGGTCGAGACGCCGGACGGGCCGGCGCTGTTGATGGTGCGCGAGCCGTGACCCTGACGAGCACACGCGAGACCAAGGCCACCATCCCGCCGCTCGCCTTCCTCGGCATTGCGCTGCTGCTGCTGGCGCTGCAGGCCTCGATCCTGTTTGCGATGGGGCGGGTGCCGATCTGCACCTGCGGTTACGTCAAGCTCTGGCACGGCGTGGTCAACAGCTCGGAGAACTCCCAGCACATTGCGGACTGGTACAGTTTCTCGCACGTGCTGCACGGCTTCCTGTTCTACGGATTGACGTGGCTGCTGTTCTCGCGCCTGCCATTCCTGCCTCTCTCCTGGCCGGCGCGGCTGATCATCGCGATGCTGATCGAGGGCGCCTGGGAGATCGTCGAGAACTCGCCTGTAATCATCGAGCGCTACCGTGCCGGCACGATCTCGCTGGATTATTACGGCGACAGCATCGTCAATTCGGTCTCGGACACGCTGTTCATGGTGCTGGGGTTCCTCACTGCACGCGTGCTGCCTGTCAGCGCAACCGTCGCGCTCGGCCTTGCCTTCGAGATCATGCTGGCGCTGCATATCAGAGACAATCTGACGCTCAATATCCTGATGCTGATCCATCCGATCGAGGCCGTGAAGCAATGGCAATCCGGTCCGCCGATCATCTGATGACCCAAAAAGCGGCTTGTCCCCGCCGGTTTCCAATCCTAGCTAAGGTCCCATGACAGACTTCTCTCCCCGCGAAATCGTTTCCGAACTCGACCGTTTCATCGTCGGCCAGGGCGACGCCAAGCGCGCCGTCTCAATCGCGCTGCGCAACCGCTGGCGCCGGCAGCAGCTCACGGGCTCGCTACGCGAAGAGGTGCTGCCCAAGAACATCCTGATGATCGGACCCACCGGCGTCGGCAAGACGGAGATCGCGCGGCGCCTCGCCAAGCTGGCGAACGCGCCGTTCCTGAAGGTCGAGGCCACGAAGTTCACCGAGGTCGGTTATGTCGGCCGCGACGTCGAGCAGATCGTGCGCGATCTCGTCGAGGTCGCGATCGCCCAGGTCCGCGAGAAGAAGCGCAAGGACGTGCAGGCGCGGGCTCAGCTCGCCGCCGAGGAGCGCGTGCTCGATGCGCTGGTCGGCGCCAATGCCAGCTCGGCGACGCGCGAGTCCTTCCGCAAGAAGCTGCGCGCCGGCGAGCTCAACGACAAGGAAATCGAGATCGAGACCCAGTCCTCGGGCTCCGGCATGCCGATGTTCGAGATCCCGGGCATGCCCGGCGCGCAGATGGGCGCGATCTCGATCGGCGACATCTTCGGCAAGCTGGGCGGCCGCAGTAAGACGCGGCGGCTGACGGTCGAGGGCTCGCATGAGATCCTCGTCAACGAGGAATCCGACAAGCTGCTGGACACCGATCAGCTGACGCTGGAGGCGATCAGCGCGGTCGAGAACAACGGCATCGTCTTCCTCGACGAGATCGACAAGATCTGCGCCCGCGAAGGCCGCGCCGGCGGCGACGTCTCGCGCGAGGGCGTGCAGCGCGACCTCCTGCCGCTGATCGAAGGCACCACGGTCTCGACCAAGCATGGCGCGGTCAAGACCGATCACATCCTGTTCATTGCGTCGGGCGCCTTCCATGTCGCAAAACCGTCGGACCTGCTGCCGGAATTGCAGGGCCGCCTGCCGATCCGCGTCGAATTGCAGGCGCTGACCCGCGACGACATGCGTCGCATCCTGACCGAGCCCGAGGCGTCGCTGATCAAGCAATACGTCGCCTTGATGCAGACCGAGGGCGTGACCCTCGACATCACCGACAGCGCCATCGACGCGCTCGCCGACGTCGCGGTCGCCGTCAACTCGACCGTCGAGAACATCGGGGCAAGGCGGCTCCAGACCGTCATGGAACGGGTGCTGGACGAGATCTCCTTTACCGCCCCGGACCGCAGCGGCGAGACCGTCCGGGTCGATGCCGATTTCGTGCAGAAGCACGTCGGCGACCTCGCCAAGAACACCGATCTGAGCCGGTTCATTTTGTAATTCGGCCGAGCTCACGCTATCAATCGGTTGTCGTCCCTGCGAAAGCAGGGACCCATAATCACCGGCATTCCTTATTGGAAAAGATAGCGGCTCCAGCTTTGGCTCAAACAACATCCTGTGTTTATGGGTCCGGCGTCGCGCTGCGCTTGCCCGGGACGACGGCGGAGTTTGATGCGCCGCGAGTGCCATATGCTCGCTGACGTCAAGCAAAACCCCTGGCGGCTGTTGCTCGCGATCAACGCGGCTGTCATCGTCGGCGTCTTCATTCACAAGGTGAAGCTGCCGCCTTACGTCCCCTACATCCATCTCCTCGTCGATTACCATTTCGGCTTCATCAAGCGCGGCCTGATCGGGGCGATCGTTGCGCTGTTCACCGCGAAGGTGCCGGTGTGGCTGGTGTTCGCGATATCAGGGGCGGCGTGGCTGCTGACGCTGGCGCTGTTCGTGCGGCTGTTTCAGAAAACCTTCGGCTTCACCGCGAAGACGCTGCCGCTGTTCGTCTTCATCGCGGGCTCGCCGTACTTCCTGAAGAACTTCATGCACACGCTCGGCCATTTCGACATCTATGGCTGCCTGTTCGCGCTGGTGCTGCTGCTGATGCCGGCGCGCTCATTGCTGTTCGTGGCGACGGCCGCGCTGTTCTCGATCATCCTTGTACTCATCCACCACATCCATCTCCTGATGTATGTGCCGACGATCATCACCATCGTCGTCATCAGGCATTATCTCACCCACCGCATTACCAGAACCAATGTCGCATTTGGTTTGGCGGCATTGCTCTGCGTCAGCGCGCTGTTCTTCGCGGCGCAGTTCCTCGGGACCATGCCGATCCCGCAGGCCGACTTCATCGCCTATCTGAAGACACGGATGGCCGATCCGTCGCGCGAAGACCTGCTGCAATTCGCCTATATCTGGTACCAGCCGCTCTCGAAGGAAATCTCCGACACCTGGGCCTGGCTGCCGCATAACAGCCTCGGCATTCCCGTGTTCGCGCTGCTGCTCTGGCTGCACACGCCGCTGTGGCGTTATTTCGCGGGCCTGATCCGCGCCCTCGCGAACGATCTCCACCGCCAGCTCGTCATCGCGGCCCTGATCGGCGTCAGCCTCGCCTATCTCGTCATGTTCGCGATGGTGTTCGACTATTCGCGCTGGATGTCGAGCTGGGCGGTCTGCATGGTCCTGATCCTGCACGCCGTGAAGATGCTGCCGGCGAAGCACGAGACACCGCTGATTCCGGCCGAGGACAAGAAGACAAACATCTTCGGCCTGATCATCACGCTGATCCCGCGCGTCGGGATCGTGCGGCCGTTCTAGAATCTCGCCCGCCTGATCCGCACATAGAGCGCGCCCTCGCCGCCGTGGCCGATTGCAGCTTCCTCGAATCCGACCACGAAGGCGCGGAATTCCGGCAGGCTCAGCCATTCCGGCACCTGGCGACGCAGCACGCCGCTTTCGCCGCCGCTGCGGCCCTTGCCGGTGATGACGAGCACGAAGGTCAGACCCTCGTGATGGGCGCGGTGCAGGAAACCTGTGAGGGCGCGGTGGGCGCGCATCTGGGTCATGCCGTGCAGATCAAGCCGCGCCTCGATCTCGCTGCGGCCACGTGACAGTTTCGTGCGCTCGCGCTTGCCGAGCGGGGCGAGCGGCGGCATCGCCGGTTTTGACGGACGTGGGGCCGGGGCCGCAGCCAGGGGTCGCGGCGACGACGCTTGCCTGGTGACCGGCGCCGCCGGCGGGGGCTCGGCGCGCGGCGCGGCGTGCAGCTTGGTCGCGCGATGCTTCCGCAGCGGCTTGACCTGCTTTGCAACAAGATCCCACAGCTCGCGGTCTTCCTCGCTTAGGCCACGACGGCGCGGCGATGGACGCGGATCCAGCACGGGCGGACGGGACGATCGCTTCATTGCTGGTGGGGACGATTTTTCATGTGCCTGCGCGGTTCGCGAACAGGTTCTATCACAGGACGCGGCGCCGGCAGCGGCACCGGACCGGCAATTGCGACGGTGTCGCCCTTCGAGTCCTTGGCCGGATCGGTCTGTGGAAACAGCCTTGCGATCTTCTCCGACGGCCTGGGATCCGGCACCGGCAGCCTGGCCGCGCGCATGGCAGGATCGAGGCTCTTCGGCACCAGCATCACGAAATGCATGGGGTGGCGCAGCCGGCCGGAGACGCGGCCAGCATCGGCCCCCGCCCCGAAATAGAGATCCGCGCGGGCCGGCCCGATGATGGCGGAGCCGGTGTCCTGCGCGATCATCAGGCGATGGAACGGGGTCTTGGCGCGCTCGGACTCGATCGGCAACTCGCCCTCGATGAAGAACGGCGTGCCGTAGACATGCAGCGATTTGTCGACCGCGATCGAGCGTCCGGCGGTCAGCGGAATGCCTTGCGCACCGACCGCCTCGTCCTTGTCGGACAGATTGACCTCGTGGAAGAAGATGTAGGAGCGGTTCTGCCGCCGCAGCTCCTTGGCGCCGTCAGGGTTCTGCGCCATCCACTCCCTGATCTTCTGCATCGACATCTCTTCCCTGGGGATGATGCCGCGCTCGATCAGGATGCGCCCGACCGCCGTATAGGGATAGCCGTTGTAGGAATCGTAGTTGAGCCTGACGGTACTGCCGTCGTCGAACTTGATCCGCGCAGAGCCCTGGATCTGGGCGAACAAGAGATCGGTCGGATCCTTCAGCCAGGCGATCTCCAGCCCGCGGCCGGCGATCTTGCCATCCTCGATCTCGCCGCGATCGTAATAAGGCACGAGCTTGCGGCGGCCGATCTTGCGATACACCGACCCCTTGTTGGGCAGGCTGACGGAGGCCTGGTTGAAGCCGCGCACGAACAGATTCGAGGGGCGGCGATAGACCGGGACATTGTAGACGTCGGTCTGCGTGCGCGATCCCTCCAGCACCGGCTCGTAATAGCCGGTGACGAAGCCATCGGGCTCGCCGAGCCGCGAGATACGCAGTGGCGAAAAGTTTTCTTCGAAGAAGGCCTTTGCGCTGGCATCGTCTGCAGGCTCGCGCGACTTGGCGACGTGGCAGGGTTCGCTCAGCGAGCCGCCCAAAGCCTTCGTTTCAGGAGCGCTGGTCTGCGCATTGATCGAGCGGCAGCTGGCGCGAAAGGTCTTGTAGGCGGCGAGATGATCGTCGTCGCTCCAGCCCTTCACATCGGCCCAGGCCAGCGGCAGATATTGCGCGCCGGGAATCTCGAACGGGAGAGCAAGCTGCGGATAAGGCAGCGCGCGCGGCGGGATCGCGGCGACTTCGGGGGCGCGGTAATGATGGCCGCGGTAGTGACGCCGCGCAGCCTCGGCGCCAAGCGAAAACGAAGCCAGCACGACGAGACCTGCGCAAAGCGCCGTCGCGCTGGTCTTCAGAAAGACCTTAATTCGCGCTTCCGGTGCCAACCAGCTTCCAGTTCGGATCGCGAGAGGTGGTGTCGCGGGCGAAAGTCCAGATGTCAGTGATGTCGGCGACCTTGTCGGGGTTGCCGTCGACGATGTTGCCGGCCTTGTCGCGCGTGACCGAGATCATCTGCGAGACGAAACGCACGGTGAGCTGCGCCGTGCGGTCGCGCAGCTCGGCGCCAACCAGCTCAGCCTTGTCGATCGAGACGAAACGCGTCTCGGTCTTCTGATCGTTCTTCTCGCGGTCCTTGATCGCGGCATCGAAGCTTTCATAGACCTCTGACGAGAGCAGGTCGCGCAGCGAGCGCCGATCGCCATTGGCAAAGGCCAGCACGATCATCTCATAGGCGCCGCGGGCACCGGACAGGAAGTGGCGCGGGTCGAAGGTGGAATCGCGGTCGACGATGGCGTCGAGACCTTGGCCCAGCGCGGTGCCCGGCTCGGTGAGACCCTTCCACCGGTCCGAGGGCGGAGCGGGCTCGGCCGTCGGCGCCAGCGGCGGCTGGTCGATCACCTTGCCCGGCATGGTCACGACGTTCTTGTCCGGGGCACCACCCAGCGCATTGCGCGCGGTGCGGTCGAACGGCGGCCGCTCATTGCCCGTCCGCTGCCCCAGCACGCTGCGCAGTCGCAGGAAAATAAAGACCGCCAGCGCAAGGAAGATGATGGTGTAGATGTCCACGTCGTATCGCTTTCTGGTCTTTACCCAAGTCTTTTTGGGCCAAGGCTTCTTTGGGGTCGCTGCCGGGAAAATCAATCCGGCCAGTAGACCGTTCCATACCGGAACGGCAAGATGACATCACCTTTTTTGGCCCGCACGTCTCGCCCGCCGGATGTAGGCACGAAATTTGGCCCGGCCAATGGCGCCTTTTGGCACAGCCCGAAGTGTAGCGCGTTTTATGCTTAAGGGGAAACCCGATCGTGGGCGGAAATCGCGCATCTTCAAGCGTTTAACGCGCGATTTGATGTCCGGGCCGGGTCAAACGTCACAGTTGTGGTGTTGGCCCGGAATCGACCCTCCGGCGCCGTTCGTCCTTGTGGAATGAGGCGGCCCTATGTTAGCCAACCGCCGCGAAATTCAGCCCCAATCGGGTAAGGAGAGAATTTGATGACCAACGGTAACGGCACCCCTCCCGAGGCGGCCCAGGCTCCCCAGCTCAATGTACTGGCGCAATATACCAAGGACCTGTCGTTCGAAAATCCGAACGCACCGAGCTCGCTCCAGCAGCAGAGCCAGGCGCCCCAGATCAACATCCAGATCAACGTCAACGCCAACAATCTCAGCGAAACGGAGTTCGAGGTGACGCTGGCGGTCGAGGGCAAGGCCGAGACCGCAGGCAAGGTGATGTTCTCGTTCGAGCTGGCCTATGCCGGCGTGTTCCGCATTACCAACGTGCCCAAGGAGAACCTGCACCCGCTGGTCATGATCGAATGCCCGCGCCTGCTGTTCCCCTTCGCCCGCGAGATCATCGCGACCGCCGTGCGCGACGGCGGGTTCCCGCCGCTGATGCTGGACCCGGTCGACTTCGTCGGTCTCTATCGCCAGAACATGGAGCGGCAGATGGCCGCCCAGGGTCAGGCCGGTCAGGCCTGATCTGCTAGAGCATGATCCGGAAAAGTGTGAAGCGGTTTTCCGAAAAGATCATGCTCAAACAAAGAACTAAAGCGCGATGACGATTCAACCCAATCTCATCGCGCTCTAGCCAGCCGGAGAGGCGACTGGAGCGGCGAGATATTCGTTCCAGATCGCCTTTTCGCCCATCGTTGCGATGAAGGCCCGATGGGCCTCCCGCTCGGCATCCGACACCCGCGGGGCAAGGGCTACCGGCCGCTGCCGCCGCGGCGCATCGCCGGCGGCATTGACGCGAATTTCCTGGCTCTCCGACGCGAGAAGCAGTTGCGACTGCCGCGCCCCGACCAGATCGACATAAACCTCAGCCAGAAGCTCGGAGTCGAGCAACGCGCCGTGCTTGGTGCGGTGTGAATTGTCGATCGAATAGCGCGAGCAGAGATCGTCGAGCCGGTTCGACACGCCGGGATGCTTGCGCCGCGCCAGCAGCAGCGTGTCGACCAGCCGTTCGCGCGGAATCGGCGCGCGCTTGATCCGATCGAGCTCGGCATTGATGAAGCTGATGTCGAACGAGGCGTTGTGGATCACCAGCGGCGCATCACCGATGAACGCCAGGAACTCGTCGGCCACCTCGTGGAAAAACGGCTTGGTCGAGAGAAACTCGGCCGACAGCCCGTGCACCGCGAAGGCTTCCGCCGGCATGTCCCGTTCCGGGTTGATATAGACGTGATAGGTCTGTCCCGTCGGCATGCGGTTGAAGATCTCGACGCAGCCGATTTCGACCAGACGATCGCCGCGCAGGGGATCGAGGCCGGTGGTTTCGGTATCGAGAACGATTTCGCGCATGATCTTAGGGTGCCGTGCAGAAAGCCGTGGAAGCCGGCGAATCAGGCCCGCCGCTGCGGCATCTTAACGACCTCAGACAGGATGTGCGTGATTTGCGCGCGCACCGGCTCAAGCCCATGCGAGGTATCCACGACGAAATCCGCCCGCTTGCGCTTTTCGCCGTCAGGCATCTGCTTGGCGATGATGGCCTCTAACTTGGCCTCGTCCATGGTTCCCCGCGCCAGCACGCGCTCGCGCTGTAACTCCGGCGACGTCGAGACAACGACCACGGCATCGACCCGCTTCTCGCCCCCGGTTTCGAACAGCAGCGGGATGTCGAGAACAACGACCGGCGCCCTGGCGGCTTCTGCGTCGGCAAAGAATTTTTGCCTGGACGCGCCGAGCATCGGATGGACGATCTGCTCGAGCTGCTTGATCGCGGCCGGATCATGCACCACGCGCGCGGACAGCTTTGGACGATCCACCTTGCCGTTGGCGGTGGTGCCGGGGAAGGCGGCCTCGATCGCCGGCGCGGCTTCGCCTTCATAAAGCTGATGGACGGCCGCATCGGCGTCGTAGACAGGCACGCCGGCCTCCGCGAACAATTTCGCGGTGGTGGATTTGCCCATCCCGATCGAGCCGGTCAGTCCGAGGATCCGCATCAGCGCGTCGCCATATCAGTCAGTCACATCGCAACTAGCCGCTCACGCCGCAGGAACGCAAGCAACGGCAGGAGAGGCAGGCCGAGAATGGTGAAATGATCGCCCTCGATGCGCTCGAACAGATGGATGCCGAGGCCTTCGAGCTGATAGGCGCCGACGCTGGTCGTGACCGCATCGCCAGCCGCGTCGAGATAGGCTGAAAGCTCGGCCTCGGTCATCGGCCGCATGGTCATGCGGGCGACCGAGACATCCTCGAAGACAATCTCGCCGTCATGCGCCACTGCCACGGCCGAATTCAGCTCGTGACTGTTTCCGGCGAGATCGCGCAGTTGCGCCAGAGCCTGGGCACGGCCTGCGGGCTTGTTGAAGAGACGATTGCCGAGCGCCAGCGTCTGGTCGGCACCAATCACATGGCATCCGGGACGAGTGGCTGAGACTGCTTTTGCCTTCTCGCAGGCCAGCAGCAGACCGATCTCGCGCGGATTCGAGAGCCCGGACGCGGCCTGAATGCCACGCTCGTCGATATCAGCGGTGACGGCCTCGAATTCGAGCCCGGCATTGCCCAGCAGCATCTTTCGCGCGCTGCTTTGCGACGCCAGGATCAAGGGAGTTTTGCCGCGCCACAGGCCCATCTTGAAAAGCTATTCCAAAAATTACCCAGAGGGCCGGTTGCGCTGGCGATCACTGTAGAGCTTCATGATCGCGGCTGCGGTTTCCTCGATCGAGCGCCGCGTGACGTCCAGGAGCGGCCAGTCGTGCTTGGCGCTGAGCTTGCGTGCAAACGCGACCTCCTCGGTGACCGACTGCCTATCGGTATAGGTGTCGCTGCCGGATCCGGATTCGGCGCCCATCGAGAGCAGGCGGTTCTGACGAATCTGGATCAGACGTTCCGGCGTCGCATGCAGGCTCACCACCAGCGGCCGGGTCAATGTCTCCAGCTGCGCCGGCACGGGAATGCCTGGTACCAGCGGCACGTTGGCGGTGCGAATGCCGCGATTGGCGAGATAGATCGACGTCGGCGTTTTCGAGGTGCGGGAGACGCCGACCAGCACGACGTCGGCCTCCTCGAGCCCTTCGACATGCTGCCCGTCGTCATGAATCATCGTGTAGTTCAGCGCATCGATGCGCTTGAAATATTCGGCGTTGAGCACGTGCTGCGCGCCGACGCGGCCGGTGGTCGCAGCGCCAAGATAGGCTTCGAACAATTGCATGACCGGGCCGATGATCGACAGGCTCGGAACATTGATCGCCTTGCACTTGTCCTCGAGCCTGGAGACCAGATCCTTCTCCAGCAGCGTGAACAGCACGATCCCGGGCGCTTCCTCGATCTCGTCGAGCACGCGGTCGAGCTGCTTCTGGCTGCGCACCAGCGGATAGACATGCTCGACCGGCGTGACATTCGCGTACTGCGCGGCGACGGCACGCGCGACCGTGATCAGGGTCTCACCGGTGGAGTCGGAGACGAGGTGCAGATGGAAATAATTGTTCGAGGTCGGCACAAAAACTCTTTGTATGGGGGCGGTGTGGTGTGTGGATTTCTGTGGAGCTTAACCCCTCGGAAAGGGTTGCGCGACAGCAGGGGCGGGACAAGTGCCAATTTTCTTCACACCGCTGCCTGTCAGAACAAGTCCGGCGGCCTGTCGAGAGAGAAGCGGGATTGCGCGGACAACCCTCTTGATAGGCTGCGGATCAAACTGCGCAAGCCTTTGTATCCGGACTATTTATCTGGCCGGGCGGGAACCGGCAGGGACATGTTGATGGATGTGAACAAGCGCTCGCGAACGCGCGGACGGCGTTGTGTGAGTCCAATCCACGGTCACTCAGACTCAAACCTTAAGAATCTAAGATTCTTTATTGGAGAAGGGCGCTCCAGAGAGATATGTGTGCGCCGGAAGATCTTAACGAGTTCTTACTATCCCCAGATCGCCTGATGGCCGGGCACAAACTCGGACGCCGACAATGTTTGAAGACGTCTATCTCTGGATCAAGGCGCTGCACGTGATCGCGGTCATCTCCTGGATGGCCGGCATGCTCTATCTGCCCAGGCTGTTCGTCTATCACTGCGAGGCCGAGATCGGCTCGAAACAGTCGGAAACCTTCAAGGTGATGGAGCGCCGCCTGTTCAAGGCGATCATCAACCCCGCCATGATCCTCACCTGGCTCGCCGGGCTTTATCTCGCCTGGGCCGGCCACTGGTTCACCTTCGGCTGGCTGCACGTAAAACTGGCAATGGTGTTGGCGCTGTCCGCGGTCCACGGCTTTTTTTCCCGCTGGCTCAAGGACTTCGCCGCCGACCGGCGCCCGCACAGTCAGAAATTCTTCCGGATTATCAATGAGGTGCCGACCGTCCTGATGATCATCATCGTCGTCATGGTGATCGTGAAGCCGTTCTAGGCAAGATTCTGGGCAGGAAACGTGAATGATCGCTCAGAGCTTCGGCTTGCGGAGTGGAAAGCGATTTTCTATATTGTCGACATCCCACCCAACGCAGGCGGATGTGGTTGTGTCCGAGCTTTTTGAAGGCCGGATACCGCATCAGGTTTGAAGCCCCCACCGGCACTTAACCTTGCCAGACCTGCGGACCTTACCTTCTCGCGTCCGCATTTCAGAGCCTCCTCGCACCCCCTCCCAAGGTTACCCCACAGGACCACCCCAATGCGGGAAATCAAACTCGAAGACCTCAAATCCAAGACGCCGGCAGAGCTCGTCTCGTTCGCGGAGGAGAATGGGGTCGAGAACGCCAGCACCATGCGCAAGCAGGAGCTGTTATTCGCCATCCTCAAGCAGCTCGCGCTCGCAGAGACCGACATCGTCGGCCAGGGCGTCGTCGAGGTGCTCTCCGACGGCTTCGGCTTCCTCCGCTCGCCCGATGCCAATTACCTGCCGGGCCCTGATGATATCTACGTCTCGCCCTCGCAGATCCGCCGTTTCGGCCTGCGCACCGGCGACACCATCGAAGGCCATATTCGCAGCCCGAAAGAGGGCGAGCGCTATTTCGCGCTGCTGAAGGTCAACACGCTCAATTTCGAGGACCCGGAAAAGGCCAAGCACAAGGTCAATTTCGACAACCTCACGCCGCTGTTTCCGAATCAGCGTTTCCGCATGGAAATCGACGATCCGACGCGGAAAGACCTGTCTGCACGCGTCATCGACATCGTCGCGCCGATCGGCAAGGGCCAGCGCGCTTTGATCGTCGCGCCGCCGCGCACGGGTAAAACCGTGCTGATGCAGAACATCGCGCATTCGATCACGCACAACCATCCCGAATGCTATCTGATCGTGCTCTTGATCGACGAGCGTCCCGAAGAAGTCACGGACATGCAGCGCTCGGTGAAGGGCGAGGTCGTCTCGTCGACCTTCGACGAGCCGGCCGTGCGCCACGTCCAGGTCGCCGAGATGGTGATCGAGAAGGCCAAGCGCCTCGTCGAGCACGGTCGCGACGTCGTCATCCTGCTCGATTCGATCACGCGCTTGGGGCGCGCCTACAACACCGTGGTGCCGTCATCAGGCAAGGTGCTGACCGGCGGTGTCGACGCCAACGCACTGCAACGCCCCAAGCGCTTCTTCGGTGCGGCCCGTAACATCGAGGAGGGCGGCTCGCTGACCATCATCGCGACCGCGCTGGTCGATACCGGCAGCCGCATGGACGAAGTCATCTTCGAAGAGTTCAAGGGCACCGGTAACTCGGAGCTCATCCTGGACCGCAAGGTCTCGGACAAGCGCACCTTCCCGGCGATCGACATCTCGCGCTCCGGCACCCGCAAGGAGGAGCTCATCACCGATCCGCAGGTGCTCAAGAAGATGTACGTGCTCCGCCGCATCCTCAACCCGATGGGTACGATGGACGCGATCGACTTCCTGCTCGACAAACTGCGCTCGACCAAGAGCAATTCGGAGTTCTTCGACTCCATGAACACCTGAGTGCAGTGCAGCAATGCATCAGAGGGCGCCTTCGGGCGCCCTTTTTGTTGTGCGGCCTTGCTGCAGGGAAACTGCAGCATGACAAGCAGCCTCTCGTCGACCCTTTTGTATTCTATAAGCTATTGATATTTATTGTAGATACTTGACTTTCGGGTTTGCGTTTTGGAGGAGCACGGGATCTTTTTGCAGCAGATGTAATACGATATATTGCAGTGCAATATCTGCTGTTGCTGCGGGAATTCGTGCAGCAAAACCAAGTCGGATGTAGCCGAAATCTGGTGTTTGCCTTTTCCCGGCCACGCGGACAAATAGGCCATGCACCCGCGAGACCAGACCATCTTTGCGTTGTCGTCCGGCCGCCCGCCGAGCGCGATCGCCCTGGTGCGAGTCTCCGGTCCGCAAGCCGGCCTGGTGGTGACGACGCTCGCAGGCAAGCTACCGGCGCCGCGGCAAGCCGGCCGCCGGCTGCTCCATGACGCCGCGGGTCAGCCGATCGACGATGCGGTCGTGCTCTGGTTTCCGGGGCCGGGAAGCGCGACGGGCGAGGATGTCGCCGAATTTCACGTCCATGGCGGCCGCGCCGTGCTCGCCGCGCTCTTGGGTGCTATTTCTATAATTCCGAATACACGCGCGGCCGAGCCCGGCGAGTTCACGCGGCGCGCGTTCGAGAACGGCAAGCTCGATCTGACCGAAGCCGAGGGCCTCGACGATCTCATCCATGCCGACACCGATCGACAGCGCCGCCAGGCGCTGCGCCAGCTGCAAGGCCTGCTCGGCCATCGCGCGCGCGACTGGCGCGAGCGCATTATCGAGGCGTCGGCGCTGATCGAGGCCGGAATCGATTTTTCCGACGAAGGCGATGTGCCCGCCGAGTTGCGCGCGCCCGCCGTGAAGGCGATCAAATCGCTGCATGATGAAATTACAAAGGTGCTTGCGGCACAGGGACATTCTGAACGACTGCGCGAGGGCCTTGTGGTTGCGATCGCCGGCGAGCCGAATGTCGGCAAATCGACACTGATGAATCAGCTCGCCCGCCGCGAGGTCGCGATCGTCTCGCCGCACGCCGGCACCACGCGCGACGTGATCGAGGTGCAGCTCGATCTCGACGGCTACCCGGTCATGGTCATCGACACGGCCGGCATCCGCGAGACCGATGATCCCGTCGAGCAGGAGGGTGTGCGTCGGGCTCGCGCCCGGGCCGACGACGCTGACCTGGTGCTGTGGCTGGTGGAGGGGGCGCGCGCCGCCGATCCGGACGCGCTGCGGTCGCTTCGGAAATCCGGAGATGGGGATCGGGTGGGCGGATCGGTCTGGATCGTGCGCAACAAGATCGATCTCGGCGCTGCCGGGCCGGCCGGTGAATTCGCAATCTCGGCGAGCCGCGGCGATGGCATCGCCGAGCTGGTCGAGGCTCTCGTCAGATTCGCCTCTGAATTCTTTGGGGCCACCGAAGGCGCCCTGGTGACGCGCGCCCGCCAGCGGGATCTGTTGAGCCAGGCCTCGAACAGCTTGCGCCGGAGTCTGGAGCTTGTAGAAGAGGGCGAAGAGCTGGCCGCCGAGGAATTGCGTGCCGCCGCTTATGCCCTGGGCCGGCTGCTAGGCGGGGTGGACGTCGAGGACGTCCTCGGGGCTATCTTCCAAAAATTCTGTATCGGAAAGTAGTGCTAGTTCTTCAATGTAGAACTAGCGCTTGTTCCATTGCTTGTGTTTCACGTGAAACGAGGGTGCGGCGGGTTCCGGAGTGTTTCACGTGAAACGCCTGGGAGTTCGCCCCCGTCATTGGGAGGATGGCTGCGCTACGCTCGACGGGGTGCAGCGGTCACCTGGAACCCTTCTCTGTCCTCCGGTAGTGTTTCACATGAAACAGCAACCAAGCCGGCGTCGCTTCTACTGTGCATGGGGTTGTTTTCGCGAAGCTGCTCCGGACCTCCGGCCGCCCTGTTTCACGTGAAACACCCCCCTCGCCAGTTTCTACTTCCGGCTTTTCCCCCGCTGAGCTAGAAGTCCGCCCATGCGATCAGAGCGAGAGAGTTTCGACGTCATCGTCATTGGCGGCGGCCACGCCGGCTGTGAGGCCGCGGCTGCGGCCGCTCGGATGGGCGCGATGACGGCTCTGGTGACACACCGTTTCTCGACCATCGGCGCGATGTCCTGCAATCCCGCTATCGGTGGTCTCGGCAAGGGTCATCTGGTTCGCGAAGTTGATGCTCTCGACGGTCTGATGGGCCGGGTCGGCGATGCCGGCGGCATCCAATTTCGGGTCTTGAACCGTCGCAAGGGTCCCGCTGTCCGTGGTCCCCGTGCCCAGGCCGATCGGAAGCTCTATGCCGCCGCGATGCAGACGGCGATCCGGGAGACTGAGGGTCTCTCCGTGATCGAGGGCGAGGCCGACGAGTTGATCGTGGTCGATGGCCAGGTCACGGGACTGCGTCTGGCCGACGGCCGGGAGCTTCGGGCAGGGGCTGTCGTCGTCACCACCGGCACCTTCCTGCGCGGTCTGATCCATCTCGGTGAGAAGAACTGGCCAGCCGGACGGGTCGGCGAGGCACCGGCGATGGGTCTTTCGGCGTCCTTTGAGCGAGCCGGCTTCACGCTCGGGCGTCTCAAGACCGGCACGCCGCCGCGGCTGGACGGTTCGACGATCGACTGGTCCGCGGTCGAAATGCAGCCCGGAGACGAGCCACCGGAGCCGTTCTCGGTGATGACCGAGCGGATCACGACGCCGCAGATCCAGTGCGGGATCACCCGGACGACCTCGGCGACCCACGAGGTGATCCGGGCCAATGTTCATCGCTCTCCCATGTACTCCGGCCAGATCAAGAGCTCCGGTCCGCGCTATTGCCCGTCGATCGAGGACAAGATCGTCCGCTTCGGCGACCGCGATGGCCACCAGATCTTCCTGGAGCCGGAGGGGCTCGACGATACGACCGTCTATCCCAACGGCATCTCGACTTCGCTGCCGGAGGAGGTCCAGCTCGCGATCCTCGCCAGCATCCCCGGTCTTGAACGAGTGAAGATGGTCCGCCCGGGCTATGCCATCGAGTACGATCACATCGACCCCCGCGAACTCGATCCGACCCTGCAGACAAAGCGTCTGCGCGGTCTCTTCCTGGCCGGGCAGATCAACGGCACGACCGGTTACGAGGAAGCCGCCGGCCAGGGCATTGTCGCCGGCCTCAATGCGGCACTCGCAGCCTGTGGCGCGGCGTTGACTGTGTTCGACCGGGCAGACGGCTATCTCGGCGTGATGATCGACGACCTCGTCACCCGAGGGATCACCGAGCCCTATCGGATGTTCACCTCGCGAGCCGAGTACCGGCTGACCTTGCGGGCTGACAATGCCGATCAGCGCCTGACCGAGAAGGGGATCGCGCTCGGCTGCGTCGGCAGTGCGCGCACCGAGCACCATCGCACCAAGATGGATGCGCTGAACGCCGCCCGAACCCTCTCGAAGTCCCTGACCATCACCCCGAACGAGGCGATCAAGCACGGGCTGTCCCTCAATCGGGACGGCCAGCGCCGCTCGGCCTTCGAGCTGATGGCCTATCCCGAGATCGGCTGGAGCCACGTCCGCACGATCTGGCCGGAGCTTTCAGCCATCGATCCTGTGGTCGCCACCCATCTCGAGATCGATGCCAAATACGACGTCTATCTGGAGCGCCAAAGCGCCGACGTCGAAGCCTTCCGGCGCGACGAGGGCATGGTGTTGTCGGAGGTCGATTACCAACAGGTCCCCGGCCTTTCCAATGAAGTCCGTGCCAAGCTGGAGAAGGCGCGGCCGTTCACGGTCGGCCAGGCTGGCCGGATCGACGGCATGACGCCGGCGGCGCTCGGCATTCTCGCGGCCTATCTCCGCCGTGAGGCACGCAAGACTTCCAAAGCAATCGCATAGGCGTTTCACGTGAAACAACGCGGACCGGGCGGCGACAGACCGCTAACGCGACGACCCGGAACAGGCGAGGGCGCCAGCCGCCGTTCGGATCAGGCGCCGTCCAAACCGAAGCTCGACAAAGCCAGCGCCAACGATCAGTCGCTCGATTCCGTCATCGCCGCGGACAAACGCGAAGCGCTCAAGCTTGCGCCCGTTTCACATGAAACGGAGGCGCGGCTCGACCGCTACATCGCGCTGCTCAGGGAGTGGCAGGCCAAGACCAATCTGGTCGCGCCCTCGACACTGCCAAACCTCTGGACCCGGCACATCGCCGATTCGCTTCAGCTCGTCGATCTCGCGCCCTCAGCGAAGCGCTGGGCCGACCTCGGCAGCGGCGGCGGTTTTCCCGGTGTCGTGCTGGCCTGCGCCATGGCCGGGACGCCGGAGACGCGCGTCCATCTCGTCGAGCGAATCGCCAAGAAGGCCGCGTTTTTGCGCGAAGCTGTTCGCATCACCACATCTCCGGGAGTCGTACATCTCGCTGAGATCGGGGATAATGTGGATAGAATCACCGGCCCCGTCGATTGCGTCACCGCACGCGCGTTGGCTCCGCTACATCAACTCATCGGCTTTGCGGAGCCGCTGATGCGCCAGGGCGCAAAGGCGTTGTTTCTCAAGGGTCAAGATGTAGAGGCTGAATTGACCGAAGCCGCTAAATATTGGAATATTCAGCCGCAACTCCACCGAAGCCGGACGGGTGACGGTTGGATCGTCGAGCTGACTTCAGTTGAATGGCGCGGGTGAGGCGCTCAGGGGTTGAGTTGGGGAATTTCGATGACCGTGATTGACGAGCCGCAGCAGGACCAGGGTGCCCAGGAAGCTGATCGGGAAAAAGCTGAAGTGCCCCATGGCCACCCGCGTATCCTGGCGCTGGCGAATCAGAAGGGCGGTGTGGGAAAAACAACCACAGCGATCAACCTCGGCACCGCACTCGCCGCGATCGGCGAACGCGTCCTGATCGTCGACCTCGACCCCCAGGGCAACGCCTCGACCGGCCTCGGCATCGATCGCCGCAACCGCTCCTGCTCGACCTATGACGTCCTGATCGGTGAAGCTCCTCTGCGCGAGGCCGTTGTCTCGACCGCGGTGCCGCGGCTGCACATCGCGCCCTCGACCATGGATCTCTCCGGCCTCGAGCTCGAGCTCGGCACCACTGCCGGCCGCGCCTTCAAGCTGCGCGATGCGATCGCCTCGCTCAACAACAACGTCTCGCCGGATGCCGACTACACCTATGTGCTGATCGACTGCCCGCCTTCGCTCAACCTGCTCACGGTGAATGCGATGGCCGCGTCGGACGCGATCCTGGTGCCGCTGCAGTGCGAGTTCTTCGCGCTCGAAGGTCTGTCGCAATTGCTGCAGACAGTGGAGCAGGTGCGCTCGACGCTCAATCCGAACCTGTCGATCCACGGCATCGTGCTGACCATGTTCGACTCGCGCAACAACCTCTCGAACCAGGTCGTCGCCGACGTGCGTCAATTCATGGGCGAGAAGGTCTACAAGACCATGATCCCGCGCAACGTGCGCATCTCGGAAGCGCCGTCCTACGGCAAGCCGGTGCTGGTCTACGATCTCAAATGCGTCGGCAGCGAAGCGTACCTGCGGCTCGCCACCGAAGTGATCCAGCGCGAGCGCGAGCTGCGCGTCACGCATTGACGGTGAGATCCGTAGGGCGGGTTAGCGCAGCGTAACCCGCCAGGTCTCACGCCACGAACAAGCCTGTGGCGGATTGCGCTTCGCTAATCCGCCCTACGACCATAATTCGAAATTCAGTTCTGGAGTGCTGCAGCGTGAATCCAAGGGAGCTGGCGATGGCCGATGAAGCGCGTTCGCGACTGGGCCGGGGTCTTGCAAGTCTGATCGGTGACGTCGGCGGCGAAGCCCAGCACGTCGATCGTCCGCGCGCGCAGCGCAAGGTGCCGATCGAATTCATCAAGGCCAATCCGCGCAACCCGCGCCGCACGTTTTCGGACACCGAGCTCAAGGAGCTCTCGGAGTCGATCAAGCAGCATGGCGTGATCCAGCCGATCGTGGTGCGTCCCGTGAAGGGCGCGCAGGATCGCTTCGAGATCATCGCCGGCGAACGGCGCTGGCGCGCCTCGCAGATGGCCGGCCTGCATGAAGTGCCGATCGTCCCGGTCGACATCAGCGACAGCGATGCGCTGGAATTCGCGATCGTCGAGAACGTGCAGCGCGAAGACCTCAACCCGATGGAGGAGGCGCAGGGCTATCACGCGCTCGCCAACGAGTTCAAACGCAGCCAGGACGACATCGCCAAAGTCGTCGGCAAGAGCCGCAGCCACGTCGCCAACATGATGCGGCTGACCAAGCTGCCGGCGGAGGTGCAGGCCTTCATCGCGACCGGCGAGCTGACCGCCGGTCACGCCCGCGCGCTGATCGGTGTGCCCGACCCGCTCGCCGCCGCCAAGCGGATCGTTGCGGAGGGTCTCAACGTCCGCCAGGCCGAAGCGCTCGCGCACGAAGAGGGCGTACCGGAGCGCAAGCCGCAAAAGCCGCGCGCCAGCGCGGCGAAAGAAAAGGACCCCGATACGATCGATCTCGAGAAGCGCGTCAGCGACGCGCTCGGCCTCAAGGTCACCGTCAATCACCGCGACCCCGGCGGCTCGGTCCAGATCAACTACCGCAACCTCGATCAGCTCGACGAGGTGATGAAGCGGCTCGCGAAGGGCGTGCTGTAGGCCTCGGTGTTGTCCTGGCGAAAGCCATGACCCACCGCGTGATCCATCGATTTGAGCCGGTCGCAGTACCGGACTCCCAGTCTTCGCCAAACCTCTCCCTGGGGTAATGGGTCCTGGCCTTCGCCAGGACGACATTGCGCCTATCCCCGCCGCCTTGCATTCACGGCGATCGCCATCAGCGTGCGCTGAGCAATCGCGGCGGCGAGCGTCGATTGCTTGCGGGTGTCGAGCGCGGCCGTTGCGAGCTGTTCGATGATGCCGGCGAGCCGTGCCACACTGAAATTGCGCAGCGCCGTTTCGACCATGGGCTTTCGTGAGAAATGCAAGCGCGGAAAGCCGCCGTCGAGCACGGCGGAGGCAGGCGTGCCGTCCGCGATGGCGAGCGCGGATTTGTGCAGCCATGCGGCCTGGCGTTGCGCGGCCGAGATGATCACGCCGGGATAGGTGCCGGCGATCATGGCCTTTGCGAATTCGGTCTCGACGATGTCGGGGCGGCCGGCGAAAGCGCCATCGACGATCGGATCGAGCTTGAGCTCGGAGGCATCAGCGACCACGGACATCACGTCATCAAGCGTGATCTCGCCTTTGCCATGCGCGTAGAGCGTGAGCTTGCGCAACTCGTTGCGCGAGGCCTGCCGGTCGCCACCGAGGAACGACATCAATGCGGCGCGGGCATCCTGGGTGATGCGCAAGTTCGCAATGCGGAGCTCGTCGTCCATCAGTTTCGCGAGGTCGCGCTCGGTGTCGGGATAGCAGCCGATTGCTACGGCCGTTTTGGCCTTCTCGCAGGCCTTCCGCAGCGGCGATTCCGGGCGAAGCTCGCCGGCTTCGATCACGATGCGGCAATCCTTCACGCTCATCTCGGCCAGCGTGTCGACGCCGGCGGCAAAGCTGCGCGAACCGGCGCGGATGCGAATGGCGCGGCGGCCGCCGAACAAGGGCACGGTCATGGCCTCGTCGACCAGGCGCGACGGCTCGGCCGAGAGCTCGTCACCGTCGAGCTTCACCAGCGAGAAGGGGTCATTGGGATCGTCGACGGCGGACGCGATCAGCGCGTCGGCGCGCTCACGCACGAGGCCGGCGTCGGGACCATAGAGCAGGATGATCGGACGACCCGCATCGGGACGCGCGAGGAAGGCATCGATCTCTTTTCCGCGCAACGCGACCATCGGGCCTCAAGCGGGAAATGGACTACGAGCCCGCGGTGAAGAACGCGGCGAGCCGTGTGTTGATGTTCTCGGCGATCTCGTTGGCCGCACGATCCTCCGCATCGCGGATCGCGCGGTTGCGGGCGAAGCGCTGATACGAGCCGGGCATGTCGTAGGACACGCGCGAGAAGGTCGAGCCGGTCATCACCGATTTGCCGCTCACGACCTCGACCAAATTGTACTGGCAGTCGATGCCGTAATTCTCACTGGTCGGCAGGCCGGTCAGGGCAGAGACGATCAGCGACGATTTACTGGTGGTGAAGCGGATGTCGAGCCGGTGCGTCGGCGGCATGCCGGTCGCCGAGCCGTAGAGCTTGAAGGCGAGGGCGTTGCGGATCTCGATGCCGACGCGGGCCTCGCGCGAGGCGTTCGCCTTTGAGATCGGCGGAAGATCGACCCCCATCAGCTTTTCACGCAAGCCGGGGGTGCCGTCGGTATGCTCGGCATACATCGGCTGGAAGCAGCCGGCCGTCAGCGCCGCGAGTGTGGCAACCGCCAGCAAGCGGGCTGCGATACGGATCCTAGCCGACAACATTCACGATCCTTTTGGGGACGATGATCACCTTGCGGACGGGCTTGCCGTCCAGGGCCAGTTTTACAGCATCGAGGGCCAAAGCGGCAGCCTCGATTTCCGGATTCTGGGCCGCTGTTGCAACTGTGACCTCACCCCGCTTCTTGCCGTTGACCTGGACCACCAGGGTCACGCTGTCTTCAACCAACAAATCGCGTTCGATTTGCGGCCAATTGGCCTCGGAAACCAGCCCGCTCTGGCCCAAAACCTGCCAGCACTCCTCGGCCAGATGCGGCATCATCGGGGAGAACAGCTGGACCAGGATCTGGCTGGCTTCCCGGATCGCCCAGGCCAAGTCGGCCGCCGGCTGGCCAGGACGCTGGAGCACCTCCGAGAACGTATTGGTGAATTCGCGGATATGGGCGAGGCAGACGTTGAAATGCAGCCGCTCGACGCCTGATGTGACCTTGTCCAGCGCGCCATGGGCGGCCTTGCGCAAGAGGAGCGCGTCGTCGCCGAAGGACGCCGGCCGGGTGGCTGGAGCAGTTTTGCCGACCTCCATGGCATCGTTCACCAATCGCCACAGCCGCTGCACGAAGCGCGAGGCGCCCTGGACGCGCTCATCGCTCCAGATCACATCGCGGTCAGGCGGGGAGTCCGACAGCATGAACCAGCGGGCGACGTCAGCGCCATAGGTCGCGATGATGTCGTCGGGGTCGACCGTGTTCTTCTTCGACTTCGACATCTTCTCGATCGGGCCGATCGCGACGTCCTCGCCGGTCGCGAGCAGCGTGGCGCGGCGTCCGTTGCCGCCGATCTCGATCTTCACCTCGGCCGGTTGCACCCAGGTGCCATCGGCCTTTTGGTAGGTCTCGTGCACCACCATGCCTTGCGTGAACATGCCGGCGAACGGCTCATCCAGCGCGAGGTGCCCGGTCGCCTTCATGGCGCGGGTGAAGAAGCGGCTGTAGAGCAGATGCAGGATCGCGTGCTCGACGCCGCCGATATACTGGTCGACCGGCAGCATGCGGTTGGCGACCCCTGGCGTCGTCGGCGCGCTCGCGTTCCAGGGATCGGTGAAGCGCGCGAAATACCACGACGAATCCACGAAGGTGTCCATGGTGTCGGTTTCGCGTTGCGCCTTGCTGCCGCACTTCGGGCAAGTGACGTGCTTCCAGGTCGGGTGATGGTCGAGCGCATTGCCCGGCTTATCGAAGCTCACGTCCTCCGGCAGCACCACCGGCAACTGATCGTCCGGCACCGGCACCACGTCGCATTTCGGACAATGGATGACCGGGATCGGGCAGCCCCAATAGCGCTGGCGTGAAATGCCCCAGTCGCGCAGGCGGAAATTGACCTGGCGTTCGCCGACCGGCGCGTTGCCGCGCAGCTCGGTCTCGAGACGCTTCGCCACCTCTTCCTTCGCCTGCTCGATGGTCATGCCGTCGAGGAAGCGTGAATTGATCATGCGGCCGTCACCGTCATAGGCGGTGTCGGTGATGACGAAGGATTTGGGATCCTGGCCCTCGGGACAGACGACCGGCGTATTGCCGAGGGCGTATTTGTTGACGAAGTCGAGGTCGCGCTGGTCATGCGCGGGGCAGCCGAAGATCGCGCCCGTGCCGTATTCCATCAGCACGAAATTGGCGACATAGACCGGCAGCTTCCAACTCGGATCGAACGGATGCACCGCGCGGATGCCGGTGTCAAAACCCTGCTTTTCTGCGGTGTCGATGATCGATTGCGCAGTGCCGATCTTCTTGATGTCGGAGATGAACTCCGCAAGAGCAGGATTCTTGGCCGCGGCTGCCTGCGCCAGCGGATGATCCGCCGAGATCGCCATGAACTTCGCGCCGAACAGCGTGTCCGGGCGCGTCGTGAAAATCTTCAGCTCGCTCTCGCCGGCAGGCGTCGTCGCCTGATCCAGCGCGAAGCGGATCAGCAGGCCCTCGGAGCGGCCGATCCAGTTGCGCTGCATCAGGCGCACCTTGTCCGGCCAGCGGTCGAGGCCATCCAGCGCCGACAGCAATTCCTGCGAGTACTTCGTGATCTTGAAGACCCACTGGCTCATTTCCCGTTGTTCGACAACGGCACCCGAACGCCAGCCGCGGCCGTCGATCACCTGCTCGTTGGCGAGCACGGTCATGTCGACGGGATCCCAGTTCAGCTTGCGCTTCTCGCGTTCGGCGAGACCGGCGGCGAGCATGTCCAGGAACATCTTCTGCTGATGCTTGTAGTAGCTGGGATCGCAGGTCGCGAATTCGCGGCTCCAGTCCAGCGACAGCCCGATCGAGCGGAGCTGCTTCTTCATCGCGGCGATGTTGTCGTAGGTCCAGGCTTTCGGCGCGACCTTGCGCTCGATGGCGGCATTCTCGGCCGGCAGGCCGAAGGCGTCCCAGCCCATCGGATGCAGTACGTTGAAGCCCTTGGCGCGCATGAAGCGGGCCAGCACGTCGCCGAGCGTGTAGTTGCGGACATGGCCGATATGGATGCGCCCGGAGGGATAGGGGAACATCTCCAGCACATAATATTTCGGCCGCGAATCATCGTTCTTCGAGACGAAGATCGCCTGTTCGTCCCATTTGCGTTGCCAGCGCGGCTCGGCGTCGCGGGCGTTGTAGCGTTCGGAGGTCATGGAATCGTTGCGTTTTCGTGCTTTCGGCGGCCTGAAGAGGCCGGACTAGGCCATAAAAGCGGCCGCGGGGTCAACACTCCTTCCGGCAGGGTCGCGTCAGCCTGATGCCTAGCCGTCCGACGAGGAGACGCTGAGCGACGCCATTCTTTGTGTGTGCCACAGCATGATGACTTGCTCCGTCTCCGTGAGCCTTTGGAGGCGTCTTGTCTGCCGGCGAGCTCTCGCTTCCTCCTTGAGCGCCTCGGGAATGCTAGGGTCCCGCATGAAGTCCTCGTAGTCCCGCTCGTAGTCTCTCTCGACTCTGGCAGCCCGCCAATTTCGGTGCCAGTGCTTGGCTCCTGCCACAGCGTAGGAGAAGCCCCAGGACAGAAACGGTGCCAGAGCGGCGACCAGCTCGAGGGGAACGTTCTGTCCAAAAACATACTTCGCGATCACAACCAGAGCGCTTGTTCCGCCCGCACCTATTGCACCATCTTGCGCGTCGGGCGCCGGCACACGCCTGCGCCGCGCGACCGCTTTGGCCTGTGCTGCATTTTGCGCGGATGAAGACCGGGGCGGCATGTCTAGACCCCATCTCGCAGCTCGGAGACCGCTTGCGAAGTCTCCAGACGCAGTCTGGAAAGTTCGTCGGCCAAACGCATCGTGTCGGGATGCGCGTCTCCAAGGGAACGACGTCGAATGCCGAGGGCCCTCTCGAAGAGCTCGAACGCGGAAACGGCGTCTCCCCTGGCTGCAATTGTCTTCGCGAGTTCCTCCGCAGTCGTGGCTGTCAGCGGATGTTCCGCTCCCAGAACTCTCTGCCTGCTCTCAAGCACGTTGCGCAACAGCGTCTCAGCTTCGGCTTCCTGCTTCAGTGCCCGCAGGACCACGCCGAGATCGTGAAGGATCGAGATCGTTACCGGATGATCCGGACCGCGCTTTTGTTCAGCAATCTGGAGTCCTTTGCGGATCGACACTTCCGCCGTTCCGACGTCGCCTGTTCGGACCAACAGGCGTGCGAGCTCCTGGAGCGCGTTCGCGGTAGCGGGGTGGTCCGGTCCCTGCACGTTCTCGCGAATTTCGAGCGCACGCCGGATCAGTGGCTCCGCCTCCCGGTAACTGCCCTTCATACGCGAGGCCCAGGCTAGATTTTGCAGGACCAAGGCTGTTTCAGGATGGCTAGGACCACTGACGGTCTCCCGAATTTTAAGTGCGCGACGAAACAGAACCTCCGCCTCGGAATAGTAACCCTGAGCACCCCTGAACCAGCCAAGCTCCAGCAGGGCGCTTGCCGTCGCCGGGTGATCGGGCCCCAGCACATCCTCTCGGATCTTGAGCGCCCGCTCGATGAGCGCCTCTCCGTCGCGATATTTTCCCTGCATCCGCAAGGACCAAGCGAGACCTTGCAGGGCGGCCGCTGTGTCCGGATGATGCGGTCCGTTAACTGCTTCTCGAATCGCGAGAGCGCGACGAAACAGGATCTCGGCCTCGGGATAGCGCCCCTGATCGCCTCTCAGCCAGCCGAGTTCTTGCACCGCGCTCGCGGTCGCATGGTGATCAGGTCCCAGCACGCTCTCGCGAATCTCAAGCGCTCTGCAAATGAGCGGCTCCGCGTCGCGGTAATATCCCTGCATTCGTAACGCCCAGCCAAGGCCCTGAAGCGCCGTCGCCGTGTCGGGATGTCGGAATCCATTGGTGGTCTCTCGAATGGCCAGGGCGCGACGAAACAAGAGTTCGGCTTCACGATGATCGCCCTGTTCACCGGTGAGCCAGCCGAGGTCCTGTAGCGCGCTCGCCGTTGCTGGATGATCGGGGCCCAGCACGCTCTCGCGGATTGCGAGGGCTCTGCGGATGAGCGGCTCCGCATCGCGATGTCGTCCCTGCATCCGCAGCGCCCAGCCCAGGCCATAAAGGGCTGATGCCGTTTCCGGGTGTTCGGGCCCATTGACGCTCTCACGAATCGCGAGAGCCCTGCGAAAGAAGCGTTCGCCTTCGGCGCGGTCGCCTTGTTCGCCCTTGAGCCAGCCGAACTCCTGCAACGTGTTCGCCGTCGCCGGGTGATCTGGTCCCAGCACGGTCTCGCGAATGTCGAGAGCCCTGCGAAGGAGGCCTTCTGCCTCGCGATGCTTTCCCAACATCCGCTCGATGAAGCCCAGATTGTGCAGCATCGTAGCCGTCGCGGGATGATTGGGCCCGTCACTTGTCTCGCGAACTGCAAGTGCTTGGCGGAAAATCGCCTCGGTTTCCCGACGATTGCCTTGGTCGCTTTTGAGCCAGCCGAGCTCCTGCAAGGAGTTTGCCGTCGCCGGATGATTCGGGCCCAGCACACTCTCGCGAATTTCGAGCGATCTGCGGATGAACGGCTCTGCGTCGCGATGGTGTCCCTGCATGCGCAACGCCGAGCCCAGGCCGTGGAGGGCCGAGGCCGTGTCCGGATGGTTAGGCCCGTTGACGGCTTCCCGAATCGCTAGCGCGCGACGAAAGAGCAGTTCCGCTTTGGGACGGCTCCCTAGCTCACCTTTGAGCCAGGCGAGCTCCTGCAGCATATTCGCCGTCGCCGGATGCTGCGGTCCCTGCACCTTCTCGCGGATCGCGAGTGCTCGTTCTATGAGCGGCTCCGCCTCGCGCAACTTTCCCCGCATCCGTAGCGTCCAGCCCAAGCCGTGGAGCGCGGCCGCTGTGTCCGGATGATCGGCGCCATTGACGAGCTGCCGAATGGCGAGCGTCCGTCGAAATGAATCTTCAGCTTTGGGATATTGTCCTTCATCGCCTCTGAGCCAGCCCAGCTCCTGTAACGCGCTTGCAGTCGCCGGGTGTTCGAGCCCCTGCACGCTTTCGCGGATTTCCAGTGCTCTCAGCAGGAGCGGTTCAGCATCGCGCGATCGCCCCTGCATGCGTAAGGACCAGGCGAGACCTTGCAGCGTCGACGCGGTGTCGGGATGACGGGAACCGTTAGCGGCTTCTCGAATGAACAGCGCCCGGCGAAACAGGGGTTCCGCCTCGGCAAGATCTCCTTGCTCTCCCTTCAGCCAGGCAAGCTCCTGCAGCGTGCTCGCGGTTGCCGGCTGGTCCGGGCCTATGTCTTCGCGGATTTTCAGCGCTCTGCGTAGAGGTGTTTCCGACTCGCGATATCTACCCTGTATCCGCAGCACCCAAGCCAGGCTCTGAAGCGCGGCCGCCGTATCCGAATGATCGGGTCCGTTGGCGATCTCCCGAATTGCGATTGCGCGATGAAACAGCGACTCCGCTTCGGAGTAATGGCCCTCTTCGCCTCTTAGCCAGCCGAACTCCTGAATCACGCTTGCCGTCGCCGGATGATCCGGTCCCGACATGGCTTCGCGGATTGCCAGCGCTCTTTGAATGGCCGGCTCTGCCAGCTCGAAATTGCCTTGCATGCGATAGACCCAGGCAAGGCCGTGCAGCGCCAAAGCCATTCCCGGGTCATCGCGGACGCCGGATTTCTCCCGCGCCGCGACTGCCCGCTTGAACAGAGCTTCAGCTTCGCCCCGATTTCCCCGGTTGGCTGCTTCCCAGCCAAGGTCTTCAAGCGGGCCGGGAGGTCTCTCGACGGGATCGTCGTCGGGAGATTTGGCGGGTCTCAGATAATAGGCAGCCAACCCCGTTATCGCGATGATCAACGAGAGGGCAATCAGCAAACCGAGTGGCGAATAAAGGTAGTCCGCGTCCATCCAAGATCCATCAGAAAGCCGCCCTGAAGTATATTTCGGCGCAGAAACGGGCGAAAGGAAATTCGCGTAGAGGTTGGCCTCGGCTCGTGGAGGCCCTTTGGCGTGCGCGCGATGTCAGGGAAGAGCTGCCTTCGGGTCATGGCCGACAAGTCGAGAGTGTGTAGCGCGTGGCGGTTTCGGCCTGTCTTTCTACGCATAAATACGGAGGGGCTGTTGGGGTGTGATTAAGGGGTCGGTGCGAATTTGGCCGGCAACAGCACCCGCGCCAGGCGATGGAATCCAGCTTCGACGATCCCGATTACGACTATGCCGCGTCCGTCGCCGGACGGGCGGTGCGGAGCATGGCCGAGCAGCGGATTCCGCCGACACCGACCAATTTCGCCATCTGGTTCCAATATTACGCCGGCAGCCATAATGACCTGCGCAACGCCATCGACCTGCTGATCGACCACAACCGTCCCTTCGACAGCAGGACCAATCAGGACCTGTTCGAGACCTATATCGCGCCCCAGGTGAGCGCCGTCGTGGTCGAGACGTCCGAGCGGCTGCACGCCCTGATGGGAGCGGCGAAGGAATTTCTGGCGACCGCGATCGCCGACAACCAGTCCCAGATTCAGGCGATCAATCAGGTTGCCGACCAGGGCAAGGCCGGCGTCGATCCGAAGACGCTGGTCGCCCAGCTCATGAACGAGCTGGCGCGGGCCGCCACCCGCGCGACGCGGCTCGAAGCCGGCTTTGAGGAAAAGACCCGCGAACTCGACGTCATCAGAGATTCGCTGAGCAAATCCGAGGAGCGGGCCCGGACCGACACGTTGACGGGCCTTGCGAACCGGCGGGCGCTGGATGAATTCCTGCGCAAGGCGCAGACGATGGCGGATTGGGGCGAGGCGCTCAGCGTGCTCCTGCTCGACGTCGACCACTTCAAGACCTTCAACGACAATTTCGGCCACGGTGTCGGCGACCAGGTGCTGCGCCTGATGGCGAAAGTGCTGCGCGAGAAGGTTCGCCCGCAGGATCTGCCGGCGCGCTATGGCGGCGAGGAGCTGATCGCGGTGCTGCCGGACGCCGATCTTGTGGCGTGCAAGGAGATCGCCGAGCGCATCAGGCGCGCGATCGGTGAGTGCACCATCACGCGCCGTTCGACCGGCGAGGTGTTGCCGAACATCACGGTTTCAATTGGCGTTGCGCAGTATCGGCCTGGCGAAACCACCGCCGATTTGATCGAGCGCTGCGATCGCGCGCTCTATCTCGCCAAGGGCGGCGGCCGCAATCGCGTGGTGACGGAAGACGAGCTCGATCGCGCCGAGGCTGCGGGCTAGCGGTTTCGAGCGAAGTGGGCGTCTAGGCGCTGGCCGCAATCATCATGCCCGCCGTGCCCTTCTCGATCGCTTGCACGCCGTGCTCGACGACATTGTTGCGGCCGCGATGCTTGGCGGCATAGAGCGCCGCGTCAGCCGCCTCGATCAGATCGCCGGGACGCAGGGCCTCGTTCGGCCGCGTCGCCGCGACGCCGATTGAAACGGTGACGACCATGTGGGCCGAGGTGATGTGCGGCAGGCAGAGTTTGAGCACAGCCGCGCGCACCAGTTCGCCGATCTCGACGGCGCGCATCACGTCGGTGTGCGGCAGCAGGAGGCAGAATTCCTCGCCGCCATAGCGCGCGGCAAAGCCCATCGTATCGGCGGCGATGCCGGACAGCGACTCGCCGAGGCGCGTCAGGCAGGAATCGCCTTCGAGATGGCCGTAAGTGTCGTTGAACAGCTTGAAATGATCGACGTCGATCATCAGCAGCGCAAGCTCGCTGCCATATTGCTGCGCGCGCATCCATTCGAAGTCGAGCCGGCTCTGGAAGCCGCGGCGGTTGGCGAGCCCCGACAGCATGTCGATCGACGCCATCACCGTCAGTCGGTCATTGGTCGCGATCAGCTCGCGCTCGCGCTGGCTGAGCTGCGCCGCCATCGCGTTGAAGGCGCGCGCCAGCGGCACGAATTCGGAAGGAAGGCTCTTGCGTGCGGCGCGGGCCGCCAGATCGCCCTCGCCGAGACGCTTGGCCATGTCGGCAAGCATTTCGATCGGCTTGATCACCAGCTTCTCGGCGGCGATCAGCGCACCGAGCAGCACGAACACCACGACGAAAGCGAGCTGGAGATAGGCGGTGCGGATGTCGCGGCTCACCGCCGCGGATACCTTGTCCTCGTCGATGCTGGCGATCAGGCGGGCATTGGTGCCGGCGATGCGGATGAAGCTGACTGCGCGCTGCGAGCCGTCGGCGGCGAGGAAGGACAGCGAGCCTTCGTCCTGGTCGGAGCGCAAGGCCATATCGGCGATCGCCGACATCAGCGGCATGTCGTCGAGGGGCCGCCCGACTGCGCTGCGCTGGTCGGCTGGTGCTGCCAGCACGGTGCCGGCGCTATCGACCAGCACCGCGGTGATGCCGATGCGGCCACCAAGATTGTTCATCACCTTCGACATCCAGTCGAGGTTGACGGTTGCGAGCACGACGGCATCCGCAACGCCGCTGAACGCGGAGACCGGGTAGACCGCCATGACGGTCGGCGCCTGCACAGGACGCGACAGGATGAAGTCGGACAGCACGAAGCGGCCGGTCTCCTGCGCCTGCTGGAAATAAGGCCGGTCGGAGAGGTCGAGACCGACATACATGTTGTTGGTCGCACATTGGATGCGGCCGTCCTGACCGGCGATCAGGAGTGTGCGAATCCAGGGCAGGCTCGTCGGCAGGCTCGCGCGCAGCACGTCGCAACTCTTGCTGACGCCGCCGGCGGAGGCGCGGATGAAGGCTTCCGATTTCAGGATGGTCTCGACCGACGAGATCACCTCACGCTGTGCGTCGGCGCTGTGCCGTGCGACGGTGGTGAATTCGGCCGTGGCCTGTGCGATCTGCTTGGTGCGGGTGTCTTCGAGCGAGCGGATCCGATCGAGCATCAGGGGCGCGACCAGAATCACCGCAAGCAATGCAAGCCGGGCCCTGATGCCGAGGACCTGCTTGAGTTTTGCGCGTTTGCGGTTGAAACTGACGTTTGCCATCTTCGTTGCCCACCCCACGGGCAAGGTAAAGCGAAGGGTTCAAAAAGCCTTTCTTGAACTCGGTAAAATTGGAACTACCTCCGTTAAGGTCACGGCCCAACCGACATCATGACAGACAACAACGCCGCGCCGGTAACCGGCGATTCATCAAATGCGCTCGCCGCGGTCGAGGCGGAAATTGCACGCGCCTGCAAGGACGCGCGGCGCGATCGCGCCTCCGTGACGCTGATCGCGGTGTCCAAGACATTCGCGGCGGATGCAATTATGCCGGTAATCGGCGCCGGACAGCGCGTGTTCGGGGAAAATCGCGTGCAGGAGGCCAAGGGCAAGTGGCCGGTGTTAACGTCCGCTTACCCTGATATCGCGCTGCATCTGATCGGGCCGCTGCAATCCAACAAGGCGAAAGAGGCGGTCGCCCTGTTCGATGCGATCCATTCGGTCGACCGTCCGAGCATTTGCCAGGCGTTAGCCAAAGAAATCGAATCCCAGAACAAGCACCCGCAACTCTTCGTCCAGATCAATGTCGGCGAGGAGCCGCAGAAGGCCGGCGTCGCGCCCGGCGAGGCCGACGCCTTCCTCAAGAGTTGCCGCGACACCTATGGCCTGACGATCTCAGGCCTGATGTGCATTCCGCCGGTGGATGAGCCGCCCGCCGCACATTTCGCCCTCACCGCCAAGATCGCGGCGCGCAACGGGCTGACGAACCTGTCGATGGGCATGAGCGCGGACTATGCCACCGCCATCATGCTGGGTGCCACGCATGTGCGCGTAGGCAGCGCGATCTTCGGGCATCGGTGATTTGCCGACGTATTTGTTTGGGTCGTCCTGGCTTTCGCCAGGACGACGATGGGGAAGCATCTACGCGAACCCCACCGACACCTTCCCCAGCGCACCAAAATCCGCCGCGAAATGATCACCGGCCTTGATCGGCAGCGGCGGGTGGCAGGTGCCTGTCGTCACCACCTGCCCTGCCCGCAACGTGATTCCGAGGCCGCGCAGCTCATTGGCAAGCCAGGTCAGCGCCATCAGCGGATCGCCGAGCACGTTCTTGCCGTGGCCGACATAGCGTTCGCCGCGCAGCGTGATCACGGGCCGCTCCTCGACGAGATCCATCGCGCGCCAGTTCGCAGATGTCGCCGGCCCCAGCACGAACAGATGTGCGCAGGCGTTGTCGGCGATCAGCTGCGCCTCACCGGCGCTGGTGAAATCGGTGAAGCGTGAATCCGGAATTTCGATGGCGGGATGCAAGGTGTCGGCAGCGGCGATCACTTCATCGACGCCAAAGGGCGAAGACCGCGGCGTCAGGTCGCGCCCCATGCGGAAGCAGAATTCGGGCTCGCCGACGCGCATCGCGTTGCCCTTCATCGCTGCGGTGCCGCCATCGGCGATCACGGTGTCGCTCATGATACGGCCCGCCAGCGGTCCCGCGACATTGATGTGCTTCTGCCCGGCTTCGCTCGTGGCCGCGATCTTCCAGCCGAACAGTTTTCCGAGCGATTGATTTTCGAGAACGGCCTGCACCGCGTAAGCCTCGTCGCGGCTATGCGGCCGCAGCGGCGCTTCAAGTGCGTCGAATTTGCTGCCGTCGCGCCAATGTTGAACGAGGATACGCGACGCCGCGGCGATCTGATCCTTGTCGAGCATGCATCTCACCCGATGATGATTCTTGTTCTCGGCCCTATCCGCTGCAGCAGCTGTAGCATCGCGGCTTTGGTCATGGAGACGCAGCCTGCGGTCGGGCCGAAATTGTCGCGCGCCAGGTGCAGGAACACCGCGCTGCCACGGCCGGCGATGCGCGGCCTGGTGTTGTGATCGATCTCGACGACGAAGTCATAGAGATGGTCGGCACGTTTTAGCCGGTCGCCGCCATCGCCCTGCCCGCGCCGGATCCACTTGTTGTAATGGCGATCACTGGGATCCTCGCACCAGGCGTCGGCGTCGGTGATGATGCGCGCCGGCAGAAACGTCCTCGGACGGCTGTGCCGGTCACCCCGCCACCACAATTGCCGGGGCCGAAAGCTGCCCCTGGGGGTGCCCCCATCGCCCTCGCGCTTGTTGGCCAGAATACCGCCGCGCCCCAGCGCCACCGGAATGGTCAGGCTGCCGGCCGTCAGCCAGCCCCGGCGCGGATTCCCGGCGGCAGGCTTAACGCGGATCGCGGACAGTGCTCCGTTGCCTCGATTCTCGGTGTAACTGACTGACACAGCTTTAGTTTTCATGTGAAACCGCGATGTCGAATTCATTACAGGACATTCATCAAACCGTCCTGCTATTCTGGGTTAGAGTGTTTCTGGCTTGTGAATCGGTAACAGCCCACTACTTCAACACGAACAACAATAAAAACGGCGACCCCTAAACTTTCCCATTACGGCTGGGTGCGGCATGCATGCGCGCCTCGCCGGACTCCAAAAGGATGATCCCCTATGGCCAATGCCCGCAAGATCCTGATCGTGGATGACGATACCGATCTGCGCGACACGTTGGTGGAGCAATTATCGCTACACGAAGAATTTGAGGCCTCCGCCGTCGATACCGGCGCCAAGGGCGCCAGCGCCGCAAAGGCCAACGCCCCCGATCTTGTCCTGATGGATGTCGGCCTGCCCGACACCGACGGCCGCGAAGTGGTCCGCTCCCTCCGTAAAGGAGGCTTCAAGGCGCCGATCATCATGCTGACGGGGCATGACACCGATTCAGACACGATTTTGGGCCTGGAATCCGGGGCCAACGACTATGTCGCAAAACCCTTCCGCTTCGCCGTGCTGCTGGCCCGCATCCGTGCCCAGCTGCGCCAGCACGAGGCCAGCGAGGACGCCGTGTTCTCGGTCGGCCCCTACTCCTTCCGTCCCGGCTCCAAGATGCTGACCGCGGCCAATGCCCGCAAGGTCCGCCTCACCGAGAAGGAAACCGCGATCCTGCGCTTCCTGTACCGGGCCGGCCAGATGCCGGTGTCGCGCGAGACCCTGCTCCAGGAGGTCTGGGGCTACAATTCCGGCGTCACCACCCACACGCTGGAAACCCACATCTACCGCCTCCGCCAGAAGATCGAGAAGGATGCCGCCAACCCGGAAATCCTGGTGACGGAAGCCGGTGGCTACAAGCTGGTGCCGTGATACGTTCCAGGAACGCGCGATTCGTCGTAAATTAGCGCGTTCCTCGAGCCTCGGACCGGAATGTCGATCGACGATGACGTAGCGCTGCTTGAGCGTGTCCCGACACTGCGCCTGTTGGGAGATGCCTCGCTGCGCATGCTGGCGATCGGCTCCGAGCAGCGTAATTTCGTCCGTGGCGACATCCTGTTCAATCTTGGTGACGATGCCGACGCCGGCTTCGTGGTCCAGCGCGGCGCCTTTCGCGTCGATGACGGCGCCGGCGCCGAGATGATCGCAGGTCCCGGCACGCTGATCGGCGAGCTCGCGCTGGTCGTGCCGATGAAGCGGCCGTCCGGCGCAGTCGCGCTGGAGCATTCCTCCGTCATCCGTGTCGCGCGCAGCCTGTTTCAGCGCGTGCTCGAGAGCGATCCCGCCGCCGCAGTCCGCCTGCGCGACGAATTCGCCATCCGCTCCAGCCAGATCGCCAGCGATATCCTGATGGCGGGTTCGAAGCTGAGCACATGAATCTCTCCTCCCCCTCTCCCCGTTATTACGGGGAGAAGGTTGGGGTGAGGGGCTCTCTCCGCGCAAACTATTGGGCTGTGAGTACGCGGAGGCTCCCCCTCACCCGCCGCGCTCAGGCGCGCAAGTGCGCTGCGCGCGTCGGCCTCTCCCCGCAAGCGGGGCGAGGCGAAGAGCAGCGCTCGCAGCGATCACACCTCCAGCGTCACCGTGACAGGCACATGGTCCGACGGACGCTCCCAGCTGCGGGCGTCGCGCAATATCCTAAAATCCTGCACCGCGTCCTTCAGCGCGCGCGAGACCCAGATGTGGTCGAGCCGCCGGCCGCGGTCGCCGACGGTCCAGTCGGCGGAGCGATAGCTCCACCAGGTGTAGACCTTTTCCGACATCGGAATGCGATCGCGCGCGACGTCGACCCACTCGCCGGCTTCCAGTGCGGCCTTCAGCTTCTCGGTTTCGACAGGTGTGTGCGAGACCACCTTGAGCAGCTGCTTGTGCGACCACACGTCGTTCTCGTGCGGCGCGACGTTGAGGTCGCCGACCAGGATGTGGCGATCCTCGCCACGCGGATGCAGCGGCTCACAGGCCTTCATCTCGTCGAGGAAGCGAAGCTTGTGGTCGAATTTTTCGTTCAGCGCGGGATCAGGAATGTCGCCGCCGGCGGGCACGTAGAAATTATGTAGCACCAGCGGTTTTGCGATTGCAGCCTTCTCGCCGAACGACACCGAGATATGGCGTGAATCCACCTTGTCGCAGAAGGTGCGGATGTCGGTGGATTCGAACGGAATCTTCGAGACGATGGCGACGCCGTGATAGCCCTTCTGCCCGTTCAGCGCGACGTGCTCGTAGCCGAGCCGCTTGAAGCGCTTCAGCGGAAAGGCATCGTCGATGCATTTGGTCTCTTGCAGACACAGCACGTCCGGCCGCGCGCTCTTGAGAAATTTCGCGACCAGGTCGATGCGCAGCCGCACCGAATTGATGTTCCAGGTTGTCAGGGAAAGGCGCATGAGAGTTGCGTCTTAGCATGGATTAAGTGCGCGGGAATGCCTGTCCACAGGCGCGGTGCCGTAGGATGGGCAAAGCGAAAGCGTCCCACCTGTCTGCCGCGATTGGGAAAGATGGTGGGCACGGCGCAAGGGCGCCTTTGCCCACCCTGCGGGAGCAAAGCGCTCAACCCGGCGATGGCACGTTGTAATTGGTGAAGTCGATCTTGAACATGTTCGGATCGAGCTTCTTGGTCGTGTCCAGATTATAAACCGCGAATGTGGTGTCGTAGCCTTGCGGGTCTGTCACCGTCCATTGCTTCAACTGGCCGTCCTTGGCGCCGAGCATCAGCAGGAGGCGGCTGGTGCCGACCAGCGCCTGCTTCTCTTCGATGGTGACGCTGATGAAGAGGTCGTCGGCGGAGACGTTGACGACGTTGGTGTCCTTCATCAGGTCGATGCGATCGGACAGCAGGAAGCGGAGCGGCGTCTGCGAGAGCGGATAGACGTCCTGCGTCGCGAGCTTGCGATCGCGCACCACGACGGATGATCCATCGGCGACGATGTCGATCGGGCTCGGCGGATCATATTCGACGCGCATCTTGCCCGGCTTCTGGATGTAGAAATCGCCTTGCGTCTTGCTGCCGTCGGGGCCGACCTGGACGAAATTTCCGACCAGCGTCGACAGCGACGACAGATAGGCGCTGACCTTGGCCGCCTGCGCTTTCTGCTTGTCGTCGAAGGTCTGGAAGATGCTGCTCGGCACGTTGCGGCGCGGATCGGGAATGATCGGATTCGGCGGCGCCTGTGTTGCGCCTGTGATCGCCGGTCCACCCGACGGGGGAGCTGCGTCGCGCGCCTTCGGCGCTGGCTTCGGCACGGGGACCGTCTGCGCGACGGACGCCACGGTCAACGTCGCGGCGGTGACGAGAAGCACGCCTGCCACGCGCGCGCTGCGCGCGGCGAGAGAGGCTGCGAATCCAAGGTCCGGATGTCTGGTCAACGCGTCGTCCTGTGTGGCTGGGCGCCGTTTTAGCGTGATTTCGGGCAAAAGCAGAGATCGAATTTGCGTGAAAATAGCTTTCCGAGGCGGATCAGTAGCTCCTTGCCTCACATATGACTGTCTTCTTCCTCGACCAGAATCTCGCGCTTGCCGGCGTGATTGGCGGGTCCGACAATGCCTTCCAGTTCCATGCGCTCCATCAGGGATGCGGCACGGTTGTAGCCGATTTGCAGGCGGCGCTGGATGTAGCTGGTCGAGGCCTTGCGGTCGCGCTTGACGATTGCGACGGCCTGCTGGAACAGATCGCCGCCACCATCCGCACCCATTCCGCTGGCGTCGAACACGGCGCCGCCATCTTCGTCCTCGGTCGGCTCTTCCGCCGTGACCGCTTCCAGATATTCCGGCTGGCCCTGCGTCTTGAGATGGCGCACCACCTTCTCGACTTCCTCGTCCGAGGCAAACGGTCCGTGCACGCGGCTGATGCGGCCGCCACCGGCCATATAGAGCATGTCGCCCTGGCCGAGCAGCTGCTCGGCACCCATCTCGCCCAGAATGGTGCGGCTGTCGATCTTCGACGTCACCTGGAAGGCGATGCGGGTCGGGAAGTTGGCCTTGATGGTACCGGTGATGACGTCCACCGACGGACGCTGTGTCGCCAGGATCACATGCAGGCCGGCGGCGCGCGCCATCTGCGCGAGGCGCTGCACCGCGCCTTCGATGTCCTTGCCCGCGACCATCATCAGGTCGGCCATTTCGTCGACGATGATGACGATGTAGGGCAGCGGATCGAGCGAGAGCTTCTCTTCCTCGTAGATCGCCTTGCCGGTTTCCTTGTCGAAGCCGGTGTGCACCGTGCGCGTCGGCTCTTCGCCCTTGGCCTTGAGCTCGAGCAGGCGCGTGTTGTAGCCGTCGATGTTGCGTACACCGAGCTTGGCCATGTTCTTGTAGCGCTCTTCCATCTCGCGCACGGCCCATTTCAGCGCGACCACCGCCTTCTTCGGATCGGTCACGACAGGCGTGAGCAGATGGGGAATGCCGTCATAGACGGAGAGTTCGAGCATCTTCGGGTCGACCATGATCAGCCGGCACTGGTCCGGACGCAGCCGGTAGACCAGGCTGAGGATCATGGTGTTGATCGCAACCGACTTACCGGAGCCGGTGGTACCGGCGATCAGCATGTGCGGCGTGCGTGCGAGATCGATGATGACGGGGTCGCCGCCGATGGTCTTGCCGAGGCAGAGCGGAAGTTTCGCGACCGTGTCGGTGGCTTCCTTCGCCACCAGCAATTCGCGCAGGTAAACTTTTTCGCGATGCGCGTTCGGTAGCTCGATGCCGATGGCGTTGCGGCCGGGGACGACGGCGACGCGCGCCGACAGCGCACTCATCGAGCGGGCGATATCGTCGGCAAGGCCGATCACGCGGGATGATTTGATGCCCGGCGCCGGCTCAAGCTCGTACAGCGTGACGACGGGACCCGGATTGGCCTTCACGATCTCGCCGCGCACGCCGAAATCCTGCAGCACGCCTTCGAGCGAACGTGAATTGGTCTCGAGCTCGGCCTTGCTGAGCGGCTGGCGATCGCCGGCTTTCGGCGCGGCCAGCATGGAGACGGAGGGAAGATCGAACTTGTCGGAGCCCTTCTTGGCCGCCGCCTTCGGGGCAGCCTTTTTGCGCGACGCGCGCGCGGGCGCCTCTTCCTCTTCTTCCTCTTCTTCCTCGACGTCTTGCTCGTCGTGCTCGTCCTCGTGGTCCTCGTCTTCGGACTGCGGCGAGATCGAGGGCGCAGCGCGACGGCCGCCGAGATTGGGCTCCTGCCGGCTGAACGAAACGGCCTTGGCCTTCGGTCCGCTCGAGACCAGCGAGCGATAGGCCGTGCCGAACAGCCAGATCAGGCGTGCCTTGGTGCTCATCAGCGCGTGGAACAGCCAGCCCAGCGACACCGAACCGCGATCGCCGTCCTCGTCGTCGTCGAGCGGCTTGTCGTCGTCCTCGATCTCCGAAAGCTCCTCGTCCTGCTGGCGCGCGCCGAGGCCGCAGGCGATCAGGAAGGTTGCGGCCAGTGGCACGAACAGGATGGCGCCGAGCACCATGCGATAGATCGCGCCGGGCGGCCCGAAAATCACCGCAGGCGCGCGCACCAGCGCATCGCCGACCACGCCGCCAAGTCCCGTCGGTAGCGGCCAGGCGCCGCCATGCGGCCAGCAGCTGACAAAGCCGGCCGCGATCACCGTGCAGAGAATCCAGGAGCCGAGCCGCAGCGCCTCGCGATCGAACGGGCGATGGGTCATCATGCGCCAGCCCCACACCGCGACGGTCAGGATCAGCATGATCGCGCCGAGCCCGAGGATTTGCATGGCAAGGTCGGCGCCGATGGCGCCGGCATAGCCGAGGACATTGTGGATCGGCCGCGAGGTCGCGTGGCTGAGGCTCGGGTCCTGCACCGACCAGGTCATCAGCGCGGCGGACGCGACGCCCGCGAGCATGACGAGGCCAAAGCCGGTCAGCTCGCGCACGCGCCGGCTCAGCGCTTCGCGGATCGATGGCGGCAGATGGCCGACCAGGGGAATGACACGTTCGATTGCCGACATGCTCATGGGCCCCGCCTAACCCAGAGTTTCGACCAACCGGTGCAGCGCCTGCGCCGTGGTCTCACTGTCCTGTACCAGCGCCAGGCGGATGTAGCCGGCACCGGGATTGAAGCCGTCGGGCTGAAGCCGCGCCAGATAGGAGCCAGGCACTACGCGCACGCCGGCCTCCTTGAAGAGCCTAAGGGTCACGGAGACATCGTCTCCGATCTCCGATGTGTTGAGCCAGACGCAGAAGCCCGCATCGGGCCGGCGATAGCCGTAACGATTGCCGATGATCTGGTCGGCGAGATCGAACTTGATCCGGTAGAGCCTGCGGTTTTCCTCGACATGCGCCTCGTCGCCATAGGCAACGGTCGCGACATGCTGGAGCGGCACCGGCACCTGCGGCGCGGCGATGTTGCGCAGCTCCAGGAATTTGCCGATGAAGGTCTTGTCGCCGGCGGCGAAACCGACGCGCAGGCCGGGCAGGTTGGAGCGCTTCGACAGCGACTGGAACGCAGCCACGCGGGTGAAATCTGGCCCCGCGCATTCGAGCGCGCTGCCCGGCGCTTCGCGCGTGTAGATCTCCGAGTAGCACTCGTCGCTGAGGATCATGAAGTTGTGGCGATCGGCGAGGCTCTTCAGGCGCGTGAAATAATCGCGCGAGGCGACCGAGCCCTGCGGATTGGCGGGCGAGGCCAGATAGAACGCCACGGTGCGCGCTAGCGTCGCCTCGTCGATGGCGTCGAGATCGGGCAGGAAGCCGTTTTCGACTGTGGTCGGCAGATAGACCGGCTCGCAGGCCGCGGCGCCCGCGCCCGCGCCATAGACCGGATAGAACGGGTTCGGCATCAGGATGGCGGGCTTGCCGGGCTTCGGCCCGACATAGCGCGCCGCCGCGATCGCGGCGAGGAACAGGCCCTCGCGGCTGCCATTGAGGACGAGAAGCTCGCTCTTGGGGTCGAGCGCGCGCGGCAGCTTGAAACGCGACGACAGCCAGGCGCTCGCAGCGTTGCGGAACGGCTCGGTGCCCTGGTTCATCGGGTAACGGCCGAAATCGGCGATGTGCTTGGCCAGCACCGGACCGACGAAATCGGGCACCGGATGCTGCGGTTCGCCGACAGCCAGCGAAATCAAGGGCTTGCCGGGTTGATGCGGCGCCAGCAGCTCGTTCAGCCGGACGAAGGGCGAGCGTTGGTTGTCGGAGCTTCCACTGGCCTGCGGCGCACGGGATGAAGCGGTCATGACCATTCTGGGCGCCAGTACTCTCGGAACGGCCGGTCGCACGCGAGCGCCGGCGGGAAACGGTTCAGTTCACCATAGATAGGGCGAGGTTAAGACGCGATTAACCATCGGCTTTCCGCCCCATCAAGAGTCATTTCCGTGACCCTGATTTGAGGTTTTCAGCCCGGCTGGCGCGGCCCTTACCGGGAATTGTACCGCCGCAAAGTCGAGCGGCTGCAGGCGGCAAGTCATGCTTGGGTTCAAAACGTCGTAGCAGGCGGGCTGTGCTCCCTCTCTCGCTTGCGGGGGAGAGTTGGGGAGCAAGCGGGAGAGGTGCACCGATCTCGCCGTCAATCCCAAGCGCATCCTGCGCCAAATTAGTGTGCCGGCAGCTTCTCGAACGTCATCATCCCCGCGGGGATCGCGTGGAACTCCTGCTTGTCGCAGGTGTAGATCGCCACCTGCGGCTGGAATTGCTTGGGCTCGTCCAGCGTGCCGACCTTGACTACGACGGCCGGCAAGCCGGGTATTTTCGTGATGAGATGGGTGCCGCATTCGGCGCAGAACTCACGCGTGACGGCGCGTTCGAGATCCTTGCGTGTGAACTGCTTGGGTTGGCCGGTGATGTAGGTGAAGCCATCTGCCGGCATCGCGATGAAGGTGTTGGGCTGGCCGCCCGTGATGTACTGGCACTCGCGGCAGTGACACTGGCCCTGCATCATCGGATCGCCCTCGGCCACGTAGCGCACCTCGCCGCAATAGCATCCGCCTTCCAAACGCATGACGACCTCCCGTGTTGTTGTTCGTTGTGGTCGGTATTTCTGCGCCGGCAATCTGGAATGGCAATCCTTTTCTCGGTCGCCAACACCAAAAAGGAATCTTGCAAAAAGAAAGGGGCTCCAACTTGCGCTGGAGCCCCTCAACGGTCGGGGCATTGCCGGGTATGTGCCCAAACCGTAGGAGTGGACGCGATCTCCTGGGAGATCGCGGCCGGGAGGAGACGTTACATGTTGTAGGCGCGCTCGGTGTGCTCGGTGATGTCGAGGCCTTCACGCTCGGTCTCGACATTGGCGCGGAGGCCAACGATCACATCGACGACCTTGTAAAGGATCGCCGAACCGATGCCCGACCACACCAGCGTGGTGCAGACGGCCTCGATCTGGGAGATCATCTGCGCCGCGAAGTCGTAATCGGCAACCTTGGGCGGGATCGCGGTGTAGTCGATGATGCCCGCGCCGCCGAGGGCCGGGTTCACCAGGATGCCGGTGCCGAGGGCGCCGACGATGCCGCCGATGCAGTGCACGCCGAACACGTCGAGCGAGTCATCGTAGCCGAGCGCGTTCTTCACGACGGTGCAGAAGAACAGGCAGACCACGCCGACCACGAGACCGAGGACGATCGCGCCCATCACGCCGGAGAAGCCGGCGGCAGGGGTGACGGCCACGAGGCCCGCGACAGCGCCGGAGATGACGCCGAGCACCGACGGATGACCCTTCACGATCCACTCCGCGAACATCCACGACAGCGCGGCGGCCGCGGTGGCGACGAAGGAGTTGGTCATGGCGAGCGCAGCGCCGCCGTTGGCTTCGAGGTTGGAGCCGGCGTTGAAGCCGAACCAGCCGACCCAGAGCAGCGAGGCGCCGATCATCGACATGGTCAGCGAGTGCGGAGCCATCAGCTCTTTGCCGTAACCGACGCGCTTGCCGATCAGGAGGGCGCCGACGAGGCCCGCGATGCCGGCGTTGATGTGCACCACGGTGCCGCCAGCGAAGTCGATCGCGCCCTTCTTGAAGATCCAGCCGGCGTCGGCGTTGATCTCGTCGAGCTTGGCCTGGGCCGCGGTCTTCGCCGCCGCATCACCCGCAGCAGCCAGAGCCTTGGCAGCGTCCTGGATCGCGTCCGGGCCGGGCCAGTACCAGACCATGTGCGCGATCGGGAAGTAGATCAGCGTGACCCAGAGCGGGATGAACAGCGCGATGGCCGCGAACTTCATGCGCTCGGCGAAGGCGCCGACGATGAGGGCGGGCGTGATCGCCGCGAAGGTCATCTGGAAGCACACATAGACGAGCTCCGAGATGTTGGCGTCGACCGAGAAGGTCGCCGCCTTCGAGTCGGTGGTGACGCCCATCATGAAGGCCTTTGAGAAGCCGCCGATGAAGTCGGAACCGCCGGTGAAGGCGAGGCTGTAGCCGTACACGGCCCAGATCACGGTGACGACGCAGACGGTGTAGAACACCTGCATCAGGACCGAGAGCATGTTCTTGGAACGAACGAGGCCGCCGTAGAACAGCGCAAGACCCGGGATCGTCATCAACAGCACGAGGACTGTCGATGTCAGCATCCAGGCGTTATCCCCCTTGTTGACCGTTGGCTCGGCATAGGCTGCGGTCGCAGCGAACAGGCCGACTGCGAGAGCCGCCAGTCCCGCGCCATAGGGACGCTTAAACGTCATTTCATTTACTCCTGATTGGATTTTGGTTGAGCGCGAAATCAAAGGGCCGCGGCGTCGGCCTCGCCGGTGCGGATGCGGACCGCATGATCGAGGTTGATGACGAAGATCTTGCCGTCGCCGATCTGTCCGGTTTTCGCAGCCGACGTGATGGCGTCGATGGTCTTGTCGACCTGCTCGGAGGCGACAGCGACTTCGATCTTGATCTTGGGCAGGAAGCTCACGGCATATTCGGCGCCGCGATAGATTTCCGTATGGCCTTTCTGACGGCCATATCCCTTGACTTCCGTCACCGTGAGACCGTGAACGCCAATGGCGGTCAGGGCGTCACGGACTTCTTCCAGCTTGAATGGCTTGATAATCGCCATAACAATTTTCATGGGTCCTATCCCCGCTTGGGCCCGGTCCGGACGTGGCCGGGCGTTTCTCGACTGGTTCGCCACGAGGGAGAAGTTTCACTACGCGGGCACAGCCACGCCCCCTAGAATCAAATGCCGTGCCAGATCGGGCGCCTTGCCTAACGGACTATGAAAACGGGTGTTTTCGCGTTTGACGGGTATCGCACTGCACTGCGCTATTACGTCGCGCTCAAAACGTGGTCATGCCTGATCAAAATGCAGGCAAGACAGGCCGCCGACACAATGTTGCTCATGTGTCGGGCAGCAAAAAGGTATTATGTTAAAGTGAACGCTCGCCGAAGGGCCTCGCCGCGCCGCAAAATGCTGAGCGACCTCGTGGCCTGCTTACGCGATGATCGCAACCGGCCGCGACGCTCAGGCCGGGGCGCGTTCGGTGAATACCCGGTCGACCAGGCCCCATTCGACCCCCTGCTGCGCGGTCATGAAGTGGTCGCGGTCGAGCGTCCGTTCGACCTCCGCTTCCGTCCGCCCGCAATGCTGCGCATAGAGGCGGATGATGCGCCGCTTGGTTTCCTGCATCTCGTTGGCGTGGATCAGGATGTCGGAGGCCTGGCCCTGGAAGCCGCCGAGCGGCTGATGCACGTGAAGGCTGGCATTGGGCAGCGCGGCGCGGTGACCGGGCTCGCCGGCCATCAGCAGGAACGAGCCCATCGAGCGCGCGGTGCCCATGCACAGCGTATGCACCGGCGCCTTGATGAACTGCATGGTGTCGTACATCGCGAGCCCGGAGGTGACCACGCCGCCATAGGAGTTGATGTAGAGATTGATCGGCCGGTTCGGATTCTCTGCTTCCAGGAACAGGAGCTGCGCGCAGACGAGGCCGGACATCGCATCATTGACCTCGCCATTGAGGAAGATGATGCGTTCGCGCAAGAGGCGCGAATAAATGTCGAAGGATCGCTCGCCGCGCGCGGATTGTTCGACGACCATAGGGACGAGCTGAAGCATGTCGCGCATCGGCGACCTCCCATTTCTGCGGTTGATGAAATCAGTCGGTCGTCAGGCCGCCGCGCGCATCACGCAGCAATTGCTGTTGGCCGGCTGCGGCAGCTTTGCGCAGGCTTGCTGGATGATGCGAAAGCGTGTGCCGCCTGACACGTTCGGCTCGATCTTGAAGATGACCTGGCTCTCGCGGAACGGCGGCTCGGAATCGCGCATCCGGTAGCACACCTCTTCGCCGGGGATCGATGTCTCAGGCTCGGCGCCGGCCAGGTCGCAATCCGGCAGCCAGCGCTCGCGCAGTTCAGGAATGGTCACCGCGCGCCAGACTTTTGCGGGCGGTGCATCGAATTCAAACTCGAGCACCAGGGATTCGTCGGAGGGATCCGGCTTCGCTGCGTCGCTCATTGATCCATCTCCTTCAGAAGGTCAGCGAGTGCATCCATGCGCTTCGGCCAATAGGCGCGGTAGCGCGCAAGCCAGGCCCCGATCGCGATGATCCCGTCCGGGTCGACCTCGTAATTCACAAAGCGGCCCTGCCGCTGCTCGCGTACGAGCCCTGCCGCGCGCAGCACCGACAGATGCTGCGACATCGCGGGCTGGCTGATCTCCAATCCATCGCGCAAGGCGCTCGCATTTAAGCTGCCGCCAGCGAGCTTCTCAAAGACCTTGCGGCGGGTCGGGTCGGCCAGCGCCTTGAAGATGTCGGCTTCGATCATGGCAACACATAAGCACGCGCTTATGTGTTGCGCAAGCCCTTATTGCAGAGCTTCGCCGTGCTGCGAGATATCGAGGCCCTCGAGCTCGTGCTCGCGCGAGACGCGCAAGGGCACGAACAGGCCGACCAGCTTGAGCAGGATGAAACTCACCCCGGCCGACCAGACGAAGGTGACGGCAACGCCGTAAAGCTGGATCAGCAATTGCTGCGGATGGCCCTCGAGCAGGCCGGCGGTGCCGCCGATGGCGCTGGTTGCAAACACGCCGGCCAGCAGCGTGCCGGTCAGGCCGCCGATGCCGTGGACGCCGAACACGTCGAGCGAATCGTCATAGTTGAAGCGGTGCTTCAGCCAGGTGCACGCCCAGTAGCAAATTGCGCCGGCGGCGATGCCGATGACGATGCCGTGCCACGGCGCGACGAAGCCCGAGGCCGGCGTGATGGTGCCAAGGCCGGCCACCGCGCCCGAGATCATGCCGAGCACGGAGGGCTTGCGCCGCGCATACCACTCGATCCCGCCCCAGGTCAGCGCGCCGGAGCAGGCCGCCAGATGCGTCGCGATGATCGCCATCACCGCGCGCGAATTGGCCGCGCCTGCCGAGCCGCCGTTGAAACCGAACCAGCCGACCCACAATAGGCCAGTGCCCATCACCGCCAGCGACAGATCGAACGGCGAGAGGTTTTCGGTGCCGTAGCCGTGACGCCGTCCCATCACCTTCGCGGCGACGAGGCCGCCGGTGCCGGCCGACAGATGCACGACGAGGCCGCCGGCGAAATCCAGCACGCCCATGTTGTTGAGGAAGCCGCCGCCCCAGATCCAGTGCGCCAGCGGAATGTAGACGAAGATGAACCAGGCGACGGAGAACAGGAGATAAGCGGAAAACCGCATCCGGTCGGCGACCGAGCCCGCGACCAGCGCCACCGTGATGATCGCAAACGTCATCTGGTACAGCATGAACAGCGCCTCGGGAATCGTCTTCGCCGCCGGGTTGACGCTGTCCATGGTCATGCCGGCGAGGAACCAGCGGTCGAACGTGCCGAGCCACGGGCCGTCGCCGACGAAACATAGTGAATAGCCGAACGCGACCCAGAGAATGGAGATCAGCGTCACGGCGGCGAGGCTCTGCGCCATGGTGGCGAGCACGTTCTTCTTGCGCACCATGCCGGAGTAGAACAGCGCCAGTCCCGGGATCGTCATCATCAGCACCAGCGCGGTGGCGACGATCATCCAGGCGGTGTCGGCGGTGTTGATCTCGGAGCTTGCTGCGTGCGCGGGCGACGCCGCGACCAAAGCACATCCAATCGGCGCAGCCATAGCGGCTACGCGGCGCAACAATCCCGCCATGTCATTTCCCCCGGCACAGTGATGGCGTCGCACGCTATGGCGTCGTTGCCGCCGCGATCGACGAAGTGGAGTTTAGAGAGCGTCGCTGTCGGTTTCGCCCGTGCGGATGCGCAGCGCGTGGTCGATCGGCGTGACGAAGATCTTGCCGTCGCCAATCTGTCCCGTGCGCGCGGTCGCGGTGATCACGCTGACGGCCTTGTCGGCGACGTCGGAGGCGACCGCGATCTCGATCCGCAGCTTGGGCAGGAAGTTCACGACATATTCGGCACCGCGATAGATCTCGGTGTGGCCTTTCTGGCGGCCGTAGCCCTTCACCTCGGTCACGGTCATGCCGTGGACGCCGATCGCCGTCAGGGCCTGACGGACTTCATCGAGCTTGAAGGGTTTGATGATCGCGACGACGAGTTTCATGATGAGGCCTGTTCCCCGGGGATGCGCCCGCCGTGTGTCCCCGGCGCTGCGTCAATCTTGCATCTTTCCGGGCAAATGGCACAAAAAACTTGCACATTGAAGCGGAAAAACGTTTGGCCAAGGGCGGTCGTGTGAACGGCCGCCTCTGTACAGGGCATCCGTTCATCCCTCACAATGCATTTTTGGCATGGATGCGGTGAACCCGTGACGGCCGAACGGTACATAAGTATTTTGGGGGGCGCGTCATGGCGAGTTGGTTCTATGCATCCGAGGGCAAGCAGCAGGGGCCCTATCCGGAGGGGCAATTCCGCGACCTGATCGCACAAGGTGTCGTGCGCGCGGATACGCTGGTGTGGTCCGAGGGCATGGCCGGCTGGCAGAAGGCGGCCGAAATTCCCGGATTGATCTCCGGCGGCGGCGCGCCGCCGATCATTCCGGCCGGCGGCCCGCCGATGATGGGTGGCGGCGCCTATACCGGCGCCGGCAGCGCGGCCGGCGGATCGCTGTCGGTCGATTTCGGCATCGTCGAGTTCATCTGGCGCACGCTGGTGATGCTGATCCTCTCCGCCCTCGTCATCCCGGTGCCGTGGGTGTTCGTCTGGTACACGAAATGGATCGTGTCCTGCGTCAAGGTCCCCGGGCGACCCAACCTGTCCTTCACCGGCAATGCGATGACGATGGTGCCCTGGTTCTTCGGCTTCATCGTTCTGGCCATCGTCGTCGGCTATTCCGGCGTGCAGGTGCTGAACCTTGCGCTCTTTCTCGTCGAGATCGCCCTCTACTGGCTGCTGATCAAGTGGATGGTGGCCAACCTCGCCTCCAACGGCCAGCCGCTCGGCCTCAGCTTCAACGGCTCGATCGCGGGCTATATCGGCTGGAACCTGCTGTTCGCGGTCTCCATGATCACCATCATCGGATGGGCCTGGGTCGCGGCCGCCCAGCTGCGCTGGATCTATCGCAACATCGAGGGCACGCGGCGCGAGATCACCTTCAAGGGTACCGGGCTCGGAATCCTCTGGCGCGGAATCGTCGCCGCGTTCCTGTGCGGCTTCCTGATCCCGATCCCGTGGGTCTATCGCTGGATCATGAACTGGTTCGCCTCGCAGACCGAGCTGGTGCCGCGCGGCTCGCGCTGAACGATCAGCTCCGCCGCTCGCGCACGGAGCCTTCCTGCGCGACGGAGGCGATCAGTGTGCCGTCGGGCTTGAAGATCGAGCCGCGGGTCAGGCCGCGGCCGCCTTGCGCACTCGGCGAATCCTGCGAATAGAGCAGCCATTCGTCGGCGCGGAACGGGCGGTGAAACCACATCGCGTGGTCGAGGCTCGCCGGCATCATGCGCTGGTCGAACAGGGTGCGGCCATAGCGCGCCATGATCGCGTCGAGCAGCGAGAAGTCCGACGCATAGGCCAGCGCGCACATGTGCAGCGCCGGATCATCCGGCAGCTTCGCCGCCGTCCTGATCCAGACATGGATACGGCCGTCCTCGATCTTCTGGCCGAAGTAACGGCCGAGCTCGACCGGGCGGAGCTCGATCGGTCGATCGGATTCGTAATAGCGGCGGATGAACTCCGGCATCTCGCGGAACATCGGCTGCTTCGCCACCTCCTCGGCCGTGAGCTTCTCCGGCGGTGGCACGTCAGGCATCTTGTCCTGGTGGTCGAACGCGCTCTCCTCCTCGGAATGGAACGACACCATGATCGAGAAGATTGCGTTGCCGTGCTGGATCGCGGTGACGCGGCGCGTCGAATAGCTCTTGCCATCGCGCAGGCGCTCGACCTGGTAGATGATCGGGATCTGCGGATCGCCCGGCAGGATGAAATAGCAATGCAACGAGTGCGGCAGCCGGCCCTCGACGGTGCGGCAGGCCGCCACCATCGCCTGCCCGATCACCTGCCCGCCGAAGACGCGCTGCCAGCTCGTCTTCGGGCTGTTGCCGCGGAACAAATTCACCTCGAGCTGCTCGAGATCGAGGATGGAAATCAGGTCGATCAGGCCTTTGGACATGGTGGTGCTTTCTTGCCGTCATGCCGGCGCCAGCAATCGCCCCGGAATGACACAGTTGGGCTGTTCCGCCCTTGTTTCACCGCACTGTTTCGCCCACCTCAACTCTGCTAGCAAGACCGAGAATTGACTGGGACGCTTGGCAGGAAGAACTGGGTATGTCGGTACAGGGTCACATTGTCATTGGCGGCGGCGCGTTTGCGGGCCTGGCGCTCGCGCTTGCCTTGCGCCAGGGGCTCGGCCCCGAGATCCCCGTCATCGTCGCCGATCCCGCGCTCAGCTCGCGGCCGAGCCGCGATCCCCGTGCGACTGCGATCGTCGCTGCCTGCCGCCGCCTGTTCGAGGCACTCGGCGCCTGGGACGATGTCAGAGCCGAGGCGCAGCCGATCCTCGACATGGTCGTCACGGATTCCAAGCTCGAGGATGCCACGCGTCCGACCTTCCTGAATTTCGCCGGCGACGTCGCGCCCGGCGAGCCCTTCGCGCATATGATCGAGAACCGCCGTCTGATCGATGCGCTGGTCGTCCGTGCCGAGGCCGCCGGCATCGATCTGCGTGCCACCACCGTGTCGTCTTACGACGCGCGTGCCGAGGGGATCGATGTGACGCTCGGCGATGGCAGCGTCATCGCGGCGAGCCTGCTGGTCGCTGCCGATGGCGCCCGGTCGAAACTGCGCGAGCGCGCCGGCATCGCTACCCATGGCTGGGAATACGATCAATCCGGCATCGTCGTCACCGTCGGCCACGAGAGGGATCACGAGGGCCGCGCCGAAGAGCACTTTTTGCCCGCGGGGCCGTTTGCGATCTTGCCGCTGACCGGAAAGCGTTCGTCACTGGTGTGGACCGAGCGCCGCACGGAGGCCGCGCGCATCATTGCGCTCGGCGACGAAGAGTTTCACGCCGAGCTCGAGCAGCGCTTTGGTTTGCATCTCGGCGAGATCAAGGCGCTCGACAAGCCGCGCGCATTTCCGCTGTCCTATTTCGTGGCGCGCTCCTTCGTCGCCGAACGCCTCGCGCTGGTCGGCGATTCCGCGCATGTCATTCACCCGATCGCGGGCCAAGGCCTCAACATGGGGCTGAAGGATGTCGCCGCATTGGCCGAGGTCGTGGTCGATGCCGCGCGGCTCGGCATGGATCTCGGCGGCGCCGACGTGCTCGAGCGCTACCAACGCTGGCGCCGTTTCGACACCATGGCGATGGGCGTTGCCACCAACTCGCTGAACTTCCTGTTCTCGAACCAGTCGACGCTGTTGCGCACCGTCCGTGACATCGGTCTCGGCATCGTCGACCGCACCCCGCCGCTGAAGAATCTCTTCATCCGCCAGGCGGCCGGCCTCACCGGCGAGATCCCGCGGCTGTTGAAGGGCGAGGCGCTGTAGGAAGAGGCGGCGCTGCAAACTCCGCTCGTCGTCCCGGACAAGCGCGCCGCAAGCGCGCGCAGATCAGGGACCCATACGCCGCAGCATCAGTTTGGCGATGACTCGGAGTCACTAGCTCGCCCCACAATCACTCCCTGTGGTTATGGATCGCCGCCTTCGCGGGGATGACACTGAGAGTGTGGGGCCGCTATCGCGCAACGACAGCCATCTTCAATCGATCTTCCTTGCCTCTTCAGGCAGCATGATCGGAATGCCGTCGCGGATCGGGTAAGCGAGTTTTGCAGATCGCGAGATCAGCTCCTGCCTGGCCGAGTCGAATTCAAGCGGGCCCTTGGTCAGCGGGCAGACCAGGATCTCCAGCAGTTTTGGATCGACGCTGTTCTCGGGGCGTTCGGTGGGCGCGTTCATGGGGGTCTCCGGCATTCGCTTGCCTCTAACATAAAAATTCGCGGTCGCCCATCAACTCAGCCCGAGACCATTGTCTGGATCTCGTCGAGCAGGCTCTGGAGCCGCGCGGCCGGCACGGGCGCTGCCGACAGCGCAAAACCGAGGAACGTCCAGTACAGGATTTGTGCGCGCGCCTCTGCCGTCGCAGCGTCGAGCGCCCGTTTCGCCAGCAACGCCTCGATATAATCGAGCCTGCGCCGGTCGATCGCGCGAACGGCCGCTTGCGCGGCCCCATCGAACGCTGCCCAGTTGCGCACCGCGCGCTCGAGATCGAGCCGGGCGCCAAAGGTCCTGCGCAGCAGCGCTCTTACCGGTTCGTCGCTGTCGGCCTCGACGCGTGCGATGATCTCCTCGGCCGCGATCTCGCGCCAGCGTTTCAGCACGGCCGCGTGGAACGCGCCGAGATCGGCAAAATGCCAATAGAAGCTGCCGCGCGAGACGCCCATGGCTCGCGCCAGAGGATCGGCCTTCAGTGCGGTGAAGCCGCTTTTGGTCAGCGCCTTGAGACCCTGGCTGATCCAGTCGTCGGCGGTGAGCTGCTCGGTCATGTCCGGTTCCGATACCGGGCCATACACTAGTGTATTGACAGCCGGCAGGCCAGCCTCTATCTCACCATACACAGATGTATGGAGGCCTGATGCGTGATCTCTTGCTCCAATGCGCCGGTGCCGGGGCCATTATCGTGGCGGTCATCCACGGCCTGCTCGGTGAGACCAGGGTTTTCCCTCGCGCCACGATCGAGCCGCCACGGCTCCGTACCCTGATCCGCCTGGTCTGGCAGGCATCGACCGTCGCCTGGATCGGCTGCGGGGTGCTGCTGATTGCAACGCCGTGGATGGAGTCGGCGTCGGCGCGCCGCTGGATCGTGCTCACCATGATCGGCGTGTTCGGCTTCTCAGCCTGCGCCAACGCATGGGCAACGCGCGGTCGCCATTTCGGCTGGATGGCGCTCACTGCAGTCGTGGTCATGACGGTGGCCGGCTACTGAGCGGGGCCCGAAAGCGCGCTGTCCAACCCGTGAGGCTTAAGGCCGCAGCACGCCGCCAAACCTGTGTTGCACGCGGAGCGCGCTGATGTTTTGGCGACCGTTAGAATATCTCTAACGCCGCGGGGAGCCCGCGGCGCAATTGACTTCACCTTCCTCTTCGCGTCCTTCGATCGCGCGTCGCGCAGGCGCTGCGCACACGACAGAAGAGGAGATATCAGTGAGAGTCATTCGTGTTGTTGCCATCGCACTGACGGTCGGGATCGGCATGGGGTCGACGGCGATGGCCGACGGTTTCAAGGATTGCACCAAGCTCGACAAGGCCTCGTGGAAGCCGGCGGGCGATGCCGAAGCCAAGGCGAAGGCCGCGGGCTATGAGGTGCGCCGCTCCAAGATCGAAGGCTCGTGCTATGAGGTCTATGGCGTCAAGGAAGGCAAGCTCTTCGAGCTGTTCTACAGCCCGGAAGATCTCAGCCTGAAGCACACGATCGCCAAATAAGGCTCTACGTCGAAGGTTGCCACGGCTTGAACGATAACGCGGGACCAGAAGCACGCGGGGTGTCGAAGCAGGCCCCCGCGGATCGAACGGTCGCGGTCTGGGACCTTCCGCTGCGCTTCTGGCACTGGGCCCTCGCGGCGTGCGTCCTCGCCGCGTGGTTCACGCCATCAGTCCATGACGGGCTTCACCGCATCGTCGGCTACACCGTCATTGCGCTTCTCGTCTTCCGCCTGGTCTGGGGCTTTTGCGGCAGCCGCTATTCGCGCTTTCGCATGATCGGTGTCAGGCTGCGAGCCGCGCCCTCCTATCTCTTGAATCTGCGCCGCGGCATCACCGGCCGCTACATCGGGCTCAATCCCGCGGGCACGTTGATGCTGGTCGCGCTGCTGCTGTCGCTCGCCGTGTCGGCGATCACAGGGGCGCTATCGGTGACAGTCACCTTCTTCGGCGTCTGGTGGATCGAGGATACCCATGCCGTCGCGTCGGACGCCGTCATCGTGCTGGTCGTGCTGCACGTGGCGGGCGTGGTCGGGATGGGCCTGCTTCAACGCGAGAACCTGATCCGTGCCATGATCACCGGCCGCAAGCGCATCCGCGGCTCTTACACCTCTCGCGAAGGGAGAGGTCGGATCGCATCGTAAGATGCGATCCGGGTGAGGGGTTACAGTCTCACCGGATGCTGCGGCCTCTCACCCGGATTGCTCCGGGCGATGCTTCGCATCGCCGAGCGCAATCCGACCTCTCCCCGCTGGGGAGAGGTGAACGATTCGGCGACAGCTTTTGCCTGACTTCGACTGTTCGATCTCCGCCGCGTCCCTCACTGCAACGGCGGATCGCCGCTGGTGCGCTTCTTGGCGAGGTCCATCTCGGTGACCGCGATCAAAATCTCGGCGCGCGTCTTCAGGTCAGGCGCTTCCAGCATCGCCTGCTTCTCGGCGGGGCCATAGGGCGACATCATCGCCAGCGCGTTGACCAGCGCCTCGTTGGGCGCGCTCTCGACACCCTCCCAGTCGACCTTGAGATTGTTGGCTTTCAGGAAATCCGCCAGCGCCACCAGCAGCGCCTCGCGGTTGACCGCGTCCTCGCCCAGGCGCGCCTTGAAATCGTCGGTGAAGGCGAAGAAATCGACCTTGCACTGCCGATAGGCGGTCAGAACCTCGAGCTCTTCGATCACTCTGAAGCGGGCAACGCCGGTCAGCTCGAGGATGTAGCGGCCGTCGCCGGATTCGGCGAGCTGGGTGATGCGACCGACGCAGCCGACGCGGAACAGCGCCGGCTTGTCGGAATTCTTCGGCGAGTGCGCGACGTCAGGCTGGATCATGCCGATCAGGCGATGGCCGTCGCGAAAGGAGTCGTCGACCATCGCGAGATAGCGCGGCTCGAAGATGTTGAGCGGCATCTGGCCGCGCGGCAGCAGCAGCGCGCCGGGCAGCGGAAACACCGGAATGATTTCCGGAAGGTCGGCGGGGCCACGATATTCGATGTTGATCGGCATCTGGTCCCCGCTTCGCTAGAGTATGATCCGGATCCGAAGGACCGCGTTGGCGCAAAGTGCGCAGCGGTTTTCCGATCAGATCATGCGCAAACAATAATTTTGCGACCTGCGCTTATGAGAACAGGATCGTCGACAAACGCTTGCGTCCCTCGACGGTTGCCTCGTCCGCGCCGCCCCAGGCCTCGAAGAACTGCACCAGCTGCTTGCGGGCGCCGTCGTCGTTCCATTTGCGGTCGCGCTTGACGATCGCGAGCAGCTGCTCGGTCGCGGCTGCCCGGTCGCCCTTCGCGTTCAGCGCGGTGGCGAGGTCGAAACGCGCCTGATGATCGAGCGGGTTTGCGGCGACTTTCTGTTCCAGTTCAGTGATGGGCCCGAGCTGCTCCGCCTGCTCGGCGAGATCGATCGCCGTCTGCACCGCCTTCACGGCGGGGTCGTTGCGCTTGGACTCCGGCACCATGGCCAGCGTCTGCTTGGCCTGCTCCATCGCGCCTGACGTGGCGTAGCATTTGGCGAGGCCGGCAAGCGCGGGGATGTTGGTCGAATCGTATTGCAGCACCTCGGCGTAGATCTGCGCGGCCGCCGCAGTGTCGCCCTCGGCGAGAACGGCCTCGGCCTCCTGCAGAATCTCGGCGATGTTGGGCTCGCCCGGCGCCGTGACGCCCTTGGTCAGCTTCTCGATGAAGGCGTTGACCTGGCTCTCCGGCACCGCGCCCATGAAGCCGTCGGCGGGCTGGCCGTTGACGAAGGCGATCACGGCCGGGATCGACTGGATGCCCATCTGGCCCGGAATCGCCGGATGCTGGTCGATGTTCATCTTGACCAGCTTGACCTTGCCCTTGGCCGCCTTCACCGCCTTTTCCAGCACGGGCGTGAGCTGCTTGCAGGGGCCGCACCACTCGGCCCAGAAGTCGATCAGCACCGGCTGGCGCTTCGATTCCTCGATGACGTCCTTCACGAAGGTCTGGGTGGTGGTGTCCTTGATCAGATCGGCCGCAGCCGGGCCCGCTCCGTTACCCTGGTCGATGATCGTCACGGGATCCCCTCGTCAGATATCTGGAATGGCGGCTCTTTAGCACGTCGCCATCGCATATGCTTCGTTCCAGCCGCTAAAATTGGGCCGGGACGGCCGAATTTCAATCCATCGCAGCCGATTCGGCAGTTCCGGGCCATTTTCGGTCGATTTGGCCGTCTCGGGGCTCATATTGGGGCTCCGAATGCGCATCTATGCTGCCGGTAGCTGTTGCATTCGCCTCCCGCTTTTGGCATACGACAGCCGTTGCCGGCGCGTCACGCGACCGACACAGGATGCGGGTGTAGCTCAGTGGTAGAGCACGACCTTGCCAAGGTCGGGGTCGAGGGTTCGAGCCCCTTCGCCCGCTCCAATTTTTCCCGGAGCATCCAGCTTGACCAGACCGAGACGTGGTTTTCCACGCCGGTGGCGGCTGGCTTGGGGCTCACATGACAAGGGTGGTCATCGGCTGCGCAAGCTGCTGTTAGACTTGGGTTGTCCCACTCGGCGGTTTGCCGTGCGCTTTGAAGCCTCTAACAAGACGACCAACATAGACCGGCAACCCAACGCTTGGGGACAGAACTTTGAGGTTTTTCAGGGCCTTAAGGACCCCGTGAAAGCTCCTGAACGCCTGCAACTTAATGGATCGTCATGCTCCGGCGTACTATATTGGAGGGAGGAGAATCCATGCCCGCCCAACGTTCCGCCACCAAGCCCCATTATACCGCAGGCGTAATCCAGCGGTTGGCGATCGCCAACAACGTTGCGGTAGTCGTGACCTCGAACGACGCTTTTGCCCATCACGTGACGCGGCTCTCCGGCGACGACGTAGATTTCGATCCTATCGAGAAGACGATCGTAGCGCTTCAGCGTGCCGGGATTTTGGATCGTGTTCAGGCCGTGCGCCTTCAGGCCCGCTATCTGCGCGAAAGCCGTCCGTGACGTTTGATCCATTCGGAGATTTCGCGACACGCGGTTATTTGCGCAACGTCGCCAAGGCCAAAGAACCCGAAATCGTTCAGCGTCTCCTACACAATATCTTTCCTGACTGGCATCGATGCAGCCTTGGATTATCCCAAGGCGCGGCCCTCGTTTTGCTACGACGACATCCTGCAAACACACAAAACACTCTTCGAAGGGGTATTCCCGTGGGCTGGAGCGGATCGCCTCGCGAACGCTTCCCATATCTTCGTAAAAAAGGGCGCTGTGATCTTCGCCCACCCCAATGACATTCGCAAAGCCATCGACCACGCGCTGGAAAAGGGACAGGACAAGGCGTTCATGGCGGAAAAGCCTGGCGAAGTGATGGGCCATCTCGCTTACGGCCATCCCTTCCTCGACCGCAATGGTCGTACCATAATGCTCATTCACGCTGAGCTTGCGCGCCGGGCAAATGCAGGCGAGACGAGCAATCCAACGCTCAAGGCGCAATATGAAGCACAAGACGCCAAGCGGAAGGACAGCGAAGGTTCTGCTCAGAACAAATAATGATACTGAATAGATTGAAAGGGCCTCTGCCCTTCTGCGGGCTGAAAGAGCGAACCTTGAGCCGGTGCATTTAGTCCCACATGACAATTCTAGTCACCGGCAGTGCCGGCCATCTCGGGGAGGCCATTCTCCGGACGCTCCGGCGCCGCGGGTCGTCGGCGCGCGGGATCGATATGAAGCCGTCGCCGTTCACCGATGCCGTGGGCTCGATCGTCGATCCCGACTTCGTCCGGGCGCAGATGGAGGGCGTCACGGCCGTGATCCACAGCGCGACGCTGCACAAGCCGCATGTGGCCACTCACTCCAAGCAGGCCTTCATCGACACCAACGTCACCGGGACGCTCAATCTGCTCGAGTCGGCCTCGGCGGCGGGCGCGAAGAGCTTTGTCTTCACCAGCACCACCAGCGCGTTCGGCTCGCAGCTTCGGCCCGGGGCCGGAGAGGCGGCGGTGTGGGTTACCGAGGAGTTACCGTCGGTGCCGAAGAACATTTACGGCACGACAAAGCTGATGGCGGAAAATCTCTGCGAGCTGTTCTTCCGCGAAAGGCGCCTGCCGGTCGTGGTGCTGCGGACCTCGCGGTTCTTTCCGGAGGACGATGATGATCCCGCGATGCGGTCGGCCTACACGCTGGACAACGCGCAGGCCAACGAGCTGCTCTATAGACGGCTTGATATAGCGGACGCGGTCAGCGCTCATCTGCTCGCCGTCGCGCGTGCGGGCGAGATTGGTTTCGGCCGTTACATCGTCTCCGCGACCAGCCCGTTCGCGCAACATCACCTCGCGGCGCTTGCGATTGACGCGGCCGGTGTCGTGCGCGAACTCCATCCGGATTGCGCCGAGCTCTATGCCGCGCGCGGCTGGCGGCTTTTCCCCCAGATCGACCGCGTCTATGTCAACGAGCGCGCGCGGCGCGAGCTCGGATGGCATCCCGAATTCGATTTCGCCCATGTGCTGCGCAGCCTGCGTGCAGGCCACGATTTTCGCAGCGCCCTGGCGCGCGAGGTGGGAGCGAAGGGCTATCACGATGCAGCGTTTGACGACGGGCCGTACCCGGTCGCCCGATAGTCGCCGCTTTTGTCAAATCGCACGATGATTCAGACAAGTGGCTGGTGTCACCGCGCGCAAGCCGGCCTCGGCCTTTCTACTGTGCATGGGGTTGTTTTCGCGCTTTGGTATCGGCCGGCTTTCTTCTGCTGCTCGCAAATGAGGCGGCGCCATCCCGATTCCGCGTTGCAGCGAGAACGTTGTCGTCGCCGCGTGCGAGGGATGTGAGAATATCCGTCTCAATTTTTATTGAGCGCAACTGCCGCGCACGCGATACGCTTCTCACCGCCCCCAGATGTGCTAACCTTTTGCGTCTGTCTCTCGGGCAGACTCGAAACTTCGCCTCTCGACTATCAGAACAAAATAATGTGCAGCCCTGACGGCTGCCTTAGGGGAGTGACGCGATGAAATTCCATCAATCCATCTTGGCGCTTGCAGCGGTTGCCCTACTCGCAGGGACAAGCGTCGCCAGCGCGCAGCAGCAGGACAAGAACCGGGCGCTGAAGAAGTACGAATCCGGCACCAAGGAATTCTGGACGCATCCGCCTGACGATTGGTTCCTCGGCGACGAGACCGAAGCGCAGAAGGGTCTCGCGCCGCCGTCGGGCCCGCCGACCGGTGCTTCGGATGCCGAGCTCGCCAACATCATCAAGAAGGTCAAGCTGCCGCCAGGCTTCAAGATGGAGGTCTGGGCCTCCGGCGTGCTGGCCGCGCGGCAGATGGCCTGGGGTGACAAGGGCACGCTGTTCGTCGGCTCGTTCGGCCTCGGCAACGTCTATGCCATCAAGGACAATGGCGGGAAGAAGGAGGTCAAGACCATCCTCAAGGGCCTGAACATGCCCACGGGTCTGGCCGTCAAGGATGGTGCGCTCTACGTCATCGCTGTCGACAAGCTGATCCGCTACGACGACATCGAGAACAAGCTCGACAATCCCGGCGAGGGCAAGGTCGTCTATGACGACATGCCGTCCTATGCCGCGCACGGCTGGAAGTACCTCGCTGCCGACAAGGATGGTTGGTTCTACATTCCGTTCGGACCGCCCTTCAACGTCGGCGTTCCCCCCACCAGCGTCTCGCAGATCCGGCGCGTCGATCCCAAGACCGGCAACGCCGAAGTCTACGCGCTCGGCGTCCGCAACTCGGTCGGCGGCGACGTCGATCCGCGCACCGGCAAGTACTGGTTCACCGAGAATGCCCGCGACTGGGTCAGCGATGATCTGCCGAGCGACAAGCTGAACATGATCTCCAAGCTCGGCGAGCATTTCGGCTATCCCTACTGCCACCAGGGCGACCTTCCCGATCCGAAGTTCGCCATGGGCCACAAATGCTCGGAGTTCACACCGCCTGTGCTGAACCTCGGCGCCCACGTCGCTCCGCTCGGCATGAAGTTCTACACCGGCGACCAGTTCCCCGCCGAGTACAAGAACAACATCCTGATCGCCGAGCACGGCTCCTGGAATCGTCACAAGTACCAGGGCGGCCGCATCATGCGCGTGATCGTCGGGCCCGACGGCAAGAACGCCAAGCAGGAGGTGTTCGCCTCCGGCTGGATCGAGGGTGACCAGGGCTATCTCGGCCGCCCCGATGACATCGTCCTCGCCAAGGACGGCTCAATCCTCGTCGCCGACGATTGGGCCGGCGCGATCTATCGCATCAGCTACAGCAAGAAGTAGCGCGATATGACCAGGAGGCTGCGGTGGCCGAAAGGCGCCGCAGCCTCTTTTTGCTTTCAACCCCGGTGTCGTTCCGGTTTGCGCGCCAGCGCAAGTCCGGAACCCATACCCACGAGCGGGGGTTATGGATTCCGGGCTCGCGCCATCTGGCGTGCCCCGGAATGACGAGCCAGATAGATCGGAATCCTCATCATGCGCCGGCCCTTGATCTCGCACGCAATCAGCGCGGCTGCGCTCCTTACGCTCAGTGCGCTCTCCGCAAGCGCTGCCGACAATGCTGCCGTCCAGGAGAAGGCGGCCGTCTGCTCCGGCTGTCACGGCGAGAACGGCATCTCGCAGACCGAGAACATCCCCTCGCTGGCCGGCCAGCCCGATCAATTCCTGCAATGGCAGCTGGTGTTCTTCCGCGCCGGCTCGCGCAAGAATGAGCAGATGCAGCCCATTGCCCAGGACATCGCCAACGAGGATATTCGCAGCCTCGGCGCCTATTTCGCGGCGATGACGCCGCCGAAGGCAGCAGAGGACAAAGATCCCGACCTGTCGAAAAAAGGCGCGCAGGTTGCGGTCGGCCGCCGCTGCGCCTCATGCCACACGGATAGCTTTGCCGGCACCAAGGCCGTCGCGCGGCTCGCCGGTCAGCGCGAGGAATATCTCGTCAAGGCGCTGAACGACTACAAGAGCAGCCAGCGCGTTGGCGGCGGTGGTGCTGCAATGGCCGACGTCGCCTATCACATGAGCGATGAGGAAATCACCGCGGTGGCGCACTATCTGGCGTATTTCAAATAGCGCGAGCTATCCAGCCCGCTGCTTCTCATATGCCTTCAAATGCGTGTACGCGATGCGCAGTTTCGGCACTGGCACCTTGGCTGCATCGGCTCGTGCGATGAGGTCGCCGATCACGTGATCGGCTTCGACCGGCAGGCCAGCCTTGATGTCGCGGAACATCGAGGCCGTCATCGGCGAGCCTTCGGCGGTGAGGTTGCCCTTCACGCGATCGAAAAACGGACCGCCCGGCGTGTAGCCTGATGCAGTCGCGATCGCGCTGGTCTCATCCAGCATTCCAAGCAGAAAATCCCGGCCGCCGGGCGCGGCGAGGATGTTGCCGACGGACGTCCGCATCAGGCTGGTGGAAGCCGCGAGCGAAGACAGGAACACCCACTTCTCCCACATGTCCTGCATGATGTTCCGGCTGGCGGTGGCGCCGGTGATGCCGCTCTTGAAGGCCTCGTCGATCGCCTTGACGCGATCCGACATCGTGCCGTCGCGCTCGCCGTAATTGATCGATTGCATCGGTTGCAGCTGCACCACTTCGCGCTTCTCGTTCAGTGTCGCCGCGATGGCGCAGAGACCGCCGAGCACGCGCTCCTTGCCGAAGGTGGCATCGAGGATGTCGAGATGCTTCATGCCGTTGAGCATCGGGATGATCGCAGTGTTCGAGCCTACCGCTGGCGCAAACGACCTGATGGCATCGTCGAGGTCGAACGCCTTGCAGCTCAGCAGCACGACATCGAACTTGTCCTTGATGGCGTCGGCCTGGACGGTCGGCGGATTCTTCAATGTCACGTCGCCGTTGGGACTCCTGATGACGAGGCCTGCGCTCGCGAGCTCGCTGGCGCGCTTGGCGCGGACCAGGAAGGTGATGTCGCGGCCGGCCTGCAACAGCCTGCCACCAAAATAGCCGCCGATGGCGCCGGCGCCGACCACGAGGATACGCATGGGAAAGTCCTTGTTGTTGTTTTTTGCTTACCGTCGTCCCGGAGCATGCCAGAACGACCTCTAGGAGACCACCCGCTTTCTGGAGGATGCTGGATCACTTCTCCAGCACCATCTCCTCGACCTCGCGCAGCTGCTCCTTGCCGAAGAACATCTCGTTGCCGACGAAGAAGGTCGGCGAGCCGAAGGCGCCGCGGGCGACCGCCTCCTCGGTGTTCTTGATCAGCTTGCCCTTAACCTCGGGCTCCTGGGCGCGGGCGAAAAGTTTCTGGGCATCGAGACCTGAGGATGCCAGCGCCTTCGCCGCAACTTCCGGATCGTCCATCTTCTTCGGCTCGCGCCACATGTGGTGGAAGGCGGCATCGACATATGTCTCGAACACACCCTCGAGCTGCGCGGCGATCGCGGTGCGCATCAGGTTCAGCGTGTTGACGGGGAAGTGTGGATTCCAGACATAAGGCTGGACCTTGAAGCGCTTGATGAAGCGCTCGGTCTCGACCTGCTGGAATTCGCGCTTGTTCTTGACGCCGGCCAGCGTCTCCGCCGGCGACTTGTTGTTGGTCGACTTGAAAATGCCGCCGAGCAGGATCGGCACATATTCGAATCTGACGCCGATGCGCTGCTCGATCGCCGGGATTGCGAGATGACTGAGATAGGCGTTCGGGCTGCCGAAATCGAACAGGAATTGCGGGGCTGTGCGGGTCAAATGCGTTCTCCCTGACGTCACTTTTTGTCCATTGTGGCGCAGGGCGCGCCATAGGTCCACCGTTTAATGACGGTCATAATATCTTGATGATCAGACCATGCGCCGGATCGCCTGCTTGCGCCACACCAGCAGGTAATAGCCCATCTGCAAGAGGAACATGGCGCAGAACACGATCGGATAGGCGGCCCATACGCCTTGGAGACCGATCGCGCGGCTGAGGATTACCGCCGACGGCAACTCGATCGCGACGATGGCAAAGATCGACAGCAGCATCGGCGTCAACGCCACGCCCGCTGCACGCATCGCACCCGAGAACGTGGTCGCAAGGCCGAACGGCACCGAGCTCCACAAGGCGACGAAGAGCAGCCCCTTCGCCAGGTCGAGCACGGCGGCGTCGGTGATGAAGATGCCGAGCGCCGCGCGCGGCATCAGATAAATCAGCGCAACCAATCCGCCGGTCAGCACGAGGTTGAACGCAAGGCCTGTGCGGACGATGCCATCGAGCCGCGCCCGGTCGCCGCCGCCGACGGCCTGCGCGCCGAGGATCGAGACCGCGATCGAAATCGACATCGCCGTGAACTGCGTGTAGCCCATCACCTGATTGACCGCGCCATACGCGGCTGTCGCATCGGATCCAAAGCCGTTGACGAGGCCGAGCAAGACCAGCTCGGCAATCGCCATCACGACCATGCCCACCGCACTGGGCAATCCGATGCCGAGGATTTGTCCGATCACGGCGCGGTTGAACCTGATATGGCGCAGCAGGGCGGCATCAGGCGCGAGCGCATGCTTCTTCCGCAGCAGATAGGCGGCGAGCGCGAGCAGCGTCACGACATTGCAGATCGCGGCCGCCCAGGCCGGGCTGGTGATGCCGAGCGCCGGCAGGCCGAAGGTGCCGTGGATCAACATCGGTGTCAGGATCAGGCCGATCGTGGTGGACGACGCCAGCGCCAGCAGCGGTGTCATGGCATCACCGACGCCGCGGATCATCGCCGTCATCAGCAGGAAGGTGAAGCCGAGCGGCATCGTCAGCAGCATGATGCGCGCATAGGCGCTGGCGGGCGCGAGGATGTCCATGGGCGTTGCGAGCGCCATCATCAATTGCCGGCTGAACAGGCCGCCGATGAGCGCCACCGACATCGAGAGCACCAGGCCGATCGCGAGCGTGGTGCCTGCAACAATCTTGATCCTGTCGTGCTTGCCTGCACCGAAGGCCTGGCCGATCAGCACGGTGGCGCCCGTGCTCAGGCCCATGACGAAGGCGAACAGGAAGAAGAACACCGGGAAGAATGTCGAGACCGCCGCGAGTGCGTCAACGCCCATCATCTGGCCGAGATAAACGTTGCTGACAGTGCCGAACAGCGATTGCAGCGCGTTGCTCAGTATCAGCGGTGCGAGGAAGCGCAGGAAGTTTTTCCAGAGAGGCTTTGGGGCGGACATGGGTTTGCCTTTCGTCAGGGCGAGCAAAGCCGTTGCCGCGCGAGGCGCGGCTCGGCCGTTGATGGAGTGGTTGGAGCGCGGCGCGCGGCTTACGCGCGGTCGCTGTAGGCGAGCTTGACGATGTGGTCGCGAATGTCGGCCGGCCAGTCCGCAATCAGTCCGGTGAAGCGCCGCCGGTCATCTGCGAAAAGCGCGCGCGAGGCTTCCTCGAACTGTGCGAGATTGCCGGCCATGGTCGACATGAAGTGATAGGCCGCATCGCGCGCCTGCCGCTCGCGGTCCTTGTCGCCGCTGGCGCGCCTGGCGTCTTCGACAAGCTTTCGCAACGCGACCGATGCGCCGCCGGGCTGCGCATTGAGCCATTCCCAATGCCGCGGCAGCAGGGTCACCTCGCGCGCGACCACGCCGAGTTTCGGCCGGCCGCGCCCGCGCGGCTCGGTGGGCGCCTCGGTCTCTTCGGCCGGCGGCGGGATCTGCATCGCCAGCCGTGCCAGCACCTCGCGATCCCCGCCGCGCAGATCGAAGTCGATCGACCGGCCCGTGGCATCCGAAAAGACGATGATGGCCTCGTCCGACCGCGGCGCGACCCGCTTGACGACCAGCGCGACCTCTCCAGCCGTGCCAGACACCAGGCGACGCTGCCCTTGGAAAGCGGTGAAAATTCTCTGCATTGAAATCATTGCCATATTGACTGCGTTGCCGCCATTAGTACCCGGGTAAATAACGGCGGTCAATATACCCGGGTGAAAATATCCGACCGGCCGGCTCGACATTGCGGTCTCGGGCTGGCAGGTACTCGGACCGACCGATCACCCGACCTTAAGGATTTCGCGATGCTGACCGTCCACCACCTCAACAATTCGCGTTCGCAGCGGGTGCTGTGGCTGCTCGAGGAGTTGGGCGTGCCCTACGAGATCGTGCGCTATCAGCGTCAGCCTGACATGCGCGCGCCGAAGGAGCTGCGTGCGATCCATCCGCTCGGCAAGTCACCCGTCATCACCGACAACGGCAACACCATCGCCGAGTCGGGTGCGATCATCGAATATCTCGTTGCGACCTACGGCAATGGCCGGCTGATACCCCCGCCCGATACACCGGAGCGGCTGCGCTTTACCTACTGGCTGCACTACGCGGAAGGTTCGGCGATGTCGCCGCTGCTGCTGAAGCTGTTGTTCACGCTGATGCCGAAGCGCGCACCCGCGCTGCTGCGCCCGCTCGTGCGCAAGGTCTCGAACCAGGCGCTCACCGCGCTTGTCAATCCGCAGATCAAGCAGCACATGGATTATTGGGAAGGCGAACTTGCGAAGAGCGAATGGTTCGCCGGCAACGAGTTCACAGCAGCGGATATCCAGATGAGCTTCCCGCTCGAAGCTGCACAAGCGCGCGGCGGGCTCGAGCAGGGCCATCCCAAGGCGATGGCGTTCCTTGAGCGTATCCACGCACGGCCGGCCTATGCGCGCGCCCTCGAGAAGGGCGGGCCGTATCAGGTAGGGCGGTAAGTTTCCTCACCGCCCTGAATGACCTGTTAGTCCGCGTGCAGCACGCGCCCGCGTGTTTCCGGCAGTGCGAATGCCGCGATGAAGAACAGCGCGTAGGCCGCTACTGCGAAGATCGCGATCGCGTTGGCCAGCGACGTCGATGCGGAGAGCGCGCCGACCATGAACGGAAACAGCGCGCCGATGCCGCGGCCGAAATTGTAGCAGAAGCCCTGGCCCGAGCCGCGTAGACGCGTCGGATAGAGTTCGGTCAGGAACGCGCCGACCCCCGAGAAATAGCCGGAGGCGAAGAAGCCGAGCGGGAAACCGAGCACCCACAGGATCTCGTTGGTGAGCGGCAGCTGCGTGTAGAGCAGCACCACAGCCATCGCGCCGATCGAGAAGATCAGGAACAGATTGCGCCGTCCGATCCGGTCGGCAAGCCAGGCGCCGGTGAGATAGCCGATGAACGAGCCGATGATCAGCGTCGAGAGGTAGCCGGTCGAACCGACAATCGACAGATGTCGCTCCTTGGTCAGGAACTGCGGCACCCAGAAGGTGATGGCGTAGTAGCCGCCCTGGCACCCCGTCGCGGCGAGTGACGCAAGGATCGTGGTCTTCAGGATCGGGCCCGAAAAAATTTCCCAGAGCGCGGGACGAACGCCGCTCGCAGCCTGTCTGGCGCGCGCCTCCACCGCGATTTCCGGCTCAGTCACGGAGCGGCGGATGTAGAACACCAGCAGCGCCGGCAGTGCGCCGATCACGAACATCCAGCGCCACGCCGTCTCCGCCGGCATCAACGAAAACAGGATCGCTTGCGACAGCACCGCAAGGCCCCAACCGACGGCCCAGCCCGATTGCACCGAGCCGACCGCGCGACCGCGATATTGCGGGCGGATCGCCTCGCCCATCAGCACGGCGCCCGCGGCCCATTCCCCGCCGAAGCCGAGACCGAGCACGGCGCGCGCGATCAAAAGCTGCTCGAAATTCTGCACGACGGCGCAGACCAGCGAGAAGAACGAGAACCAGATGATGGTGATCTGGAGCGTCCTGACGCGGCCGATATGGTCGGACAGATAGCCGCCGAGCCAGCCGCCGATGGCCGAGGCCAGCAGCGTCACCGTGCCGGCAAGACCGGCCGAGGCCGCATCGACCTTCCACAGCGCGATGATGGTGCCGATCACCAGCGGGTAGATCATGAAGTCCATGCCGTCGAGCGCCCAGCCGGCCGCGCAGGCCCAGAAGGTTCGGCGCTCGGCGACGTTCATGTCGCGATAGAAAGCGAGAAGGCTGGTGTCCTCGATCTCGGCGCGTTCGATGCGCTGGAGCGGATCGGCTGTCGTCATGTGCGTTTCCCCGGCAAATTCTTGTGGCTGGCCGGTGGTAGCACGCGCGGCGGCCGGCGCAAGCCGGCGCGCGCCCTCTTGCCCTGCAGCGTCAGGGTTACTGTCCGGCCGCCTCCGCACCGCGGGTGCGCGGATCGGGCGCCCCGAGGGGGCCGTTCGGCGTCACGGCAATCGAATTGGCCGATGTCTGTCCCATCGGCTCGACGATGAGATGATCCATTGCCTTCAGCTCGAACAGCACGTCGTCGGGAAAGCCGCGTTCGACGCGTACTTCATCGGGGAGCCATTGATGATGCAGCCGTGGTGCGGCCACGGCAGCCGCGACGTCCATTTTGTAGTCTAGCACATTCACGATCACCTGGAGCACGGTCGAGATGATGCGACTGCCGCCGGGCGAGCCCGTCACCAGCACCGGCTTGCCGTCCTTCAGTACGATGGTTGGCGACATCGAGGATAACGGCCGCTTGCCTGGGCCAGGCAGATTGGCCTCATAACCGACGAGGCCATAGGCATTGGCGGCGCCGACTGCCGCAGTGAAATCGTCGAGCTCGTTGTTGAGCAGCACGCCAGTGCCGTCCGCGACCAGGCTGACGCCGTAGCTGAAGTTGAGCGTGTAAGTGTTGCTGACGGCGTTGCCGCGGCTATCGACGACGGAATAGTGCGTGGTATTGCTGCCTTCGCGCGGCGAGGTCGCGCTCGCGACGAGATCCTTGGACGGCGTCGCGCGGTCGGTGGAGATGCCGGTGCGCAGCCTCGCGGCATAGTCCTTGGCCATGAGCGTATCGATCGGTGCGTTGACAAAGGCCGGATCGCCGAGATAGCGCGCGCGGTCAGCGTAAGCGCGCTTCATGGCTTCGATCAGCAGGTGCAGCGATGCCGGCGAACCCTGCTTCAGGTCAGCCAGCTGAAAGCCTTCGAGAATGTTGAGCGTCTCGACCAGCACCACGCCGCCGGAGGACGGCAGCGGCATCGAGACGATGTCGTAGCCGCGATAGGTGCCGTGCACCGGGGGGCGGACCACCGGCTGATAGGTCTTCAGATCGTCCGGCGTCATGATGCCGCCGGCATCGGAGACGGCCTTGGCGAGCCTTTCCGCCACCACGCCCTCGTAGAATCCGCGCGGGCCTTGCGCCGCGACGCTCGCCAGCGTGTCGGCGAGGTCGCTCTGCACCAGCCTGTCGCCCTCGCCAAGCGGCGTGCCATCAGGCTTTGTGAAAATCCTGGCCGACGATGGAAAGCGCGCCAGTCGCGGATACCAACCCGGCAGCGTGTCGGCGATGTCGTCGGTGACGATGAATCCATCGCGGGCGAGTGCGATCGCGGGTTCGAGCAATTGCGCGAGCGTGAATTGGCCGGAGCCGTATTTCTCCAGCGCCAGCGCCAGGCCCGCGACGGTACCGGGCACGCCGATGCCGAGTCCGGAATCGCGCGACTTGGCGGCATCGGGCTTGCCGTCGGGGCCGAGGAAAACTTGCGCCGTGGTCGCCGCAGGGGCGGTCTCGCGATAGTCGATCGCGATATCCTCATTGCGTTCGGCGGAATGGATCACCATGAAGCCGCCACCGCCGATATTGCCGGCGCGAGGGTAAGTCACCGCCATCGCAAAGCCCGTTGCGACGGCTGCGTCGACGGCATTGCCGCCGCGCCGCAAGATGTCGGCGCCGACCTGTGCCGATATCTTGTCCTGCGCCACCACCATGCCATGCTCGGCGGCGATGGCATGCACGGAGTCGAGCGCGGGCGGCACATAGGCCCGCCGCGCATCCTGGGCGGTTGCCGATGCAAGCCCAAACGCCAAAGTGGCGATCAGTGCGAGAAAGGCACGTCGTGTCGAAAATGACGCCATCATCAAATTTCCGCCAAGCCTTCAGGCCAATTCAAACGCGTCGCAACAATGCTATACGGTTTGCGCCAAGAGAGGCAAAACTGTTTGTGATGAGGACTGCGTGATGACGACGATCGCCCCGGCTGCGCGCCTGGCCAGCGCCCCGCGGACCTATCCACCGCGCGCAGCTGTCATCAGCTGGATCTTCTTCGATTGGGCCGCGCAGCCCTATTTCACGCTGATCACGACCTTCGTGTTCGCGCCCTATTTTGCCACCAGCATCGCGCCGGATCCCGCCACGGGTCAGTCGTTGTGGGGGTTCGCGATGGCAGCAGCTGGCATGGCGATTGCGCTGTTGTCCCCGGTGCTTGGCGCCATCGCGGATGCTTCGGGCCGCCGCAAGCCATGGATCGCAGCGTTTGGCGCGGTCCTGGTGGTGGCCTCGTGTGCATTGTGGATCGGCAAGCCCGGCGATCACGACATCATTCCGCCGCTCCTGATTGCGGTTGCGCTTGCCAGCGTCGGCGCCGAATTCGCCACCGTCTTCAACAATGCGATGATGCCGACCTTGGTGCCGCCCGAGCGTATCGGCCGGCTCTCCGGCACCGGTTGGGCCACGGGTTACATCGGCGGCATCGTCAGCCTGATCATCGTGCTCGGCTTCCTCGCCGCCAATCCCGAGACCGGCCGCACGCTGCTCGGTTTCAAGCCGTTGTTCGGGCTCGATCCCCTCACCCACGAAGGTGACCGTGCTGCGGGACCATTGACCGGACTTTGGTTCATCGTCTTCGTGACGCCGATGTTCCTGTTCACGCCGGATTATCCGGCGAAGCGTCCGGTTCGCGAGGCGCTGCACGAAGGACTGGCTGATCTGAAGCGTTCGCTGAAGGATCTGCCGCAGCAGAAATCGCTCGCCGCGTTTCTGCTGGCCAACATGATCTACACGGATGGTCTTGTCTCGCTGTTCGCCTTCGGCGGCATCTACGCGGCCGGCACCTTCGGTTGGCACACGATCCAGATCGGCACGTTCGGAATCATCCTCGCCATCGCCGGTACCTTCGGTGCCTGGCTTGGCGGCAAGCTCGATGACTACCTCGGTCCGAAGCGCGTCATCGCCGGCAGCATGCTGATCCTGCTGCTCTCGGTGGCGGCGATCCTTCTCGTCGACAAGGACAGTGTGTTGTTCGTCAAGGTCGCGCCGCCGGTGCCTGGCGGGCCGTTGTTCGGCGCCGCCGCCGAGCGCGCCTATATCGTGCTGGGCTGCCTGATCGGTGCGGCCGGCGGCCCGCTTCAGGCGGCGTCACGCACGCTGCTGATCCGCCTCGCGCCGAAGGATCGCATCGCGCAGTATTTTGGCCTGTTCGCGCTGACCGGGAAGGTGACGTCCTTCATCGGCCCGCTGCTGATCGGCGTGATCACCGCGGTCACCGCGAGCCAGAAGGCCGGCATGGCCGTGCTGGTGGTGTTTTTCGTGACGGGGTTCGTGTTGTTGATGCGGGTGCGGGAGTCCTAGCTCCGCTGTCGTCCCGGCCCCCCGTGCGCAATTGCGCACTAGGCCGGGACGACCCGTTGAGAGTTCAGTGCACGATAGCTCAGTGCCTGAAGTGCCGCGTTCCCGTGAACACCATGGCAATGCCGTGGTCGTCGGCGGCCTTGATCACCTCGTCATCGCGCATCGAGCCGCCGGGCTGCACCACGGCGGTGGCGCCGGCCTCGATGCAGGCGAGCATGCCGTCGGCGAACGGGAAGAACGCATCCGACGCCACCACCGAGCCCTTGGTCAGCGGCTCCGCGAGCTTCAGCTCATTGGCTGCATCCAGCGCCTTGCGTGCCGCGATCCGCGCCGAATCCACGCGGCTCATCTGACCTGCGCCGATGCCGACGGTGGCGAGATCCTTGGCGTAGATGATGGTGTTCGACTTGACGTGCTTTGCCACGCGGAACGCGAACTTGAGGTCGCGCATCTCCGCGTCCGTGGGTGCGCGCTTGGTCACGACCTTGAACGTCATGTCCTCGACCACGGCGTTGTCGCGGCTTTGCACCAGAAGGCCGCCCGCGACCGTCTTGGCGGTGAGGCCGGGCGCGCGCGGATCCGGCAGGCTGCCGGCGAGCAGCAGGCGCAGATTCTTGCGCGCGCCGATGATGGCGATCGCCTCTTCGCTTGCGTCAGGCGCAATGATCACCTCGGTGAAGATCTTGGTGATCTCACGCGCGGTGTCGGCATCGAGCGGTCGGTTCATCGCGATGATGCCGCCGAAGGCCGAGGTGGAATCGCAGGCCAGTGCCTTGCGATAGGCCTCGACCAGGTTCGCGCCTTCGGCGACGCCGCAGGGGTTCGCGTGCTTGACGATCACACAGGCGGCGGTGCGCGTGGTATCGAATTCGCCGATGCACTCATAGGCCGCGTCGGTGTCGTTGATGTTGTTGTAGGAGAGCTCCTTGCCCTGGAGCTGCTGCGCGGTGGAGACGCCCGGGCGCTTGTCGGGTGTGGCGTAGAACGCCGCGGTCTGGTGCGGGTTCTCGCCGTAGCGCAGCGACTGGATCAGCTTGCCGCCGAAGGCGCGGAAATCGGGCGCGTCGATCTCGAGCTGCCGGTTGAACCAGTTCGAGATCGCAGCGTCATAGGCTGCGGTGCGCGCATAGGCCTTGGCGGCGAGCCGCCGACGCAGCTTCAGCGTGGTTGCGCCCTTGTTGGCGGCGAGCTCGTCGAGCACGGCTTTGTAGTCGTCGGCCTCGACCACGACAGCGACGTCGTCATGGTTCTTGGCAGCGGCGCGGATCATCGCGGGGCCGCCGATGTCGATATTCTCGATGCAATCCTCAAAGCCCGCGCCTTTGTCGACGGTCGCCTCGAACGGATAGAGATTGACGACGAGCAGATCGATCGGCGCGATACCGTGCGCCTTCATCGCCTCGGCGTGCTCCTTGTTGTCGCGGATCGCGAGCAGGCCGCCATGCACCTTCGGATGCAGCGTCTTGACGCGGCCGTCCATCATCTCGGGGAAGCCGGTCAGCTCGGAGACGTCCTTCACCTTGAGGCCGGCGGCGGCAATCGCTTTCGCGGTGCCGCCGGTCGAGACCAGCTCGACGTCATGCGCGGCAAGCGCCTTGGCGAACTCGATCAGGCCTGATTTGTCGGAGACGGAGAGAAGGGCGCGGGTGACGCGGCGGGGATGGTCAGTCATGAGCAAGATCCTCTGTTCAGGGAGTGTCTATGCCCAGGCGCGCGGCGGATATGTGTCGCGCTTCCCGATGGTGCTCCATCCAAGGTCGCCAGTCGCGCGAACGAGCGCTCGATAGCAGCTTTCGGGCCTGTTCTCAACGGGTAGATAGGGCCGGATTACGCCTGTTTACAGCGGAAGTTCCGGCTCGCGCCGCGCATTACGACGGGCATTGGTGACCGCGGGCGAAGCAGTCGAGCGCACAAAGCTCCAGCGGATCGAGGGTGCCTGGCGGGCGTCCTGGCGGATCACGATCTGGGCGGTGCGGCGGGGGCCGTCATTGCCGGCCAGAAACACGCTGTCCTCGAGATCGACCTTGTCGTCGAGCGCCTCGAAGGTCCAGACGTCGCGGTTCGGCAGCACCAGCATCACGCCGCGCGCATCCGAAAGCCGGCTCGCCTTGACCGCCGGATGCAGATGGAAGCGCAGCGCGAAATCGGCGTCAGCGCCCTTGAGCCGCGCGCCCTGCGGCGGCGACAGCGTGTCCTCGCCGTCGATCCGCGCGCCGTCATTGGCGACCATCAGCACGCGGCGATGGATCACGCCGAACTTGGCGAGATAGCCGTCATGCGAGGTCGTCAGCAGCGTGCCGCCCTCGACGATTTCGCGATAACTCTCGACCTCGTGGGGGCCGCTGATGATTGGCGCGCCGTGCAGCAGCCGCTTCATCGCCGACATCTCGACGAACTGGCAGGACGAGGTGTCGTGATAGGTCAGGGTCGAATGCGCCGCGGTGCCGCGCGCGAACGGCCGCCAATTGTCGCGGCCCGTGGTCGGCATGCCGCAATTGGTGACGATGCGGCTGATGCCGGATGACAGCTCGAACGACAGGCAGCCGGCATGCGCATCGTGGCTGACGCCGGCCGGCGGCGGCGGGCCGGTGTCGATGATCACGGTGGTCGGGCCGGCGTCGAGGCGCTGGAAGCCGGTATGCGGCATGTTCGCCATCGGCGCGCCATGGGCATCGTCATAGGCGAGCAGCGTCGCGAGCAGATCCGATGGCGTCGCGCTCATGCCGTTGAACAGCGCGAAATTGCCATCGCCGTGGCGGAAGAAGCGCAGCATCGGCATCATGCGGTCGATCGCATTGAGCAGCGCCGGCGGTGGCGCGATGTTGCGCGCGGCAAAGGTCTGCCGCAGCGGCAACAGGTCGATCAAGAGCTCGATCAGGGCGCCGGGGTTGCGGGAGATGTGGCCGCCGTCGGGGAGAATCTGCCGCTGCAATTCGTCGGAGAGCTTTTTCGACGCGCTGCGGATGTGCCGGGCCTGGTTGGCGAGGCAGAGCGTCGTGTAGCACAGCGCGATCTGCACCTGCAGCTTCGGCACCCCGTCGGGGATGTTGACCATCGTGAAGCGCAGGAAGCGGATCTCGCGCGCCAGTGCGCGCAAATAGCGGCGGTAGAATTTGTTGTCGGTGTCGTTGAGCACCAACGGCGCTTGCGACAGCAGCGAGATCACGCGCCGTGCCAGCACGTCGGCGCGGCGTGCGACGGGGCGACGCTTGTTGGCGGGATTGCTGATCCAGTCCTCGACCAGCGCGCGCGCATTCGCCCGGGTCAGCGCGGTGTCGGCGGCGCGCAGGTGCCGCAGCCAGCCGAAACCGAGCAGCGCGACCTCCCAATCCTCCGAGGGCGGATCGAGATCGAAGATCGAGCGGCCGTGGCAATTGACGATCTTGCCGGCGAAGACGAAGCGGCCTGCATAGATCTCGGCGGCGCGCGTCGCGTCCGCAGTGCGAAGGTCATGCGGCGCGATGATCAGCCGATCGGTCCGGCCCGGCCAGACCCGCGACAGCGCAACGGAACCGCCGCTCGCGCGCGCGAGCATGTTCCGCGCGAAGCGGTTCATGACCAGCGTCGAGATACGTCTGCGTTGAGCGACCGACACGCCTTGCCTTGAAGGGGGAGAGGATTCCGACGAATCCTTATTAATCCCAAAATCGAACGGCCGACACCACCTTGAAAGACCCCGAATCAGGGTCGCGGTCGCAAAATCCGGTGCAAAATCAGGATTTAACGAGCCGGGCCGCAAAAAATCCGTCGAGCCCACCGAGCTTCGGGTCGGCATGCGGCAAATGGCTCGGCAGGGTCCGGAGATCGCCCTCAGGGGTGATGATCTCGCTGAGCCCGGAGACCTCGCTGGCTTCGATCGGCACGCGGCGCAACGTAGGCTCCGCGGCCAGCAGCGTGGCGACGGCCTGCTCGCCTTCTTCGGGTTCCAGCGAACAGGTGCAATAAACCAGCGTCCCGCCTGATTTGAGCAGCGAGACGGATTTCTTCAGCAGCCGCTGCTGGAGAACGGTCATTGCGGCGATGTCGGACTCCTGGCGCAGCCAGGCGACATCAGGATGCCGGCGGATCGTCCCGGTCGAGGTGCAGGGCGCATCGATCAGGATTCCATCAAAGCCGTCCGCGGGCCCGGTCCATTCCACGGCGTCCGCAACGACGGTCTCGGCTTGAAGCGACAGGCGGTTCAGATTTTCGCGCAGGCGCGCCACCCGGGCGGGCGAGCGATCGAGCGCGGTGACTTTCGCGCCGGCATGTGCGAGCTGCGCGGTCTTGCCGCCGGGCGCCGCACAGAGATCGGCGATGGATTTGCCCTTGATGTCGCCGAACAGCCGGACCGGCAGCGCGGCGGCGGCGTCCTGCACCCACCACTGTCCTTCGGTGAAACCGGGCAGCATCGTCACGGCGCCGTGCAGCACCGTGCGCACCGATCCGGTCGGCAGCACTTCACCATGCAATCGGCTCGCCCATTGCGCGGCGTCGGACTTCACGGTGAGATCGAGCGAAGGTTCATGGCCGAGCGCGAGCGCCATGTCCCGCGCGGTCGCCTCGCCGTAATGCGCGCTCCAGCGCGCCAGCAGCCAGGGCGGCAGGTCTAGCGATTGCGTCGCGACCTCCTCGACCAGCGCCTGGCCCTCGCGCGCGCAGCGGCGCAGCACCGCGTTGACGAGGCCGGCATAGCGCGCGGCGCGCCGGTCGGATTGCACCAGGCGCACCGAGAGATCGACCGCGGCGTGGTCGGGCACGTCCATCCAGAGAATCTGGGCGGCGCCGATCAGCAGCGCGCTCTGCGCGCGCGGTGCGTCGGACGGAATCCCCTTGTCGAGCAGGCGCGACAGCACATGGCCGAGCGTGCCGAGACGGCGCAAAATGGTTGCGACCAGACGCCGCATCAGCGCGCGGTCGCGGTCAGCGAGTGTCTTCAGTCCGGGATGGGCGCCGGAGCCGTCGAGCTGGTCATCGAGCGTGCGGTGCTTGTGCAGGACGCCGTCGACGATGTCGGCAGCGATCCGCCGCGCCGCAAGACCGGGCACTTCGGACGGAGGGGCAAAACGTTGAGATGGCATGCGGACGTAAGGTTCTGAGCGAGCGGCAGTTCCGCCGATATGGGCGCATGCCTTGAGGACACCTCATGTGGCATGTGAATATGCCAAATGTAAGAATGGTCTCTGGCGATTTCAGCCCTTGGCTGCCATTTCAGCAATGCGTTATTGGACGTCGCGCGGATGACGATCCTGCGCTAGGACCCCGAACGATGAACGACCAATCTTCCGCCTCCAATTCCAAGCCCTTGCCACCGGCGGCCCAGCGTGCGCTGGCCGAAGCCGAGGCACGCCGGCAAGCTGCCGCTGCGGCGCATGCTGAAGCTGCGCCGAAGGAGTTGCAGGGGCCGAAGGGACCTGAGCCCACCCGCTACGGCGATTGGGAGCGCAAGGGCATCGCCTCGGACTTTTGACGCTCTCTTGCGGGCTCCGCCGACTCAGCCCTAGCGTGCGCGGATGTCGCGCTTCGACCCCGGTCATCCATATCGTCCGTCCTACAGTGGCTCGCCATTCGGCCGCCGCTTCGCCGGCATCTTGCCGTGGATGTTCGTGATCGGCGTCGCCGTCGTTGTCGTACTCGCCTCTCGACACGGGACAAGCTGGCCGGTTCCGCATCCGGCCGACGAGCGCGCGCAAGATGCCGAGATCATCCTGCAACAGACGACCAGTCCCGATATTCGCCTGCCGATCGATGTCATCCGCACCATCGATGGCGACACTTTCCTTGCTCGCGTGCATCAGCGCGACGGACGCGATCTCGTTGCGCGGGTTCGACTGCGCGGCATCGACGCGCCCGAAATGAAGGCGTCCTGCCAGGACGAACTGAACAAGGCGGAAGCCGCCACCGAGGCGCTGCGCAACCTGCTCGGCCAAGGCGGCGTCACGATCTACAATCTCGGCTCGGAAAAATACGGGCGCGTTCTCGCCGATGTTGCGACCAAGCGCACCGCCAATGTGTCAGCCGCGATGCTCGCGGGTGGCTACGCACGCAGCTACAATGGTGGCCATCGCGACGGCTGGTGCACGCGCGGCTGGCGGTTCTGGTAACAAAAAAGCCGCGGCTGATGACGCGGCTTTTCCAATCTCTGCCCTGATCTGTTCGATCAGCGCGTCACGACCACCGTCGTGCCGACCGAAACGCGGCTGTAGAGATCGGTGATGTCGTCGTTGAGCATGCGAATGCAGCCATAGGAGACGAAGCCGCCGACCGAGCCCGGCACGTTGGTGCCGTGGATGGCATATTCGCCGCCGGCCAGCGTCATCGCCGCGACGCCCATCGGGTTGCGCGGCGAGCCGCCCGGGATCACGTCGGGAAGCTGCGGCTTGTCGCGCTTCACCTCGGCAGGCGGCGACCAGGCCGGGTTGCGATATTTGCCGTCGATCCGGGTAGTGCCAGCCCACTGCTTGCCTGATTTGCCGACGCCGACCGGATAGCGCACGGCGTGGCCGTCATCGAGGATCAGATAGAGCCGACGCTCGTTGGTTTTGACCACGATGGTGCCGGGCGAATAATTGGCAACGTGCGTTCCGACCATCTCCGGGCGCGCTTCGGCCGCGGTCGACATCAAGACCCCTGCCCCGATGGTGGCGGCCAGCGCCAGTGCAATCCTCATCGACATCGATTTTCCCCTCAGCCCCGAAACGGATCGTGCAAATTCACGCAAAACCGGCAATCGCTGCCTGCCCAGACATTCTTAACCGCGCTTGTTAACCGGACGGTTTCCACACGCGGCCGCCAGGGGCGAGCCAGCAGGGCGAAGAAAGGAAATGTTCGAAATAAAGTAAATGACTTGAAAACAACACTCGGCGGGAAAGATGCGTCCCTGCCGGAGGACGGCCTGACAAGTGCGTGAGGGCTGTGAATGGCCGTCGTCATTCCGGGCGCACGATAGTGCGACCCGGAATCTCGAGATTCCGGGTTCGGTCCTGCGGACCGCCCCGGAATGACAACGTGTCTCGGATATTACGCCGACTTCTTGTTCTGCCGGTTCTTGACGAGGTCATCGACCACGGCGGGATCGGCCAAGGTCGAGGTGTCCCCTAAGCTGCCCGGTTCGTCCTCGGCGATCTTGCGCAGGATGCGGCGCATGATCTTGCCGGAGCGGGTCTTGGGCAGGCCGGGTGCGAACTGGATCTGGTCCGGCGAGGCGATCGGGCCGATCTCCTTGCGCACCCAGGAGACGAGCTCCTTGCGAAGCTCGTCGGTCGGCTCGACGCCGGCCATCAGGGTCACATAGGCATAGATGCCCTGGCCCTTGATGTCGTGCGGGAAGCCGACGACGGCGGCCTCCGACACCTTCTCATGCGCGACCAGCGCGCTCTCGACCTCGGCGGTGCCCATGCGGTGGCCAGACACGTTGATGACGTCGTCGACGCGGCCGGTGATCCAGTAATAGCCGTCGGCATCGCGGCGGCAGCCGTCGCCCGTGAAATACTTGCCCTTGTAGGTCGAGAAATAGGTCTGCTCGAAACGGGCGTGGTCGCCATAGACGGTTCGCATCTGGCCCGGCCAGGACCGCGTCAGGCAGAGATTGCCTGTCGTCTCACCCTCCAGCACCTTGCCGTCGGCGTCGACGATCTCGGGCGCTACGCCGAAGAACGGCTGCGTCGCCGAGCCCGGCTTCAGCTTGGTCGCGCCGGGCAGCGGCGTGATGAGAATGCCGCCGGTCTCGGTCTGCCACCAGGTGTCGACGATCGGGCAGCGGTCGTCGCCGACGACGCGGTGGTACCATTCCCAGGCTTCCGGATTGATGGGCTCACCGACCGAGCCGAGCAGGCGGAGCGAGGCACGCGAGGTCTTCTTCACCGGCTCGTCGCCCGACTGCATCAGCGCGCGGATCGCGGTCGGCGCGGTGTAGAAGATGTTGACCTTGTGCTTGTCGATGACGTTCCAGAAGCGCGAATTATCGGGGTAATTCGGCACGCCTTCGAACATCAGCGTGGTCGCGCCGTTGGCGAGCGGCCCGTAGAGAATGTAGCTGTGGCCGGTCACCCAGCCGACGTCGGCGGTGCACCAGTAGATATCGCCCTCGTGATAGTCGAAGACGTATTGATGCGTCATCGAGGCGAATACGAGATAACCGCCCGAGGTGTGCAGCACGCCCTTGGGCTGGCCGGTCGAGCCCGACGTATAGAGGATGAACAGCGGATCCTCGGCGTGCATGTGCTCGACCGGGCATTCGGTCGTCACCATCTTGGCGGCGTCGTGGTACCAGAGATCGCGCGAGGGATTCATCTCGACCGCGCCGCCGGTGCGCTTGACCACGACGACCCAGTCGACACCGTCGGCTTTAGTGAGCGCCGCGTCGACATTGGCCTTCAGCGGCACCTTCCTGCCGCCGCGCAGGCCTTCGTCCGCGGTGATGATGACCTTGGACTGGCAGTCGTTGATGCGCTGGGCGAGTGAATCAGGCGAGAAGCCCGCGAACACCACCGAGTGGATGGCGCCGATCCGCGCGCAG
>Ga0209148_1000285_pt1 | contig 75960 bp, 79 predicted proteins | sample AraplaCol_mMF_r2_2_FD_184288 | JGI IMG/M metagenome (GOLD analysis project Ga0209148, IMG submission 184288) | Arabidopsis root microbial communities from North Carolina, USA - plate scrape CL_Col_mMF_r2 (SPAdes) (version 2) | ecosystem: Host-associated > Plants > Roots > Endosphere | place...
ACGATCCGGCAATCTACAAGCAGCGAAACATCATCGAACGCATGTTCTGCCGCCTCAAAGACTGGCGACGCGTCGCCATGCGCTTCGACCGCAATATCAAAACCTTCATGGCCACCATCGCCATCGCCGCCACCGTCATCTGGTGGCTCTAATGAGTCCGGACCCTAATTCGGCCCGCCATTCGTTACGGTAAGAGCAGGCTCCCGCCGGGGCGAAGCGCAAAAAAAGCCCCGCCTAGCTCGAAGGCCGGACGGCTCTCATGCACTCTTAACCGAAAAGCTCAGCCGAAGCTGACTGCGCTCGTCCGCTTGCGGCTGCGCATCGCGCCGCCGACTAGCCCGAACCCGCCCAGCATCATCGCCCAGATCGCCGGCTCGGGAACCGCCGTACCGTCCACGTCGATCCGCACGCGTCCGCCGTCGGTCGGCCCGAAGTGGACGAAGCCGTCCTCCGCTGGAAAGGCGAGGGGGAGGAGCATATCCTGGGATTCCGGCCACGGCAGCGACGCGGTGAACGTCCCGGACCACGCGAACGGGTCGATCGCCGCATCGCAATCCGGCGGCTCCTCTCCCGGCGGCAATCCGGCGCACCAGCGTGGATCAGCCCCGATCATGCCATGGACGTCCACTCCAAAATTCGTCGGCAAGCCGCTCAGAAGCGTGGAGGTGAATTCGATGTTCGGACCGAATGTCCCGATCTGGACCGTCGTTCCGCCCGTACCGTTGATGATGAACGAAGCGCCGAAGGCCGGCGAAACCATGGCGAGGGCGGCGAAGGTTGCGAAGATGCGCTTCATCGATAGTCCCCTTTATCGCGGGCTCTGCCGACCCGTGATGGCCAATATCCCGCCCGCGCCGCATATATTCCGATAAGGATCCGGTTTTGCGGTCGCGGTTAATTGGCGACTCGTAACGAAGCGCGCGGCCCTCCGTTCCCGTCGATCCGCAGTCCGTCCGCGAGATAGACAATCTCGTCCGCCATCGCCGCGCATTCGGCCGAATGCGTTGCCATCACCACCGTCGTGCCGCCGCGATTGAGTTGCCACAAAACCTGCAGCATCTGCGCGGCGCCGCGCGCGTCCAGGTCGCCTGTGGGTTCGTCCGCGAACAGGATGCGCGGCCGGCTCGCGATCGCGCGCGCTATCTCAACGCGGCGCTGCTGCCCGGCCGAGAGCGCAGGCACCGGATGCGCGGCGCGATGCCCCAGCCCCACGAGCTCCATCGCCTCTTCGACGCGCCACCGCCGTTCCGCGGCGGTCATGTCGCGATAGCGCAGCCCGATTTCGATATTGGCCTGTACGTCGAGTTCATCGATCAGCCGCGTGTCCTGGAAGAGGAAGCTGCTCATGCGCCGGCGCAGCGCGACGCGCTTATGTTCGGGCAGGCGATCCACCCGCACCCCGCAAAACACGAACCAGCCGCGCGTCACGTCGTCGATCAGCGCGAGCAGATGCAGCAATGTCGACTTGCCGCTCCCGGATAGCCCGACCAGCGCCACGAACGCGCCTTCCCGTATGTTGAGGTCCACGCCGCTGAGCGCCTCGACCTCCGATCGCCCGGTGAAATAGGTCTTCGACACATCGCGCAAGGCCAGCATCTTTCCCCCTTCCGCCTCCTCTTCGGCCCAGCGTCCGACCTGCACTTCCCGTGCCAGGGGAGGGGCAGAGGGGAACGGAGCGGGCAGCCGCGCCGCTGCGCCCGAAACCGGCCGTTTTCGGACAGCGCGTTGCGCGATTCCGGACAGGACGGAGAACCATTGCCAGCGGTTCGCCAACCCGGAAAATCGGCGGCCACTAGATGATCGGCCGCGCTACCTCTTCGGCGCAGCCGCCACTGATCCGCCACCCGCAGGCGCCGCCGGAGCGGTAGCCCGGGCAGCCCCCACAATCAGCGGCGCCGGCCCCGCATTGTCCGCGAACGCCACCGGCACATCCTCGTCGAGGAATGCCTTGAGCGGTGTGCCGATCGGCATGCGCGCACTGGTGCCGGTCATGAAGAAGCCCGCGGGCAGGAAGATGAATGCGGAGACGGCCACCGCCGCGACGCCGCCCGCATGGCCCTTGTCGTCACCGGAGCCGGTCAGCTTGATCTGCCGGTCCCCCACTTGCACGTAGACCGGTCGGACTTCGATCCGGCCCGATTTACCCCACATGCCCTTATTGTGCACGTCGGTGACCTCGCCCACCCCGTGCGTCCCGGCCGGAATGATGACCCGTCCGTCGAGCGACACCGCCTCCGCGGTTTCGATCTCGAACCGTTGGCCCGCTTTGAGATGCTTGCCTTCCGTAGTCAGCGGCTCCGCCAGCCGCATCGGAATCGGCGTCCCGATGCGCATCACCTCGGGCGTTGCCCCACCGACGACCAAAGTGGATTGAGATAGTGCCGCTGTACTGACGCAGCAGGCAAGCGCAAGCGACGTCGCGCGCATAAACAGACTCATGATGTCCTCCCCCGCCAACTCCCCCGAGCCGGCATCAAAGGACCATGCGGCAAATCATGGATCGGGCAAAGTTTTATCGTAGCCGAAACGGTTCGCCAAAATTCGGGGACACCAAAATTCGGGGACACAATACTTAATTCGGCAACCGTGCTCTTCTGGAGTGCTCCCTTGGATTGAGACGGTAAAATTAGGGACAGCCCTTTTGGAGCGCGTGCCGCGCACATCCCCCCGGCCGTGCCTCGTCACGCCTCCGATCCGTTTTAAGACCGCCGGGTGCAAGCGGCGAAAAACGTCTTCCGAGCCTCAGATTGACACGGATCTGATCGACGAAGCCATGTTGGCCTTGCTGTTCCTCACGCTCCACCGGAACAGCGCGAAGGGTCCCTTCTGGCGCGCATGGAAGTCGTTCGATTGGGATGCGATGGCGCGGCTGCACGGCAAGCGCCTGATCATGGATCCGGTCGGAAAGGCGAAGTCGGTGCTGTTGACCGATGAAGGTCGCCAGCGGTGTGAGGCAGCCTACTACCGGCTCTTCACGAAACGGTGACGTCCGGCGATTTCAGCGGATCACGAACAGCGCAAAGCCACGCTCGATCCGCAGCCCGTCCGCAAGCTAGGCATTTCATTCGCCACCACCGCGCAGGTTCCGGGTGAGTCGAGCACTTGGGAAAGGCCGGCGCGATAGGGCTTGACATTTGTACGTATAAAGCATACAAGCTTGCCCAGCTAGCGATATGTTGCCGGCGCATGGTCCGATCCGTGCATTCATGGGCTCTTTCTCAGATTCGGTAACGGCCAGGGACCGCGCCGCTCCGCGCGACCCGTTGCCGCGGGACCGAAATCATCAAGTTCGAATCTGATGTTTTTTCTTTTTTCCCTTCGAATGCGGGGACACGATGTTCGGTGAACTCCGCCGCTCGCGCGACAGAGCATTCGCCCTAGATCGTTGTTTTCCCGCGATTTCCGCATTGCCGGATGATTTCCTCCGCTTCGAAACCGCTCTACGCGAGGGCTGAAGCTCCAGCGAAAGGCGTATCCTTATGCCCTCTCCCGATCCCACTATCCTTATCGCCGGCGCCTCGCGCGGGCTCGGCCTCGCGCTCGCCGCGGAGTTCCTCGAACGCGGCTGGCACGTCATCGGCACCGTCCGCGGCGCCGGCCGCACCGGTCTCCACGACCTCGCCGATCGTCACCCCGGCCGCGTCGAGATCGCACCCCTCGACATCAGCGACACCGCCCAGATCGCGGCGCTCGGCGACCGCCTCTCCGCCCGTCCGCTCGACATGTTGTTCGTCAATGCCGGCACCACCACGCGCGATCCGCAGGTCCTTCTCGGCGACGTCGCCACCGACGAGTTCGCGCGCGTCATGGCCACTAATGTGCTGGGCCCGATGCGCGTGATCCAGGCGTTGCAGCACCGCGTGCCCGCGGGCGGACTGATCGGCGCCATGTCGTCCGGCCAGGGCAGCATCGCCAACAACCAGAACGGCCGCGGCGAGATCTATCGCAGCAGCAAGGCCGCGCTCAACATGGCGATGCGCAGCTTCGCCGCGCGCGAGGCCGACAGCGGCCGCGCGATCGCGCTGATCGCCCCCGGCTGGATCCGCACCGATCTCGGCGGCCCCGGCGCGCCGTTCACGATCGAGGAGGCCATACCCAAGGTGGTCGATACCCTGCTCGCCGCCCGCGCCGCGCCGGGCCTGCACTATCTCGATCGCTTCGGCGAGACCGTGCCCTGGTAGGCCCAAACCTCAAAAGGCGGCGCCTGATCCACCATTCTCATTCCGGCTGACCCTCTAAAGCCGGGACCCGGATGCAAAACCCAGCCCCGTCGCTTATGGGCAGGGCCGGCGCGGACGGAGATGCCGGGATGGATCATGTCAATGTCGTCACGCTCGGGCTGCTGCTGTTCGTCGCCTGCCTGGTGGCGATCGTCACGCGACGGCTCGGCTGGCCTTATACGGTCGGGTTGGTGCTGGCCGGTATCGGGCTCAGCCTGGCGGGCTATCGCAGCGGCATCACGCTCACGCCCGCGCTCATCTTCACCTTCCTCCTGCCGCCTTTGGTGTTCGAGGCCGCGCTCCACCTCAAATGGCACCGCTTCCGCGAACGCGCGCCGCTGATCCTCAGCCTCGCCTTCATCGGCACGCTGCTGGCGATGGGGGTGGTGGCGGCGGGCATGCACTGGCTTGCCGGATGGGGCTGGCAGGCGGCCTTGCTGTTCGGATCGCTGATCGCCGCGACCGATCCGGTTGCGGTCATCGCGATGATGAAGGAGCAGCAGGCTGATCCGCGCGTCCGTTTCCTGCTGGAGGCTGAGAGCCTGCTCAACGACGGCGCCGCCGCCGTATTGTTCGGCCTGTGCGCCGCCGCGATTGCCGGCGCGCCCACCGATGCGGGCACGATCGCCCAGTCGCTTCTGGTCACCGTCGCCGGCGGCATCGCCTGCGGTCTGATCGTGGCGGGCGGCCTGCTCGCCGTCGCCGGCCGCTCGGACGATCATCTGGTCGAGCTCACCTTGAGCGTGCTCGCGGCTTATGGCTCCTTCCTGTTCGCCGAACGGCTCGGCGTCTCGGCAGTGCTCGCCGCGGTCGCCGCGGGCATGCTTGTCGGCAATGCCGGCCCCGGCCGTTCGCTCACCGAACGCGGCGGCGAGGCGCTCGAGCGCTTCTGGGATTTCGCCGCCTTCCTCGCCAATTCGATCATCTTCCTGCTGATCGGCAGCCGCGAGGCCGAACAGCCGCTTGGCGTCTTCATCGTCCCGGCGGCGATCGCGGTGCTGCTCGTCCTGCTCGGGCGCGCCGTCGCGGTCTATCCCATCGCCGGCCTGTTCGCACGCACGCGTCAGGCGGTCGACGGCATGACCCAGCATATCCTGTTCTGGGGCGGGCTGCGCGGCGCGCTCGGCCTCGCGCTCGCACTCGCCGCGCCCCGAGCGCTGCCGGAGCATGACGCGCTCGTCAGCGTCGCCTTCGCGGTCGTGGCGTTCTCGCTGTTCGTGCAGGGCGTCACCACCCCCTGGCTGCTCCGCCGCGCGGGGCGGAAGGGAGGGTGAGGCCCTAATCCCGCACCGGCCCGGATCGTCCCGCGAGGAGGCCCGGAAGCTCAGCGCGCCAGCAATTCCCCGATGATGACGTCCAGGTCCTCGCGCAGTTTCGTCACGCGCCCGCGCATGCCGCGGCTGATCTCGCGCGAGGATTCGGCGTTCCGCGCGAGTTCGGTGATCGCGCCGCTGATCTGGCCCATCGCCGTATCCACCGCCAGCGCCTGCTCGCGCGCCGCGGTGACGCTGGATCGGATGCCGCCGCTCGCCAGCGCCTGTTGCGCGGCCGCGTCGGCGGCGGTCGCGATATGGTCGTGGATCTGGTGGAGCTGCGTGTCGATCCGCCGGCTTAGGCTGACGCTGTCATGCACCGCCTGCTGCACCGCAGACACGCGCTGGTTGATCAGCTTGGCCGATCCCTGCGTATCCTGCGACAGCGTCTTGATCTCGCGCGCGACCACCGCAAAGCCCGCATTCTCGGCATGCGATCGCGCGGCCTCGATCGTCGCGTTGAGCGCGAGCAGATTGGTCTGCTCGGCCACGCCCGCGATCAGCGCGGTCGCCTCGCTGATCGTGGTGACGTGATGCAGCAGCGAGGTGTTGGCCTCCGCCGCTGCCGACGAGGATTCCGCCGCCGACGATACCGCCGCGCGCGTCTTGGCGGTCTCGCCGCCGATCGAGGCGCTCGCGACCGCGAGCCGATCGGTGTTCGCCGCGATATCCTCCAGCGAACGCGCCGCCGCGCTCGTGCGCCGCACCACATCCTCGGCATGCTGCGCCTGGATGCGCGTCGATTCCGCCGCCTGGTCGGTGCCCTCGTCCAGCCGGTCGGCCAGCCGGGCTAGGTCGGGCAAGGTCATCGCCAGCGTCGCGCGCAGCGACCGGCCCGCTTCATGCGCCGCGTCGCGCAGCTGTTGCGCATGCTGTTCGCGCTCCTGCACCGCCTGCCGCGCCGCCTCGTCAGCGGTTTGGCGCGACCGCTGCGCCGCCGCCAGCGCGCATTCGGCTTCCGCGCGCAGCCGTTCGGCTTCCTCGGTGAGCGCGGCCTGCTGCGCGTTGCGCGCAAGCAGCGCGCGCTTCTGCGAATTCAGGATACGCACCAGCAGCACGAAAATCATGCCGAGCGCCGCCACCGCCGCCAGCATGGCCGGCGCGATATCCGCCAGCGCTTCGCGTCCCGGCTTTTTCGATTGCCAGTTGAACCAGGCCACCGGCTGGCCCGCCGCATCCCGCAGCGGCATGTTGATGCCCGATCGGCCGGCCTGCGCGGACAAGGCAACCGGCCCGATCCCGAACCGCGCGCTCCACTTCTTGAGCAGCGGTGGATCGATCGGATCGACATAGATCAGGTAGCGCAGCGAATCGGTCGGCACGCGCACCTTGCCCTGCAACGGCGTCACCGGCATCGCGCCGAACGTGGCGGGCTTCCCCTCATAAAGATCGACGATGGCCAGCCCCTCTTTCATCCGCGCCGCCGCAGCGCGGTTGTGCGGAAGCAGGCGCAGCAGCCTCGCCGCCGCCGCCGGAGCGGCCCGCAGGATCGGCGGATCGACACGGCCGTCGGCGCGCCGTGCGAACAAGGTGCGCGCCTGCTCGTCGATAAGATAGGTCCGGTAGGGGCCGCTCAGGTTCGCGAACGCCCATTGGGCGTCGAGCTGGCCATAAACATGGCTGACGGCATCGTCCCAGCGCGCGGTATTATAGGCGCCCGCCCGCTCGCCCGAGAGCGTCTCGTCCAGGCTGGCGGCCACCGCCGCCATTTCGGCGCGCGCCCCGTTCGTGTCGAGCTCGCGGACCAGGATCAGCATCAGCACGCCGCATGTGAGCAGAGTCACGCAGGCCAGCGCGCTCAGTAATGCCGTTCCGCTGCGCGCGCTGTCCTGCGCGCGCTTGCCCCACCCCTGACGCATCACCCTTACTCCGTGATTACCCAATCAATGGCGGAGAAATAGTTAACAAGGTTTTAAGGGATTGGCGGAGGAACGTTCCCGCAGGCGCCTGCGCCGTATCGATCAGGAATCCGCCTGTCTCTCCGCGATGCGGAACGCGGCATAGCTTCCATAGCTCGCGACGACGAACGGGACGCAATAGGTCAGCGCGAGCTTCCACAGGACGGGATGCACGCCGCGCACCAGTTCGGGCCCCTGATTGATTGCATTGAGCGCGGTGCCGACGATGACCGCCACCCAGGCGGAGCGCCGGATCGAAGCCCCCGCGAATGTCTTTTGCAAGGCTGTGCTACTGGTCCCCATCGTCCCTTGCTGCCACGGCACGGCGGCAATGTCAGCATCCTAACGCGGCCCCGGCGGCAAAGGATCGGTCCGCCCCGTACCAATTTGCCGCGCCGCGCATTGCGCCGCCACCGGTTGCTCCCTAATCGGTCATGAACGGCGCAAAGGGGAAAAGGCGATGCGGGGCACGAAACCGACTGTGGCGCTGGCTCTCGCGCTGCTCGCGGCGGGCGCGGCATCGGCGCAAGCGGCGGACAGCCGCGCGGTTCACATCCCCGGCGTGTCCAAAGCGGCGTTCTGGACCAATGCCCCCCTCGCGTGGGAAGCAAGCCCGACCGGTATGGTCGTGGTCGCCGGACCAAAGACCGACAAATATAACAGCCCCGACGAATCGAACGTGAGCGACACCGCGCCGCGCCTGCTGTTCGATGCCGATAGGGATTTCATCTTCAGCGCGGGCGTAGGCCACGCATTCGCGAGCGTCTGGGACAGCGGCGGGCTGATCGTCGAGGCTGATCGGGCGCATTGGTTCAAGCTCAATTTCGAGCGCGATTATACGGGTGCGCGCCGCATCGTCTCGGTGGTGACGCGCGATTATTCCGACGACAGCAACGCGATGGAGCTCGATGCGGATGTCGCGTTTCTCGAAGTCGCCAAGCGCGACGACGCTTTCTACCTCTTCGTCTCGAAGGACGGTGCGGGCTGGTATCTGTTGCGCGCCTTTAACATGAAGACGCAGGGTCCGCTAAAGGTCGGGCTGATCGCCCAGTCCCCCTCCGGCGATCGGGCCAGGATCACCTTCACCGACATCCGCTACAGCGCGACGCGCATCAACGACATCTGGAAGGGCAAATAGGCCCGATCGCGACAGCCATCCGCAAAGGCGATCACAATCCCGACAGCTCATGGATATGATGCTCGACCACCGGCACGATCTTGGCGGATGCGGCCTTGAGCGCGGGCGCGCTGCTGCCCGCGGCATTGTCCTTGTGCAACGCCAGCGCTTGCTGGTGCGCGGCCTTCTGCTGCGTAACGTATAATGTGTCGCGGGCCGCGCCGCTGACCTGCTTCAGCGCGGTGATATCGGCCGCCTGATCGGGCTCCAGCACCGGTGGCTTCGGCTTCAGTCCCGACTTGATCGCGGCCGCTTTCACCTCGGCCGTCGATTTGGTGTGATCCTTCACCATCAGATTGGCGAAGGCGCGGACCTTGGGATTCTTGCTCGACGTTTCCAGCTTGGCCGAGGTCACCTCGAAAAGATCGGACGCGCCCGCTTTCTTGACGAAATCGGCGGGGGAAAGCGGCGCCGCATGCGCCGCGCCGGCCAGCATGAATCCGGCCAGAGCCAATGTCAGTGTTTTCATGGCACTCTCCTGTTCGGCGGTATCGCCATTGGGCTGGCCAACTCCGCACGCCGCCGAATGTTCACCCATTCCTTCGCAAAATTTTGCCTTCCGTCGCGCGGCGTGTCCCGGACCTCGGCGGGTCAGAACCGAAGGAGAAAAAGGAGGGATCACAAAAGGCTGAAGCGAAATCGGGCGACGGTAACATGGATCAGGATCCAAACGCGCGGCAGGCAAGCAGGACCGCGGCGGGCCCGGCGGCGGAGCCAAGGATGGGTTGGCGGATTGATGCGCCATGCCGCGCCCGCTCAAGGTCTTTCGCACCGCCATCGGCTTCCATGATGCCTATGTCGCCGCGCCGACGATGAAGGCGGCGCTGGAGGCGTGGGGCGCGGATCGCAACCTGTTCGCCAGCGGGCGAGCGGAGCGCGTCACTGATCCGGCGCTGATCAAGGCCGCGCTCGCCGATCCGGGCAAAGTGATCAAAGTCCTGCGCGGCACCGAGGCCGAGCAACTCGCTGCACTCGAGGCATCCGGGCGCCGTCCAGCCGCGCGCAAGCGTACCGCCGCGCGACGATCCAAAACCGCGCCCAGACCCAGCCGAGCGGCGCTGGATCGGGCCGACGAGGCACTCGCTGCGGCGCAGGCGCGGCACGACAGGGCGCTCGATGCGCTGGCAAAGCGCGAGGCCGCATTGCGCGAGGAGCGCCACGCGCTCGCGCGCAAGCGGGAAAAGGAGATCTCCACCCTGGAGGAGGCGCGCGATCGGGCGAAGGATGCCTATGACCAGGCAATGCGCGACTGGCGCGGCTAAAGCGTGACACAGGCTCTATTCAAGGCCCAGGCCGTTCGGTGGTAGCGAAGGCGCCGGCTTATGCCGCGCTTCGCGCCTGGTCAGCGGCCTTGTGCAGCACGCGCATCAGCTTCGGCGCTTCGGTGACCAATCTCGCTTTGTCGAAGCAGGCGAACGCGCCTTTGCGCTTGGCTTCGGCCGATTCGGAAGAATCGGCGCGGGTCGACGATGAGACGACCACGACCGGGGGGTGATTGCTTCCCTGCAGTTCGTCGAGAAAGGCGAGCCCGCCCGTTCCCGGCATCGCCAGATCGAGCGTGATGACATCCGGTCGGCGCTCGCGGATCAGCGCGCGCGCATGATCCACGTCCGACGCGGGCCCGATCAACTCCCACGCGCCATCCTTTTCGAGCACGCTTTCGATGATCCCACGGATCGTCAGCGAATCATCGATAACGAGGACGCTGTGTCGCTTCATCTTTAAGGTAACCATGCGCGCCTGGGCCAGTTCCACATTGCCAGGTCAGGCTCGCACGAATCGCGCACCGGTGCGTGACTGATTTGGTCCACATTGGCTGATCCTGCCGGGGCCACCGCACATCGCAGCACCGAACCGTTTCGCCCCACGCGCATCTGGCGCGGGGTGCGGCCGTTTCTAAATGCCCGGGCATGAAGACAGCCAACCTTTCCTACCACGAAGCCCGCGCCGAAGAAGAACTCGCCCTTGCCCAGGCCGCCACGAGCCCCGGCGCGGTTCGCGCGCATGTCGCGCTGGCGGAAATGCATCTCGAGATCGTCTACGAACCCGCCGAGACCGACGCGGTTCGCGCGAACGACAAATCCTAGGCGAAACCCTCCGGGCATCGGCTCAGGGCGAGGTCGCGCGGAGCGGCGCCTGCTGTATAGCAGGTGCCGATGCCTTGCTTGCACCGCGGAGTTCGCCGATGAATCCCTTTCCTGACGACATCTTCACCGAACCCAGCGACGTCGATCCCGATACGCTCGCCAATCTCGGGCCGTTGCGCAGGCTGGCGGGGCGATGGGAAGGGATGAACGGCATCGACATTAACCCAAAGGCCGAAGGGCCGGAGCGGCGCTCCTTCATTGAACGCATCAGCTTCGACCCGCTCGATCCGCAGGCCAACGGGCCGCAGCTTTTCTACGGGCTGCGCTACCATATCCACATCACCACGCGGGAAGAGGATATCACCTTCCACGAGCAGGTCGGCCATTGGCTGTGGGAGCCGGCGACCGGGCTTGTCCTTCAGTCGCTGTCGATCCCGCGCGGGCAGGTGGCGCTTGCCTCGGGCCACGCCGACCCTGACGACGATCGCCTGACGCTCACCGCGACGCGCGGACAGACCCAATATGGCATCTGCTCGACCGCCTTCCTCGAATATGGCTTCCGCACCGACAGCTACACAATCGACCTGACGTTCGATGGCGAGGATGCGTGGAGTTACGACATCAAGACAATGCTGCTTGTGCGTGGCCGTACCGAAACGTTCGAGCATCACGACCGCAACACGCTGAGGCGTGTGGGGGCGGCCAAGCCCAATCCCCTGATGCTGATCATGGCGAGCCGTGGTGCGAACGCGGCTGGCCCTGGCGGACGTTAGCCGCGTTTGAGTCTTGCGGATTCCGCGTTAGGCCTCCGCCATGTGCAACGAATATGCGCGCCGCATCACGCCCGAGCAGTTGCGCACCGGATGGCGCGCGCCCGACGCGAAATTGCTGTTTCCCGAAGGCGTGCCCAACCTGCCCGAGCTGGACAGCATCCGCATCACGGACTCGAGCGTGATCCTGCGCGCGGCCGCGGGCGAAGCGGGCGCGGCGGAGGTCGTGACTCGGCGCTGGAGCTGGCCTGCCGCGCGTGGCAGGCCCGTCTATAATTTCCGCTCCGATGCGCGCGAATTCGAGAACAAGGCGGCGAGCGGGCGTTGCCTGATCCCGGCGGATGCCTTTTACGAATATACCGATCATGTCCCCCACCCGCTTGCGGGAGGGGATAGGGAAGGGGCGTTTTCGTCCGTCGACTTGTTTGGCGTGCCCTCCCCCGACCCCTCCCGCAAGCGGGTGGGGAGGGCGCCCAAGGCCAAATGGGAATTCTCGATTCCCGGACTCGACTGGTTCGGCGTTGCCGGCCTGTGGCGGACCGACCCCGCGGTCGGCGAGGCGTGGACGATGCTGACCACCGAACCGGGCCCCGACATCGCACTTTATCACGACCGTCAGATCGTGATCCTGACCCCGCCCGATTATGCGCGCTGGTTAAGCGGCGTGGCGCCTGCCGCCGAACTATGCCGCCCGCTTCCCGCGGGCACGCTCGCGGTCAGGAGAGTGCGCTGAGGCAGCTACGCCATTCACCCCGTTGACGTAGGTTCCAAGCAGGCGCACCCCACCGCATCCGTTTCGCCCCGTTCGGTTCGATCAAGGAGAAGACGATGCGTGCTTTCCCGATCCTGCTCGCCGCAGCCGCCGCCATTGCAAGTCAGCCGGCAAGTGCGGCCATCACCAAGTTCCAGGTCGAGATGACCGGCGCCGCCGAGGTGCCGGGTCCGGGCGCGGACAAGGGCATGGGCGAGGCGGCCTTGAGCTTCGATACCGACAAGAACCAGGTCTGCTACACGCTTCATGCAATGGGCAGCGATACGCCGACCATGGCGCATATCCACAAAGGCGCGGCAGGGGTCGCCGGCGGCGTCGTGGTCGCTTTGACCGCCCCCGCCAACGGCACGTCGCAGGGTTGCGCGCCGGTCGCGGCGGATGTGCTGGGCGATATCCTCGCCCATCCCGCGGATTATTATGTCAACGTCCATTCGGCCGCTTTTCCGAAGGGCGCGATGCGCGGCCAGCTCGGCAAATGAACCGGCTTGCGCTGCAGGGGCGGTTGGCCGCCGTCCTCTTGCCGCCGAAAAGCGATTCGGTCTGACATTTCCCGCCTGATGCGAGACGGCCCCCGCTTCGATCCGATCCGGATTCAAAGCGGGGCGATCTCTCGCCAACAGCATATATTTTTTACCTTTAAGCCTGGATAGATGCCCGGTGTCGGCGTCGGATCTTCCAATTGGCGCCCCGACAAAACGGGGTTGGCTCGGCTCATGAATCATCTTTCCCCTGACGAGGTTTCGCATCTGCTCTCGTCGGTTTCGGGGCTTTCCGTGCGTATGGGCTGCAGCTTCAGCGATGCGCTCCGCCATCTCATCGCGCTCGCCGAATCCGGCGATCCCAAATCGCTGGCGATGCCGCGCGATCGGCGCGACTTTGCGCGGCGCGTGCTGCGCGTGCGTCAGCAGCGCAATGTCATTCTCGGCGCCGACAGCTTTCGCGATCCCGCCTGGGACATGCTGCTGGACCTCTATGTCCAGGATTCGGGGCACACGGGAACGATGATCTCCGCGCTCTGCATCGCCTCGGGCGTGCCGCAGACGACCGCGCTGCGCTACATCTACCGGCTCGCGCAATTGGGGCTGGTGCAGATCACCGATCATCCGACCGATCAGCGCCGGACGATGGTCAGCCTGTCCGATGAGGCGCGGCCCCGGATCGAGCGGCTGCTCGACATGATGCAAAGCGGCGGCTGACGAAAAAAGGGCGGAGCCTTGCGGCCCCGCCCCCTTGCGGATCGATCCGCGAAGGATCAGTCCGCGGTGGCCTTCGCCAATTTGCGCTTCGGCACCGGATAGGAGACGGGAACGCCGTCGAAATCGCCGCGCACGAAGCCATTCTTGACGTGCAGCTCGAAGGTGCTCCTGGTGGAAAGATCGCGGCCCTTGATGATCTGGACGTCGTTGACCTTGTCGATCGTGCCCACGATCTTGTGGCCTTCCCAGGTGAAATCCATCGGGGTTACGGCGAGTGCCGGCGCGGCGAGCGCGGCGGCGGCGAAAGCGGTGAAGACAAGCTTGGTCATGGCAATCTCCGTCTTGGGGTTTGCCTCTCGCTGGTCGATTATTTTTGTTGTGCGGTGCAGCATATCTGCCTCGTGCGGCAGGGCGAATGAAAATGGCGCCGGTCCGACTGCGCGGCGCGCATGGGAGCGCTGTCATCCTATCCGCCCGCCTGATAGTGCCGCGCTATGTACGGCTGCCGACACCAGGAATGAGCGTGCACGGCTGGCTGATCCTCGACAAGCCCGTCGGGCTTGGCTCAACCCAGGCCGTGTCGGCGGTCAAGCGTGCCTTGCGCACGGGAGGTTACGGCAAGGCCAAGGTCGGCCATGGCGGCACGCTCGATCCGCTCGCAAGCGGGGTGCTGCCGATCGCGCTCGGTGAGGCGACCAAGGTCACCGGACGGATGCTCGACGCCGACAAGGCTTATGATTTCACGATCCGCTTCGGCGAGGAGACCGACACGCTCGACGCCGAAGGGCCGGTGATCGCGACCAGCGCGGTGCGGCCGACGCTGGCGCAGGTGGAAGCGGTATTGGCGCGCTTCACCGGGCCGATCAGTCAGATTCCGCCGGCTTATTCGGCACTGAAGGTGGACGGAAAGCGCGCGTACGACCTGGCGCGCGCGGGTGAGCAGGTCGAGCTCGCGAGCCGGGATGTCATTATCCATCAGCTTACGGTCCGTCACCCCGGACCCTTCGACGGTGCTCAGGACAGGCTTGTTCCGGGGGCCACCGCGCCGCAAGCGGAAGCGCCCGCGGCGGAGTGGATGCCGGAACAAATCCGGCATGACGGGATCAAGGAAATCACCCTCTCCGCCCTCGTCTCCAAGGGAACCTATATCCGGTCGTTGGCCCGCGACATCGCTTATGCGCTCGGTACTGTCGGGCATGTTATTATGCTTCGGCGCACCAAAGCGGGGCCCTTCACCCTTGAATCCGCGATATCACTGGACATATTGGACCAAGCCGCTAAGGACGCGCGGCTGCAGGAGCTGCTCCTGCCGCTGACAGCCGGACTGGTCGACATCCCGGTTCTTGCTGTCTCCCCCGATCAGGCACAAGCGCTCCGCCAGGGACGCCGTCTTTCCGGGTCCGCAGCACCACCAGGTCTCAACCTCGCCATGCTTGGGGATTTACCCATCGCGCTGGTCGAGGTTGGGGACGAGATATCGGTGGTGCGCGGGTTCAACCTGATGTCGGAGTGAAGAACACATGACGATCACTGCCGAGCGCAAAGCCGAAGTCATCAAGGAACATGCCCGCGCCGAAGGCGACAGCGGTTCGCCCGAAGTTCAGGTTGCGATCCTGACCGAGCGCATCGCCAACCTGACCGAGCATTTCAAGACCCACGCGAAGGACAATCACTCGCGCCGCGGCCTGCTGATGATGGTGAACAACCGCCGCAGCCTGCTCGACTATCTCAAGAAGAAGGACGCCGCCCGCTACAACGCGTTGATCGCAAAGCTTGGCCTCCGCAAGTAAGCAAGAGGGCGCCTTCGGGCGCCCTTTTCGCATTCTAAACCGTCATCCCGGCGAAAGCCGGGATCTCGTCAACCGGGGGGAAAACCTCCTGAGACCCCAGCTTTCGCCGGGGTGGCGCAAGGGACCAATCGGCAATTCGGCCGACGTCCAGGGACCAAGGTCCCACACCGAAGCGGGCCGGCTAGCCCGCAAACAGAGGCCCCGGCGCGCATCTGGCCGCCGGTGTGAAGGAAAACCAATGTTCAATATCAAGAAAACGGAAATCGAGTGGGGCGGCAAGACGCTCACTCTCGAAACGGGCCGCGTTGCCCGTCAGGCTGACGGCGCGGTGATCGCGACGCTCGGCGAAACGGTCGTGCTGTGCGCGGTGACCGCCGCCCGCTCGGTCAAGGAAGGGCAGGATTTCTTCCCGCTCACCGTCCATTATCAAGAGAAGTATTCGGCCGCGGGTCGCATCCCCGGTGGCTTCTTCAAGCGCGAGCGTGGCGCGACCGAGAAGGAGACGCTGACCAGCCGTCTCATCGACCGTCCGATCCGCCCGCTTTTCCCGGAAGGCTTCTACAACGAGATCAACGTCATCGCTCAGGTGCTGAGCTATGACGGCGAGAACGAGCCCGATATCCTTGCGATCGTCGCCGCTTCGGCTGCGCTGACGATCTCGGGCGTGCCCTTCATGGGCCCGATCGGCGCCGCCCGCGTCGGCTATATCGACGGCGAATATGTCCTCAACCCGACCCTTGAGCAGATCAAGGCGGGCGACCTGGACCTCGTCGTCGCCGCCACCGGCAACGCCGTGATGATGGTCGAATCCGAAGCCAAGGAGCTTTCGGAAGAGACGATGCTCGGCGCCGTCGTGTTCGCGCACGAAGCGTCGAAGAAGGTCGTCAAGGCGATCATCGATCTGGCCGAGAAGGCCGCGAAGGATCCGTGGGAAATGGCTGAGCAGGCCGATCTCACCGCCGCCAAGAAGAAGCTCAAGGACCTGATCGGCAAGGACATCGCCGCCGCCTACAAGGTGACCGACAAGTCCAAGCGTTCGTCCATGCTGAATGAGGCGCGCGCCAAGGCCAAGACCGCCTTCGCCGACGCCGCGCCGCAGGATCAGATGGCCGCGGGCAAGCTCGTCAAGAAGCTGGAAGCCGAGATCGTCCGTACGGCGATCCTCAAGGACGGCCAGCGCATCGACGGCCGCAACACGAAGCAGATCCGTCCGATCGAGGCGATGGTCCACTTCCTGCCGCGCACGCACGGTTCCGCCCTGTTCACGCGTGGCGAGACGCAGGCGATCTGCTCCACCACCTTGGGCACCAAGGATAGCGAGCAGATGATCGACGGCCTGACCGGCCTGTCGTACGAGCGCTTCCTGCTCCACTACAACTTCCCGCCTTATTCGGTGGGCGAGGTCGGCCGCTTCGGCGCGCCGGGCCGTCGTGAAGTGGGCCATGGCAAGCTCGCATGGCGTGCGCTGCACCCCGTGCTGCCGAGCCTGGAGGAATTCCCCTACACGATCCGCGTATTGTCCGACATCACCGAGAGCAACGGCTCCTCGTCGATGGCGACGGTCTGCGGCGGTTCGCTGTCGATGATGGACGCGGGCGTTCCGCTCAAGCGTCCGGTGTCGGGCATCGCCATGGGCCTGATCCTCGAAGGCAAGGATTTCGCGGTGATCAGCGACATCCTCGGCGACGAGGATCATCTCGGCGACATGGACTTCAAGGTTGCGGGCACCTCGGCGGGCATCACCAGCCTGCAGATGGACATCAAGATCGCCGGCATCACCGAAGAGATCATGCGCGTCGCGCTCGCACAGGCGAATGAGGGCCGTGCCCACATCCTCGGCGAGATGGCCAAGGCGCTCGACCACACGCGCGAGGAATTGTCCGCGCACGCACCGCGCATCGAGACGATGCAGGTGCCCAAGGACAAGATCCGCGAAGTGATCGGCACCGGCGGCAAGGTGATCCGCGAGATCGTCGCCACGACCGGCGCCAAGGTCGACATCGAGGATGACGGCACCGTCAAGATCTCGTCGTCGGATCCGGCCCAGATCGAGGCCGCGCGCAAGTGGATCGAAGGCATCACGCAGGAAGCCGAAGTAGGCAAGGTCTACAGCGGCAAGGTCGTGAACATGGTCGATTTCGGCGCGTTCGTGAACTTCATGGGCGGCAAGGACGGCCTGGTTCACATCTCCGAGATCAAGAATGAGCGGGTGGCCAAGGTCTCCGACGTCCTGACCGAAGGTCAGGAAGTGAAGGTCAAGGTCCTCGAGATCGATCCGCGCGGCAAGGTTCGCCTGTCGATGCGCGTCGTCGATCAGGAAACCGGCGAGGAGTTGGAGGACACGCGTCCTCCGCGCGAACCGCGCGAGGGCGGCGAAGGCCGTGGCGACCGCGGCGATCGTGGCCCGCGCGGTGACCGTGGCGATCGCGGCGATCGTGGCGGTGACCGCCGTCGCGAAGGCGGCCGTGGCGGTGACCGTGGTCCACGTCGCGAAGGTGGCGATCGCGGCCCGCGGCGCGAACGTTCGGAAGGCGGCAATGACGACGGCCCCGCGCCCGAATTCGCGCCCGCTTTCCTGAAGCGCGACGACGACTGATCTTCGGTCAGTATTGAAACGGAAAGGGCGCCCCTCGGGGCGCCCTTTTTGTTTGGCCGTCAGCCGTTCGTCAGCGTAAAATATTCCATCGTGAAATAGAGGATCTGATAGATCAAAGCCGCCGGCGCGAGGATCGATTGCAGGCGTCTGTTGGCGGTCGCGGCGCCGATCCCGGCAACGGCGAGCACGATCGCGGCATGGATCGGATAGGCCAAGCCCAGCGCATGCCAGCGGCTCGCGCCTTTGAGTTGCGTGTCCACCAAATCCATCAGCGTCAGCAGCGCGATCAGGCCGAAGAACCACGTCCGGCGGCGGATCAGATAATCTTCATATCCCGCATAATCGCTAAGGTCGGCGGGGAACAGCATCGCCGCGAGCATGAAGAATAGCGAGCAATAGCCGACCATGAAAAGATAGGTGCCGAACGTCCACGCGTGCACCTCGGTCAGCCGCGCTTCCCACCACCAGAACGTGATGATCGTGATCAGCGACCAGAACACCCAGCCAAAGTGCATCCACGACCATTTGTAGCGGCCGGGATGCTGGATGATCGACGCGATGCCCTGCAGGTGCGCGGTAATACCGAGGCCCAGGATGATGCTGAGCACGACCCGAATGTGCAGAAAGAGCTGATCGGTCTCCATCGGGATGGAATAAGCGAAGCCCGATCGTCCGTGAAGCCGTCGTCCGCCATGCGGGCCATGTTTGGGCAGCATTTGCGCGCCGGGCAGAGGCCTAGTTCTCGCCGAACAACTCCCGCTGCGCTTTCTCCAGTTCGTCGGCGTAACGGCGCCGCACGAAGGTCTCGGTCAAAATGCCGAGGATGCGCCGTTCGCCGTCGAGCACGACGAGTTCGTCGCTCTCGGCCGCGTCGAAGCGCGTCATGATCTCGCCGATATGCATGTCGGGGCGCAGCGCGGCATCGGCCGAATGCGCGAATCTCTCGACCGCAATCCCGTCCGCAACGCCTTCGGCGAAGACGGTCGCGGGGGTGACGATGCCCGCATAACGGCCTTCGCCGTCGACCAGGGCGACGCGGCTGGACGACCCCAGCGGGAACCGGCGGCGGAATTCGGACACGGTCATGTCCTTGGGTACGGTCTTGACCTCACCGCGCATCATCCGGCCCGCGGTCAGCGTCTTGACCCAACCGACATCGCGCGCGCTCTTGATCGTCTCGCCGCGCAGATGGAGGCGCCAGGTCGAGAAGCTGTAGCCGAACGTCTCGCGCACGATCGTCGAGGATACCAGGTTCGCGGCCAGTACCGCGCCGGTCAGGCTGAAATTGCCGGTCGCGCCTAGCACCAGCATCGCCATCGTGATCGGCCCGCCGACGACCGCGGTCGCGAGCGCAGCCATGCCGACCATCGCCGCATTGCCCGGGTCGAGCACGGGGTGGCCGATCAGCCACGCGCCGCCCAACGAATAGAGATGGCCCGCGAGCGTGCCGAGAAAGAGCGATGCGAAGAACAGGCCGCCGCGGAATCCGAACCCAAGGCTCAGGATCGAGGCGAGGCTCTTCGCGGCGAGGATCATGATCAGGAAATCGAACGGGACGCTGCCCAGCATGTCGATGTGGAGCGCGCTGTGCCCCGCCGACAGCACCTGGGGCGAGATCATCGCGACCGGTACGAGCAGGCAACCGCCGATGAAGGGGCGCGACCAGTGCGGCAGCCACGCGCGCGACATGCTCTCGACCGCCGCGACGGTGCGCATGATCCCGATGCCGATCAGGGCGCAGGCAAGCCCGAGCCCGGCATAGATGAGATAGCCCGCGGTGTGGATCGCGGGTCCTGGATTGACTGTCACGACATAGGGCACCGCGCCCAGCCGTTGCGCGACCTGCGCGCCTGCGAGGCTGGCGGCGGCGACAGGGGCGATGGCGGCGGGCGTGTAGGCGCCGATCACGATCTCGAACGCATAGAAGGCGCCCGCCAATGGCGCCCCGAACGCGGCGGCAATCGCCGCGCCCGCGCCCGCGCCGACCAATGTACGCACGTCGCCACGGCGCAGGCTCAGCCAGCGGCCCGCGCGCGAGGCGAGCACGCCGCCCATCTGCGCATAAGCGGCCTCCAACCCGACCGAGGCGCCGAAGCCGTTGGACAGCAAGGTCTGGCCCGCCACGACGAGCGAATCCCATACGCCCATGCGTCCGCCGTGCAGCGCATTGGCCTCGACCGCGTCGACCAGGTTGCGCTTGCGCGCGTGCACGCCCCAGCTGAAGAAAGCGAGGATGAGCCCGCCTAAAGGCAGGATCGCCAATTGCCAGACGGTCAGCGGCGGCGCGCCGCTCAGCCGGACGTCATTGGGGATGCCGAACAGGATGTGCTGGACCGCCCAGGCAGCGAGCCCTTGCGCGATCGTCATCAACCCCGCGCCCATGCCGATCAGGATCGCGACCAGGATGAAGAAGACTTCGGATGCGCGCACCCGCTGCCGGAGCCATCGGCCCCAGGCGTAGCCCTTGCGGCTGTAACGCTGCACCTGTGCGCCGACATCCATGCCGCCGATGCTGAGGCCATCGGCGGCATGGATATGCAACCCTTATCTTCGTTCGATCAGGCGGGCGCGCGCAGGCGCTGCGCCGCCTCGACCATCGCGACAAGCGCGGGGCGGACCTCGTTCCACTTGCGCGTCTTGAGCCCGCAATCGGGGTTCACCCACAATTGATGTGGTGGAAGATGCCGTGCCGCCAGCTTCATCAGCGCCATGATCTCGTCGGTGGTGGGCACGCGCGGCGCATGGATGTCATAGACGCCCGGCCCGATCTCGTTCGGGTACCGATAATCGGCAAAGCCCGCGAGCAGCTCCATCTGCGAGCGCGCGGTTTCGATCGAGAGCACGTCGGCATCCATCGCCCCGATCGAGGGCAGGATGTCGTTGAACTCGGAATAGCACATGTGCGTGTGGATCTGGGTGCGGTCCGCCACGCCCGATGCCGCCAGACGGAAGCAATCCACCGCCCAATCGAGATAATGCCCCCAGTCGCGGCGGCGCAGCGGCAGGCCTTCGCGCAATGCCGCCTCGTCGATCTGGATCGCCTTGGCGCCCGCCGCCTCGAGATCGTTGACCTCATCCCGGATCGCGAGCGCGATCTGGCGGCAGCTTGCCTCGCGCGGCTGGTCGTCGCGCACGAACGACCAATTGAGGATCGTGACCGGCCCGGTGAGCATGCCCTTGACCGGCCTGTCCGTCAGGCCCTGCGCATAGGTCCACCAATCGACCGTCATCGGTTTCGGCCGCGAGACGTCGCCGAACAGGATCGGCGGACGGACGCACCGCGAACCATAAGACTGAACCCAGCCGTTTGCGGTAAAGGCGAAGCCGGAAAGCTGCTCGCCGAAATATTGGACCATGTCGTTCCGCTCGAACTCGCCATGAACGAGCATGTCGAGCCCGATCTCCTCCTGCCAGCGGATCGCGCGCGCGGTCTCCTCGCGCAGAAAACGATCATAATCGGCATCCGCCAGCGTGCCGCGGATATGCTCAGCGCGCGCGTGACGGACCTCGGCGGTTTGCGGGAAAGAGCCGATCGTGGTGGTGGGATAATTGGGCAGGCCGAGCGTTGCCGCCTGCACCTTGGCGCGCGCCGCGTAAGGCAGGTTGCGCTCGCGCATGGCGGGCGTGATCGCAGCCACGCGCGCGGCGATTTCGGGGTCGTGGATGCGCGGCGATACGCGGCGCGCTTCCGCCGCCTTGGCCGAGGCCGCCAAGGGTTCCGCAACCCTTTCGCGGCCCTCGTTGAGCGCGCGCTTGAGGATGTTCAATTCCTCGATCTTCTGGACCGCGAAGGCGAGCCATTGCGCGATCTCGGGATCGAGCTTCGTCTCCAGCGCGAGATCGATCGGCGCGTGCAGCAATGAGCAGGAGGGCGCGAGGATCAGGTCGCGCGCCGCCGCGACCGGTTCGAGCCGTTCGAGCAGTTTCTGAAGGTCGGCCCGCCAGATGTTGCGGCCGTCGATCACGCCGAGCGACAGCGTCATCTCCTTCGGCGCCTTGGCAAGGACCGCGTCGAGCTGCTCGGGCGCGCGCACCAGATCGACGTGCAGCCCGTCCACGGGCAGGGACAAAGCGAGGTTCAGATTGTCGTCGAGCGCGCCGAAATAGGTGGTCAGCATCAGCTTCGGCCCGGTGCGCGCCAGCCGCGCATAGGCGCGCGTGAAGGCCGCGCGCTGGCGTTCGCCGAGGTCGAGCACGAGCGCGGGTTCGTCGATCTGGACCCATTGCGCGCCGGCATGTTTGAGCTGGCCGAGGATGACGGCGTAGAGGCCGAGCACCTGATCGAGGAAGTCGAGCGGCTCGACGCCCCGGCCCTTGGCCAGCATCAGCCAGGTGATCGGGCCGAGCAGCACCGGGCGCGTCTCGAAGCCCTGCGCCTTGGCCTCGCGAAATTCGCCAACGATCTTCGATGCGTTGAGCGAAAGCCGCTGCCCCGCGGCCAGCTCAGGCACCATATAATGATAGTTAGTGTCGAACCATTTGGTCATTTCCTGCGCGGTATGGCCATGCGCATGGCCGCAGCCGTCATCCGTGCTGCCGGTGCCGCGCGCCATCGCGAAATAGGTGTCGAGGTCCGCCTCGCCGTCCCCCACGCCATAACGTTCGGGCACCGCGCCCAGCATCAGACTCGTGTCGAGCACATGATCGTAGAGCGAGAAATCATTGGACGGCAGCCAGTCGGCGCCGAGCGACGTCTGGCGTGCCCAGCCAGCGGTGCGCAGGGCGGCGGCGGTTTTCAGCAGGTCGGATTGGCGGGTCTGGCCCGACCAATATTTCTCCAGCGCGAACTTCAGTTCGCGGCGTGGGCCGATGCGCGGGAAACCCAATGTGGCGACGGTGACGGTCATATCTTTCTCCACCCGAGAGGAGCGGAGCACCGGGCAAGCGCAAGCAGCCTCGACCGGGAAACGCCGGCCGGGCATGCATGCGGCCTGCCCGGAATCCCCGCCGGAAGGTCGTTATCGCGCCGAGGCAGGTCTCCTGGCTCGCGGGTCACAACGCCGGCCTGGCCTTCCCGACGGGCAAGCCCGCCAGTGACACGTATCGGCCGCCGCTCGCCGCTTACAGTTGCGGGGGCAGCGCCGGCCTTGGTCCCGAAAGGCCGCACCGGCTTCCCGTCTTAGCTCCGGCCAGCAAGCCGGCCGGAGAACCTCGACCCCCTTAGCATCGTCGTGCTGGGGTCGTTCGTCAAGCGCTATATAAAGAATTCTTTATGTCTTTATATGGCGCGTGATCCTAAGCGGGATAAGATGGATTCTCGCGTATCTGGGACGGGCTGACGATGTTTAGCCGCGTCAATTGACTGGGAATGCCGTCCGGCCCCAAAACGTGCATCTGCCCGATGCCGATGAAGCTCGTCCGGTCGGCCGACAGACGTTCGTCGATCTTGCGCGCCCACCAGACGTTCCTTTGGACCTGCACGGATCGATAAAGATCCGGCAGTTCCGTCCGCATGCGATCGAGACTTCGCATGGCAGCGGCCGGCGACCCGAACTCCCAGTCGAACGGGTCGGCGTTGAGCCCCTTCTTCTGGTCGTCGAGGAAATTGAGAAGGAACTCGATATACTGGCTTTGCGCTTTTTCCGGCATGGCCGCCATGAACCGGGCGAATGCCACGCCGTCGGGCATTTCATACTGCACGATTTTGCCCTGGTCGGTCGCTAGCGTCCGCAGCACCTGGTCCACATTGGCAGGTTCGTAGGATAGCTTGGCGTGGGACCAGAAAGCGCGATTGATCGCGTAGTAAGCCGACCATGGGCGTAGTCCCTCCACCGCCTCCCGCTTGACGTCGAGTTCCGCCATGGCGGTCAGGACGCGCTCGCGGGCGCGGGTCTCGAGTTCGTCGAAAAAGCTGCGGCCGGGCGGCTCGTGACCGAGTTTCTGATATTCGGCGTCCGCTTGTGCCTTGGCGGCGGAGTCCCTCCCGGCCGGGGCTTCCGGCGGGGCGACCTCCAGCCAGAGTTCCGAACTATCCTGGAACGCCCTTTGGATCGCAGGCGTGAACCAGGATCGTTCGTCGGCCCGCGCGTCCCCAAAACCCATCAGGAAGACACGCGCCTTGCCGCGCGTGACAAGCCAAAACAGGGGTCCCCTGGCGGGGGCGCCGCTCGTTTGCGCGCGCACCACAAGGGGCAGAAGGGCGAGAGCCAAGCCGAATTCCCGCCGAAACATCGTCATCGATCCATCTCCGATTACATCTGTAGTCATATTAACTAGAGATGTAATCGTCAAGCCGCTGCCGGCCGCCTCAGCCGGGCCCGGTCCATGAGATCAGTGGATTGCGCCTGCCCGGTTCTCGACCACCACATCGGACAATATCGCCGTATCCAGCGTCGTTGGCAGGTGTGAGCAGAAGCCGATCCCGACATAGAAGGGTCCGTCGACATGGAGCGTGATCGGCGCGCCCCAGGCATGCATCGGCTCGCCCGACAGGCTGACATAGAGCTGGAATTGATCGCCCTTCTTCTCGATGCCGATCCTTTTGGCCATCGCGGGGACGAGGCTGTCGGGGGATTTGCCGCCCGGCAGGGCACCGCGCGATCCGACGCGATATTCCATGTCCTTGACGCGCTGACCGGCGTCGGGGCGCCACGCGATATGGATCAGGCCGCCGCCATGCAAGGCGACCATCGCCTCCTTCGCATCGTCGTCCAGGCTCTGGCGGATGACCAGCACCGCCTTGCGGTCGTCATAGCCTCTGGTGTCGGGGTAGGAGATGTCGGCGGCGAGGCTGACGTCGCCTGACATCTTCTTCCAAAGGTAACGGAACTCGTCGCGCGTGTACCAGACGTTATAGCCAGCCGAGGTGATGCGGTAGGTCCGCGTCGCCGCATCGTAGCTGGAGGATCCCGGCACGAGCGCGCTGCCGACATCGGTCTGGCCATCGAAGGCGCCGATCCGCCTGATCTCGGTGGTGGGCGGGCGGTGGAAATCGGGCGGCGGCGGGCCCTGATGGTGGGTCGGCGATTCGGGGTAAGCCCAGTCGGGCGCCTGCGGTGCCTGCGCCAGCGCCGGCGCGGCGAGCGCCAGCATGGAGATCGTCATCCACAAACCGCGCATCATGCCATCCTCCACTGCATTTTTATGCAGGGACTGTGCATCCGGCGCAGCACGCGCGCAACCGATCATATAGGATTAGTGGGGAGCTTGTTGCTCGGTACTCCGCGCCTTTGCGGAGAAGTCCAGGGGGTTCTGTTGCTCGGCCCCCCTGGCGGCCGCCGGAATCCGATTCTGTTGCCCGGTTCGGCCCGAACCGCGTTCAAGCCTTGTAATCTAAGCCGTTAGGCCTTGATTACGCGGCAATCGCGAGCGCCTCGTTATCGTTGGCACTTGTGGTTTTGATCGGTTTTACGGCTCAATCACGCCGGGCAAAAACATAGCACCTGTACACACGTCGATCCTAGTTCGGCCCCATCAGAGCCCGTCCGTAGGACGGGTTTTGGTGGAGCCGCCGGGTACCGCCCCCGGGTCCGCTGCGCCAAACACTATGCCATTTATCACCATAGCCGGCCGAAGCCGGCACGCCTGATATAGGCGTTTGCGTAGCGCGATTAAAGGGGCACTCTCATGCTTGGGCCGCGGAACGGGATTGCAAGGGAGCCTTATTCTCCTTCGAGCGGCAGGTCCTTCGCGTTGGAACTGGTGCCGGAGGAGCGCAGCTCATCGCGAATCTCACGCAGCAGCACGACTTCCGGCGAATCCGCGGGCGTCGGCGGAGCTTCCTTCTCGCGCTCAATCGCGTTGGCGGCGCGGTTCACGCCGCGCACGACCAGGAAGATGACCCAGGCGATAATGACGAAATCGACGATTTGCGTCACGAACTGGCCGTAGCCGACCAGCGGAACGCCCGCTTTCTTGAGATCGGCGTAACTGGTGAGCGATCCCTTATAATCGGCGGGGATCGGGCCAAGTCGATAAAAATGGCTGGAGAAATCGAGCCCGCCCGTGACCTTGCCGATCAGCGGCATGATGATGTCGTCGGTCAGGCTGGTGACGATCTTGCCGAAGGCCGCGCCGATGATCACGGCGACCGCCAGATCGATCACGTTGCCGCGGGCGATGAACGCCCTGAATTCCTTGAACATGGGTTCGTCTCCCTTCTTGCCTGCGCGACGTTAGGCGCCTCGTTGCGCGTCCGATCAAGCCCGATTGCGAAATGTGTGTTGCCGGACTAAAACGCCCGACGACGACCCTGAAGGAAGGTGCCCTCCAATGTCCCGCCTCCGTCTCGCCCCCGCTCTGCTCGCCCCGGCCGCCGCGCTCGCGCTCGGCGGATGCGGACTCAACTCGATCCCTACCGCCGAAGAGAATGCGAAGGCGCGCTGGGCCGACGTCCAGAACGAATATCAGCGCCGCGCCGATCTCGTCCCCAATCTGGTCGCGACGGTGAAGGGCTATGCCAAGCAGGAATCGAGCGTTCTGGTCGGCGTGACCGAGGCGCGCGCCAAGGCGACGTCGATCCAGGTCAGCGCCAATGACCTCAAGGACCCGTCCAAGATTCAGCAGTTCGGCGCCGCGCAGGGCCAGCTTTCCGCCGCGCTCGGACGGCTGCTGTCGGTCACCGAAAATTATCCGGACCTCAAATCCAACACCAATTTCCTCGCGCTGCAATCGCAGCTGGAGGGGACCGAGAACCGCATCGCCATCGCGCGCCGCGATTATAACGGCGCGGTGCAGCAATATAACACCTTGATCCGCACCTTCCCCAATTCGATCGGGGCCAAGGTCTTCTACGGTGCCAAGCCGATGCAGACGTTCGAGGCGACCGCCCCCAACGCGCAAAGCGCGCCCACGGTGAATTTCTGAGGTGAAAGCGGCAGGCATACTCCCTCTCCCCTCGTGGGAGAGGGCCGGGGAGAGGGGGCGCGAGCGTAAGCGAGCGTCCCGGACTTCCAAATCGCGCGCCGGGGCATTGAGCCCCGACGCCCGAACCCCTCTCCCAACCCTCTCCCACAAGGGGAGAGGGCTTTTCTTCCTGCTCCTGGCCGTGCTGTTCGCCGTGCTTCCCGCGATGGCAGCACAAGCAGCCCCCAATTTCCCCCAATTCACCGGCCTCGTCACCGACGCCGCCAATGTCATTCCCGCTGATCAGAAAGCCGCGCTTGAAGCCAGGCTGCAGGCGCTGAAGCAGCAGACCGGGCGCCAGTTGGTCGTCGCGACCATTCCCGATCTGCAGGGCTATGACATTGCGGATTATGGCTATCAGCTCGGCCGTAGCTGGGGCGTGGGCCTGAAGGGGCTCGACAATGGCGCGATCCTGATCGTCGCGCCCAAGGAGCATAAGGTCCGGGTCGAGGTCGGCTATGGGCTCGAACCGGTGCTGACCGACGCTTTTTCGAGCGTGGTGATCCAGCAGGCGATCGTGCCGCGCTTCAAGGCCGGCGACATGGCGGGCGGCATTTCGGCGGGCGTTGATGCGCTCGCGCAGCAATTGAGCCTGCCCGACGACCAGGCCAAGACGAAGATGGATGCGGCGGTTGCCGCCTATGACAAGCAGCATGCGCATCGATCCAATGGCCATATCCCGCTTGGCGCGATCATCTGGATCGTGATCGTTGCGGTGGTGATCATTTCGCATATCGGTCGGCGGGCGAGCCGCGGCCGCTATTATGGCGGCGGTGGCGGCAGCAACTGGCCGATCTGGCTTTGGGCCGCGAGTGAGATGATGGACAACAACCGTCACGGCGGCTCGTGGGGCGGCGGCGGATCATCGGGCGGCGGTGATAGCGGTGGCGGCTGGATGGGCGGTGGCTTCAGCGGCGGCGGTGGCGGCAGCTTCGGCGGCGGCGGTGCGTCGGGGAGCTGGTGATGCATCTCAATCCCGAAGACGGCGCGAAGGTCGCCGCGGCGATCAAGGTGGCCGAGGCTGGAACCGATGGCGAGATCAGCACGATCGTCGCGGGTGCGTCCGATACCTATAACGACGTGGTGCTGCACTGGGCCTTGCTGTTCGCTCTGCTCCCGCTCGCGGTGAGCGCGGCCTGGCCCCGATTGCTGGTGTGGGGCGCGTCGATGCTCAGCCCCTGGGAGGAGCCGTCGCTGCGGCTGATCCTGACCTTGCTGTTGGTGAAGACGATCGTCGCTTTCCTGATCGCGCGCTACATCATCGGTATCCAGGCGATCCGGATCGCGCTTACACCCGCCGCGACCAAGCATCGCCGCGTGCGCCGCCGCGCGCTCATGCTGTTCCGGACCGGCACCGAGCAACGCACGCTCAGCACCACCGGCGTCCTGCTTTATCTCAGCCTCGCCGAGCGGCGCGCGGAGATCGTCGCCGATGCCGCGATCCACGCCAAGGCGCCGCAGGAGGCGTGGGGCGAGGCGATGGCGGCTTTGGTGGCGGCGATGCGCGACAATCGCCCGGGCGACGGCATGGCTGCGGCGGTGGAGAAGATCGGCGCGGTGCTGGCGCAGCATTTCCCGCGCACGGGCACCGATCCCAATGAGCTTCCCGACAGGCTGATCGAACTGTGAGCGCGCCTCAGCCCGGCGTCCCCGAGATCATGTGGCAGGGGAAATATATCACCGTGCGCCGCTGGGGCACGTGGGAATATGTCGGCCGCGCGCGCGGCATCCATGCGGCGGTGATCCTCGCCTTGATCGATGGCGACGTGCTGCTGGTCGAGCAATATCGCGTGCCGCTCGGCGGGCTGTGCCTCGAGCTTCCGGCGGGCCTGGTCGGCGATGAGACCGACGGCGAAGCGGTCGAAAGCGCGGCGGCGCGCGAGCTGGAGGAAGAGACCGGCTACCGTGCCGAGCGGATCGAGATCATCGGCCGCTTCGCCTCCTCGCCCGGCATGGTCTCGGAAACCTTCAGCCTGGTCCGTGCGCATGGTTTGACCAAAATCGGCGAAGGCGGCGGCGCGCCTGGCGAGAACATCATTGTCCACCGCGTGCCGCTCGCGCAGGTCGGCGCCTTCGCCGCCGCCAAGCGTGCACAGGGTATGTTCATGGATGTGAAATTGCTGACGCTGCTCGGGGCGGGGCTGTTGGACTGATCGGTTGGCGTACCGATCTGCCCTTATCACGAAGGTCGCTATCGTCTTCTGCTTGGCCGCGGTCCTGACGGGGCTTTTGGGATGGCTATACTATCTCCTGAGTCACAGCGACCTTTGATCGGAGCCGCGATCCGAGTAATCCCACCAAAGCCTCACACCCCACCTGATCCTCGGCATCGAACCGGCCGCGATCGGGGCTGTCGAGATCGAGCACGCCGAGCAATTCGCCATCGACGATGATCGGCACCACGATCTCGGATGCCGATGCCGCATCGCAGGCGATATGCCCGGGGAAAGCATCGACATCCTCTACTAGCTGCGTCTGGCGCGTCGCCGCCGCTGCGCCGCACACGCCCGATCCGAACGGGATGCGGATGCAGGCGGCCTTACCTTGGAACGGTCCGAGCACGAGCTCGCCACCGACGTTGCGGTAGAAGCCCGCCCAGTTGAGGTCGGGCAGATATTCCCACAGCAGGGCCGCGGCATTGGCCATGTTGGCGATCGGGTCGGGCTCGCCCGCGGTCAGCCCGTCGAGCGCGCTCAGCAGGTCCTTGTAGAGGTCGGCCTTGCTTCCGGCGGCGATGTCGAATTGATACATGGGGGTGAGCCTCGGCGGATGGGAGCCTAAGTGAAGCCTGAAATATTGATCGTGGGCGCCGGCCACAATGGGCTGACCTGTGCTTTTTATCTCGCCAAGGCGGGGCTCAAGGTGCGGATGCTCGAACGGCGGCATATCGTCGGCGGCGCGGCGGTGACCGAGGAATTCCATCCCGGCTTCCGCAACTCGACCGCGAGCTATACGGTCAGCCTGCTCCAGCCCAAGGTCATCGCGGACATGGGGCTCGCCGCGCGTGGCCTGCGCATCCTCGACCGGCCTTATTCCAACTTCCTGCCCCAGCCGGACGGACGCTACCTGCTGGTCGGCGGCGGGCTTGAAAAGACGCAGGCCGAATTCGCCAAGTTCAGCGAGGCCGATGCCAAAAGGCTGCCCGCTTATTATGCGATGCTCGACGGGGTTGCGGACGTGCTGCGCGACCTTGCCTTGCAGATTCCGCCCAATGCGGCGGGCGGGCCAGCGGCACTGCTCGCGGCGGCCAGGCAAGGGGGGCGGCTGGCGAAGATGCCGCTGTCGCGCCAGCGCGATATGCTCGACCTGTTCACCAAATCCGCACGCGATTTCCTCAATGGCTGGTTCGAGAGCGAGGCGGTCAAGGCCGCGTTCGGCTTCGACGCGGTGGTCGGCAATTATGCCAGCCCCGACACGCCCGGCTCGGCCTATGTCCTGCTCCATCACGTCTTCGGCGAGGTGAACGGCAACAAGGGCGCGTGGGGCCATGCGATCGGCGGCATGGGCGCGATCACACAGGCGATGCGCGCGGCATGCGAGGAGCTGGGGGTCGAGATAGTGACCGACGCGCCCGTGGCGCGGCTGCTGGTCGAGCAGGGCCAGGTCGCGGGCGTGCGGCTGGAGGATGGCAGCGAGCATCGCGCGCCGATCGTCGCTGCCAATGTCGGGCCGAAACTATTGTACGAGCGGCTGGTCGATCCGAAGGACCTCGACTCCGATTTCGCGCGGCGGGCCAAGGCGTTCAAGGTCGGCTCGGGTACCTTCCGCATGAACGTGGCTTTGTCGGAGCTGCCCCGCTTCAGCGCCAAACCGGAACCCGGCGACCACCTGAAATCGGGAATCATCCTTGCGCCGACACTCGATTATATGGACCAGGCCTTCACCGACGCGCGCGCGACCGGCATGTCGAAGGCGCCGATCGTCGAGATGCTCATCCCGTCCACCGTTGACGACAGCCTTGCGCCTAAGGGGAGCCATGTCGCCAGCCTGTTCTGCCAGCAATTCGCGCCCGAACTGCCGGATGGCCGCTCGTGGGATGACGAGCGCGAGCAGGCCGCGGACCTGATCGTCGCGACGGTCGAGCAATGGGCGCCGGGCTTCGCCAAGAGCGTGATCGCGCGCCAGATCCATTCACCGCTCGATCTCGAGCGCAAGTTCGGCCTGATGGGCGGCGACATCATGCACGGGGCGATGTCGCTCGACCAATTATGGGCGGCGCGGCCGATCCTCGGCAATGCCGCCTATCGCGGGCCGATCGCGGGTCTCTATATGTGCGGAGCGGGCACGCACCCCGGCGGCGGCGTTACCGGCGCGCCGGGGCACAATGCGGCCAAGGCGATCCTGCGGGACCGCTCCTGGCTCGGACGATTGTTCAAACGGGCTTAGCCCAATCCGTTCGGGCTGAGCCTGTCGAAGCCTTATCTTTTCTTCAAAGAAATACAGCCCTTCGACAAGCTCAGGGCGAACGGGAAGATACCCCTTTTCGCCTGTTCAGGCGGGGATAGGCTCGCGCTCGTCCGCGGTGGATGTCGCTTCGACATCCTCGCCTTCGATCCAGGCCAGCAGGTCCGGATTGATCACGTCGGCATGTGTCGTGCACATGCCATGCGGATAGCCGGGATAGACTTTGAGTGTGCCCTTCTTGACCAGCTTGATCGAAAGCTCGGCCGAATCCGCGATCGGCACGATTTGGTCGTCGTCGCCATGCATGATCAGCACGGGCACATCGACCGACTTCAGATCCTCGGTGAAGTCGGTTTCGGAGAAGGCCTTCACGCAATCGGTGTGCGCCTTGACGCCGCCCATCATGCCCTGGCGCCACCAATTGTCGATCACGCCCTGGATGATCTTTGCGCCCGGCCGGTTGAAACCGTAGAAAGGTCCGGTCGGAAGATCGATGTAGAATTGCGCACGGTTGAACGCAGTCTGCTCGCGGATCTGATCGAACGCCTCAATCGGCGTACCACCCGGATTCTTGTCCGACTTGACCATTACCGGCGGCACCGCGCCGATCAGGACGGCCTTGGCGACGCGGCCGGGCTTGGCGCGCGCGACATAATGGATGCACTCGCCGCCGCCGGTCGAATGGCCGACATGGATCGCGCCCTTGAGGTCGAGATGGTCGGTCAGCGCCGCGACATCGGCGGCATAAGTATCCATCTCGTTGCCGCTATCGGTCTGGCTCGAGCGGCCATGGCCGCGGCGGTCGTGCGCGACCACGCGATAGCCGGCGCCTAGGAAATACATCATCTGCGCGTCCCAATCGTCCGCGCTCAGCGGCCAGCCATGGTGGAAGACGATCGGCGTGGCGTCCCTGGGCCCCCAATCCTTGTAGAAGATCTCGGTACCGTCTGCGGTGGTGACGTAGGGCATGACACTGCTCCCGAAAGCGCTTCATTGCGCCGCCGCAGCGATGCGCTTTTCGGGTGAGTCGGTTAAGTGCGCAGATAGCAACATTCGCCGGCGATTGATGCGTTTATCGCACCGCCGTGCGGGCCGGTATCGCCTCGCAACGTGCTCTTCCGCCGTTTCCAAACCCTCAGCGCGGGCGCTGATAGACGCGCACATAATCGACCAGCATCCGCTGCGGCAAAGCCGCATCGTCCATGCCCTTGGCCCCCGCCCAGCTTCCTCCCATGGCGAGGTTGAGGATCAGGTAGAAGGGATGATGGAACGGCCATGCTCCGTCGCCGCCCGGCTGGTTGTTGAGGACCTTCATATAAGCACGCCCGTCGACGCCGATGCGGATCGAATCCGGCGTCCATTCCAGTTGGTAATTATGGAAGGTGTCGCAATTGCCCGGCACCTTGAGCTCGGCGCCGCGCTGTGTGCCCTTGCTGTGCACGAAGAGCGCGGTGTGGACCGTGCCATGCACCACCTCCGGCTGTGATCCGACCTGCTCCATCACGTCGATCTCGCCGCCGTCAGGCCAGTTATAATTGCCCTCCGGCATCAGCCAGATGGCGGGCCAGGTGCCGCGCGTGCAGGGCAGCTTCGCGCGAACATCGTAATAACCATAGGTCCAGGACGCCTTGCCCTTCGTCCAGATCTTGCCCGACGTGTAGGATTGGCCACCATAATCGGCGAACTGGCGCGCGCTCAGTTTCTCGCGCCGCGCCTCGATGATCAGCTGGCCATTGCCGACGCGGACATTCTCAGGCCGCTGGCCGTAATATTGCAGTTCGCCATTGTACCAGCCGTCCTTGTTCCGCGACGCATCGTAACCCCATTTGGCGGTATCGAGCGCGGTGCCGTCAAACTCGTCCGACCAGACCAGTTCGGCGTCCGCCGGGCGCGCCATCGGCTCGTCGACTGCGTAATTATTGGCGGTCAGCGACTGTGCCGAGGCAGCCACAGGCAAGACCAGCATGGCCAGGGCCATCAGGAAGCGCATCACCTTCATCCTCTCCTTTGTCCGCCTGGCTCCATAGTGGCCGGGGCTTTGGAGAGCAGTCTAGCAAAGATCGGAGGAGGGCGAAGATGGATATGGCGCGGCGTGACAATCTCGCCGGCGCGAGGCGCAAGTTCGGGCCGCCTTTCGCCGTGCGGAGCCGCTCGACTCAGCTTGACGTCCGCGTTTACGATACGGGCAATTCGTCCGCGACCGCGACGCGGCGGCGATAGACCATCTCCCAGCCGAGCCAGCCCGTCACAAGAAGGATGAGCACCGCCATGATCGACAGCACGAGCCCGGTCGGCCGCACCGCGTCCGCCCCGATGTCGTATCGGCGATACCAGTTGAAGGCTTCGACCAGGACGACCAGAAGGTTGCCCAGGAAATGGACCCAGACGATCGACAGCGCGCGGATGCGCGCGTCCCCCAGCAGGTCGGTGATGCCCGCCAGAGCGGCAAGCAGCGCCATGATCACGCCCGCGCCGACCAGCCATAGGCTCGCCCTGAACCAGAAGGGATCGCCATTGTTCAGATAGGCGAGGTCCGCCGCCAGGGTTCCGACGAAGAAAGCGATGGGAAAGGGCACCAGCATCGGGTGCAGCGGATGACCGGCGATCTTTGCGGTCGATTGCATCGATGGTCTCCCGATCGAAATACGGGCTACACCTAACGTAACGCCTGGCCGCAACGCGTTAGCCGATGAATTGTTTCAGGTGCGATGCCGGTTCGGTTGCCGGGCGGCGGCGGCGCCAAAGAAAAGGCCCGGCGGTTTCCCGCCGGGCCTTTCCTTCATCTGATCCGAAAAAGGATCAGGACGAATAATACATGTCGAACTCGACCGGGCTCGGCGTCATTTCCCAGCGGGCGACTTCCGGCCACTTGAGCTCGAGATAGGCATCGATCTGGTCTTCGGAGAAGACGCCGCCCTTGGTGAGGAAGGCGTGATCGGCCTTGAGGCTGTCGAGCGCTTCGCGCAGCGAACCGCACACCGTCGGGACGAGCGACAGCTCTTCCGGCGGCAGGTCGTACAGGTTCTTGTCCATCGCCTCGCCGGGATGGATTTTGTTCTCGATGCCGTCGAGGCCGGCCATCAGCAACGCCGAATAAGCGAGGTAGGGATTGGCCATCGCGTCGGGGAAGCGGAACTCGACGCGCTTCGCTTTGGCGCCCGCGCCGTAGGGGATACGGCAGGAAGCCGAGCGGTTGCGCGACGAATAAGCCAGCAACACCGGCGCCTCATAGCCCGGCACCAGCCTCTTGTAGCTGTTGGTGGTCGGGTTGGTGAAGGCGTTGAGCGCCTTGGCATGCTTGATCACGCCGCCGATGAAATAGAGGCACATGTCGCTGAGGCCTGCATAGCCATTGCCGGCGAAGAGCGGCGTGCCCTTGTCCCAGATCGACATGTGGGTGTGCATGCCCGAGCCGTTATCCTTGGCGATCGGCTTCGGCATGAAGGTCACGGTCTTGCCGTAGGCCTGCGCCACCTGCCAGCAGACATACTTATAGATCTGCATGCGGTCGGCGGTGGTGACGAGCGTGCCGAAGGTCAGGCCGAGCTCGTGCTGCGCGGCGGCGACTTCGTGGTGATGCTTGTCGCAGGGAAGGCCCATCTCGAGCATGGTCGAGACCATCTCGGCACGGATATCGACCGCGCTGTCGACCGGCGCGACCGGGAAGTAGCCGCCCTTGGCGCGCGGACGATGCGCGAGGTTGCCCTGCTCATAGTCCTTGCCCGTGTTGGTCGGCAGCTCGATATCGTCGATCTTGTAATAGGATTCGTTGTACGTGTTGTCGAACTGCACGTTGTCGAACATGAAGAATTCGGCTTCCGGGCCGACATAGACCGTATCGCCGATGCCGGTCGCCTTGAGGAACGCCTCGGCGCGCTTCGCGGTCGAACGCGGGTCGCGAGCGTAGAGGTCGCCGGTCGAAGGCTCGACGATGTCGCAGACCAGGATCAGCATCGGGGTCGCCGAGAAAGGGTCGACCCACACCGCGTCCAGATCCGGCTTGAGGATCATGTCGGATTCGTTGATCGCCTTCCAGCCTTCGATCGACGAGCCGTCGAACATGAAGCCGTCGTTGAGCTCATCCTCGCCGACGACGCCCGCGACCATCGTCAGATGCTGCCACTTGCCCTTCGGATCGGTGAAGCGAAGATCGACCCACTCGATCTCCTTCTCCTTGATCATCTTCAGAACGTCGGACGCCTTATTCGCCATTAGAATGCCCTTCCCGATTAATCGTCGCCCCAGCGAAAGCTGGGGGTCTCAGCTGAAATGTCCTTCGCCGATCGCATGTCTCCCGAGATCCTGACTTTCGTCAGGATGACGGCATCCGCCGTCAGACCGCGTCGGCGTCTCTCTCCCCGGTCCGGATGCGGACCACGGTGTCGATGGTGGTGACGAAGATTTTCCCGTCGCCGATCCGGCCCGTCTGGGCCGCATTCTGGATCGCCTCGACCACCCGCTCGGCGAGGGCATCGTCGACGACGACCTCCAATTTCACCTTGGGCAGGAAGTCGACGACATATTCGGCGCCGCGATACAATTCGGTGTGGCCCTTCTGGCGGCCGAAGCCGCGGGCTTCGGTCACCGTGATGCCGGACACGCCCACATCATGCAGCGCCTCCTTCACCTCATCGAGCTTGAACGGCTTGATGATGGCCTCGATCTTTTTCACGCAACCAGCTCCCCGTTCGGTGGCATTCGCTTTCAATAAGCGTGCCATCCGGCGCCACGCAAGGCGCGGGGCGGATTCTCTGCTGCGGCCGCGAGAATATGCCCGCAAACGCAGCAAGCGGTTGGCGATATGCTGCTTTTTTCGGCAATTTTCCGGGCAATATTGTTGCTCGCTCGGGCGGAAGGCGCGGCGACTCGGAACGCCTATTTGACGGTAACGACCAGCTCGATGCGGCGATTGCGCGCCTTGCCTTGATCGGTGCGATTGTCCGCGATCGGATCGGCCATGCCGTGCCCGATCGTATTGATCCGGCGGCGCAGAATTCCGGCATGGACCAGCAATTGCGCCATGCGGTCGACCCGCGCCTGCGATAGCTTCAGATTCTGCGCCACACTGCCGACATTGTCGGTATGGCCGACCAAAGTGACTTCGCTATGCGGATAAGCGCGCAGGATCTGCGCAACCGCATACATGGTGCGCAACGTCGCCTCGTTCGGCTTGACCTGCCAGGGCTCGAATTCGGCTCCCGGGAAGCGGAAGGTGCGCGGCGCCGGATCCTTCGACGCGAGGAAGGCGGCGAGCTGATCCTCGGTCGATCCGCGCTCGACGAAAATCGCGCTGTCGGGCAGCCGGATCAGATGTGCGGTCGGCGATGGCTTGGGGAGCGGCTGCTTGTGATGGAAATGAAAGGGCGTGACGATCGCCTTGCCCTGGACGTTCGGCTTGTTGCACGACACCGTCAGCAGAAGCGCGCCCAGCGCGATTGCCCGAAAAATATGCCCCGTTCCGCTCACCATACGTCCCCGAAACGAACCAAGTGGGGCGCAGCATATCGGCAGAGGTGGGGCGGGTGCAATGGGCGGTCACGAAGCCGCTGCGAACGACATCGTGGCCTAGCGGCGCGCGGCGCTTTGCGCTCTACACCTTGGCCCCAGGCCCGCGCGCGGGCGAACATCATGATGGGGGCACTTCCATGACCGACCTTTCCCGCCGTGAAGCCATGATTTCGGCCGCGATGCTCGGCACGCTCGCGATGGCGAGCGGCAGCGCGCTTGCCGCCGATACGGCGGCTGCCGCCGCTGCCTGGGACCTTACCGATCTTTATCCGAACGATGCCGCCTGGGAGGCGGAGCGTACGGCAATCGCCGCGCGCCTGCCCGAAATCGCCGCTTTCAAGGGCAAATTGGGCCAAGGCGCTGCGACGCTGCGCCAGGTGCTGCAGCTCCAGTCCGACATCGGGCTCAAGGTCGCGCGGCTTTACGTCTATGCCGGGCTCAAGGGCGATGAGGACCTGCGCAACGCCGCCAATCAGGAGCGGCGCCAGAAGGCAACCGACCTGGGCACTGCCTATGGCGAGGCGGGGTCGTGGATGAATCCCGAGTTGATCGCGCTCGGTGCGGCCAAGGTCGATTCCTATCTTGCAAGCGATCCCGGCCTGGCCAAGTTCCGCTTCCAACTCGAGGACGTGGTGCGCCAGGCGCCGCACACTTTATCACCCGAGGGCGAACAGATCCTCGCGGCGAGCCAAACGCCGCTGTCCGGGCCGGGCGACATCCGCGTCCAACTGGTCTCGTCCGATATTCCGCGGCCGACGGTCACTTTGTCCGACGGTACCAAGGCGGTGCTCGACGATCAGGGCTATACGCTCCACCGCAACGCACCCGATCGCGCGGACCGCAAGCTGGTCTTCGATCAATTCTGGACGAGCTACAAAGCGTTCGAAAATTCGCTCGGCGCCGCGCTCGCCAGCCAGACCAAGGGCGAGATGTTCCAGGCCAAGGCGCGCAAATATGGCACCGCGCTCGAAGCGGCCCTGTCCGCTCCGAACATTCCGGAGGGGGTCTATCGCTCGTTGGTCGCGCAGGCGAATGAAGGCCTTCCCGTGCTCCACCGCTATTTCGAACTGCGGCGCCGCATGCTCGGCCTCGACCAGATCGCTTATTACGACATCTATCCGCCGCTGGTAAAGCTCGACCGCACCTTCTCGCTGGAGGAGATGCGTGACCTCACCATCGCCGCGATCAAGCCGCTCGGGCCGGATTATGTGAAGCAGTTCGCCGATGTCAGCGCGCGCAAATGGATGGATCCGCGGCCGCGTCCGGGCAAGCAATCGGGTGCCTACATGAACGGCTCGGCCTATGATGTGCACCCGTTCCTGCTGCTCAACCTCAGCGACAAATATGATGGGCTCACCACCTATGCGCACGAATGGGGCCATGCGATGCACACCCTGCTCGCGAACAAGGCGCAGCCGTTCGAGACCGCGGGCTACCCCACCTTCACCGCCGAGATCGCGTCCACTTGCCACGAATTGCTGCTCGCCAACTACATGGTCGGCCAGGCCAAGACCAAGGACGAGAAGCTCTTCTATCTCGGCCAGCTGATGGAGAATTATCGCGGTACCTTCTACCGCCAGGCGATGTTTGCCGAGTTCCAGCTCCAGGTCCACGATCTGGCGGAGAAAGGCGATGGCTTGTCGGGCCAGAAGATGACCGAGGTCAATCTCGACCTGCTCAAGCGCTATCACGGGCCGAAGGTCGCGATGGATCCGGCCTACGGAATCGAATGGGCCTATATCCAGCATTATTTCTACGGCTTCTACGTGTTCCAATATGCGACCTCGATCACGGCCGCCAATTACTTCGCCGACAAATTGATGCACGGCACGCCCAAGGACCGGGAGAATTATCTGTCGGTGCTGCGCGCGGGCGGGTCGGATTACGGTTACAACATCCTCAGGAAAGCCGGGCTGGATATGGCGACGGCGACTCCATACCAGACGATCGTGCGCAGCTTCTCCAACGTGCTCGACCAGGCCGAGAAACTGCTCGCCTGATCGGGTGGCACCGGAACGGGCGCGCCTACTCCCGGGTTGAATCGCCAGGATTTCAGCCCGGAGAGTGACAATGCCCAAAGCGCTCATCATCGCCACCAACGGTTTCGAGCAGGACGAGCTTTTCAAGCCGCGCGAAGCGTTGCTCGATGCCGGCGTCGAGGTGACCCTTGCGTCGCTGTCGCGCGATCCCATTCGGGGTGAGAAAGGTGGCGAAAAGGGCGAAAGCATCACGCCCGACGCGCTCGTGAGCGAAGTCCGCGCGGACGATTATGATGCGCTCGTCATTCCCGGCGGTGTCGCCAATCCCGACAAGATGCGGACCGATCCGAACGCGGTGAAGCTGGTGCGCGACTTCCTGTTCACGAAAAAGCCCGTCGCGGCGATCTGCCATGGGCCCTGGCTATTGGCTGAGGCCGAGGTGCTCGACGGGCGGACGGTGACGTCGTGGCCATCGATCCGCACCGATCTCCAGCATGCCGGCGCGATGGTCGTCGACCGGGAGGTGGTGGTGGATGGCAACCTGATCACCAGCCGCAAGCCCGACGACATCCCCGCCTTCAACCGCGAACTGCTGGCGAAGCTGGGGGTGAGGGTGTCGGAAACCGCCTGAAATCCCCCCACGAATTTCGTGGGGAGGATTGAATCAGACTACCCCGTTTGCCTTGAAGTGGGCGAGCATCCGCGCCCAGCCGTCCTTGGCGTCGGCCTCGTTGTACGAGCTGCGATAATCGGCGTGGAAGCCGTGGCCCGCGTCAGGGTAAACGTGGATCGACGATCCAGTTTTGCCCGCTTTCTCGAGCGCTTCGGCCATCGCCTTGATCTGGTCCTGGCCAATCCCTTGGTCCTGCGCGCCATAGAGGCCGAGCACGGGGGCATGGAGTTCGCCCGCGCGCGCGGCCAGCTTCTCGACATGGCCATACCAGGCGACGCCGGCGCGGATGTCGGGATCGACCATCGCCGCGCGCCACACGACCGCGCCGCCCCAGCAGAAGCCGGTGATGCCGATCCGGCCGGGCTTGGCGAAAGGCTGTTTCCTGATCCAGGCCGAAGTGGCCTTGACGTCGTCATCGACCTGCTCGTCGCTTGCCTGGCTCACGACCGGCATGATCTGCTTGAAGTCGCTGATCGCGGGCAGGTTGACGCCCGACCGGTAGAAGAAATCGGGCGCGACCGCGACATAGCCGAGCCTCGCCAGCCGCCGGCATATGTCCTTGATATAATCGTGGATGCCGAAAATCTCGTTGACGACGATGATCGTGGCGTGGCGGCCGGCGCCTCTCGGCCGTGCGATATAAGCGGGCAACGGCTTGGGCGCGCCGTTGGGGATCAGGGCGGCCTCGATGACGAGTCCGTCTTCGGGCGTATGGATCGGCTTGGCGTCGGCGGCGAGCGCGGCGACCGCATAGCCGGCGAAGAACATCGTCACGGCGGCGCGGCGGCCGATATGCAGGTCTTCGGGCGGGGTCCCATCGGGTCGGGTGAGGGTCGGCATAAGGCGTCCTCCGCGGATTTTAAGGCAGGCGGACGCTACGCCCGACTTGCGCCCTCAGGCAATCGCCCGATTCGCGGCAGTCCTGAACGGCTAAGCCGACGTCGCGCCAAAAAATCTCCGGAGGAAAAAGGTCTATCCGTTCGCCCCGTCATTGTCGGCGCGCGTCGCGATGAAGGGCTGCAGCTTGTCGCCTTTGTGCACATTGGTGATGCCGCCATCGCCGCCGGTGGCGGTCTTTTCCTCGTCGCGCGTGCCGACGTCGGCGGCGGTGGTGCCCCCGCTGCGGCCCTGCTCGGACGGCGCGCGTTCTGCCTCGTCGATCAGCTTGTGATCGTCGTGCGCGCGCGCGTCGGCGGTGCGGTTCTTTTCCTTTGCCATGTCGCGTCTCCTGGGTGGGAAAAGCGATCAGGCGGCGCGGTGGGTTCCCGCTTGTGCGTCAGGCCGGTTTGTGCGGCAGGTCGAGGCCCTTCAGGCTCTTGGTGAAGATCTCCGCGCCGGTTTCGGTGATGCCGATCGAATGTTCGAACTGCGCCGAAAGCGAGCGGTCGCGCGTCACCGCGGTCCAGCCGTCGTCGAGCACCTTCACGTCGGGGCGGCCGATATTGATCATCGGCTCGATCGTGAAGAACATGCCCGGCTTCAATTCGGGGCCGGTGCCGGGGCGGCCGAGATGGACCACCTCGGGCGCGTCGTGGAACAGCCGGCCGACGCCATGCCCGCAGAAATCACGCACCACGCCATAACGGAATTTCTCCGCATGGCTCTGGATCGCATGGCCGATATCGCCCAGCCGCGCGCCGGGCTTCGCCGCCGCGATACCAAGCATCATGCACTCGTAGGTCACCTCGACCAACTTGCGCGCCTTCAACGGCACGTCGCCCGCGAGATAGGTGCGATTGCTGTCGCCGTGCCAGCCATCGAGCAAGGGCGTGACGTCGACATTGACGATATCGCCGTCCTTGATTGTCTTGGGACCGGGAATGCCGTGGCAGACGACATGATTGAGGCTGATGCAGCAGCTATGCGTATAGCCGCGATAATTGAGCGTCGCCGGCACGGCGCCGCCCGCGATCGTCATGTCATAGACGATGCGGTCAATCTCCTCAGTGGTCACGCCAGGGCGGATATGCGCGGCCAGTTCGTCGAGGATCTCCGCGGCGAGCTTGCCCGCGCGGCGCATGCCTTCGAACCCGTCGGGGCCATACAGCTTGATCGCGCCGGTGCGCGTGACGGTCTCGCCCACGCCGATTGTCTGATATTGCGTCATGCGGCGCCATATAGTCCCCCGGAGCGGCCTTTGCGAGACCGTCGCCAACCGCTATTGCGCGGCCATGGCCGAACGCATCTGGACCGCCGCTCTGTGCGTGATCGGGGACGAGATTCTGTCGGGCCGCACGCAGGACCGGAACATCGCGCATCTGGCGACCTGGCTGAACCTGCAGGGCATCCGCCTGGGCGAGGTGCGCGTGGTGGCCGACGACATGGCCGCGATCGGCGCGGCGGTTCGGGCGCTGGCGCCGGCGCACGATTATCTTTTCACCACCGGCGGCATCGGCCCGACGCATGACGATATCACAGTCGAGGCGGTCGCAGCGGCCCTGGGCCTGGGCGTGAGCGTGCATCCGCAGGCGCGCGCGATTCTCGAAGACTATTATGCGGACAAAGGCGGGTTGACCGAGGCGCGGCTGCGGATGGCGCGCACGCCCGACGGCGCGAGCCTGATCGTCAACGAACGTTCGGGCGCGCCGGGCATCCGTATCGGCAACATCTTCATCCTCGCGGGCGTGCCGCATATCGCGGCGGCGATGCTCGACAGCCTGACCGGCAAGCTCGAAGGCGGGCGGCCGCTCGTTTCGGCGACGATCGGCGGCTGGATCCAGGAGAGCGAGGTCGCCGACCTGCTCGCGCAGACCGAACGCGATCATCCGGGAAGCCAGATCGGCTCCTACCCCTTCTTCCGCGACGGGCGGACGGGGGCCAATTTCGTCATCCGCTCGACCGAGCCGGACATTCTCGCCGCGTGCGAGAGTGCGTTGATGGCGGCCTTGCTGGCGCGCGGTTACGAGGCCGTCGCGGGCGGAATCTGAGGCGCGCGGCGGATCACGAACAGGATTCCCAGCGCCACCGCCGCGGACACGGCCGCCATCGCGAAGGCGACACCCGGGAAATAAAAGGGCGCACTCCGGCCGGTGAAGAAGGCCAGCGCCGGATTGTACATCGCCGGCGCGATGATCGAGGCGAGCGCGTTGATGCTGCCGCCGAAGCCCTGCAATTCGCCCTGTGCGTCGGCGGGCACGCGGCGCGACATCATGCCGCTCATCGACGGCATCACCAAGCTCTGCATCGCCGTGAGCGCAAGGATCGGGAAGACGAGCCAGCCGTTGCGCAGCATCGCATAGGCGATGAAGGCCGACATGGCGAAGCCAATGCCGATCTCGGCTGCATGGCGTTCGCCGAACCTTTTGACCACGCGTCCGACCAGGAACATCTGCGACAATGCCATGAGCAGGCCGACCAGGGTCAGCGAGGCGCCGATCAAACCGGGCGTCCAGCCGAAGGCGGCGATCGCGAAATAGGCCCAGGTCGAGGGGTAGATCATGTGCGCGAGCGCCCACCAGAAACTGGCGAAGGCGACGGGCAATACGCCTTTATGGCGGCGCAGCGCCAGGATCGCGCCCAGCGGATTGGCGCGCCGCCATTTAAAGGCGCGGCGGTTTTCGGGCTTATGCGTCTCGGGGAAAACGAACAGGCCGAACAGGAAATTGAGCAGGGAAAGAGCGGCGGCGGCCTGGAAGGGCGCGCGCGGCCCGAGCTCGCCGAGCAATCCGCCGATCGCCGGGCCGACGACGAAGCCGATCCCAAACGCCGCGCCGATCATGCCGAAATGGCGCGCGCGGTCTTCGGGCGTGCTCAGGTCCGCCATTGCCGCACCCGCCGGGCCATAGGAGGCGCCGAACAGCCCCGCCATCGCGCGGCCGACGAACAGCCAGGCGAGCGAGGGGGCGAAGCCCATCAGCGCATAATCGATCGTGAAACCCGCAAGGCAGCCCAATATGACGGGGCGCCGGCCGAATTTGTCGCCGAGATTGCCGATGAGAGGCCCGGTCAGGAACTGTACGCTGGCGTAGACCACGCCCAGCCACCCGCCGATCCGCGTCGCATCGGCCAACCCGACATGGCCGAGCTTCATCACGATGCCAGGCAGCACCGGCATGACGATGCCGAAGCCGATCGCGTCGATCAGCAGGGTCAAGACGACGAAGCGCGCCGCGCTCCGGTTCGAGGCGCTCATGGGCAGGACTCTCCGATTTTTTTGAGCGCTCTACCCTATTCGGATCACCGAGCGAAGCCGGCATCCTCCTCCCGTGGTCGCGGGAGTCGCGCCATCAGCGATGTCGGGATCGGATTATTTCTTGGTGCGGCCCCGCTTGGAAGCGGGCGCGGCGGCACCGCTCTTGCGGCCGAGGCCGATTGCCTTGGCGAGCGTGCGGCGCTTTTCCGCATAATTGGGCGCAACCATCGGATAATCCACCGGCAGCTTCCACTTTGCGCGATATTGCTGCGGGGTCATGCCATAATTGGTCTGAAGGTAGCGCTTCAGCATCGTCAGCTTCTTACCATCTTCCAGGCAGACGATGTGGTCCGGCTTGATCGAAGAACGGATTGAAACCGCAGGCTTTTGTTCGGGTGCGGCGGGCAAGGAGGCCTCCTGGCCAAGACCCGACAGCGCGCCATGCACCCGCGCGATCAATTCGGGCAGTTCGCCGACAGTCACGCGATTATGGGCGACATGAGCGGCAACAATGTCCGCGGTTAGAGATAGAAGCTCGTTTTTGGTTTCTTCGGTCATCATGCGCCACCCTGTTCTGGAGCCAGGGAGAATTATCAGATCATTTCGGGGCGCGCGAGCAATTTCGCGAGTCGCAAGCGAATATATTCGGCTCAGCTTGCGAAAATGGGGTGGCGGCATCGCCGCCGGCAGATGGTGGAAGGGCCGGCGATCACCGCCGGCCCTTCGAATTTCGCTTACTTGACGTGAGCGGAAACGTGCTTGTTCATCTCGAACATGCTGACGCTCTTCTTGCCGAAGACCTTCTCCAGCTTGGAGTCGGCGTTGATCTGCCGCTTGTCCTTGCTGTCCTGCAGGCCGTTCGACTTGATGTAAGCCCAAAGCTTGCTGACGATCTCGCTGCGCGGCATCGCGCCAGGGCCGACGACCGCGGCGAGGTCCGCCGACGGGGTTACGGGCTTGTGAATGCCACCGGTCTTGGTTGCCATAATTCAGTCCTCCTTTTGCGGCCCCTCTCTAAGGCTGGGCCATGCTATTCCGGAGGGCAAGCCCTTTGGCAAGCCTCTCTTGGGCCGTTACTCACAGCTTCTTGATCGCCTTCGCTTCGTGCGGAGTGGGTTTCTCCCTGCCTTCGCCTATTTGGAATCGAATATTTTCCTTTATTATCATGAAGTTACCTCTACGCTGCTTGGCGACATCCGCCCGCTTCCGCTCCAATTCCTACATTGCGCGATTATGGAGCGATTTTCGGGCGCGCACGGGCGATCTGGTGCAATTCCGGCCGTTTCCGCTCCTTCACGGCCGTTTGAGGGAGCCAATTCGCGCGCGCATGCATTAGATGCGGGTGGTTTGGGATGGGGCGAAGATGGACCAGGATCGCGATTATCTGATCTTCAGCCCCGGTGACGTGGATCTCGCGCGCTCGCCGTTGCGGCGTTCGCTGGCCGTGGAAACCTATGTGCTGGGCGCGTTCAATCCGGGTTTCACCCGGCTGCCCAACGGCAATTTGCTGATGATGGTTCGCGTCGCCGAGGCGCTGAAGCAGCCGATCGAGGCCGATCATGTGAGCGCGCTGCGCTGGACGGCGGAGGGGTATGTCCTCGACGCGCACCCGCTGACCGCAGTGGCGATGACCGATCCACGCCAGTTCGATGTGCCCGGCAGCGCCTATCGCCAGCTGGCCCTCACCTCGCTCTCCTGGCTGCTGCCTGTCGAACTCGATACGGAGGCGCGCCGGATCGTCGCGGTCCATTACGATAAGGCGATCGAGCCGGTTGCCGACTTCCAGCATTATGGCGTGGAGGATGCGCGCATCACGCGGATCGGCGACATCTGGTACATGACGACTTGCTCGGTCTCGGCCGAGCGGCATTCGACCACGCTGCACATCTCCACCGACGGGTTGAACTACACGCTCGAAGGGATCGTGCTCGATCATCAGAACAAGGACATGATCCTGTTCGAGGGGCTGGTCGGCGACAGGTTCATGGCGCTGACCCGTCCGTTGGGTGAGGTCTATTTCGCTTATCCCCACGACAGCCCCTTCATCGGCGGGCCCGCGATCAACCTGGCGCGGTCGCCCGACGCGCTCCATTGGAAGCCGATCGATCATCCCTTCCTGCGCGTACGCAAGGGATCCAAAATCTCGATGAAACTCGGCGGAGGCACGCAGCCGATCCTGACCGACAAGGGGTGGCTGATGATCTATCACGGGGTCGAGACGCGCCAGAATGTCGGCGTCTATCGCAGCTTCTGGGCGTTGCTCGACAAAGATGAGCCATGGAGGTTGCTGCGGGTCGAGGACGACGAGCCTTTGCTCGAGGCGAATCCGGCGCTGACCGCCCCGATCGCGCACCAGCTCTATCTGCCGACCGAAGTCGTGTTCACCACCGGCATCGTCGACAATGGCGACGATTATATCGTCGCGAGCGGCGAGGCCGACCTTGCCTGCCGCATCACCCATATCCCCAAGACCCGTTTCGCATGAGTCCGCACCCTGATCCCAGATGGTGGCAAAGCGGCGTGATCTACCAAGTCTATCCGCGCTCGTTCCAGGATACGAACGGCGACGGAGTGGGGGATTTGGCGGGAATCGAGCGGCGGCTCGATTATCTTGCCGATCTGGGCATCGATGCGTTGTGGATCTCACCGATCTTTCCCTCGCCGATGGTCGATTTCGGCTATGACGTCGCGGATTATACCGGCGTCGATCCGATATTCGGCACGCTCGCCGATTTCGACCGGCTGCTCGGCTCGGCACATCGCAGAGGACTGAAAATCCTGCTCGATTTCGTGCCCAACCATTCGTCCGATCAGCATCCCTGGTTCCTCGAAAGCCGGTCGTCGCGCACCAATCCCAAGCGCGATTGGTATATCTGGCGCGATCCCGCGCCCAATGGCGGCCCGCCCAACAACTGGATCAGCGATTTCGGCGGCCCGGCGTGGGAATATGACGCGAAGACCGGCCAATATTATTATCATGCGATGCTGCGCGAGCAGCCCGACCTCAACTGGCGCAATCCGGCGGTCAAGGCCGCGATGCTGGACGCGATGCGCTTCTGGTTCGATCGGGGGGTCGACGGCTTCCGCGTCGACATCCTCTGGCATATGATCAAGACGGCCGACTTCCGCGATAATCCGCCCAATCCGGATTGGAAGCCGGGTATGGCCGACATGCACAAGCTGCTGCAGCTCTATTCCACCGACCAGCCTGAGGTGTTCGGGATCGCCGCCGAGATGCGCGCGCTTGCCGATCGCTATGACGACAAGCTGCTGGTGGGCGAGATCTACCTGCCGGTCGAGCGGCTGGTGGCTTATTATGGCAAGCAGGGCGAAGGCGTGCATCTGCCTTTTAACTTCCAGCTGATCGATGCCGCCTGGGATGCGGAGGCGCTGCATCGCATGATCGGCGATTATGGGGCCGCTTTGCCGCCAGGCGGCTGGCCCAATTGGGTTTTGGGCAATCACGATCGCCCGCGCATCGCCAGCAGGGTCGGCGAGGCGCAAGCGCGCGTCGCGGCGATGCTGCTGCTGACGATGCGCGGCACGCCGACACTTTATTATGGCGACGAGCTCGGCCTCGCCGACGTGGCGATTCCCGCTGACGCGGTGCGCGATCCGCGCGAATTGCGCGAGCCCGGCCTCGGCTTCGGACGCGATCCGGTGCGCACGCCGATGCCGTGGGATGCATCCTGGCATGCAGGCTTCACGGCCGGCGAGCCTTGGCTGCCGCTCAACTCCGACTGGCGCACGCGCAACGTGGCGGCCGAAGCGGCGGATCCACGATCGATCCTGTCGCTCTACCGGGATCTGCTGCGGCTTCGCCGTGCGCATCCGGCGCTCAGTGTCGGCGAGGTACGGCTGCTTTCGGCGCACGCCCATGTGCTTGCCTATGAACGGACATCCGGCGATGACAGGATCGTGATCGGCCTCAATCTGAGCGGCGAAACCCAGCAGTTCGGCCTGCCCGACGGCCGTGCGCTGCTGACCACGGTCGGAGATTATGCGCCGGGCAGGCTGGGCCCCAACCAGGGTGTGATCCTGAGGGCCGCCGCCTGATGCGGATAGCGATGCTCGCGCCGATTTCGTGGCGCACGCCGCCCCGCCATTATGGCCCCTGGGAATTGGTTACCAGCCTGCTGACCGAGGCGCTGGTCGCCAAAGGCGTGGACGTGACCCTGTTCGCGACCGCCGACAGCATGACGGCGGGCCGGTTGGAAGCCGTGGTGCCGGCGGGCTATTCGGAGGATCCCAGCCTCGACGCCAAGGTGATGGAGATGCTGCACGTCGGCCATGTGTTCGAACAGGCCGGCCGGTTCGATCTGATCCACAACCAGGCAGATTTCGTACCGCTCGTCTTCTCGCGGCTGGTCGAGACCCCGATCGTGACGACGATCCACGGCTTCTCCTCACCGCGGATCGTGCCGGTCTTCAAACGCTATGAGGACCGGGTCCATTATGTCGCCATTTCCGATGCCGACCGGAACCCCGATCTCACTTATGCCGCGACGATCCACCACGGCATCCGCATCGAGGAATTTACATTCAACGCGCAAGGGGGCGACGACCTGCTCTTCTTCGGGCGAATGCACCCCGATAAGGGCGCCGCGGACGCGATCCGCGCCGCGATCGCCACGGGCAACCGGCTCGTCATGGCCGGCATAATCCAGGACGAAGATTATTACCGGACCGACGTCGCCCCCTTCATCGACGGCACGCGGATCGTCTTTGACGGCCCGGTCGGCGGGGCGGCACGCATCCACGCGCTGGGGCATGCCAAGGCGTTGCTCCACCTCATCGGATTCGCGGAGCCGTTCGGACTGTCAGTAATCGAGGCGATGGCATGCGGTACGCCGGTGATCGCCTACAATAGGGGCTCGATGCCCGAGCTGATCGAGCATGGGGTCACCGGTTTCCTGGTCGATACCTTCGATCAGGCGGTGGCGGCGATCGGCCGGATCGGCGAGATCGACCGCAAGGCGTGCCGCCGCGCGGTCGAGGAGCGCTTCACGATCGAGCGCATGGCGGACAGGTATCTCGCGCTTTACGGGACGATTCTTGCAGGAAATTGATGCCGGATCTGCAAATATTCTCCAACAAATCGAGATGGTAATCGCTTAAGCTCCCTTCAGGCCGTCGATTGAGGCGGGGAGGGGGAAAGATGATTGCTCGTCTCGCACCAATCGCGGTGCTGCTTGTCTCGACATGTGCAATTGCCGCGGATCCGAACGCGGACAAGCCGATCATCGCCCCGCCGGCAGGGTGGGTTCGACCGACCGAGTTGCCAGTTGATCCGGGCAAGCCCGATGGTGCGGCGATAAAGATGCTGCTGTTCGATCAGCAGGTGCATCTGCTGCCTAACGGCAGCGAAACTTACAGCGAGACCGCCGCGCGCGTGCAAACCCCGCAAGGACTGACGGCTCTTGGGACGATCAGCATCCCTTGGAAGCCGGATCAGGGCACGTTGATCGTGCACAGGATGCACATCATTCGCGACGGCAAGGTCATCGACCTGTTGGCGAACGGCCACGGCTTTACCGTTCTACGGAGAGAGAACGCGCTCGAATATGCTACACTCGATGGCGTGCTGACCGCCGTGATCCAGCCCGAAGGCCTCCAGGTCGGCGATATCATCGACATGGCGACGACGGTGAAGGTCCTGGATCCGGCGCTGGGGGGCAACAGCGAAGGTTTCGTGGTCCTGGGGCCTGCTGCGCATGTCTCCAAATATCGGATGCGCGCCATTTGGGATGACGGCCTGCCGGTGCGCTGGCGGCAGGGCGAAGGCTTGCCGACGATGCGCGCTCGCAAGGCGAATGGCACGACCGAGATCGGCGTGGCGCTCGACGATATCGAACCGACCGTCCTGCCGAAGCAGGCGCCGTCACGCTATGCGCTGACCCGCGATGTCGAGCTGACCACATTGAAATCGTGGAACCAGCTGTCCGAATTGTTCGCGCCGTTATACACCAAGGCTTCGACCTTAAAGCCCGACAGCCCGCTCAAGGCGGACGTTGCAAGGATCGCGGCAGCTTCGCCCGATCCTGTCAAACGGGCCGAGGCGGCGCTGGAGCTTGTCCAGGCCAAGGTTCGTTACGTCTTTCTTGGCATGAACGACGGAGGGCTGGTCCCCGCCGATGCGGATCTCACATGGCAGCGGCGCTTTGCCGATTGCAAGGGCAAGACGGCGCTGCTGCTGGCGTTGCTGCACGAACTCGGCATCGCCGCCGAACCCGCGATCGTCAGCACCGCGCTGGGCGATGGGCTCGACCAGCGGATGCCGATGGTCGCGATGTTCAATCACGTCGTTGTGCGCGCCACAATGGGTGCCAAGGTCTATTGGCTCGATGGTACGCGCACGGGCGATACGCGGTTGGCCGATATCCAGGTGCCCGATTTCCGCTTCGCGCTGCCGCTCCGAACGGCTGGAGCAGGCTTGGAATCGCTCAATGTCCCCGTGCCGGCCAAACCGCTCCAGGAATATGCGCTGAAGGTCGATATGACCGCGGGTGTTTCGCGGCCCTTTCCATTCCATGTCGAGGAAATCAGCCGCGGAGATGCGGCGTTGATTACGCATCTGCGCATTGATGAAATGACCCCCGACGTGCGGCAACAAACGCTACGAGATTATTTCGCCGGCCAATATCCCGATGTCGAACCCAAAACCTACAGCGCCGCCTGGGACGCCACGACCGGCGAGGAAAAGCTGGTGATGGATGGATTGGAAAAGCACGATTGGCGCTGGGCGTACCAGTTGAACCATGCCGCGGTCGGCTGGAAGGCGGATTTCACGCGCGCGTCGGGCCCACACGCCGACGCGCCGTTCGAGATTGATTATCCAGCCTTCACGGTCGCGCATGAGGCCATCCTGCTTCCGAACCAGGGTCGTGGCATGCTCAACCGCATCGCGGATATCGATCGAACGGTCGCTGGCGTCGAATATCGCCGCAAGACTCGGATCGAAAATGGCGTACTCTCGGCGGAAACGAGCACGCGTGCCATTGGCCGCGAATTCGCGGCTGCCGAGGCACCCGCCGCTCAGGCGGCGCTGCGCGAATTGGCGGGGCTGGAGCCGCTGCTGACGTATGACAACAATTATCAAAGCACCCGGCAAGAGCGGGACGCCGCTATCAACGACCCGCATTCGGCCTCGGATTACAACGAGCGGGCATGGGCGCGGTTCGGCGAGCGGGATTTGCCGGGCGCACTTGCCGACGCCGAGCAGGCCATCAAGCTCCAGCCGAACATACCAGGGGCATATACTGTCCGCGGAGCCGTGTACGTCATGCAGGGCAGGGTTCAGGAAGGTCTCGCCGATCTGCAGAAGGCCGTCGTACTCGCGCCGGAATGGATCAACGGCCACATGCGTCTTGCCGGAATGCTGATTTTCCTTGGGCGTAACGACGAAGCGCTGGCAGAGGCGAACCGGGCGGTGGCGCTCGATCCCAAGGATTATGGCGCTTTAACCCTGCGTGCCGGGATCCAGCGCCAGCTGAGCCACTTCGACGAGGTGTTGGCGGACACCGACTCGCTGATCCAATCGCCCGTTCAAGGGGTGCGAAGCCAAGCCTATGAAATGCGCTTAAACGCCTTCATCGCGAAAGGGCAGCCTGGAAAGGCAATCGACGAAGGCAAGGCGATGATCGCGGCCTACCCGCAATGGGACAACGCGCATATTCTACTTGGGACCACCTATATCCATCTTGGGGACCGGCAGCAGGGGATGGCGGAGCTCGATCGGGCGATCGCTATCAAGCCATCGGTCGGAGCCTATCTGACCCGTGCGGATAATCGACCGAAGGAGGATTTGGCCGGAAAGCGCGCCGACGTGGCCGCCGCGCTCAAGCTCGATCCGAAAAATGCCCAGGCCAAGGCGCTGTCGCTTGTTATCGAATATCGGGCCGCCGCGTATTCCAGGGTCATAGCGGACGCCGCCGCGATGCTTGTCGACGCTCCTGCGAATACCCACGCGCTACTCTATCGCGGCCTGGCTTATGCCAGGAGCGCGCACTTGGCCGACGCCGATCGCGACTTTGCCACCGCGCGCAAGCTCGTGGCGAATGACGCCGGTGCGCTCAATGATTTGTGCTGGAGCAAGGCGGTGCTGGGTGTCGCGCTGGAATCGGCGCTGGCGGATTGTGATGCCGCGCTCAAGCTCCAGCCCGATTCGGGGCAGATCACAGACAGCCGGGCCTTCGCGCTGTTCAGGCTCGGCCACTATGCCGATGCTGTTTCCACCTATGACAAGGCGGTTATACTGAGCCCGAAGCAGGCGGCTTCGCTTTACATGCGCGGCATCGCCAAGCACCGGCTCGGCAAGGCCGCCGAGGGTGACTCCGACATCGCGGCGGCCAAGGCGCTCAATGCCGATGTCGACCATGAGTTTACAGACGCTGGCGTAACGCCCTGAAATTGGTTGCGCGGAACCTGCGCCGCCGCCGTAGCTTGATGCGTCATGACGCGGTTGTTCCACGTCTCCGACCTCCATTTCGGGCGGGAGGATCGGGCGGCAATGCGGTGGTTCGCCGGCCTGGTCCATACCGAGAAGCCCGATGCGGTCCTGTGCACCGGTGACCTCACGATGCGCGCTCGCAAAAGCGAGTTTGCGGCGGCGGCGGAATGGCTTGGTGCGCTCGGCGTGCCGGTGACGGTCGAGCCCGGCAATCATGATCTGCCTTATTTCAATCCGCTCGCGCGATTGCTCGATCCCTATCGCCGCTACCGCATCGTCGCGGCGATGCTCGAAAAACCACTCGATCTGCCTGGCGTCATGGTCGTGCCGCTCAAGACGACCGCGCGGCTGCAATTCCGCAACCTGTCCTGGGGCCGCGTCTCGCGCTCCGGCCTGAAGGCGGCGCTCGAAAGGCTGGTCGAGAAGCCCGCCGCCACGATCGCGCTCGTCATCTGCCATCATCCGCTGATCCAGACCCGCTTCTCGGGCCGCGGCGAGACGCGCCATGGCGCCGACGCGCTCGCCTTGCTGGCGGAAGCGGGGGCGGACGCGGTGTTGAGCGGGCATGTCCACGATGCGTTCGACGTCGTATATCATGAGGCGGGGCGGGTGGTGCGGCTGATCGGCGCGGGCACCTTGTCCGAACGGCTGCGCACGACGCCGCCCTCCTTCAACGAATTGCGCGTCGGGCAAGGCGCGCTCGAGGTGATCCGGCGGACGATGGCTTGAGGGCGGACGCGATCCGCGCCATCCTCGTGGGATGCGCATCCTGATCCTCGGCCTCGCTCTCCTCGCCACGCCCGTCCTGGCGGCAGTTCCCGACCCTGAAGCCGCCCGCGTCGCGCGCATCCTCAAGGATACGCCGCTGATTGACGGGCATAACGATTGGGCGGAATCCCTGCGCGAACGCGAGGGTGAGGGGCGCTGGTCGATCGACCTGACGCAGGGCCTCGACAGGAAATCCGTGCCTTACAACACCGATATCGCCCGGCTGCGCCAGGGCATGGTCGGTGGTCAATATTGGTCGGCCTGGGTTTCGTCGGGGCTGGACCCGGTCGAGCAGGTCAAGGAGACGCTGGAAGAGATCGATCTGATCCGCGACATCGTCGCGCGCTACCCGCGGACATTCGAACTCGCCGTCACCGCCGCCGACGTCCGCCGCATCCACAAGGCTGGGCGCATCGCCAGCATGATTGGGGTCGAAGGCGGCAACCAGATCGACAACAGCTTTTCCGTGCTGCGCGCTTACAAGGCGCTCGGCGCGGGCTATCTCACGCTTACGCACAGCCGCACGATCGAGTGGGCGGATTCGGCGACCGACAATCCCAAACATGGCGGGCTCACGCCGTTCGGCGAGGCGGTGGTGCATGAGTTGAACCGGCTCGGCATGCTGGTCGATCTCGCGCACGTGAACGAAGACACGATGCGCGCCGCGCTGCGCGTATCGAAGGCGCCGGTCATCTTCTCGCATTCGGGCGCGCGCGCCGTGGATGACCATCCCCGCAATGTATCCGACGCGGTGCTGAAGCTGGTCGCGGCCAATGGCGGTGTGGTGATGGTCAATTTCTCGCGCGGCTATGTCTCCGATGCCTATCGCAAATGGCAGGCGGAGGAATCGGCGGAGAAGGCGCGGCTCAACAGCCCGCCTTTCGGCGGCCTGCTGATTGGGCAGCCTGACAAGGCGGCTGCGGCGATGGCGGAATGGCGCAGGGCGAATCCCGCGCCGAACGTGACCTTGTCCGAAGTGGCCGACCATATCGACCATATCGCGAAAGTGGCCGGAAATGACCATGTCGGGATCGGATCGGATTATGACGGGGTCGACAACAGCCTGCCCGAAGGTCTTCAAAGCGTCGCGGACTATCCGGCCTTGCTGGCGGAGATGCTGCGGCGGGGCTGGTCGGATGCCGACGTGGCGAAACTCGCCGGCGGCAATGTGCTGCGCGTGATGGAGCAGGCGGAAAAAGTCGCGGCCTCGATGAAAAGCGAGCTGCCGGCGACCGCTACCGAGCCAGCGTTGGACGGAGGCAAATGATCCTTCTCCGTTCGTCCTGAGCTTGTCGAAGGACCGTCTTGCCTTCTCAATGAGAAGGACGGCGCTTCGATAAGCTCAGCGCAAATGGGTGTGTGGGGGCTTCCGGCACCAAGGCTTAGCGCCGGAAGCGGTAGTAGAGCGCACCCACGCAGTAAGCTAGAATAGTGAGCTTGAACCACAGGCATGCCACGACGATCACGCCGATGCGGAAGGCCGCGGCGGGTATGCCGCTGCTCTGGGCAAGGCCCGCACAGGTGCCGAGCAGCATCGAGCGGCTCGACACCTGTTTGGAATTGTAATCCCGGATCATGTCCCTCTCCTTATCCAGGTGGCGCATGCGCTCAGCCCGCAATGTGCGCGGGGCCGACGGCGGCGAGAATGCAGGTCGCGCTGACGAGGAACGAGATGAGGCCGACACCGAGCTGCGCGGCGAACGAAGACGAAGAATGGGTCACTTGTAATCTCCCTGGTGGGTCTTTGCCCCCGGACCATTCCGGCGACGCCAATCTCATTGCAGGGGGCGTGCCAAATGCCTTTCAGAGAGGAAAATCGGTCGAATTGGGTAAGCCCGCGGCGCAGCGCGCCAAGGGGTGGTGAAATTTACGATCTGTTGGTGAGGCTGCCCAGGTAATTCGCGGCGGGCGCCGTAATCGTCAACAATGCGGGAAAAAGTTCCCCCTTCCCGTCATGCCAGCGAAAGCTGGCATCCATCTCCAGCTCGCTCGGCTGACTCGCTGGGGGAGATGGGCCCGAGCTTCCGCGGGCGCGACGTCCAACTGCAACGGATTGCGACCGCCGAAAAGGGAAGCGATCTCAGCCGATCTTGCCGCGGCGATGCTCGCCCTTGACCCAGCGCACCGTGCCCGAACTGGCGCGCATCACCACGCTGTCGGTGGTCATCATGCCCGCGCGATGCTTGACGCCCTCCAGCAAAGATCCGTCGGTGACGCCGGTGGCGGCGAAGATCGCGTCGCCCTTCACCAGGTCGTCCAGCCGATAGATGCGGTCGAGATCGGTGACGCCCCATTTGCGTGCCCGGCCGCGCTCGTCGTCGTTACGGAACAGCAGGCGGCCCTCGAATTGGCCGCCGACGCAGGTGAGCGCCGCCGCCGCGAGCACCCCCTCGGGCGCGCCGCCCGAACCCATATAGATGTCGATCGTGGTGTCGGGGTCGCTGACCGCGATCACGCCCGCGACGTCGCCGTCGGGGATCAGCATCACGCCGCAGCCGATACCGCGCAATTCGGCGATCAGTTTGTCGTGACGCGGGCGGTCGAGCACGCAGGCGATGATCTCGTGCGGATCGACGCCCTTGGCCTTGGCGAGCGCGCGGACATTCTCGGTCGGCGTATGCTTGAGGCTGACCAGCCCGTCCTTATAGCCCGGGCCGATCGCGACCTTTTCCATATAGACGTCGGGCGCGTTGAGCAGGCAGCCTTCCTCGGCGATGGCGAGCACGGCAAGCGCGTTGGGCCCTGCCTTGGCGACGATCGACGTGCCCTCGAGCGGATCGAGCGCGATGTCGATCCTGGGGCCGGATCCTTTGCCGACCTTCTCGCCAATATACAGCATCGGCGCCTCGTCGCGTTCGCCTTCGCCGATCACGACCGTGCCGTCGAATTCCAGTTCGTTGAATGCGTGGCGCATCGCCTCGACCGCCGCGGCGTCGGCCGCTTTCTCGTCGCCGCGCCCGACCAGTTTGGACGCGGCGATCGCTGCTGCCTCGGTCACGCGCACCATTTCCAGCACCAGCACGCGATCGAGCGTTTTCGAAGCTTTCACCGCCATCGCGTGTCTATCTCCTGTCTGGGATTTGATGCGGGGGCGATAGGCGCGCGATGTTACCTTGTCGAGAAAGCTACTGGTAGCGTTCTCCATTTTCCCCGCATCGGCGGCGGATTGGTCCGATCCGCTGGGGAGCCATGGCAAAAGGCCGGCCGTGGCGTCTGAAACGGGGCTGACGGGAGACGCCAATGCGCCTGATCCTCGCCGTGATAATCGCCCTTGGGATTTTGCCGGCGCCGGCGCCGGTAGGGGCACCCGCGCGGTCGTCGATTCGGAAGGCGTATCCGATCACGCCGATCGCCATCCGCGGTGAGGGTCTGATCTAGCTCGCGAGGATGTGCATCAGCATCGGCGCGCCCAGCAGACTGGGCGAGCCTTCGAGCTTTTCGAGCGCAGCCATGACCGATCGTTCAGGCCCTTCATGCGTCACCATCACCAGCAGCACACTGCCGTCTGCCGCCGCGCCGCGCTGGATCAGGCTTTCGATCGAGACGCCTGCATCGCGCATCGCCGCGGTCAGCTCGGCTAGCACGCCCGGCCGGTCGGCAACGGTGAAGCGCAGATAGGCGCGGCCGCGCCGCTCGCCGGCGGGTGCGGTCTTCGCCTTGGCGAGGCTTTTCACCGGCATGCCGAAGGCAGGGCCATATTCGCCGCGCGCGATATCGACCAGGTCGGCGACCACCGCGCTCGCGGTTGGGCCTTCGCCCGCGCCACGGCCCTGGAACAGCAGCCGTCCGACGAAATTGCCCTCCGCCACCACCGCGTTCAGCGATCCGGTGACGTGCGCGAGCGGATGGCCCATCGGCACCAGGCAGGGGTGGACGCGCTGGAACAGGCCCTTGGCATTGGCCTCGCCAAAGCCGACCAGGCGCACCCGAAAGCCGAGCGCCGCCGCCTCCGCGATATCGGCGCCGAGCACGTGGCGGATGCCCGTGATCTGGACCGCGTCGAAGTCCACCTCGGTCCCGAACGCAAGGCTGGAGAGGATCGCGAGCTTATGCGCGGCATCGACGCCATCGATGTCGAAGCTGGGATCGGCCTCGGCATAACCCAGCGATTGGGCCTCGCTCAGCACTTCGGCAAAGTCGCGGCCCTCGGACTCCATCGTCGTAAGGATGTAATTGCAGGTGCCGTTGAGCACGCCATAGACATGGTCGATCACGTTGGCGGCGGCGCCCTCGCGCAGCCCCTTGATCACCGGGATCCCGCCCGCGACCGCCGCCTCATATTTGAGCGCGGTGTTCGCCGCCTCGGCGGCGGTGGCGAGTTCGAGCCCGTGATGCGCCAGCATGGCCTTGTTACCCGTGACGAAGGCCTTGCCGCTGGCAAGCGTCGCGCGCGCAAGCGTGAGCGCGGGGCCGTCCGATCCGCCGATCAGCTCGACCACCGCATCGACATCGTCGCGCGCGGCGAGCGAGGCGGTATCGTCGACCCACTCGATGCCCGAAAGATCGATTCCGCGGTCGCGCGTGCGGTCGCGCGCGGACACTGCGACGATCTTGAGCCCGCGTCCGGCACGGCGCTCGATTAGCGCGGCGTTCTGCGCCAGCAATTTGACCACACCCGCGCCGACGGTGCCGAGCCCTGCCAGGGCGATGCGAAGCTTCTCTGCCATGCCTCCCCCTAACCGCCTTCCTTATGGTTGCAACCCGTCGCGGAACACGGAACGGCTCCGCGCGATCCTTCGTTCTCTATCCCAACAGGCCAAAGGAGAGTGACATGGCCGATACCAAGGACAATGAGACCGATCTCAAGGACCCTGTCGTGATGACCGAGGAAGAGCGGATCGCGATGGAGCAGCGCAAGGCCGCGAAGAGCTGGCAATATGGCCAGCAAGGCGATCGCATCGACACCACGATGGGCAATATGGGCGGTGCGGGCGCCGCTGGCTCGGGTCCCGATATTGCGGAGCAGTCGAAACCGACGCCGGGCAATTCGAGCGACGAGCCCAGCCGCTGATGGCCGGCACCGATCCCAAGGGCGATCCCGGCGCCGCGGAGCGTGGCCGCCGCGCGGCGGTCCATGCCGATGGCGAGGTCCATGGATCGGGCGCGGGTGCGGGTGGCGGCGGCACGCCCGAGGATTTCGATTCGGATCCTGCCGCGGGAGACGAAGGAGATCTTGAGCCACGCCGCCCGCCGCCGCCCGGAACCGGCGCCGACGCGCCCAGCCACGGCAGCCGGTAATTCCTTAGGCGTCGGCCCGCTTGCGGCGGGGGCGTCGCGCCTGCGGCGCCGGCTTCGGCTTGACGGTGGCGGGCCTCTTTTTCGCGCGGCGCACGAGCGGGATCGCGACCAGCAGGCCGACCGCGGCCGCGACCGCTCCGCCGATCAGCGTCACGCCCAGCGTGCCGATGCCGTGCGTGGCGTGCAGTTGCTCGATCGCTTCGTCGCGCTGTGGTGCCGCGCTCCCGGAATTCGGCGCCTCGGCGCCGTGCGGCGGGGGAATGGTTGGGCCTTCATCGTCACGCATAATATGCTCCCAAGCGACTCGATCGATCACGGACAAGGCGCAAATAGACAAGATCTTCCGGGGAATCGGTGTCGGGGCGTAATAATCCACGATATCCTCATTATCCACAGGCCCGAGGCTCGATTTAGCGCTGGTGCGACTCGGGTGGCCGTGAGAGCTTCTGGATGTGCTCGGGAGACGGGCTCGGCGGGAAACCGAAGAGCCAGGAACCCAAGGACAACCGAAGCGGAACGAGGATGAAGGCTCTCCGGAGCGGACGGAATCGGAAAGCGGAGGAAAGGCGCCGGAAGAGGTGGCGAAAGCGGACGAGCCGCAAGGTTAACGTCAGCGATCAACGTCCCAAGAAGGGCCGCTGAACAGCGGAGGATTTCGGTCCGAAGCAAAGCAGCGACGCCTGAGCGATCAAGGACCGCGCCCGCAAGGGTTAGGATCTGCAAGGGTCATGACCCGGAAGGGTTCGGAGACCGGAGGCGCTCGGCGCAGTGGGGGCTGGTGGCAACACCAGCCCCCATTTTCTTTGCCTGATTGCCGTCATCAATTGCGAGCCGCGCAGCGGCGCGGCAATCCAGGCCGCCGCTCCCTTCGCGCGCAGGCCTGGACCGCTTTCCCCGGCTTTCGCCGTGGTCGCGATGACGGAGTGGGTGCGTCCTAAAGCGCGGGCGTCAGGTCGACGGAGTCAGGCGCCATCGCGCGACGGCGCTCGATCTGCTCCGAATACATCCGCGCAAGCCGGCCATAACCCTGTCGCGCCGCCGCGCTGCCGCGAAGCTTCGAGCGCACGAGGGCGATGCCACGACGGTGGTAGAGATCGATGAGGTCCATGGCCCGTCTCCTTCACGCTCACAAAGCGGGAGCCGTCTTTTCGCTCATATCCGTGCCCAGGCTCCATTGGGCCGGTACGAATCTGTGGATAACATGGTTCTGCCGAGTCGCAGAGTCGATTCCGCCGGGTCGCGACGATCATGCGGCGGAGAGATTGCGCCATTCCTCCGCCAGGATGGAGAAAAGCGCGGTGTCGCGGACATGGCCGGTCCAGGTGATGCGTTCGGCACGAATCGTTCCGTCCTGGTGCGCGCCGAGTTTGCGCACCGCCGCCTTGGACCGTACGTTGCGATCGTCGACGCGGAATTCGACCCGGCGAATCGCGCAGGCGAAGGCGCGATCGAGCAGCAAATGCTTGGCGCGCCGGTTGAGTCCGCTGCCGCGCACGCCGGGCACATAATAAGTATTGCCGATCTCGATCGTCTGGCGCGCCGGCACATGATTGAGGAGGGCGGTCATGCCGACCAGCCTGCCGTCGAGCAGCACCGCGAACGGATAGGCCGCGGCGCGGCCGCGCAGCGCGTCGAACTCCGCGTCGAAGCGGTCGGGAGCGTAGGAGACCGAATAGAGCGGCCAGATATCGCGATCCTCGGCGCAGGCCGCCTTCAGGTCGGCGCGATGACGCTCGGCCAGAGGTTCGAGCCGCAGGTCGCCGCTTTCCAGCGGCGCGCCGAGATCAGTCATCGCCACCCTCGAGATCGCGCGCCACGATCGGGTTGCGCAGCAGCGCATCGATCCGCGCGCCCTCGTCGAAGCTCTCGTCGGCCAGGAATTTGAGTTTGGCCGCATATTTGAGGTTCACGCGCTTGGCGACCTCGCTCTGGAAATAGGCGGTGTTGGTGCGTAGCGCCTTGAGCACCTTCGCCTCGTCGGCGCCGAGCAAAGGCTTCACGAACACGGTCGCATGCTTGAGGTCGGGCGACATCCGCACCTCGGTCACGGAGACGAGATGGCTCGCCAGCACGTCGTCATGCACGTCGCCGCGCATCAGGATTTCGGACAGGATATGCCGCACCTGTTCGCCGACGCGCAGCAGGCGGACGGAACGGCCTTCAGGGGTTTCGTTGTGGCGCACTGACTTTCTCCCCTCCCGCTTGCGGGAGGGGCCGGGGGTGGGCACCCGGCCTCATTTTCACCGTAGCGCTCGGGGGGCCCACCCCCCGAGCCCCTCCCGCAAGCGGGAGGGGGAGGAGATCACAAAGTCCGTTCGCGTTCCTCGACTTCGAACGTTTCGAGGAAGTCGCCCGCCTTGATGTCGGTCGAACCCTCGAACGTGACGCCGCATTCGAGCCCGGCGCGAACCTCGGCCACATCGTCCTTGAAGCGACGCAGCGAGGCGATCTTGCCGTTGTAGACGATGACGTCGTCGCGGGTGAGGCGCGCGCGCAGATCCTTCTTGATATAGCCTTCGGTGACGAGCAGGCCGGCGGCCTTGCCGTGCTTGCCCGCCGAGAAGACTTCGCGGACCTCGGCGCGGCCGACCACGGTCTCGAAATATTCGGGACCGAGCTGGCCCGCCATCGCAGCGCGGATCTCGTCGAGCAGGTCGTAGATCACGTCATAATATTTGAGCGCGACCCCGTCCCGCGTGGCGATCTCGCGCGCCTTGGCGTTGGCGCGGACGTTGAAGCCGATGATCGGCGCGCGGCTGGCCGCCGCGAGCGACACGTCGCTCTCGGTGATGCCGCCCACGCCCGAATGCAGGATCCGGACCTGGATGTCGTCATTGCCGATCTTGTGGAGCGAACCGACGATCGCCTCGACCGAACCCTGGGTGTCGGCCTTGACCACCACCGGATATTGCTCGGCCTGTTTGTCGCGCAACGCCGAGAACATCGATTCCAGGCTCGCCGGCGCACTCGTCGTGCGCTTCTGCTGGATCACGCCGGCGCGATAGGCAGCGACCTCGCGGGCGCGTGCCTCATTCTCGACCACGGTGAGCTGGTCCGCCGCACCGGGCACGCCCGAAATGCCGAGGATCTCGACCGGCACCGACGGGCCCGCGAGCTTCACCTGCTTGCCCTTGTCGTCGATCAGCGCGCGCACTTTGCCGCTCTCCGGCCCGACCACGAAGATGTCGCCGGTCTTGAGCGTGCCGCGGCGGACGAGCACTGTCGCGACCGGGCCGCGGCCCTTGTCGAGCTGCGCCTCGATCACTACGCCTTCGGCGGGGCGGTCAGGGTTAGCGGTCAGTTCGAGCACTTCGGCCTGAAGCTGGATCTTCTCGATCAGCTCGTCGAGCCCGGTCTTGGCGGTGGCCGAAACCTCGACCTCCTGCACTTCGCCGCCCATGCTTTCGACCTGGACGTCATATTGCAGCAACGCCTCGCGCACGCGCTGGGCATTGGAGCCGGGCTTGTCCATCTTGTTGATCGCGACGATCATCGGCTTTTCGGCCGCCTTGGTGTGGTTGATCGCCTCGATCGTCTGCGGACGGATGCCGTCGTCGCCCGCGACGACGATCACGACGATGTCGGTCACGTCGGCGCCGCGCGCGCGCATGTCGCTGAACGCCTCATGGCCGGGCGTGTCGAGGAAAGTGATCTTCGACCCGTCCTTTTGCGTCACCATGTAGGCGCCGATATGCTGCGTGATGCCCCCGGCTTCGCCGGCTGCAACGTCGGTCCCGCGCAGCGCGTCGAGCAGGCTGGTCTTGCCATGGTCGACATGGCCCATGATCGTGACGACCGGGGCCCGCGGCTGCATCGTTTCAGGCGCATCGACGTCGGCCTCGGTGACGATATCGACGTCGCTTTCGGACACGCGGCGGATATTGTGGCCGAACTCGCTGACGAGCAGCTCCGCCGTATCCTGGTCGATCACCTGGTTGGAGGTGACCGGCGTGCCCATCTTGAAGAGGGCCTTGACGAGGTCGGCGGTCCGCTCGGCCATACGGTTGGCGAGCTCGGCGACCGTGATCGCTTCCGGCACCACCACGTCGCGCACCTGCTTGACGGCGGGGCCGCCCATCTGATGCGCGCGCTTGTCCTTCTCGCGGGCACGCTTGAGCGCGGCGAGCGAGCGGGCACGCGCGCCGCCGTCGCCATCGTCGAGCGCACGCGTGACGGTCAGCTTGCCCGACTGGCGGCGATCGTCGCCCTGGCGACCGCGCGCGGGACGCGCGGGCTCGGGGCGCTTGGTGACGACCGGCGTGAAGCGGCGGGGCGGCGGCGCGCCCGGACGGCGCGGGGCCTCCTCATCCTCTTCGACCTCAGCACCGGCGGCGACGGCGGCAGGTTCCTGCGCCTCGGGGGCGGGCGCGGCGGCAGCCGCCACGCTCTCCTCGGCCGCCTTGCGTTCGGCTTCCTCGGCCGCGCGGCGATTTTCCTCGGCGCGGCGCTTTTCCTCCTCGGTGGATTCGCGGGCCGCGAGCTCCTCGCGGCGGCGCGCATCCTCCAGCGCGGCCATGCGCGCTTCGTCGGCCTCGCGCAGCAGGCGCTCCTGCTGCTCGCGGCGCTCGAGTGGCGTCATCTGGCGCGCGGGCGCCGAAGGCGTTTGCGGACGCGGCGCGGGGGCTGGAGCGGCGGGCGCGGGTGCGGGCGGCGCGGCCTCGACCTCAACCTCGATTTCGGGTTCCGATGCGGGCGCGGGATCGCCGGGCCGGCGCAGCACGCGAGCCTTTTTCGTCTCCACGATCACCGTGTTCGAGCGGCCATGGCTGAAGCTCTGCTTCACCTTGCCGGTCTCGACCGTACGGCGAACGCCGAGCGGCGCGCGCATACCCAGTTTCGGCTTGTCGTTATCGCTCATTCTGTAACCCGAACCCTCAAAATTTGATCAGACGCCAAACACGCCTCGCGAAGCACTCGCAAGGCACAAAGACTATCCATCCAGTCCAATAAAGCCGCGCCAACGGCCAAGCGCCTGGTTGACGCGCGCAGCGGCGGCCGGCGCGATCAACGCAAGATGTACCACGTTCTCGCGCCCAAGCGCCATCGACAATATGGCGCGTGTCGCCGGGATTGCGAGTCCCCGGACGTCCGATCCCTCCAGATCCAGCCCTACACGCAACGCCTGGTCGAGCTTGCGCGTGCCGTCGGCGGCGGCGTCATAGGTATGGAGCAGCAATTCGACCGTGCCCTTGCGCGCGGCGTCGACGATCTTCTCGGTGCCGGTGATGACCTGGCCCGCGCGCGCCTCCAGCCCGAGCCGGTCGAGCGTCGCGCGCTCGAGCGCTTTCTCGATCTGGTCGGCAAGATCGTTGGGAACGTTGACCGCGGTCTTGAATGCGCGGTTCAGCGCCTTGGCGAGCTTGCCCTTGGTGATTGCCTCTTCGAGCGTCTTGCGGTCGACCCCGATCCACGCGCCCCGGCCTGGCGCCTTGGCGCGCACGTCGGGCGCGATCGTGCCGTCGGGCCCGATCGCAAGCCGGATCAGGTGATCGCGCGGCGCCTTCTGCCCCGAAAGGCAGCAGGTGCGTTCGGGGTCGTGCTTCCCCCCCTCCCTGCCAAGGGAGGGGGCAGGGGGGTGGGTGACGCCGTTCTGGGAAGCCGGATGAGCGGACTCACCCTCCAGCGAAGAGGTCCGAGATGCCCCCGGCGTCTCGGAGGTCATGCCGGGGGCATGACCGGCCTCATCGCTCCCTCCCTTGGCAGGGAGGGGCGCTTTGCCCATCAGGCCCTTGCGGTGCTCATTGTCCGCTTTTCGCATGCGCGACCTCCTGGGCTGGAGGCGCGGCGCGGTCGGCGATAAGGATGCCGGCGGAGCCGTAATTTTCGGTCGCGTGCTCGTTGATCACGACCTGCACGGCCGCAGCCGGCTTGCCGAGCCGCTCGACCATCGAGCGCGTGACGTCGGCGACGATCGCCGCTTTCTGCTCGCGCGTCGCGGTGCCCGCCAGTTCGATCGCGATGAATGGCATCCTGGCTCAGGCCTCCTCGTCCGCGAACCAGCCCGCGGCCTGGCGCGCACCCATGATGATTTCCTGGCCCTGCTCGGTCGACAGGCCGTAGGCCGCGAGCACGCCGCCCTTGTCGGGCTTGGGCGCGGGCGCGCCTTCCTTGCGGCGGCGCGGCTCGGCGCGCGGCTTCTCGATCAGCTCGTCGGTCGACAGGTCGCCAAGATCGTCGAGCGTCTTGATGCCCGCTTTGCCGAGCGTGACCATCATCGCCTCGGTGATGTAGGGCAGCTCGCCGATCGCGTCGTCGACGCCGAGCGCGCGGCGCTCGTCGCGGTTGGCGGCTTCGCGGCGCTCGAGCGCCTCGGTCGCGCGGTTCTGCAGCTCGGACGCGATTTCCTCGTCGAGGCCCTCGATCGTCGCAAGCTCCTCGACCTCGACATAGGCGACTTCCTCGAGGCTCGAAAAGCCTTCGGCCACCAGCAACTGGGCGAGCGTCTCGTCGACGTCCAGCTCCTGCTGGAACATCTCGCTATTCTGGACGAACTCGCGCTGGCGCTTCTCGCTGGCGTCGGCCTCGGTCAATATGTCGATCGCCTTGCCGGTGAGCTGGCTGGCGAGGCGGACATTCTGGCCGCGGCGGCCGATCGCAAGGCTGAGCTGATCGTCGGGGACGACCACCTCGATCCGCTCCTCCTCCTCGTCGATCATCACGCGCGCGACCTGGGCCGGCTGCAGCGCGTTGACGACGAAGGTTGCATTGTCGGGCGACCAGGGGATGATGTCGATCTTCTCGCCCTGCAATTCCTGGACGACTGCCTGGACGCGGCTGCCCTTCATGCCGACGCAGGCGCCGACCGGATCGATCGAGCTGTCGCGGCTGATCACGCCGATCTTGGCGCGGCTGCCCGGATCGCGGGCGGCGGCCTTGATCTCGATGATGCCGTCGTAGATTTCGGGCACTTCCTGCGCGAACAATTTCTTCATGAAATCGGGATGCGCGCGGCTGAGGAAGATCTGCGGCCCGCGATTCTCGCGCACCACCTTCAGGATGAGCGCGCGCACGCGATCGTCCTTGCGCAGCACTTCGCGCGGGATCTGCTGGTCGCGGCGGATCACGCCTTCGGCGCGGCCGAGATTGACGACGACATGGCCGAACTCGACCGACTTGACCGTGCCGACGATGATCTCGCCCGCGCGATCCTTGAATTCCTCATATTGACGCTCGCGCTCGGCATCGCGGACCTTCTGGAAGATCACCTGCTTGGCGGCTTGCGCGGCGATGCGCCCGAATTCGATATTGGGCAGCGGATCGACGATATAGTCACCCAGCACCGCGCCCGGCTGCAATTTCTGCGCCTCAGCAACGGAGACTTGGGTGAAGTAATTGTCGACCTCTTCGACCACCTCGACCACGCGCCACAGGCGGACGTCGCCGGCGGTGGTGTCGATCTTGGCGCGAATGTCGTTCTCGGCGCCGTAGCGCGCCTTGGCGGCGCGCTGGATCGCGTCTTCCATCGCTTCGATCACGATCGCCTTGTCGATCAATTTCTCGCGCGCGACGGCATCGGCGATGGCGAGCAATTCGGCCTTGTTGGCGGAAATGGCGGTAGCCATGGCTTGTACTTATCCTTCCTGTGAAATCCGATCCGCGCCCTCTGTCGAGAGCGGCGCGGTTGCCTTGATCAATGCGTCGGTCAGAACCAGCTTCGCGCTGACGATCTGACCGTAGGGAATCGCCATCTCACCGACCCGTTCAGCATATACCTTCACGGTATCGCCTTCGAGTCCGTTGAGCCGCGCTTCGAACTGTTTGCGGCCTTCCATCGGCTCGACGAGCTTGAGGCGCGCGTCATAGCCCGCCCAGTCCGCGAAATCCTTGAGCCGCGTCAGTGGCCGGTCGATCCCGGGCGAAGACACTTCGAGCCGGTAGGCCTCCTCGATGGGGTCGCTCGCGTCGAGCACCTCGGACACGCGGCGCGACAGCGCCTCGCAATCGGACAGGTCCAATTGCCGCGTGTCGGGCCGCTCGGCCATGATCTGCAGGGTCGGGTCTGACTTGCCGCCGAACATCGCCACGCGCACGAGGTCGAAGCCGAGCGCCTTGGCCTCGGGTTCGATCAATGCGGTCAGGGCTGCGATGTCGGCCAATGAAACTCCCCATGGAAACAAGCTAAGCGCCTTCGCGCCGGTGCCTTGCGGCGCCGGCCTCGGCAGAGTTTCCAATGTCGAGAAGACGAAGGCCACATAAGCGCTCCGCCTCTCGGCTGCAAGCGCCTGTGCCTTGATGATGATCGCGTTAACCTAGTTTCAGGATATTGGTCCTATTTCGGACCCGATAAGCGCGATTCGAGCGCAATAGCGGAGAGTGGGGATATGGGCGACCAAGGACGATGGGTCCTGGCCGATGCGTCGACTTCGGGAATCGTGCGCTTCGGCTCCGCGGTCGCGGGTTCGAGCCAGATACAGTCGATCATTTCCTTTTCGGGCGATGCGCATCCGACCTTCACCGATGCCTTGCTCACCTACGAGCGCGAATCGGGCGTCAGCCTGCGCGGCGCGGAATGCGTGCTCGCCGTTCCCGCACCGCCCGCGGGCGATGCGATTCCGGTCTCGCGTTCGCGCTGGACCATCTCGCGCTCGGGCCTCAACGCAATGTTCGGCCGCCAGGTTACGGTGATCAACGATGTCGCCGCGACCGCCTGGTCGCTGCTCGGAAGCGGCGGCAGCCCCGCAAGACTCGAACATTTCAGCGGCCCCGCCTTCGATTTCACGCGCCCCGGACGATGGGCGGTGATCTTGATCGACGATGGCGTGAACGCCGCCGCGCTCGATGTCGCGGAGGATGGGCGCTGCCACGTCACCGATGGCGAGGCGGGCCATGCGGGCTTTGCTCCGTCGGATGATATCGAGATCGATCTGATGCGCCGCCTGCGCCAGCGCAGCGTCCACGCCTCCTGGGAACTCGCGCTCAATGCAGGCTGGGCCGAGCAGCATGCGCCGGCGGCCGAGCGCGAAGCTTGGGCGGCGGCGGCCGGCGCTTTCGTCGGCGATTGCGTGCTGCAGCTTGGGGCATGGAGCGGCGTCATCCTTACCGGCCGTCATACGCAGACGCTCCGCGATTCGCGCCGCCAGGCGATCTTCACGCGCCGCTTGGAAGAGAAGAGCCGCTATGCACGCTTCATCGCCGGCGGCTCGCGTGCGTTTCTGGCGACGCGCGATCCGCTGGCGGGCGGCCTCTCGCTGCTGACCGCGCGCCGCGCCGCAAGGCTGAACTAGGCGGGATCCTGCACGCCGGACCGGGCTTTCGCCGGGGAACAGACTTCCGGTCAAAGGCGTATTCACTAGCCGTATCGCCGCTGGCCGACATCGCAGTCAGGCGCTATCTGTCCGGGCGATTCAAGCGCTTATACGGGACCATGCCTCATGCTTCGCCGCACGCTGCTCGCCGCCGCCCTTCTCGCCGCGCTCCCCGCCAGCGGGCAGGCCCAGGTCAATGAGGGATCGTTCAAGCCCGCAGCGGATCAGCCGTTCACGCTGACCACAATCGATCATTTCAACTTTCCCTGGAAGATCGCCTTCCTGCCCGACCAGCGCCTGCTGGTGAGCGAGAAGCCGGGCAAGATTTGGCTGGTTACACCCGGCAAGGGCAAGGTCGAGGTCGGCGGCGTGCCCAAGGTCGCTTATGCCGGTCAGGGCGGCCTGCTCGCGGTCGCGGTCGCGCCAAGTTTCGCGCGCGACCATGGCGTCTATCTCAGCTATTCCGAAGGCACGCCCGACGATTCCGGCCTCGCGCTCGCGCATGCCACGCTGGTCGCCGCAAATGGCACGGCGTCACTCACCAACCTGAAGGTGATCTGGCGTCAGTTGCCGCGCGGGCAGGGCGGCCAGTTTGGCGGCTATATCGCCTTCGCTCCGGACGGAAAGAGCCTGTTCCTGGCCTCCGGCGAGCGGATGCGTTTCACCCCCGCGCAGGATCCCAATCAGGCGCTCGGCAAAATCCTGCATCTGACGCTCGACGGCAAACCCGCGCCTGGCAATCCGTGGGCGGGCAAGACCGGCGCGACGACGATCGACCTGATCGATCCGCCCGAGGATACGCAGGCCGCCCCGACCGCGCCGGTGCGTAAGGTCAAGATCCCGGCACCCAATCTCGTGCCGTCCGAAACCTGGACGCTCGGGCACCGCAACCAATATGGCCTCGCCTTCGACGCGCAAGGCAAGCTCTGGGAAACCGAGATGGGGCCCAGGGGCGGAGACGAACTCAATCTGATCGAGCCCGGCAAGAACTATGGCTGGCCGCTGGTGAGCTACGGCATCAATTATAACGGCAAGCCGATCCCCAGCCATGACAGCAGCGACAAGTTTCAAAAGCCGCTGCTCTACTGGACGCCGATCATCGCTCCGGCCGGGCTCACCTTCTATTACGGCAATCTGTTTCCGCTGTGGAAGGGCTCGGCTTTCATCGGAGCGTTGGGCACCAGGGGGCTGATCCGCGTCGCGTTCGAGGGCGGCAACGCGCGCGAGGCGGATTTCTGGCGGCTGGGCCATCGCATCCGCGATGTGGTCGCGGGGCCTGACGGCGCGCTCTGGTTGGTCGAGGACGAGGCCAACGGCAGGCTGCTCAGGCTTTCGCCCAAGCCGTGAGCGTCTGCCGATCAAGGCCTAAACCATTTGAATAGGGCCTGATTCACGTTTTCGGCGGAAGCGTGAAGCGCTTCCGCCGAAAACGATCAGGCTCTAGGATTGGGCTGCGGACGGAGCTAGACCCCTCATCCATGGCTACGACTCTCGATAAAGTTCCGACCGTCTCCCTCGCGCGGGAAGCGGCCGATCCTGAAGCATTCGCCCAGGCGCTGGGCGGTTCGTTCGAACGCTACGGCTTCGCGATCGTTTCCGATCACGGCGTCCCTGCCGAGGTGATCGCCGAGGCCGAACGGCAGGCGAAGCTCTTCTTCGCTTTGCCTGAGGAGACCAAGCGCAAATATCACACCGGCAAGGGCGGCGCGCGCGGCTACACGCCGTTTGGGATCGAGACCGCCAAGGATGCCAAGGCGCACGATCTCAAGGAATTTTGGCATGTCGGGCGCGAATTGCCCGCAGGCCATGCCTTCGCCGATATGATGGCGCCCAATCTCTGGCCCGACGAACTCAAGGATTTCAAGAAGGCCGAACTGGCCTTGTTCGACGCGCTCGATGCCTGCGGCGCGCGGCTGCTGCGCGCGATCGCGCGCTATCTCAGGCTCGCGCCCGATTTCTTCGAAGATACGGTCCGCGACGGCAACAGCGTGTTGCGTCTGCTCCATTACCCGCCGATGGGCGCCGACGGTCCTTCGATCCGCGCCGGCGCGCACGAGGATATCAACACGATCACGCTTCTGCTCGGCGCGGAGGAAGCCGGGCTGCAATTGCTCGATCGCGACGGCAATTGGCTGCCTGTCCAACCGAAGGAGGGCGAGCTCGCGGTCAACGTCGGCGACATGCTCCAGCGCCTGACCAACAAGGTGCTGAAGTCGACCACGCACCGCGTCGTCAATCCCGTTCCCGAACGGCGCGGCGTGTCGCGTTATTCGATGCCCTTCTTCCTGCATTTTCGCCCCGATTATCTGATCGAGACGCTGCCCCAGTGCATTTCGGAAGATCGGCCCAATCTCTTTCCCGAACCGATCACCGCGCATGAATATCTTCAACAGCGGCTCAGGGAGATCAAACTGATATGATTGCTTTGCTGTTCGCCGTCGCTGCCGCGCAAGCGCCGCAGCCGGTCTGCGTCCGCATGGAGCCGGTCGCCGGATTCCAGAATTGGGGTCATCCCGCCGGATCGACGCTGGCGATCGGTAGCGAGGCCGCTTTGGCGCTCAAACCGGCCGCGAAGGTGGATTTCAAGCCCGCGCTGGCGCGGCCGGCCAAGGACGGCACGTTCGGCGGCTATTTCCCGGTCGATGTCGCGCAGGCAGGGCATTATCGCGTCGCACTGTCGCAAGGGGCCTGGATCGATCTCGTGCTAAAGGGCGCACGGCTCAAACCCGCCGATCATGCGCATGGACCCGCCTGTTCGGGCATCGCCAAGATCGTGGGCTTCGATCTCCAGCCGGGCCGCTACTGGCTTCAGCTATCGGGCGCGAAGCAGGCGTCTATCGATGCGATGGTGGCACCTTCCCCAAGATGATCGGGGCAGGCGGGTTGTTGCTGAAGGGGCGGCAGCGCGGAAGCTTGAGCTCGGCCATCTCGGCGCAATAGCGCACCTGGACCGAGGCGTCGGGGCCGACGAACACCGCATAATCATAGCGCGGATCGCCACCGCATTTGGCGCGCCACATGATCGTGTTTTCCCACGGCCCCTGGATATTCACCTTCTCGATATGTTCGCAGGGCATGCCTGAATCGAGCAATGCCTTCCGCATCGCGCCCTTGCGCGCGATCACGCTGAGTTTCGCCATCTGATCGCTTGCGGGGTTGGCAACGGTGATGGCCTGGATCGGCATCGCCGCCAGCGCGGCGATCATCAAGGGCAGCGCAAGGCGCGTCATGTTCCTCTCCTTCTTGTCGTCAGCCGCGACCGCGATAGGGCGCGACGCCTTGATCGGGCAGCCACAGATCGGGCGGCGGCGCGCCCGTCTGCCAGAAGACGTCGATCGGGATGCCGCCGCGCGGATACCAATAGCCGCCGATCCGCAGCCATATAGGCTTCATCTCTGCCGCCAACCGCTCGCCGATGCCCACCGTGCAATCCTCATGGAAAGCGGCATGGTTGCGGAAGGATCCGAGGAAGAGCTTGAGCGATTTGGATTCGACGATCGTCTCGCCCGGTACATAATCGATCATGATATGCGCGAAGTCGGGCTGGCCGGTGACCGGACAGAGCGAGGTGAATTCGGGCGCGGTGAAGCGGACGAGATAGGCCTTTCCGATGCGCGGATTGGGCACATAATCGAGCACGGCTTCTTCCGGAGAAGCGGGAAGCGACGAATTCTGGCCGAGATGGGTGATGGTCATGTCGCGCGATCTAAGCACCATAGTCGCGATTCACAACGGCTGGCACGCGCGGATGGATCGGCTATGGCGGCGGCCGGTAATATAGCGAGACGAGGGTAAAGAATGGCCGTGATTCCGTGGCGTTTTCCGGGTGGGGGCGCCGCCATCGAGTCCGCCAGGGGCAAGAAGGATAGCGGCCGGCTCAAGGTCGCGGCCAAATCCGGATGCCTGTTCTTCGGCCCCTATGTCGATCTGATGGCGGGCCGTTGCACGGTGCGCGTCGTGCTCGAAAAGGGCGCTACGGGCGCGGTGAAGATGGAGCTTGCCGCCGATCGCGGGAAGCGCGTGCTGGCCGCGGCTGAGTTCGATCTCGCATCGGTGGACGGCCCATTGGCGATGGAGATCGAGCTGGCGGAGCCGACCGCCGGATTGGAGGTGCGCCTGTTTGCGCGCGCCAAGGTCGCGCTCGAGCTGATCGGCGTCGAGATCGACCTCGACCGCGTCGTTCCAAACGAGCCGCTCCGCGCCGACCGCAAGGTCGGGTTCGAATCGCGCAAGAGCTATGCCGACAAGATCGAAAGCGGCTTCTTCGCCAAATATATGGCAGGCCCCAACGTGATGGAGGTCGGCTATCGCGGCTATGAGGAAGGCAATCTGCCGATCGTGCCGCAGGCGATCGGGGTCGATGTCGGTTATCCCGGTTATGAAGGCGCGACCTTCCCGTTCGCCGACGCCAGCTTCGACGCGATCTATTCGAGCCATTGCTTCGAACATATTCCCGACTGGCTCGGCGTGCTGCGCGACTGGTACCGGCTGCTCAAGATCGGCGGCTATCTGGTGATCGTGGTGCCGCACCAATTACTATTTGAGCGCAAAAGGTCGCTGCCCTCGCCGATAAACCCCGATCACAAGCGCTTCTACACCGCGAAAAGCCTGCTCGGCGAGATCGAGACCGCGCTTCCGGAAAATGCCTATCGCATCCGCCACCTGGTGGAGAACGACAAGGGCTTCGACTATAATATCATGCCTTATCAGGGCACCGACGGCTGCTACGAGATAGAGTTGGTGGTCGAGAAGATCGCCAAGCCCTTCTGGAACGTCGACGACGGCAGCGTCCGTGCCTATCCGGCGGGCGACTTCCGCACCGACCTGCCCAAGAATGATCCGTTCACGCTCGAACTCGACCTCACCACGCGACACAAATGCCTCGCCTTCGGCCCTTATATCGCGCTCGACGCGGGCAATTATGTCGCCGAATTCCATTTCGATTGGAACGGCGGGATGGTGCCCGATCTGTACGTGGACGTGGCGATCTTCCCCGACCGGATCACCGGGCGCTGGTTGCGCGATGGCGGGGATTATTCGAGCGGCAAGGTCGAAGTCCCCTTCACCAATCCGCGCGACGGCGAGATTTTCGAGTTCCGGACCTATGTCGGCGGCGAGGCCTCCGACGTGCGTCCCCGGTTCAAGGGCGTGTTGATCCGGTACGCGGGCTATTGATCGGCAGGAAATTATGAGCGGTAGCGGCGACAAGAGAGGAGATGCGACCCGCCTGGTCGAGGCCGGGCGGCGCAAGGCCTGGACGCAGGGGCTGGTCAGCCCCGCCGTCTGGCGCGCTTCGACCGTGCTGTTCGACACTGTCGCCGCGCTGCGCGATGCGGTGCGCCACGCCGATGACGTGCTTTATTACGGCCGGCGCGGCGGACCGACTCAATGGGCGCTCGCCGAGGCGCTGACCGAGCTCGAGCCGGGCGCCGCCGGCACCACGCTCCATGCCTCGGGCGCGGGCGCGGTCACCACCGCGCTGCTCGCGATCGTGGAGCCCGGTGACGAAGTGCTGATGACCGACAGCACCTATGAGCCGACGCGCGCTTTCTGCGACACGATGCTCAGCAAGCTCGGCGTCACGACGCGTTATTACGACCCGCTCGTGCGCGGCACGGAGATCGACGCGCTCTTCTCCGACCGGACGCGCGTGCTGTTCATGGAGAGCCCGGGCAGCCTGACCTTCGAGGTGCAGGATGTGCCCGCCTTGTGCGCCGCCGCCAAACGGCGCGGCATCGTCACGATGATGGACAATACGTGGGCGACGCCGTTGCTGTTCCCCGCGATCGGGCATGGCGTCGACATTTCGATCCTCGCCTGCACCAAATATGTCGCGGGCCATTCGGATGTGATGCTCGGCAGCTGCACCGCGGTCGCCGGCCTGTTCGAGAAGATCCGCAAGACGCTGCAGGTGATGGGGCAGGCGGTCAGCCCGGATGACGCCTTCCTCGCCAGCCGCGGGCTGCGCACGATGGGCGTGCGGCTCAAGCAGCATGGCGAAGCGGGTCTCGAGATCGCACGCTGGCTGCAGCGGCAGCCCATGGTCAGCAAGGTGATCCACCCCGCTTTGCCAGGGGATGCGGGCTATGAACTATGGTCGCGCGACTTCAAGGGAGCCGCCGGCCTGTTTGCCTTCGCGATCGACGGCGACGATGCCGCGCGCGTGCGGCTGGTCGACGCGCTCGCGCATTTCGGGATCGGCTTCTCGTGGGGCGGCTTCGAAAGCCTGGCGCTGCCGATCGATCCCGCGCGCGTCCGCACTGCCCGCCCCTGGACACTGCCCGGCAAGCTGATCCGGCTCCAGATCGGGCTTGAGGATCCGGCCGACCTGATCGCCGATCTGGCGCGCGGGCTCGTTGCGGCGGCGCAATAAGCTTTCGCGCGCGAGCAGTGATGTTGCGCGGCTGTTGCGGTAGCGCAACAGCGTGATGCCGCAGTCGCATCCGGCGCCGCTTTTTCATTGTGCCTCGCAGCAAAAGCCGCCAGACGGACGGGGCTGAACCGCAGCCCACCCGCTCCCTTCAAGGGATGCAGAGGATTGGGCGCATTCGGCGCGCAGTGGAACATGACCGCAATATCGCGAGAAGGATTTTCCATGCGCACCACCCTTGTCGGGCTTTCCATCCTTGCTGCAACCGCAGTGGCCGCACCGGCACTGGCCGAGGACGCGCCCGCAGCGCCTGCCAGTCCCTGGACCATCAACGGCAGCGCCACCGTCGTCAGCGACTATCGCTTCCGTGGGATATCGCAGACGGACAAGCGTTTTGCCGTTCAGGGCGGCATCACCGTCAGCCATGCGTCGGGCTTCTATGTCGGCACCTGGGGCAGCTCGATCGACGATTATGTCGCCAATGGCGGCGATCAGGAGATCGACATCTTCGCCGGCTACAAGACCACTGTCTCGGGCACGACGATCGATAGCGGCGTCCTCTATTATTATTATCCCGGTTCGGGCGGCGCCAAGACCGACTTCTTCGAGCCCTATCTGAACGCGTCGCACACGTTCGGCCCGGTCAGCGGCAAGGTTGGCCTCAATTATGCGTGGAAGCAGAAGGCGCAGTCCTGCGCCTATGATCCGCGCTGCGGCGGCAAGGCCAAGGAAGACAGCCTCTACACATATGGTGAGCTGTCGGGCGCGATCCCGGGCGTTCCGATCACGCTCACCGGCCATCTCGGCGAGAGCTGGGGCCGTTCCTACCTCACCAACGGCCTCAAGAACTATACCGACTGGAGCCTGACCGCGGCCTATACCTACAAGGTGCTGACCTTCAGCGTCGCCTATGTCGATACCGACTTCAAGAAGGGCGAGTTCGTCGTGAACGGTCGCGATGAAGCCAAGGGCGGCGTGGTCGTCTCGATCGGCGCGTCCTTCTAAGAACCTGGCGTTGGCGGAGGCGCGCGGCGCTTCCGCCAATCGTTCCGATCGGGTTCCGCTGAAGCGGCGCCCATCGGGGCGGATGGCTGGGTGCGGCGTGGGGCCGCTCCCGGCCAATTCCCCCGCGAACATCCGGATTTTTTGCACCTTTTTGGCGCCAAACCGGTCCATTCTTTCATGTCCGTGGCAAACCGGACCCTCCGGTGATGCAAAAAAATTAAGCGCGGGCGAAACCGTTCAGCCTTTTTCGAGTTTACAAGGCGTCAGAGCGGTTGGAGCGTCATGGGAACGTAACGTCCTAATCCGAGACATTTCGGCAACAGTCCATATTTTTGCGCGCTTGCGTAGAACAAGGGCAGTGTTTAGGGGTTTCGAGTACCTGCACGCTCCCAGGAAGGAAAAGGGGATACAAATGCGTAAATTCGCCATGATGGCCATACTGGCTTCTTCGGCGCTCGCATCGCCCGCCATGGCCAAAGACAAGGCCTGGTATGTCGGTATTGAGGGCGGCGGCATCATCGTCGAAAAGACTCGCATCAATATTGGTGCAGTCGACGACGCCGATGAGGCTCGCCACAAGAATGGGCTGTTCGACGTCGACGGTATCGTCGGTTACGATCTTGGCATGCTCCGGCTCGAGGCCGAGGTGGGCTACAAGCACACCGAGGTGAAGAGCCACCACACGTCGACCACGATCAATCTGTCGCCTCCGGGTGACTATGAGAGCACGTACAGCGGCAACACCTCGGTGCTGAGCTTCATGGGCAACGCGCTCCTGAACTTCGGCGACGACGACGGCATCCAGGGTTACGTCGGTGGCGGCGCCGGTGTGGCGCGCGTCCACTACGGCATCTATCGCCTGAACGGCGGCAACTGGTTCCTCGACGGTAGCGATTCCGGCTTCGCCTTCCAGGGCATTGCCGGCCTGTTGTATCCGATCAACGACCATATCGATGTCGGCGCCAAGTATCGCTGGTTCAACACCTACCATGTCAACATTCGCAGCTCGACTGGGAATCCGTTGGCAGGCGGGACGTCGACGGCGCGCTATCGCTCGAACAGCATCCTGGCGAGCCTGATCTACAATTTCGGCGAGAAGGCACCTCCGCCTCCTCCGCCCCCGCCGCCGCCTCCGCCGCCGCCGCCTCCTCCGCCCCCGCCGCCTCCGCCGCCGCCTCCGCCGCCGGCAGTGACGCCTGGGCCATTCATCGTGTTCTTCGACTGGAACAAGTCGGATATCACGCCGGAAGCGGCTTCGATCCTCGACAATGCGGCGCAAGCCTACACGACCACGGGCCACGCCCAGGTCATGCTGGCCGGCTATACCGACACGTCGGGCTCGGCGAGCTACAATATGGGCCTGTCGCAGCGTCGTGCCGACGCGGTGAAGGCCTACCTCGCCGGCAAGGGCGTGCCTGATGCCGCGCTGACCACCCAGGCGTTCGGCGAGACCAAGCTTCTCGTTCAGACCGCCGACGGTGTGCGCGAGCCGCAGAACCGCCGCGTGGAGATCACCTTCGGTCCGA